>Ga0123353_10000802_pt1 | contig 38215 bp, 27 predicted proteins | sample TergutLab28metaG_3_FD_92763 | JGI IMG/M metagenome (GOLD analysis project Ga0123353, IMG submission 92763) | Labiotermes labralis P3 segment gut microbial communities from Petit-Saut dam, French Guiana - Lab288 P3 | ecosystem: Host-associated > Arthropoda: Insects > Digestive system > Gut ... | reverse complement strand
GCCCTGCTTTTCCTCATCAACGACATTCTTGATTTTTCGAAGATTGAAGCAGGTAAGTTGAGAATAGACTCCGAACCCTTTGACCTTGTAGCAACCATCCAATCAGTGCTCGCCTCGCTTGTTTCTCGTGCAAGGGGCAAGAACCTGGAACTTGCAGTCTCACTTTGCCACTTTCTGCCACAGATTGTTCAGGGGGATTCGGGACGTATTCGCCAAATTTTGCTTAATTTGATGGGCAATGCTGTCAAATTCACAGAGAAAGGAGGTGTTTGGGTGGATGTGACTGTCGCGTCGGTTGCCGAAACGACCGTGACCATCAAATTCGGCGTAATCGACTCGGGCATCGGTATTCCTGACAGTGCGATTGACCGTCTATTCAAAGCCTTTTCACAGGTGGATGCCTCGTCTGCTCGACATTATGGCGGAACCGGACTCGGATTGGCAATTTCCATGCAACTGGTCAGGCTTATGAAAGGGGAGATCGGAGTCGAAAGCATTGAGGGCAAAGGTTCCACATTTTGGTTCACAGTACCGTTTGAATGTGATCCCAAAGTGATCCAGTGTTTCAGCACCGAGAAATGTCCTGATCGAACATGTCCCAACGCTGATAGTTCCATCTGTACGGCTTTCGCAAACCGGAAAATTGATGTGAAATACAGCCTCAAGGGTCGTTTCGCTCTCATTGTTGACAGCAACGAGGTCCAACGCGAAGCCCTACGTGTCCAACTAAAAAATTGGGGAATGGAGTGTGCAACGGCTGATTCCCAGTCCGAAGCACTCCTGTTGGCGAATGTCTATTGGCAACAAGCCACTCCATTCGAACTGTTCGTCATCAACGATGTTTTTTCTGACGGCAACGCGGTCGATCTCGCCCATAAATTGTTCGAGCAGGAACAAAAACAGAACAACTCAGAATTTTCCCAAGCGATTCTGCTCCGATCCATCTTGGAAAATTTAGAGCATGATGTACCGGACGAGGACAGAATAGAATTGGTTGGAAAACCGGTCTTTGCGTCCGCATTGTTCAATGGTGTGATGAACCGGATGTTTACCGCTGAAACGCAGAGGGGGTTTGATAGCGGAACCACGACTCTTATCGATGCATTCGGTCGAAAAGGAGTGAGAACTAAAACGTCGTCAAAGTCAAGTTCTGTCCGACAACCGATCAATCCGACGGATTGGTTGAAATCGCACCTGGCAGGAAAAATTCATGTCCTCATTGTTGAGGACAATCGAATCAACCAAATTGTTGCGAAAAATCTTTTAACGGAAGCAGGCTACAGCAGTGATATTGCCAATGATGGTGTTGAGGCATGCAGTGCTGTCCGAAATAAGCATTACGATATTATCCTGATGGACTGCCAAATGCCGGAGATGGACGGCTTTGAAGCCACCCGATTGATTCGGGACTGGGAACGTGCGCAAGGAAAAAAACGACTCCCCATCATTGCGCTCACAGCAAACGCCACAAAAGAGGATGTAGAAAAATGTCTCGCCGCTGGAATGGATGCCTACTGTAGCAAACCGATCAATCCGATTGCAGTGATCCGATTGATCGAAGAATGGTACGAAAATTGAGAATTGCCCCAGAAAACTGAACGGAACTACCGGCTTAACCTATTCCATACGGCATATCCCACGATTCCCCCCGTGATCACTCCAAGCAACGCGGTGAAGGGAAGGTAATACCACGTATGATAAATCCCTCTCGGTATTTGCAGAAAATTCATGCCGAAACCAATAAAGGCAAATGAAGAACAAAAGGCACTGACCGTCTTCCATAATCGGTCTTTTCTTTCTTCGTCGCTCATCGGCTCGACCGGTTCCGGTTCTCGTTGCGTTACCGGTTCTTTGCTTCGTTTGGCTTTGTCAATTCGTGCTGACCCGCGAGGATAGTATTGCGTGATGGCAGCACTCAATTCGGTAGGCGTACAGATCATGCAACGTATCGGCAGATTGAATACCATGCGGAGTTCTTCTTCGACATCGGGAAGGACCGGCTTTGTTGTTACCAACAATACGTATCCTTGTCCTTGATCAATGGAAACCGGCACAAGGGAATACTTGCGAACGATCATCGGATCAATTCGGGCGACAACTGCCTTGTCCACTGGAACATCGGCAAGATGCACAAACGGTATTCCGACGGACTCGGCGTACGCCATCATCACCGCATCGGGAGGAGCAATTTTCTTCTGTAAGATCGCCTCGTGCAGATCAATGCCGACGGCATGAGCATATTGGGCAATTTGTTCTAACTGCTCGGCAGAAACAAGTTTGCCGTCTATGAGAATGGTCTCGAATTTCCGTTGTTCCGGCATATTGTGTCTTGATGTCATCCATCTCTGTACTGGTTATTCTCTCTGTATTGTTAAAAAAGTCAAGGTAGCCGCCGACATCTGGACGGCGGCTACCGATTTCGAATACCTATTTCGAAACTTGCAGTTCGACTGATGTTCGAGTACAAGGGCTTGAATGTTTGCCCCGGCTCCGGTAGCATGGGGGAATAGTTCCTTATTGACGGTTAGAAATATGACTCTTTTTGGACCTCGCGTCGGTCATGAAGCCCTGTTCGACGAAGTTTGTACTTACAATAACGTCGACAAAAAACAGAAAATTCTGTTGCAGTCGGTTATTAAAAAGTACCAGATGACTCACGCCGCCGAAATTTTTATCGAGCCGGAGACGTTGCGCCACGCATTGTGCGATACTGACTTCTCCGCAGAAAATGCAGAATTACAAAAACTTTACGACGCTTGGTTTATCGACGCACGCCCCCGCAGATAACAACAAACTATGACCGAATTTCAAGATAAGACGATTAAATTTATCGGAAAATCCGCTAATCCGGCGGCAAACGAAATTTTGCAACGTTTACTCGCTCACGTTGACACCGATTTTCGCCGACTCGCCTTCAATGCGCTCTACTTGAAAAAAGAGCCGGAAGTCTACGTCCTTCTTTTCAAACAGTTTGTAAGCGACGAAGAATATTGGGGAAAGCCCGGTGTCGTTGCCTCCGACCGACTTGCCAAAATTGTCGATGCTGCCATGCGAGATGCATCAAAGAAGCACCGGGAAACAGCCGCCGAGATAACGATGAAGTATAAATTGTACGAAGTGCTCCCCACTGTCATCCTTTTTCTCGAGTCGCCAGATCAACCCATTTCGTTGTTGATGCGACAAGTGTTGATGAGTCTTGCGGAGTCGTTTTACAACGACATCATGGAGGCAACCCCTGCTGACCGGCGAAACTTTGACCGAAAGCGAGAGTGGTTTGTTTCACAGTTAGATGGTCCCGTTAAGCGGTACGGTGCCAATAAAATCGACGAGGTAATACACAGCCTTTTGATTATCACGAAAAAGGATTTCGACCTGATGAAACTTATAGCGACGGATTCTCGCTCGGAAACAGCAAAAAAACTCGGTGAACTCCTGCGGACAGGAACACATCGCAGTTACCTCCGCGTCCTGCTGAACTACTTGGATGATCCCGATTCGCCCGCAACAATGGACGTTATCATTTCTGAACGTTCCGATACCCTTTTCGTTCGAAAATTGCTGGAACAGGTCGGAAAAGACCCGAGTCCCGAATTCCGAAGTGCCCTCAAACGTTTTCAACAAATCGCGTGGTTCGATGCCACTAACCCCGAATTGCCCACCCTCGTCGAAGGATTGGAACCCAATGCGGTGCAACTGTTACAATCGGTGAGTTTCCCAAAAGAAAAAGTCATTCCTCTGTACCGTTTCTTTTTGTCGCGTGAATCGGTGGAATCCCGTCGAGCAGCGGCTGAATCCGTCCGATGGTTGGTCGGCGAGGAGATAAATCGTTTGCTCCTCCAATTTGTGGACAATTCCGATCCGCAGACGGCAGCAATTTTGTTTCGACTCCTCAAATCACGTGAAGTTCAAGGAATTGATGATGTTTTTCCCAAGTTACTTGAGCGTCCTGATCCAATTATTCGACAGGCAGTTTATGAGATGGTGCCGGATGTACACGTTGAAACATTTGCCTCTCGAGTGAGCCAAATGACACCGGGAACAGCGCAAAGAATGGGGCGGTACGTCCGACTTGCCGACCCAAACACGTATAAGATAATCGATGATGATATAAAGTCGCCGATCCCGATTCGCCGGTCGTCGGCATGCAAGGTGGCATTGTATACCGGTTTTGCCGAGAAATTTCTGTCTCGGATTATGGACATTGCGGCATACGATGACGAACTCTCTGTTCGGCTTGCGGCTATTTCGGCACTGTCCACGATTATGAAGAAAGAAGCCTTGGAGATGTTGAAAAGCCTGATGGGAGACCGATCAACGGACATCCGCGATGCCGTTGAAGCAGCAGTCAAATCTTGGGCGGCAACGTATCATACCATGACGAAACCAGCCAAAACCTAACCATGGAAGAATAAATACCGACCAGCGGGCGGGGGTGTCGGTGGTATCGGTGGAAAGAGCAGGCTGAATACCACTACCGGTATTTCCCTAGTGCGGCAGACCACGCCTCGATCACCAGCGGTATACTGGTAAAGCGGTCAACATGTTCCAATGCGTCCAGGGTGCGCTCCAAACACCGGCTTGCTCCTTGGGAGTCGTTCTCCCTTATTTCGCTTCGGAAATAATCAATTGCCAATCGGAAAATCAACCGAGCCCGTCGTCGCCGAGGCAGAGCATCCTTTCCCAATGCCTCCACCAGCCCATTGAGTTTAGTAGCAAGAGTCACAGCGTCCCAATGCGGTGCAGCCAAATACTTCGTCAATTCTGTCCGCAATGCGTCAATGTCGTTGTCCGCCAGTTCCTTCGCATAATCCATACTCCCCTCTGCTTGGATTGCCCATTTTTCTCCTTGTGCGGCAGAAGTTACGATTCCTTTTTCCACGAGAATAGCCGACAATACCTCCGGCGACAGCGGGGCGAAACGGACGACTTGACAACGACTCCGAATCGTGGGCAACTGTTTGGCGGTGGACGTTCCAATGAGAATCAATACGGCATCCGTTGGTGGTTCTTCCAATGTTTTCAGGAGAGCGTTCGCACAGGCGGCATTGAAAAAGTCGGCATCGTTAATGATCGCCACTTTCCGATTACCGAGAAAGGGCGTTCGAGAAATATCGTAGCAAAGTCCTGCGCGTCCGCGTTGTTCTGGGGCTCCGACGAGGAGTTCCATGGGCAGGAAGGAATTATCCGATGGTTTGGCAATGTAGTACAAATCGGGATGCGGCGAAAGAAAATCATCAGTCTCGAAATTGAGATCGGTGCAACCGATTTCGCCGAACAGTTTGCACGAATCACAGATTCCGCAGGGATTCAGATTGTCTTGTTTTTTACAGAGCAATCCCATGGCTAATGCGAAGGCAAAACGGCGTTTTCCAACACCGGGCGGTCCGACAAAGAGGAAAGAGCCTGCCAGCCGTCCACGTTCAAACGCCCGGCGAAACCGCTCAACAATCGTGTCGTGTCCTTCGATTTTTTGCCACATGGGGGTATTGTATCTTGCGACGTGAACACTTGCAAGCAGTGTACCGCATAACGCCTAAAACGCAAACGGTTGTGGGAACGTTTCCACCCAGGGCAGACCCCAATCACCGATTTCTGCCATGAACGGATCAGGATCGAACTGCTCCATATTGAACACGCCGCTACCCGACCACTGACCAGCGAGAATCATCTTCGCTCCCAATGCCGCCGGTACGCCCGTCGTGTAACTGATCGCCTGCGCTCCCGTTTCCGCATAACACTCCTCATGAACACACGTATTGTAAATGTAATACGGCGATGTTGACGGCGCACAAGTTTCTCCCGCAATCCAACAACCGATGCACGTCTTTCCCTTCGTTCGGGGACCTAACGAAGCCGGATCGGGTAGCAGTGTCTTCAAAAATTGCAGCGGAATGATTTCCTTGCCATCATGGATCACCGGGTCAATGCGGGTCATTCCTACGTTTTCTAGCACTTTCAAATGCGTCAGATACGATTGCCCGAAGGTCATCCAAAAACGCATCCGCTTCACTTCAGGAAAATGTTTGACCAGCGATTCCATTTCTTCGTGGTAGAGAAGGTACATATCCTTTGGACCAATGCCATCGGGAAAATCGAACACCGTTTTGACGGAAAGCGGATCGGTCTCGAGCCAAGTGCCGTTTTCGTAGTACCGACCCTTTGCCGATACTTCGCGAATATTGATTTCGGGATTGAAATTCGTAGCGAAAGGATAACCGTGATCGCCGGCATTGCAGTCGATAATATCCACCGTGTCCATCTGGTTGAAATGGTGTTTTTTCGCATAAGCGGTATAGACATTCGTAACGCCGGGATCGAATCCGCTGCCGAGTAGTGCCAAAAGTCCTGATTTTGCGAACCGCTCATGGTATTCCCACTGCGGTCCGTAGCAAAATTTGGCGGTATCGGGATGCTCGTAGTTGGCAGTATCGAGATAATTGACTCCCACTGCAAGACAAGCGTCCATGATGGATAAATCTTGATAGGGCAGAGCGACGTGAATGACGAGATTCGGCTTTTCGTCTTTGAGCAGGACGGTGAGTTCGGCAACGTTGTCGGCATCGACGGCGGCGGTGCGAATCGGTTTATCGAGTCCTTTGGCGTAAATATCCGAAACGATGGCATCGCATTTCGACTTCGTTCGGCTTGCAAAGGTAATATCGTTAAAAATGTCCCGATGTTGTGCGCACTTGAATGCCACGACTCGTCCGACTCCGCCCGCTCCGATGATCAATACTCGATTTGCCATGCCGATATTCTATCACAAATGTATTCGCCCGGCAATTTCGGCAGAGTCGTTTCTCACCTCGCTTTCACACTGATCACAAGGATTGCCGAGGCAACATCGAAGTCGGCATTGTTGTTAAAGTGGGTTATGGACCGGCACGATTCCCAATCTCCGTAAACTTCTGGTTTGCTTCCTCGGATTTCGCAAGTCCTTGATGCTGGATGAAATAAAGCAAGACACGACCATTGTTCGTGTTCACACTGGCAACAGTTCCCAGGGCACCGCCATGTCCGAAAACTCCGTCGTTTGTGGTTACGCCCAAACCATAAGGAACATTCGTTGCGCCGGTTTGCCTCGTTTGGATTTCCTTCACGGCGGCTTCCGAAAGGATTCGCTTGCCGTTGAATTCACCCTTGCCTTGGAGCATCTGGAAAAATTTCGTTAGATTGTTCGGAGTCGAAAAGAGACCGCCGCCCGGTTCGGCAAACCGATACTTGCCGTCCAGTGGAAACGTCATATAACCGGTATGCGATGGGACAAGTTTCGACTGTTCCTTATCCCACGAATAGGTCGTTGCCAATCGATCTCGCTGATCGGCATTGGGAAAGAAGGTGGTTTCCTTCATGCCAAGTGGCTCAAAAAGCCGTTTTTCCAAAAACTCCTCGAAAGGTATCCCGGCAACTCGCTCCACGGCGGCACCGGCAAGATTGATTCCTATGTTGGAGTAGTGATACTCCGTACACGGCTGCGTTCGGAGCGGGGTCATCAGAGCAGTCGTAACATATTGGGACATCGGCAACGAGTCGATTTTATGCCGCTCCTGAAACGGAGTTAGGAACTCGAACCCCGCCGTGTGACTCAACAGCATTGCCAATGTGATCGGCTTATTGACGGGCACGAGCACCGTGCGGTTCTCCGTTTCTTCTGCGACGCATTTGAGGTCTTTCAGTTCCGGCAGGTATGTCGTGATCGGTTCCGTGAGCGACAGTTTTCCTTCATCGACAAGGATCATGACGGCTACCGCAGTAACAGGTTTCGTTTGCGACGCGATCCAGAATACGGTATCCGCCTGCATCGGTCGCTTTGAATCAATATCGGCATAGCCAAAGGTATCGACCTGCAATACGGCATCTTTGGTAGCGATGACTGTTACCACACCGGGCAATTCGCCATTGTTGATATAGGGTCCAAGTGTTTCCGCAACGGGAAACCTATCCGCCGCCATAACGACAAGCGGAAACAAAAAAAAGACGCAAAGATAGGGACAACGTTTCATTCAAATTTCTGTACTGGTGAAAACAACGTCTATTGTGTCCTATCGAACCCTCTTTGTCAACTCCATGGCGAAGGAATCACACGTTTCGCCTTACTCTGGTAGTTTTACTCTCTTCATCGATTTGACCATATTTTTTTCTCCTCGATGATCATGGGGATCATCTTTCGCATAGCCCGGGCACGGTGACTAATGGCTCGCTTAACCGTAGCAGGGAGCGTACCAAACGTTTGATGATATTCCACCACCTCAAAGAGCGGATCATAACCGAAACCTCCCTCGCCGGAATGGTCAAACAAAATGCGTCCCCGGCAGTATCCTTCCGCCTCGCCATGAATTTTTCCCGAGGGATCGGCAAGCACGGCGACACAAGTGTAGAATGCCGTCCGTTTTTCCAAGGGAACATTTGCTAATTTCTCCAAAAGAAGACGATTGTTTTCGTCATCAGACGAATTTTTATCATCAGCAAGTGCTGCAAATCGAGCGGAAAACACTCCCGGTGCACCGCCAAGTGCATCGACACATAAGCCGCTGTCTTCGCCGATGACCCAAGCGTTCAAAAATTTTGCCTGCTCGATTGCTTTCTTTCGGGCATTGTCGAGAAATGTTTGACCATCTTCAACGACATCAAGTTTTTCGCCGAAGTCGGCAAGCGTCCGTACCTCGATGTTGTACGGGGCGAGCAATTCTGCCAATTCGATACCTTTTTTGGGGTTGTTGGTGCCAAGGACTAATGTGAGCATAGTGGGAAAGTGTAACATACAGAAAGTCGATGGTCAATTTTTTCATTATTCAAAAAAGTCAAGTATCTTGACCAAAATGTCGAGTCAAGGAGTCAAGAGCGGAATACCTTTTTTCGCCTATGGACGAAAGAGCAATTTCAAGGTAAAATAGGAAAATCTGTGAACGGCTACAAATTTTGAAATGATACAATAGCCAGCAACCCTGAACATCGTTTGTTACATGTAGGGAAAAGAAACATCTATATCGGGCAATGTTGAAATGGGGTGCATGAGTAGCGACTAAATGATTATGGACACGATTTGGCTTTGGATCGGTTTTATCGCTTTTGTCATTTTCCTGTTGGCTCTCGATCTTGGAGTTTTCCATCGGAAGGCACACGTTCCGAGTTTGCGTGAATCGATTGCCTGGACAATGGTGTGGATCGCCATGGCACTGGCATTTAACATCGGTATCTACTTCATCTACGAATATCACGTGTGCCATGCAGGGCAAGTCGGAAACGAAAACGTGCTGAACGGAATGCAAGCAGCAAAACTGTTCTTTACCGGATATTTGATCGAAAAGTCATTGAGCCTCGATAATATCTTTGTGATTGGTATGGTCTTTTCGTTCTTTGGTGTTCCACGTATTTATCAGCACCGTGTACTGTTTTGGGGGATTCTTGGTGCCATTGTGCTTCGTGCCGTAATGATTTTGCTCGGTGTTGCCCTAATTCAGATGTTTCAGTGGATGCTGTATGTGTTTGGAGCACTTCTCCTCTATACGGCGATCAAGATGCTCCGGCACAAAGACGAAGAGGTGCATCCTGAAAACAATCCGCTTGTCAAATTGGTGCGGCGATTCTGTCGTATGACAGCGACGTTTCATGAAGATCGTTTTTTCGTCAAAAAAAATGGTCTCTGGGCGGCTACTCCGATGCTCCTTGTGTTACTGGTCGTGGAAAGTTCCGACGTGGTATTTGCATTGGATTCGATACCGGCAATTTTTGCGATTACACGAGACCCATTTATCGTGTTTACCTCTAATATCTTTGCGATCCTCGGACTCCGTTCCCTATATTTCGTCATGGCGGCGATGATTGCGAAGTTCCGGTATCTTAAAATTAGCCTATCTGTGATTCTCATTTACGTTGGCGTGAAGTTATTGAGCGAGGATGTGATTCAACATTATTACCTCGGCGACTTGATGAATTGGGTATCACTCGGCGTGATTATCGTCGTCATGCTTGCAGGCATACTGGCATCGGTTTGGGTGAATAAGAGAGATGAAAATAATCCCAAAAGTAGTGCCGCCTAATACTGTTTGATTTTTTTGTACATCCGTATTGCATATACTTTTTCCACAACGCATTCACACGAGCGCATTCACACGAGAATTTTGTCGAACAAAAAACAACTCCCGCCAGTGCTGTATTTTATTTATGTACGAGGCAAAACCGCCGGAATGCTACTCTGTCTGAGGGCTTCTTGGACGGAACAAGTTGGTGGTCCTGCCGCTACTGATCGGTGGAGGCGGTGCCTGCTTGTTAAACACCGGAGCAACAGTACCACTCGATTCACGAACAAGGATCGCATCCCGAGCATCCACACGAGTGTTGGGATTGTCCGGCGTATACACCGGGGAAACGCTGTTGCTGGAAGACCGAACCGATGTCTGTGGTTGCGGAATCACGCGCATTTCATTCGGCATGAACTCTCCCGACCCAAAGGTATAAACCGGGGTTACGTTTTTCCAACTCATCCGGCTTAACAAATCCCCCAAACTAATGACCTTAATTGCCCGGTTTCTGGCACTTTCTAAGAGACCTTCTTGTACTCGGGCAACTTCCGGCTCTAAATCGCGCACAAATTTCTCCTCGCTGATAACAATAAAATTTGTCAGGTCGTTGATCGAACCTTTCAGATAATCTTCCCCAGGGGCAGCACTTTCGTCAATCCAACAATCGACAACACCGCCATTGGACTCGATCAAACGTCTTACGGCTTCAACACCGGACTCCATACCATAGTTGGGGAGATACATTCCCGCGGTTAAGGCGAAACGCAATTTCTGTCCCGGCTTCCAAATCGGCGAATAGACCACATCACCCGCCATAATCGGATCGGTCAAAACATCGTCAAGAATGCGAACTTCTGCGCGATGTGGACCAAGAATCCGCATCACTTCGACACTGGCTTTGGAAACATCCCGGGAAACTTCACGCTTGCATACATCGCAGTACACCGCATCGCGTCCCACGGGTGTACTGCGGAACGACAAACCCGCAATGGAAGAGTGATAAACGCTAAACATTGTTCTCACCAGCAAGCCGTCAGCACTGCCGAGATTGACAACCGCCAAACCTGCCTGCTGATTGACGGAAATAATTTTGCCAGCAGGATGTTCAACGTTCGGATTACGTACATCTTCCAGCAAGCCTGCCAGATAGCGGTTGGTTTCACCGATGTCCCTGTTTGCAAATTCCAGTTGATTTGCCTTATCCGTCAACTCATGCCGTATTCTTTCTAACCGGGCAAGAGTCGCATCTTGCTCCATGTGTGCGTCATTCAATTCCCGCTTGTAGTTCTCGCGTTCGCTGGAGAACCGATCTTGCTCAGTTTTTCGGGCATCCTGCACTCTCTCCAAATTAGCCCTAACTTGGGTTAGAACTGTTTCGTAACTTTTCTGGGCATTGTTGTAGTCGGAATCCAACTGTGCTTTCTCTTCGCTCGTTTTACGAAGTTCTTCCCGTACCTTTTCCAGGTCCCCGAGCATAGTGGTTAGGGTATCATGGTATGTTCGGATAGAGTCGTTCTCGCCGGGCTGGGCTTTGTCCATAATCTCGGCGTACTGTTTTTGCACTTCTGCCAACGTAGCCGTTTCTGGTGAACCGATCAGGTCCCTTTTGAGGGTCATTATATCACGTTCCAACCCTGCCGCTTTTTGCGCGATATCGGCTTGGTCTTTCATCGCTTTTGCTCTCTGTTCTGCCAACGTTTGCCACCCACGCCCCATGATCACGAGGGGGACAAGTAACACAACGACCAGAATGATTGCGACGATTGCGGTAATTTGCCAAGTATTGCCTCTCATTGCGGAGACTCCTTCAAAGTGTTTGTGAAACTGCCATCTTGCCTATTTTAACATGTTTAGGATTCAACGGCAACTGGGATAGAACGTTCCCCACCGCCTTATCGGCACACTGCGGTGTCTTTGACCTACGATTACGAGTGCAAAGCGGATGAATTTTCATTTTAGTCCCCCCGATTGTGAAGGTTATAACGAGTGGGAAGGAAGGGGTTCTGCTTTGCCATCTGCCAACTGATGGTAGGCTATTGTCCCCTTCCCTTTTTCCCTTTGGTGCGGTACAATGGTCGCCTAGTGCCGTTTGAAGGATACTCACCATGCCAAACAACGTAGAACAAGATGCTCAGTTTGCGGCAGAATTCTATGCCGATGTCGATGCCGAAAAAATTGCCGAAATCTACGCCGAAGCGTATCTTGATGCCGTTACCAGCCAGAACGGCTCCCTGGATGATGCCGTCGCCGAGTTTGCATCACTCGTCGATGCCTTGAAATCGCAACCAAAATTCGTAGCCGTGCTTGTTTCGGCGATGATTGCTACCAACGAGAAAGTGGCACTGCTGGAAAAAGCCTTCGCTTCCAAGGCGAGTCCGCTCTTTTGGAATTTTTTGCAAGTCGTTGCCAAGCGGAACCGGCTTGATCTTTTGTTATCGATCTTTGCGCAGACAAAAACGCTACTGGACGAACGGCAAAAACGGATTCCGGTTACCATTACAACGGCAACCGAGATCGATTCGCAGCTTTTTTCGGCACTATCGGAAAAACTTCGGACGATGCTCGGCGGCGAGCCGATTATCCAGTCCGTCATTGATCCCGAAGTGATCGGCGGCTTGGTTGTTCGAGTCGGTGATACGGTCTATGATGCTTCCGTAGCGACGCAATTGCAGAATGTCTGTCGCCAGATGATCGAGCGCAGTGCACAAGAGATTCAAAACCGACGCGAAAGTTTCCTGGCAAATTAGGAGTGAAGAGTCTGTTGACTCCTTTTGCCGCGCTCCTTGCCATGTACTGAAAGCGGGACGGAGTAGTCCTTTTTTTTGTAAAAACAGCCATCTTGGGCAAAATGTGCCGATTATTCCGATTTTTCTAAATATATCGGTTGTGGCAGCCGATTTTAGGGCTAGGGACATCGGTAATTGTTTCTCAAAGCCCCCCAAAAAGAGGAATTCAATGAAAAGTATCAAAATAACCACAATTTGTATGAGTCTTCTGGCAACCCTCTCCATGATCGGTTGCATTTGCCCCCCCGGCGGGTATCATTCCAGCATGTACCGCCCCAACTACGTTTCCCCCCCCACCGTTTACGATGGAACTTGTGATCCTTGTGGTCCCACCGATACAGGGTGTGGTGTCATCGAATACACCGGCAATCCTTGTGCTCCCATGACTTACGCTCCGAGAGTCGTGGATTGCCGGAGTTCGTTCGTAAACCTCGGCAATGGCATATTCTTGGTGGGACGCGGAATTCTCGATGTAACGGCGGCACCGTTCATTGCCCTCGGAAATCTAATGGCAAGCGGTTGCCGATACGAAGTTTTGAGTATCTGTCCCGATGTCTCCTACGCAGGTCCCTGTTATACGACCACCGAACCGTGTGCTCCGTCCGCCTGTTCGCCGGGATGTGATACCTGTGCCAATGGTTATACCGAGGGAATTCGTTACAACACCAGTGCCAAGAACTGGTCAGCCTCTTTCCCCCCCCCGCCTCGCATGAGCAGTTCCGTCATCCAAGCGTCGTACCAAGAACCGACAGCACCTGTCGCAAGGTTTGTACAACCGGTGAGGTAAAAGAGTGTATAATGGGGATCGGACACGGGGATTGTGCTCTGCTACTTCCCCGGCTCTTTTTGTTTCCCCCATGAAATTTGCGATCTGTAACGAATTGTTTGAAGCATGGAACACCGACAAGGGATTTGACTTTCCCCGCGTGTTCGAATATGTGAAAAAGTGTGGCTACACCGGTATCGAAATCGCTCCCTTCACCATCGATAAAGATGCTTTATCAATATCGGCAACACGCCGAGTGGAAATCCGGCGTTTGGCAGAGCAGAACGATTTGACAATCACGGGACTCCATTGGTTGCTCGCAAAAACAGAAGGATATTATCTTACGTCTCCCGACCCGGTGATGAGGCAGAAGACTGCCGATTACTTTCTGGAATTGATTCGACTGTGTGCCGATTTGAGCGGACATTTCATGGTACTGGGCTCGCCGCTTCAACGAAATATCATGCCGGATGTTACCAAAGATCAGGCGTTTGGTTACGCCGCCGATGTGTTACAAAAACTCGTTCCGATGCTAGAAAGATGCGATGTTCGGCTTGCCGTGGAACCGCTTGCCACGAAGGAAACCAATTTTATGACGACAGCCGCCGAAGGGGTTCGGCTTGTCAACCTAATCGGCGTTCCCAACCGGATCGCCCTCCACTTGGATTGCAAGGCAATGGATTCGGAAGAACTTTCGATTCCCGAAGTGATTCGAGCGAATAGAGAGTATCTGATTTATTTTCATTTGAACGATCCCAATTTGCAGGGACCCGGCTTTGGAGCACTGGATTTCGTGCCGATTATGAATACCTTGATTGATGTCGGCTACGAAGGTTGGGCTTCGGTCGAAGTATTCGACTACACCCCCGGCATCGAAGTGCTCGCAGAAAAGAGTTTAGCCTATATGAAAAAATGCCTTGAAGAGGCAAACGCACGGGTAACGCGGCGTTAGTCTGCTAGGGCAGTCGCTTAAAAATAACATCCCCAAGGTAGGCAACCGACCTCCGGGTACGGAATTTTCGTAACCGTTCACGATTTTCATCGCCGAGATTTGAAAGAGTTTCGGTTTGCCGTGAGATGCCCTTACGACAACACCGGCATCGGAATCGCGAGCATGGCGGCAATGGCACGGATCAGACCCGCCTCGTTGGACGTGATTTTGCCGTCGAACCAAACGCATGTCATAAATGCCGCAAATATCTGCTTTTTCAGCGTCGGACACGTTTCCGCCAGCATCCGTAACGATTGGTCAAACTTCTGTACCGACGTTTCGCTTTCCGGTAAAATCTCCTCTGGCAGACCGAGTTCCTTCATTGCCGCCGAAAATGCCCCCAATACCTCTGCATGATCCGTATGTCCTGCGTACGCAAGATAGGACAACACCGCCGCTATCGGTTGACGAACAGAGGACAACGACGTGTAGCGAACACAAAGTTGCTTTGCCAAACCGAAATAGATGTCCAAATCACGAAGCAACATCGCTTTAATCGTGTATTCAAACAGATTCATCTTGTGATCTGCCGCAATCAGTATATCCACAACCGCCACGAACTGTTGATACTGTGCCGCCGTCATGGCACGAAGCGAAGCGGAAACACGCTGTGCCAAGGGTATTTTTTTCTCTTCCGGCAATGAACAAATCTCGGGATAAAGCCGCTGAGTCTCTTTCAGAAGAAAAGCCGAACACGTTTCTTGAATCTGGTTGATTTGTTTGCGGCGAATTGTTTCATCAGAATCAAGCAACAGGGCGAAAAAGACCGCCTGTGCCGTCAAAGGATTATTTGCCGATGCCGACACGTTTTTCGGAATCGTATTGAGCAACGCTCCTGCCGCCAACACATTTTCAAGGTTAAGTTCGCCGATATTTCCCAGAACCGATTGTCGGGAACCGGTGGTCGGTTGGATTTTCGACCTTTGCGGCTTGTCGGTAAACCTCACCGGTTCGATTCGCTTGGGAAACCGACCGTCGAATCGAGGATCAATCCGTCGGATTCGGAGCGTGAGATCGGGATGCGTTGCCAACAGTCCTCCAAGCGAAAACAAGCCGCAAACATTACCGAAGAAAAGATGGCTCGCTTCAGCGGCTTGGGCTTCGGTAAGGTTACTGCCCACCGTGGGACAGCCAATTTTTTTGAGTGCACCGGCTATGCCATCGGGATTGCGTGTAAACTGAACCGCAGAGGCATCCGCAAGAAATTCCCTCTGTCGAGAGATCGCCGCCTGAATGATCGCACTGAAAAATACACCGATGTAACCGATGATCATCATCACCAACCCCCCCATTATAATGGCAATGACAATGGCACCCCCGCCGCCTTTGTCATTGCGGTTATTGGACACCGGTATGTAACGTATGGACCGCATGGCATAGTATCCGACGATTGCCAACAGATTCAGCCCGAAGAGGATGCCGATGAGACGCATATTCATCCGCATATCGCCGTTGAGAATGTGCGAAAATTCATGAGCAATGACTCCCTGTAATTCATCGCGGGTGAGAAGATCAACGGTGCCGCGATTGACTCCGATGACTGCGGCGTTGGGCGAAAACCCGGCGGCAAAGGCATTGATGCTCTTCTCGTTGTCCATGATGTAGAGCGTCGGCACCGGCACCCCGGCGGCGAGTGCCATTTCCTCGACAACATTGTAGAGTCGACGGTCGGCAGGATCAATCGAGGAAGATGAAACTTGCCGACCGCCAAGCGATTCGGCAATGACGCGTCCGCCGCCCGCCGAAAGTTGCACTGTCTTGCACAAACTGCCGCCGAGCACCAGCAAAAAAATACAGCCGACGCAAAGAATAGTGAGACCGATGGCAACGTCCATGTCGATGTCAGCGGAAACGCAAGTCATCACTGTAATGACAGCGACAAGTCCTGCCAGTGCCAGTAATCCGAGACCATACAGAACGACCAACAGGAACGTTCGACTCTTCGCCTTATCTTGATGTTGAAAAAAGTCCATGGGCTCCATTATATCCTATCAGAGCCATCGTCGGGTGATTGCGTCTCCGGTTCAATATTTTGCTTCGGCAATAGACCGCCCGCTTGTTTCACCAAAGAAAAAACGATATAATGCCTCCCATGCGTACACCGATGTTAGTTTATAGAAGTGCCCTGATTGCCGCCCTAGGCGGATTCCTCTTTGGTTTCGATACGGCAGTCATTTCTGGGACAGTCGGCGACCTCAAGAGCGTATTCCACCTCAATAATTGGTGGCTCGGCTTCACCGTGGCATCTGCACTGATCGGGACAATTCTTGGGGCTGCCACTGCCCAGGTGCCGTCAAATCGATGGGGACGCAAACCGACGCTGATGTTCATGGCATCTCTCTATTTCATCGGGGCTGTCGGCAGTGCTTGTCCGTGGAACTTCGGTACAATGACCGATTGGGACTGGTACGGCTTTCTCTTTGCCCGGTTTATCGGCGGGATTGCCGTCGGCGGAGCGTCGGTTGCTTCGCCGCTCTACACGGCGGAAATATCCCCGGCTAAAAGGCGTGGTGTGCTGGTGGCCATTACGCAATTCAATATCGTATTCGGTATTCTGTTGGCATTCTTTTCCAATTATCTCATCGCCGGACTCAATCTCGGCGACCTTGGTTGGCGATGGATGTTTGCCGTCCAAGCGTTTCCCGCCGCTACGTTTTTCATCCTGCTGTTTATCGTTCCTGAAAGTCCTCGCTGGCTGATCGGCAAGGGACGCACCGATAAAGCAAGACCGATCCTCGATGCCTTGGGCACCGACAGCGGAAATGTCGATGAAGAAATCGCTATCATTGAAAGAGCCATCGCAGAGGAACGACAGAGCGGAAAGGAGGTCTTTTTCTGTTACCGATACCGTTTTCCGATCTTTTTGGCAATTTGCATAGCGGCATTCAACCAACTTTCCGGGATCAACGCAGTCCTGTACTACGCACCCACGATGTTTACCATTGCCGGCGCAACCAAGGAACAGTCGTTTTTCTTTCCGGTCATTATTGGGATCACGAATCTCGTGTTCACTATGGCGGCAATGTACGTGATCGACTGGTTCGGACGGCGAAAACTGATGCTCGCCGGTTCCATCGGCTACATCACGGGACTCTGTATCGTTGCAGGTACGTTTTACACCTACGCCCCAGAATTCAACGTCTCCATCGAAAACACGAACATTGCCGGTGCAAAAGAAAAAATCGAAGAAACGGAAAAAGCATTGGAGACAAAACCGGACAATAAATTTCTAATTAACGAACTGGAAACGGCGAAACAATCGTTGGTCAAAGCCGAATCAGATTTGGAGAAAGCCAAAGAAGCGTTTAGCAAGGCACGAGGACGGGCAACACCCGAAAAAGATGTCGTTCCGTTGTCGGGCATTCTGATTGTGCTGGGCGGTCTGATGTTGTTCATTGCCGCACACGCTTTCGGTCAGGGTGCCTGTATTTGGGTTTTCCTTGGCGAAATTTTCCCAAATCAGGTTCGTGCTCAGGGACAGGCGTTGGGGGCGTTTGTTCATTGGATTCTCTGTGCCATCATTTCGCTGTTGTTTCCGCCGTTGCTCGCCCTGTTGGGTCCGGTGCTGATTTTCCTCGGCTTCGCGGGCTTTATGGTTATGCAACTCTTCTGGGTGATCGGTATTATGCCCGAAACCAAACAAGTGCCGTTAGAAGAAATGCAGAAAAGATTGGGAATCAAGTAGCCGCGTACCGGGTGTACCGGCAACCTGTAGGTCTTGTATGCCTGCTCTGAAAGTAGTTGACATGTCGATGCTGTTGTGGTACTATAAAGGCGGCAAGTATACGCCAATCAATATTCAATGACAATCTATCGAGGTATCTATTGGACATTTGTGGCAATGCCACTGACCATATCATTAATGATGTTGGTTGGGTGTACCAACAAACAAAAAATAGCCGATGATGTAGTAGTATTCACCTCACTCCGAGATGTTCCCGGCATTACAGACGAAGAAATTAAAGCCGTAGATGAACTTCGTAAAACATACGGTTCATTTACCTACGGCATGTTGGTCAGTACCGAAACTTTTAGTACACACAACGGCGAAATAAGAGGATTTACTGCCCTGTTTTGCGAATGGCTCTCCACATTGTTTGAAATACCGTTTATCCCTGAAATTCATGATTGGGATGACTTGGTACCGACGCTGAAAACGGATTTCACTGGTGAACTGACCCCAACCGAAAATCGTAAAACCGAACTCGGATATATTTTTTCCAGCGCGATCGCCGAACGGTCCACCTGTTATTTCCGTCTACCGGGCAGTCCCCCGCGGTGGGAAATTCTGAAATCGCGTCCGCTAAGGCTGGCTTTTTTGGAGGACAGCACCACCGTATTAGCCGTTGTGGACCAACTGAATAAGACATCAATTCCTCATGAAGTGTTTTACTTTAACGATTATGCTACTGCATACGGCATGATGGGGAGCGGTCAAGTTGACGCTATTGTTGACGAAGCGATTTCTGAAAGTGCTTTTGACGAATTTGGCGACGTAATTGCAGAAGTTTTTTTTCCATTGATTTTCGAGCCGGTTGCTCTCACCACACAAAATCCAGAACTTGAACCGATAATTAACATTGTTCAGAAAGTGCTCCAAAACGGCGGAAGACGCCATTTGGTCAACATGTACGACCAAGGAATGAAGGAATACGCGAAGCACAAACTCTTTTTGCGGCTCACGGATGAAGAACTGGCTTATCTGCGGGAGAACAAGGCGGTGAAATATCTTGCCGAATTTGACAATTACCCCCTAAGTTTTTATAACTACAACGAAAAAAAGTGGCACGGAATTGCTTTCGACATATTGGCTGAAATAACATCCTTGACCGGGCAGACCTTTGAGCCGATTCATGAGCCGGGCATAAGTTTTTCTGACTTGATGAAAATGTTAGAAAATGGCGAAGGTGCCATGCTTTCGGAATTGATCCGCACCACGCAACGTGAAGGACGCTTTGTTTGGCCAAAGCACGATACGGCAGTGGACCAATATGTTGCGATCTCCCTAGACAGTACGCCTAATGCCAATATTAATCGAATTATGCTGTTGAAAGTCGGCGTTCAAAAAGACACTGCTTATTCCGATTTGTTTTCCACATGGTTCCCCGACCACTCTAATGTCATCGAATATGATACTACAGAATCAGCCTTCAGAGGGTTGGAAACCGGCGAGATCGATCTACTAATGTATAGTATGCGCAATCTTCTTACCGCCACCCACTACCATGAAAAACCAGGATTCAAAGCAAATATCGAATTTGAATATGTCTTTAGTTCCACCTTTGGGTTTAATAAAAACGAAGAAATTTTATGCTCCATCGTGGATAAAGCGATGAGTAGAATTGAATGCGCATCCATTGCCTCGCAATGGATGCGAAAAACATTTGATTACCGCTCCAAAATCATTCAATCGCAACGACCGTGGCTTATTGGTACTATCGGGTTATTTTTCGTGGTCATAATCCTCACACTTATATTATATTTGAGAAGCCACAACGTTGGAAGGCGACTCGATATGCTTGTGCAGCAACGTACCGCAGAACTTGACATATCCCGGCAAAATTTGAGTGTTGCGCTTCAGGAAGCCGAGGCAGCGAATCGCGCAAAGTCGGCGTTTCTTGCCACGATGTCCCATGAAATACGTACACCCATGAACGCCGTCATCGGCATTGCACAAATAGAGTTGCAGAAAAGTGGCTTGTCCGAAGAGTATGTTGCGGCTCTGAATAAAATTTACAGTTCCAGTACTAACCTGCTGGGGATCATCAACGACATTCTCGACTTATCGAAAATTGAAACGGGCAAAATGGAGTTGAATCCCACTGAGTATGATATACCGAGCTTTATCAACGACACTGTCCTGCTTAATATCGTACGGATCGGACCAAAAAAAATCGAATTTATCCTTGATGTTTGTGAAAATTTACCATCAAAGTTTTATGGCGACGAATTGCGGTTGAAACAAATTTTGAACAATTTGCTTTCCAACAGCATCAAATATACCGAACGCGGTCATGTTAAACTATCGGTGACGCATTTTCCGGCGGGTAACGATGTAGTGCTACGGTTTATCGTTGAAGATACGGGTCAAGGTATGAAACCCGAAGATTTGAAAAACCTATTTATAGAATTTGCTCGCTTCAATACAGATGCCAATCGTGCCACGGAAGGTACGGGGCTCGGTTTGATGATTACTAAGAAACTTGTGGAGATGATGGGCGGTTCGATCCAAGTAGAAAGTGAATATGGCAAGGGTAGCCAATTCATCGTGGAAGTAAAACAAAAGGCTGTGGAATGTAGTGTCATTGGTCCAGAACTTCTGGAAAAACTACAGGATTATTCTCTTTCGGGCAAAAAAAATAAGGCAAACATGCAAATCCACCACAAACCGATGCCCTACGGGAAAGTGCTTGTTGTGGATGATGTGAATATCAATTTGTATGTCGCAAAGGGGTTGTTGTTGCCCTATCAGTTGGATGTCGAAACCGTAAACAGTGGTTTTCAGGCTATCGACTTGGTGAAAAGCGGAAAGAATTTTGATGTGATTTTCATGGACCACATGATGCCGCAGATGGACGGGATAGAAACGACACAACAATTACGTGCGTTAGGCTATACGGGAGTCATTGTGGCACTGACTGCGAACGCGCTGGTGGGCAATGAAGAGATGTTTTTGCTCAATGGTTTTGATGGATTTATCTCAAAACCGATCGACACGCGGCACTTGGATACCTTGTTGAATAAATATATTCGTGAAAGATATTCGGAAAATGCAGAGCAAGATACATCGGGATCAAAAACAATCCGAAACAACTAATATGCCGTCATTGCGCTGCGTTCCATTCCGGTATCGGTAAATGCGACTACAAAAGCCCGAATGAAACGAAGTGGAATGACGGATTGGAAATGATATTTTGGGATAAGACCAAACTTATTGCACAAAATGGGTAGAATAACAAAGAATTCATCCTTACGGCAGTCCCCCCAGAATGACCGTGTTCGTTGCCGATGATACCGAGGGTGCCATAGAAACCGGTACGGCAATTTTCGCTTCCACCACCTCGTAAGTTATCACCTCGCGACGATGGAGCCACGGGAGCAGGGTACGACTGGAGTCCTCTTGGCAATACGTCCGGGCTACCTTTCCCGTCCGGGGATTCACCACTTGAACCAATGTTTCCGTCTTGTTCACGATGGGAGAGTATGTCCAATGGTACTCGACCTTGGGTCTTCGCACCGTTACCGTTTTCAGAGCGACCGGAATTGCACCGGGTGTGCCTGCCGGAACGACTTTGGCTTCCGTCGCCGGTATCGTTTTAACACCGTCAACGCAAATTTCAGCACTGGAAGGAATCGAAGAGGGCATAATATAGACGATTTCTGCACCCGGCGGGGCGGCTTGAAGCGGCGTTCCCGGAAGAGTTGCCGGTTGTCCGACCGAACCGACAGGTCCAGCCGGAATGGTAACTGTCGGAATGTTCGCTTGCGGAACATTGATCGATTGGGTATGGGGCGTTGGTTGTACGGGCAGCGAAACTACGGACTGGGCAGCGGGCTGGGGAGAACCTAGATTCATCGGCGGCTGGTATTGTGCCAATGTTTCTCCTCCCATTCCCGGCACGAAAAACGGTGAATAGGACGTTTCTTCATTGCTCCCCCCCCAGACACAATCGCTCATATCCCCGAAAACTAGCGGGGAAAAGCACAGCACGCAGAGAGAAAGTAGAAAACAAGCAAGGCGAACCATACTAGGACAATTCTGTGGGGGCATACCATCGGGGGGACGGAGTCTCCTAATTATACCCTCTACATGGCGAAAAGCAAAAAAATGTCCAAAAAATTCGGCTCCATTCCTCCGTCCGCTCACGGAAAAACCAACAATCCGAAGCCTTCGGTCAAATCAAAGGAATTTTCGGCATTCCAACATTCGATTCCCGCTTCGGGCACCAAACGGCGAAGGGCAATTCCCCAAATCGTGTTCGGTCGAACCGGTCGCTCCGATAATGCTGAAAAAGGGATCGCTGCCTCGATGTACCACGCTTCCTTGTCTTCATGCCGAGCAATGTGCCACGTTGGATTCCAATTCTGGTCTCCGCAACACGTATCCGTAACCCAGCCGCGAGAGTCTATCGTCAGTGAATAATAGGTTCCGTAATCGCGATCAATGTCTATCAAGATTTCGACTCGATCCTGATCAGACATGCCTACATTTCGCATCCGTTGTTTGCCTGCCACTGGCGGATACACGAACTCCGGTACCTTGGGACAACGTATGCCGATGTACCAATACTCCGAGTCGTGCAAAAACATGGCTTGCGTCCCAAAGTTTTGCGATATTCCACGCAACCGCTCTTCCCGGACAATGCCAACCCGCCGCATCGTTTTTTCGGGTTGCAACAATTCCGCAAGCCGCTGCCGGGGTGTTGCCGGTGTCAACGAATAGACATTGCTCCGCTCCCAAACGCCATTATCTTTGTCGTCGTCAAACTTGCCGTCCAGAAAGGGCTTGGTCGGCGTGTAGTGCGACACCAGCGCAGGCATGGGCAATTCACGTTGTTCCAGGGGGAGTTCCGATTTGTCGTGAATGGTGAGCCAGTATTCCGTTCTTGCTCGTGTTCCCCACACGTCGTCGAACCGTGGATGTGCCCGCACACGATAAAACCTTGCCGCATCCTGTTCCCAGCCCTGTTTTCGCAATGTCGATGCCAGCGCGAAACGCATCGAAGCCACATCCGCAAGGTCGGGGATATTTTGATCCAAATACTGTCCCAAAAGCAATGCTCGGTCGCGACCAGGATCAGATCGCTTCGACTCCTGAATCGACTCACGCATTGCCGACGTTTGTAGAATTCGCTGTCCCGGTCGTTTCGGATCATTGACCCATTCGCTCACTTGAACGGTCGCAACATTTTTCAGCGATTCCCCTGTCCTAATTTCACCGGAGGTGGCATATTCCATAAGCCGGACAAACGCTTGCCGAACAAGGGGATGCTGAGGATAGTGTCGCGTCAATACCAAGTAGGTTTCCGACGCAGCATACCAGTTGCCTGCTTGGTGAAATTGATTTGCCATTTCGAGCAGGACTTGCACTGCTGAATCGGGATCGAGTTTTCGCGTTAAGTCGGCAGCGTGAGGGACAAGGTCGGCCCCTTTCTCCGTGTTTCGCAAAATACCCAAGACGCTTCGGCGTTGCATCGCCCGACGTTGGTGTTCACTATGAAACTCGGTATAGATTCCCAGCATATCACGCCGACCATCCTCTCCATGCACGAGGGGAATTCCCGAAAAAAAATCTTTGCCTGCGTTTTCCGGCGTTACGCTCAAGAATCCCAGTATTGCCGGACATTTTTTGGCATCCACGAGACTTCTCGATACAAACGTTAACTGTTCCAGCGGCATGCCCAAACGTAGGGACGGCTCCGCAGGGGCAAGATGAACATCCCCCAGCGTGCCGTTTTTCATCGTGAGATAGACTTTCTTGACCTGCCACGTCGAAAGTCCGAGTTCGGTCAGATGATAGGGATAAACAGAGGGATCATCCGCCATTTCGACCGCCTTCATCACTTCGCGGAGGGTCATTTCATCGATTGCCGAGTCAGTGAACGCATTCGTGTAGTTGGTCGTTAATAGAACTTCCGGCTTCCATTGCCGGAGGACTGCGACGAGTCGCTCACGGAGTTGCTCCATCCCTTTGCCGTCCGTCATTTGTGCGATATGGGCGGCAAGTTTTTCCGAAGATGTCCACAAATCAGGGTGGCGGATCGGAAAGGTTCCGAGTTCCATCCCGATGGAGCCGCCAATACGTACCATCGATTCGTGCAAGCGGTTTTCCCCCTCGCTGGACTGGTGCTCATTGCGGAAAAGCAGAACGCAACCGCTCAAATAACTTTGATTTGCCGAAAGAGCGGCGAAGGCTTCAAACGGGATCGACTCCGAATCGCCGAAGAGACCCAATACCGCTAGTTTAGTACTGCCGGTTCGTTGGACATTCCACGTTTCGCCGCCGTTTTCGGTCGTTAGGATCGTTCCCAAATCGCCGACTGCCCAACCGGTGTTTGCGTCGACGAAAACGATTTTTCGGATTGCCCCCGACACACCGGTTAGCGATGTTGTCCATGATTGTCCCGCGTCGTGTGACATGTAAATGCACGTCCCAGGATTACCCGCCACCCAAAGGGTGTTGCCGTGGGCTTCAATGGTTTTCAGATCGACGATTTCCGAGGCATTGCCCGGAAGGATTCCCGGCACGACTCCCCAGCGGTATCCCTGATCGACACTCGACAAAACCAAGCCGCGATCTCCGACAGCCCAGCCAGTAACGTCGAGAGCACTCGTTGACCTGTTGATCTTGACAGCGGAAACCTCCCGAAGCCCAAATGTAGCAGTCTGCGAAGCCGTAATGCCGTTTTGATGTTGTTGGAGTATCCCGTGAAAACCAATGCCGATGCCCATCCGCGTATCGTAGAAATCGGCGGAAACAAAACCGTCGGAGAGTTCCGATTGAATCGGTCGCCAGTTTTGTCCGCCGTCACGGGAAATGAGCAAGCCGCTGGGACAACGTTCGGATGTCCCGCCGGCAATGAGGAACGTGCCTGCATCGAAAATTTTGACATGATACAGTGGCGGCAAGTCGGGTGTATGCCGCAGTTGCCATGTCTTTCCGCCGTCGCGGGTAGTGAGAATGACCCCGCGTCCGTTTGGCGACATGGTTGCATAGAGAGCCGGCGACTGTGTTGCCGAACGGGGCGAGGGAAGCCAATAATTCCCGACGGCAATCCCCAACGATTCGTCGAGAAACTGCACGCTACGCAGTGTGCAGTCAATAGGCGTTTCTTGAAGTTGCCAATTTGCTCCGCCGTCGGTTGTCGTCCAAATGGCACCTCTGTCGCCGACTGCCCAACCACGCTGTGAACTCACAAAGCAAACGTCGTAGAGGCGAGCATCACCGATCATTTCACTGTAGGGCGACGGACCCGCGGGGAACTGTTCCATAAAGTGAGCGTTGAGCGGATCACGCACATTTCCCACTGGCGGCGGTCCCCCCAACAACAGAGTCTGGGCGAATGCCAGCGAGCAATAAGCAAGGAATAGTATTACGAGGGTGAAACGGAACATCTACAGAGGGAACTTTACCGATTTTCATCCGAAAGGGCAAGAGCGAAATTTTGGGGAGATTGCTATCGGTCTTATTCCTTGGGCACCGCCATCGGATTCGGCAACCACGGCAACGCACCAAACGCCAAAACAATGTTGGTCAAAAATGCTAGAAAAAAAAGTATTCGCATGACTGTTCCCACGTGGTTTTTGGACACCCCGTTGGGTAACGTCCAGCACTCATATTTTTTTCTCTGCGGAACAAACATCGTCACCGACCGCTCAGAATCATCCTCTTTTCAGGCGTGCTGGCAACGTCCAGCGGCGTTTGACCACGACCATTTTTGGCTTTGACTTCCGCTCCTTGCGAGATGAGGCACATCAAAACATCCAGATCTCGATTGAACTGAGCAGCAATGTGGAGTGGCGTATTTCCATTATCATCCTTCATGTGGACAAGATTAACTCCTTGGGCAAGAACAAACCGTACATCATCCAGCGTTCCAATGCGTGCGGCTCCAAAAACATCGCCGCTGAAACGTGACGAACCCGGAAAACCTCCGAATTGCCGGATAAACGCTTTCTTTTCGAGCGTGTTGGCGAGTTCCAGCGGCGTTTTGCCCGCACTATTGACCGCATTGACACTTGCTCCTCTGGTAATAAGAAACTCCAGCATTTGCATAGTGGAATTAGACTGAGCGGCATGGTGCAATAGAGTCGAACCAGTGGAATCTCCTGCATTGATTGGGGTTCCCTCTTGGGAAAGAAAAAAATAGATGTCGTCTGGTGTTCCACCTTTTGCCGCAGCGAAAATATCTCCAAAACGGGGACATGATAACCCTCCGGCTTCGAGGATAATAGCTTTCTTTTCGTCCGTGTCCGCAACGTCAAGCGGCGTTCGCCCCGCTCCATTTCTGCCTGTGATACTGATCGCATTGACATTCGCACCTCGGGCAATAAGGTACTTCAAAATCTCCCCATCGGGATTGTGTTGAGCAGCAACGTGCAACAATGTCGATCCCGCATTATCCTTCGCGTTGATATCCACATCGCCATTGAAGTAGTTTTGGACATCCTGAAGTGTTCCCCTTTGTGCCGCTTCAAAAATGTTTCTAATCCGCGAGGAATTCGCTCCGTCGTTCTCTCGGACTCCTAACACGGCTCCACCTCCCAGTGCGGCTTGTGAGGTCAACTCGAAGGAAAATCTGTTTTTTCCCTCGGCTTTGACTTCAACAGGTTTTATCCCTGAAGTTTCCGGTCGTTCATAACGTTGCGGAATCACATAAACTTTTTGGGGTTGTGGATGACCAACATCTGCGTTCTCCCCCTCATTTTTTTCTATGGAAATCTTGTCAAAAGTAACATTGTACCAACCGGGCAATGCCCCTTTAACCGGTTCATAGTTGGCTCTTGCCATGCGGGTTGTTACCGTGAAGGTGCCCCCCTTTTTGGTGATCCCCGATGCCGATGCGCCTGCCTGTCCGCAGAGTTTATTCTCCTTGCCACATGGGGGTCTGCCATTCTCGCCGCAAAGTTTGCCATCCGCGCCGCAACAAGGATGGAGCCTAACGTTAACCCCCTCGACGGACTTTTCGTCTAACATAATCATTCCTGAAACATAAACCGCTCCATAACTATCCCCACTACCAGCATAGAGCCACAACAACCCTGCCAGAAGACACACACCGACAAAGATGCCGAAGAATACCTGAATACGTCGCATGGTTTGATCGTTATCCTGCAAATTTTTGACGACACCACGCGTTTTTTCCATCGTCGCCTCAATAACCTTTGCACCAAACGATGCCTCTTTCGGAGGAGTGTAATACACATGTTCGCCTGCGGCGTTGGAAGATGATTCGCCGCTCCCTCCAGCATGAGGAGGCACTTGAAGATCATATTCCATTGCGACTGTCGTTGCCGCTGGGGATGTAGTTGACTGATGGACCTCGTAAGCGGTTGATGGAGGAACCGCGGAAGATTTGTCTCCGAAAACGATTCCACGTATGGAATCGGCAAAAATCTTTGTTCCGTTCACCGTAACCAAGTCGTCCTGCAACACATCGCCTTTCAATGCCAGCGCGAACAACTTGTCTTTGGTCACGGAGACATTGTGTCCTCCGTATCGAACCTCAAACATGATGTCCCCGTCGGCATGGCTCACTCCCTCCTTTTTTTCTTGTATTGGAATCGTTTCAATAGTAGGAGGGGGAGAACTGATACCGCTTTGTTTCGGGAGTGATGGTACAGAATCGGGGGAGGCAAGTTCAAAAATTTCGCCTTGATCCGAAGGCGGCTGGACTGTTTCCGCCCGAATAGAGGCGATAAACACGTGCCTGCCCACCTTTATTGTGTCGCCATCCGCAAGTATTCGCCGGGGAAAAACACGTTCTCCATTGACGTAGGTTCCATTCTCTCCGCCCAAGTCCTGAATTGTTACTGTACCGTCAATATCAGTGAGAATTACACAATGGTTGGGACTCACTTTGGAACTGCCCGCCCGCAGATGGCAACCCTCTCCCCGACCAATCATAAATGCAGGGACGCTGATGGGGAACACTTGGTCCTCACGATTTTCTTTTTTGAGAATTAACTGAACTTGCATAACAGTTTCAATAGAATGACTTTCGTAAGGTTACGACTCCGTTAAGTCGTCTGCGATACTCACTCATGGCAATTTTATCACTTCTCTACTGTTGACGGCTCCCATACTTGCCCAAAGACCGTAACCACCGGGAAACCCCGGCTGACTCGGTACATTGTCCATAAAGAGACCCGTAGGCGTAGGAACGCGATTACCACTGTTGGGATCAATGGCGGCATTGGGGTTGTTGGGACAGTACGTTGGTGTCCAGCCGCCACCCGTCGCGGGTTTATCCAAATTCTTTGTGTCAATCGCATCGCCAATGAACCGAACGGCTCCGTCCAAAAAGGAGACGTTTACTCCGCTTGTATGACTACTCGATGCGGAAACCAATGCGTTGGCGGTGTTGGGTCTGGTACGTGCGTCGAGATGATTACTACAACTGGGACTGTTTGGCGGTAAAAGTGCATAGAACGCATACTGCGCCGGCGTATTGTCCCAAATACGTCTCCCAAGAAAATCGTTGGGAGAGGGACTCGGTGTACCGGGAACATCGTAGGTCGCATCGCCGTCGAAAAAGCCACGACTACCTTTGAGTTGGAAACAGCTGCTCGGTGCCGAAGAGTAATGGGCTGTATAGGTCGGTGTAAAAGCCACCATATCTTTGTAGGTTGTACCGCTCATGTTATCGATTCCAATAAGCCCCTCACTGAACGCAATGGTGTTCGATGTTCCTTTGTCCGCAACCAGGGCTACGTTGCCGACGTAGTCGAAGGAACGCAACCAACTACGGGGCATATTCCACTGCCCTCCATTACCACTACAGTTGGTCAATCCGCAAATGGGACACCCTTCTGCCCAATCATACCGGGTCGTGTCATCCGCCACGAGGTCGCCGCGGCAAGCCCGATAATTGGAGAGCACCAAATTCCCACCCGTGCGGGCATGTCCCGCTGCGTCCGTTGGACAAAGAAACGAAGATATCTGATGTCCTCCACGAGTATTGATTACCCCTGCCTGCATGATTTCGTCGTAGAGAATCTGTTGTTCCATGAAAGGCAGCAACAACGGAAAAGGACCACATCGTTGGATGGGAGCATCGTTGCCGCGGGCACTTCTGTCTTTTGCTAACTGATCGAACGACGATGCCGGATACCTGTTGTGAGGATCATGAAAACCGTGGAGGGCAAGGGTGATCTGTTTCAAATTGTTGGTGCACTGCATCTTTCTTGCGGCTTCTCTCGCCATCTGAACGGCAGGGAGCAGAATAGCAATTAACATCCCGATAATGGCAATGACGACGAGAAGTTCCACGAGAGTAAAGGCGACTCTTCGTTTCCGAATGGCGGAGTTTTTCATGATGGATTCTCCAATACAGAGGGCGTTTCTGTGTATCTGTCCAAACCAGACATGCATTTTACATCGGCAGGAAGCGAATGTCAAGTCGGAATCCGACTCCACGTGCGAAGTGATGCCGGGTTCGCTCGAAATTTGTAGGCTCACTGACGTTCGCGGTTCGTTTTCCGGTCTTGGGCTACCGATTGAATTCATCGTCAGTACTCTTCTTTCCTGCGAAAGTCATATGTTGGAGGTGTCCGCATAGTGCGATCCTTTACGCATATTTCAAAAATGCTCCAAGGGCGGCAATCACCTCTTCAGGAGCGTCTTCGACCAAAAGATGGTGAGCCTTTTCCAAGCGGTGGACATCCGCTCCGGGAAAGAACTGTAAAAATCGTTTGAGATATTCCGGCGAAAAACACCAATCCAACATTCCCCAAATCAGACAGACCCGACGCTCCCGAAACATCGGCAACAAATCCTCGATGGTTTTCAACGTCTCATAACTCGGATGATGCGGCGAAAGCGGAATGTCTTGCACGAACCGATAGATTGCCAACCGGTTATTCCACGAATGATAGGGAGCCATCAAAGCCGTACGTACCTCAGGCGTGAGATTCTTTTTGTTTGCCGATGCCATCCAAAACGTTCCCAGTGAAAACAGGTTCAATCCTTGCAAGGCAAGCCGACCCAAAACCGCCATTCGGCACAGACGAATCCGCATCGGACACCGTGTACTGCGAAACGCCGCCGTATTCATAAAAACGAATTGTTCGAATCGGTCGGGCATCTGTATTGCCGCTCCCATTCCAATAGCCCCTCCCCAATCGTGGACAATCAATGTGATCCGTTTCAGATCGAGGTGTTCAATCAGTTGTAGTAAGTCGGCAATCCGCCGTTCCAGCGTGAAGGGATACCGCGATTCATCGGGCTTATCGGACAATCCACAACCGATGTGATCAACGGCTACACACCGATATCGGCTACGGAACATCGTAATCAGATTGCGCCAGTAATAGGACCACGTGGGATTACCGTGTACCATCAATAAGACAGGACTCTCTTGGTCAGACGGCAACGATTCATCAACGTAGTGATACCGCAAACCATCGGCAAGAGTCAGGAAGTGCGAGTCGAAGGGATAACCAGCGTATTTCTCCATTGCGGGAAATTCTGTGCGGCGGAACTACCATTATTGTCGGCGATTTCGGGGCAATAATCAATTCCCCCTATTACTTATCCAACGATGACGGTAATATGCGCGGAACGCTTGTGATAAATGCTTGAAGACCCACGTGCTTTAGGGCGAAAACGACGCGCCATGGGTCCGCCGTCAATGCGAATGTCTATGATTTCAAGATCGGCAATATTTTGCGCCCGACGGTCTTCAGCGTTGGCAACGGCACTCTTGATGACGGCTTCGATCAGTCTCGCTCCCCGGCTCGGATAGCAAGCCAAAAGTTCGAGGGCTTCATCGGCGAACTTTCCTCGCACGAGATCCGCATAAGGTCTGATCTTCTGTGCGCTCATTTGTGCGTACCGATGCTTCGCCTGATAGGTTTTTCCTGCTGTTGTCATTGTTGTCAACTATTTTTTACCGCCCTTACCGCCGTGTCCCCTGAAAATGCGGGTTTGGGAAAATTCACCCAATTTATGCCCAACCATCTCTTCGGTGATGAACACTTTGTTGAATACCTTCCCGTTATGGACGAGAAACGTATGCCCCACGAACTCTGGGACAACGGTACACGCCCTTGCCCAGGTCTTGATCGGCTCCTTTTTACCGATGGCTTCTAGTTTCTCTACCTTCCGGAACAGTTTTGGGGTAACGAAAGGACCTTTTTTGATTGATCTGCTCATAACACTAGAAAGGTATTTTACTGAAAAAAAAGCCATTGGACAGGGGGGGGACAGGAAAAACGCACGGTCAAAAGGGAGGTTGCCGACTTCCCGGTTAGTGCCTGCTTGCTCGAAAACACTATGTAATCCCCGGAAATACCGGTATTGGTTTGATTTTAGGTGTGAAATCTCCCGATGTATAGTTAGGCACTTTCTGTAAGTGCGGACACTTAACGCGAGTCTATCCATGCCTGTCGACCGTCGAACTTTACTTACAGTCAAAGAATCCACGTCACCTTTTTATGTCGGAGTCGATGTCGGCGGGACAAGCATTAAAATCGGACTGGTCGATGACTCTGGAAATCCTATTGACACCAACGAGGTTGATACGGACGGAACCCACATGAGCGTTATCACCATCAAGACTGACCCGCGTCCGCAAGCCGCTACCGAGACGATGGCGGAAGCGATTACCGCTCTGCTCAAACGCCTTCAAGTCGCCAAAAAAGCCTGCTGCGGAGTCGGACTGGGCGTACCGACCACGATGGATAAAAGTACCCGAAGGCTACGCCGTCCGCCCAATCTGCACACCTGGGCGGACTATCCGATGTGCGACGAACTCTCCAAGTTGACGGGATTTCCCGTCATATTTTCCAACGATGCCAACGCCGCCGCCTACGGGGAATATTGGGTCGGATCGGCAAGTGGGCAGTCGAGCCTCGCTCTTTTGACCCTCGGAACAGGCATCGGGACGGGAATCATCATTGACGGCAGGTCGGTGGACGGTGCCGTCGGCTATGGCGGGGAGTGCGGACACTTGGTTATTGACTCTTCGGAAGATGCCCTACTTTGCGGCTGTGTACAGCGGGGACATTTGGAAGCCTATTGCAGTGCCACAGGTGTTGCACGACGGACGATCAGCCTGACGATGCGCCGGGAATCATCCATCCGCCCAAAAATTACACCGGAAACAAGACTGGCTGAAATTCCCAAAATCGTCTATTTCGAGGCAGAAGGCGGCGATGAACTCGCTATGGAAATCATCTCGGATACCGCGAAATATCTTGCGTTCGGTGTCGTTTCGCTGCTTCACACAATTGATGCGTCATGTATTTTGCTCGGCGGGGCGATGACGTTCGGCGGAAAAAAGTCCCCCTTGGGGCAGCGGTTTTTGTCGCTGGTTACTCGTGAGGTCAAAAATCGGACGTTCCCGGCGATTGCCGAAAATGTACGGATAGACTTTGCGATGCTGGGGGGCGATGCCGGCTACATTGGTGCGGCTGGACTCGTTAGGGAACATGTCAAATCGGGTGGGTAAATTCTTCAATAATCTTTTCAGCGGAGTACCGGTAAATTGGAATACCGACTAAACGCCATAGAGATCATCAATCTCTTTGCATTCAGGCATCAGTTCTTTGAATAGTTGGAATTGCTCTTCGGCTTCATCATAATGTCCTTGCCGTTTGAGGAGCAGACCAAGATGCAATCGGACTTCGGCGTAGTCGGGATGAAGTTTCAATGCCCCGCGAAACGCTGCCGCCGCTAAATCATCCCGACCCAACTCCGCCAAAATACATCCCAAGTTGGCGCGGGCTTCCACAAAGTTTTCATCGAGTTCGATTGCCGAAAAGTACCGCTCGCACGCTGCCGATAATTCCCCTTGCCGGTACAAAATTTCTGCTAACTGAAACGTGATCTGCGGATTTGCCCCGCCCGCCGCCAGTGCCGCCCGATACAAGTCCGCAGCCCCTTGAAGATTGCCCCACGATTCCAACTCGCATGCCGCCTCGCAAAGCACCACCGGATCATTCGACTCTGCGTCCGGCTCGAAGATCGAATCAAGAACTGCCAACGGATCGACGGAATGAAATGTTTGAACCGGCTCGATTTCCCCTGCGAAGGAAAAACGCCCTTGACCGTTTTGATCAATACTGCCGTCTTCGGAAGTGAAAATCAGGTCTTTGCCTTCGAGACGAACCGATGCAAAGTTTTCCGGCTTGAAACGTCCGACTTTACGCAGGCGGTCGATTGCCGAATGTATTGAAAGTCCTGCCGCAATCATATTTTGCATAATTTTGAGCGGCAGAATCACTTCCTTGTCGAAATAACAGAGCCGAAAGACCTGACGCACCGGCACAATCAACCGTTCCCGATGCAATCGCCGTAGAATCGGCATCGGCAATCCCGTCAACTTTGCCAACATCGACGGCGTGTATAATGTCTGTGCTGATTCAGCCGTTTGTTCGCCGAATTTTTCCCAAAAGTGTGTTTCAGAAATGATGGAGAGTGTCCCCTTTTCAAAGGACCTCCGTGTTTCGTCATCGAGTTGGTCGTTCCAGAGATTCCAGTCTTGTTTCAGAATATTCTCGTCACCGACGACGACGAGATCGACATCGGCAGTCAGTCGGTTCGCAACGTTTCCTCCTGCCCGCCGAACAACTTCCGCCGCCTCTTTCCGATTCGCTCCCGATAGTTTGCCGAGAAAATAAACTTTTTGCATTGTTTTTTGAGGAGTATATCATGAAACCGTCAATATGTGTCAGATGTTTTGCTGACGCTTGGTCAGAAGGAGAAGAAGAATAGGAGTTGGGCTGGGGCTGTCGCTGGAAAAAAGTATGCCGTCATTGTGCTCCGCTCCATTGCCCACACGGTACAATCGGCACGGACGGCTAGGTTTTGAGGAACTTTCATCCGGCTTGCCCTACTTTGATTTGACATCGGCGGCGCGTAGGGTATCTTCGTGTAACATGTAGTTATCCCCCCTCTACTTCGATGCCTGCCCGACTTGGTCAATTTTACGCATTTGTGTTGTTGCTCATCTGTTTGGCAGTCAACATTACGTTTTTTTCTGACGTTCGGAAATCCTATTTCGGTGACGCTGACCCACTGGCATCGGCTCAGTCGACACTTGCCGACTGGGATATTAGGGCAAAAATTTCCGATTTATACCAAATAATGCAATCGAAAGTTGACGACGCTCAAAATGTAACTCCGATAGCATTGTCGACAGAAGAAAAGTCCGGTCAGCAGGAGCGAAGAAGGCTAGCGGAACCGCCCGTCGGTGCCTGGGCACCAGGCATGGGAACGATAGGTACGAAGCCTACTGCGCCGAGCACTGTACCCGAGAAGAGCGAGTTGCCCACGCAAACTACCACAACGCCAACAGCCGAAACTCTGCCGGCTCCCCAACCCGCCGCCGCGAAATCGCCCGTTGCGAATCAATTCAAACCAATAACGGTTACACCGAACACAGGTTCGCCGAAATCTACAGAACCGGTCAAGCCCTCGGCACAAGTGGTGTGGAATACCACCGATACCGCCTTGGAGCGACCCATTCGGTATGATCGATAATGTGATGAAAGCCGGTAGTGCCGCTTGGGATTGTTCTGTCCACTCGCCCATTCTACCGTCCCGGTTGCACAATCGTTTTTCCAAAACCGCTCTTGCAATCTATTGTCGGAAATGTTATTCTATACCTCGCTGATAGGAAGACAGGAGGTTTTCGATGAATCTTTTTCAAGGTAATGAAATACCGGTTCACGTCCGGTGGATGGTCCGTAGGGATTTTGACCAAGTGTTGGCGATTGAGGAGACATGCTTCGAATTTCCTTGGTCAGAACAGGAATTCCGTCAGTGTTTGCAGCAACCGAACTGCCTCGGAATGGTTGCGGAACATGGGGATCGTGTCGTCGGCTTCGTCATCTATGAAACACCAAAAAACCGAATATTTATTACCAACATCGCTACTGCACCAGAGTTTCAACGGCACAGTATTGCTCGTCAAATGATTCAAAAATTGGTAACCAAGATGATTTACCAGCAGCGGCATAGAATCGTCGTTGAAATTCGGGAAACGAATTTGTCCGCTTTGCTCTGCTTTCGTGCGTTAGGATTTCGCGCTTCGACCGTTCTCAAAAATTTTTACGAGAATCAGAGCGAAGACGCTTATGTTCTCCAATACCGCCTCGGCAAGGAACATGTTGATCCTGTCTATGCTCCGAACCGTCTCGTGGGATAAGGAATTGTAAATAAATAACATTTACAATCCGTCGTTTACGGCGCAAGCGAACTGACGGCGGCATGGAACGGATTTCAGCACCGCCCTTCCTATAACACAGCCAAGAACCGTTCATAAGCGTCGCTCCATTCACCGGCACTTTGCGCGGTCGGCAGGTATTCAACAACATCAAAACTCGAACGGATGACCTGTCGTGCCTCTTCGATGTTTGCTACCGCACCATCGGCGATTGCTTGCATCATGATATTGCCTATCGCCGTTGCTTCGATAGGACCCGCTACGACCCGGCATCCACAGGCATCGGAGGTTAACTGGCATAGTTGTCCATTTTGGGTTCCGCCACCGACAATATGTATCGTTTTAATACGCCGACCGCCGATTTTCTCGCACATACCTAGTACATGCCGGAAAGTCAAGGCAAGGCTGTCCAAGGCGCAGCGTAAAATTGCTCCTTCCGATTCGGGAACCGGCTGACCGGTCTTCCGGCAAAATTCGGCAATGGCTCTGGGCATATCGGTCGGTGCAAAAAATCCCCTGGCATCGGTGTCGATGAACGAAACGAGCGGTTTTGCGGCTCGTGCCATGTCGTTCAGGTCTTTCCAATCGAGCGGCAAACCGGTTTTGCCTTTGTACCCCTGCTGGTTCCATGTCCGGCGGCATTCCTGCAAAAGCCACAGACCGCAAATGTTTTTGAGAATCCGCATCGTTCCGCCGACACCGCCTTCGTTCGTAAAGTTCAGTTCCGCCACGGTATCATTCACAACCGGCTTGGGAGACTCGATTCCCATCAAAGCCCAAGTTCCGAGGCTGATGTACGCCCAATCGGTTTGACCGGTTTGACTCGCCGTCGGAACCGACATGACCGCCGATGCCGTATCGTGTGAACCGGGCAAAACGATCTTCGCCGATTTGAGTCCCGTCACTCCGATCACTGTGGAACGAAGCGGTCCGAGAATCGTTCCCGGCGGTGATACTGCTCGAAAAAGACTCGTCGGCAAACCGAAGCGTTCGAGCATTGGTTTAGCCCAGTCGTTTCGTATCGGATCGAAAAACTGTGTCGTCGTTGCATCGGTGAACTCATTGCTCTTGACCCCAGAAAGTAGCCAGTGGAATAAATCCGGCATCATCAGAAACGACTCTGCAACATCGAGTAGCGGCGAATGCGCCTGTTTCATGGCAAGGAGTTGATAGAGCGTATTGAACTGCAAGAATTGCAGACCACTTTGCCGAAACACTTCGGATTTAGGGACAACCTCGAAGGCTTTTTCCATGATACCGTCGGTTCGGGCATCGCGGTAACAGACAGGATTATCAAGCAGTGTATCACCGCGTCCCAGCAAGGCGAAGTCAACGCCCCATGTATCGACACCGACACTGACGATTTCATCTCCGAGTTCGGATGTGGCTGTTTTCAAACCGGTCTGCACATGCGACCAGAGGCTCGGCAGGTTCCAGTAGAGCGTACCGGCAATGTCGGTCGGACCGTTGTCAAAACGGTACAACTCATTGAGGGTCAGGGTGCTGCCGTCAAATTGACCAGCAAGATGCCGACCACCCGATGCGCCGATGTCGATGGCAAGATAGGTTTTGTGTTTCATGCGTTGTGGATTTGCCTGTGAGGAATGTCCTATAAATTTGGTGGATAGTATAAATTTGGTGGATAGTATTATACCTACATTCTGTTGCCGCCCGCCGAACACCAACCTGTCTCACTGACGCTACGGGTTCTGTGGCGTTGTTTTCCCCATCCGCAGAACAATGTCCCGCGCGTCGCCGCCGTCGGTTTCATTGCCGCCGTAGGAATAGAGCAAAAACGCCGTCTCTGCGTCAGGAGCAAATTTGTACGTCAATGGTTTTCCATCAGCAAACAGATCAATCGGCACACCGTCGAGATAGGTAGGAATCAATTCGTCCAAAGTTTCCGGGTAGTCTCCATTCGCCGCCTTGTACCGCTCCAATGCCGTTGCAACGCGAAGCAGATCGAACCGGGTATTGGTACGGTCAAGTGCTTTTTGAGCCGCATCACCGGTGTAAAAACACTTGGCGAGCACTTGATCCGCAATCAGTTGAGACCGGGTGCGAATCAGTGGAACCCGAAACACACTCCAAACACTTTTTACCTGCCGCTTTGTTTCTGCATGAATTTTCTCTTGTTCTTCAATGGAAATTTGTCCTGCGGTCTGAAGAAATTTGGTTACTCGCTTTCCCGCAATGTTCCGGTCAATCGGCAAGAGAGTGATATTTTTCAACAGCGTGCAATCCCAAGTAGCAGGGGTGCGGTCACCACAGCAGCCTTCGCCGCTGAAAAAGTCAGGATTATCAAGGTATTGCGGCTTGGTGTAGGGATCAATGCTCATGTGTTCGCAGAGAGGAACCCATTGTTTTGCAAACCACCGTTTCGCATGTTCATGGGTTGGCATTTCTTCCCACGGAACAGTGGTTGCGAGAGCGTGCTGTTCGAAAACTCTCGGACCGAGGGCGGCAATCAGGAGTCGTTCTCCATTTTCTTCCGGCGGCGAAAGTTTGTGGATGTACGACTTTTCGAAGGCATCGAAGTAATCCACATTACCGTCGGGCAGGATCGGTTCGGTAATCCCAGTCGTCTCCGGGGAAATCCGTAGTGGCATGGGAATCAAACCGAAATAAGCGAATACTGCCAAGAGGGCAACAGTCCAATAGCGGCGGCGGGCGTACCAAGGTTTGGGTGAGGGGACCATGGGGACATTATAACAACGAAGTGGGGAAAATAAAAGGAGTTCCTGTTGGAACCCAATAAT
>Ga0123353_10000799_pt1 | contig 38377 bp, 39 predicted proteins | sample TergutLab28metaG_3_FD_92763 | JGI IMG/M metagenome (GOLD analysis project Ga0123353, IMG submission 92763) | Labiotermes labralis P3 segment gut microbial communities from Petit-Saut dam, French Guiana - Lab288 P3 | ecosystem: Host-associated > Arthropoda: Insects > Digestive system > Gut ... | reverse complement strand
GCGAAATTTCCATTCGTTGCCTTCCGTATTTCATCGACCAAACCCGGTTCCAGTTCGGAACGAAATAATTCCCGATATGCCGCCTGTCGGCTTGCTGTATCCGGGCCAAGCGACCGATATACTTCATGCGCAACAACAAGGCCATTGCTCTCCCCCTGGGCATTCGCCCTGTAGCTCGACCATTGATATTCCGCAGGATGCCTCACCATTCCCGCACGCACGGGGTTTAGTTCAATGTAGCGCTGACAGGCCAGAAGATAATTCTCGGCTTGCATCAAGCATGAACGATAGCGCCCTTCCCATAGCGTGCCACTACGATAGTAGGTACGGTTTATGTACTGTACGTAACGCTGTCCAAGCGCCTTCATCATTTTTCCGATTGCTTCGCCATGCGGTGACGATACCAGCAGATGAACGTGATTGGTCATCAATACATAGGCATGAATACGACAACCCGCAGCGTCCGCATATTCGGAAAGCCAGCCCAGATAGGCGCGATAGTCTTCATCGGCAATGAAACAAACCTGACGATTGTTGCCGCGCTGGATCAGGTGCAAAGGGAGGTTAGGCAGAACAACGCGCGGACGTCGAGGCATGGGAGAGACAGCTTGTTGATGGGCCGGAAAAGGTTATCACAAGATGACGCATGGCTTTGTTACACAAATTGGGAATGAGGGTAAAGATGCTGGGCGAAGGGGAATGGAAAACCAAGAAGCACGGGGCGGTATCACCGCCGCAGTTTAGTGGAAACCAAGATGCGCTGCTTCAGCCAATCACCGCCTCTTGAACCGAAACCGCTCTGGCGGAAAACACCGCGCTCAGTCCGCAGCGGCACCCTTTTTCATCGTCTTGCCTTCGGCCGCCCGCTGCCGGCGCACCGCCTTGGGGTCGGCGAGCAGCGGGCGGTAGATTTCCACCCGGTCGCGGTCTCGCAACACGGCATCGCTTTTCGCCAGCTTGGCGTAGATGCCGAACTTGTTTTTTTCCAAGTCGATTTCAGGATATTTGCCCAAGAGGCCGGAGGCTTGCAGCGCCTGCTCCACAGTCGCACCAGCGGGCAAGCGCAGGCGGACGAGTTCCTGCTTGTCGGCCTGCGCATAGCAGACCTCGATATCGAGCATGTCAGCCTCAACCATTGGCGGTGGGATGAACCTGCTCCGCCCGACGCACGAAGGCATCGACGAAGGTGTTGGCGATATGCCCGAACACCGGCCCGATGAGCTTCTCGAACAGCTTGCTGGAAAATTCGTAATGCAGCCGGAACTCGATCTTGCAGGCTTCGGCGGCCAGGGCGCGGAAATGCCATGAGCCTTCGAGGCGGCGAAACGGCCCGTCGACCAAGTGAATCTTCATCGAATGGGGAAATTCTTTGTCGTTTTCCGTGGTGAAGCTGGTTTTCACCGCGTGATAGTTGATATGCAGCGTCGCCACGGTCTTGCCGGCATCGCGCAACTTCAGGTCGGCCCGGGCGCACCAGGGCAGAAACAGCGGATAATCCTCGCAACGATCCACCAGCTCGAACATGCGCTCGGCGGATTGGGCGATCAGTACGGTTTTCTCGACAAGTGCCATGCAGCGGCGGCGCTCGGGCATCCATGTAAAATGGTGATTTTAATGGAACACCCCGGGCATGAGCATCACGGTCAACAAAAAAGCCTTTCACGACTACTTCATCGAAGAAAAGTTCGAGGCCGGGGTCGTCCTCCAGGGCTGGGAAGTCAAGGCCATCCGCGCTGGGCGCGTGAACATCAAGGAATCCTACGTCATCATCAAAAGCGGCGAGATTTTCCTCATCGGCATGCACATCTCGCCCCTCTCCACCGCCTCGACCCACGACCGCCACGACCCGGTACGCACCCGCAAGCTGCTGTTGCACGAGCGCGAAATCATGAAACTGATCGGCAAGGTCGAACGCGCCGGCTACGCCCTCGTGCCGCTCGACCTGCACTTCCAGCGCGGCCGCATCAAACTGGAAATCGGGCTGGCCAAAGGCAAGAAACAGCACGACAAACGCGCCGACGAAGAAGAACGGGACGCCAAACGCGAAGCGCAGCGGGCGATGAAGGAGCGGGTGCGGTAAGCGGTTTATGCCCGGTGATTCAGTCAATGGACATGGGGGGTTCCGGTGCGTATGCTAGTGAGATGGACCGCGCATCGTATCCCGCATGACGATGAACAAACCCCTACCCGCCCTCGCACTTGCCATCGGCTTGGCCGGCTGCACCGCCCTCCCCGTCGCCACGGTGCAGCCCATCGCCGCCGGTGCGGACTTTTCTACCCGGCAGGACACGGTTGTTTGCGTTCTTGTTCCGCCGGATGCTTCCTTTGAAGGAAAGCCCTATCCGGGAAGCGGTGGTGAAGTGGCCGAGAAAATCCGGGATGCCCTGAGAAAATTTGTCAAATTTTCACGCCTGGTCAGCCAGGAACAAGCCAACGCGCTGGCTGTTTGCCGGGAGAAGGAAGCCACGCTGGCGCTTGAGACGACGATTCTTCATTACGAAGACCACATAACAGGCTGGACAGGGAAACCCGACCGGATCGAACTGAAATTATTCCTGTACAAGATCGACCAGCCGGATCAAAGGCGTTCAATCTTCTACGAAGCCAAATCCCATACGACGTACAGTATTTTTCTCGAATGGGGCAACGCCAAACCCGCCGCGCTTCTTGGCGAGGATTTTGAGTATTCCATTCGGAAGCTGTTGCGCTAACTGGATTGCTGCGCTCGCAATGACAACCATTCCATGCGTCGTCATTGCGAGGAGCCCGCGTAGCGTGGGTAGAGCGCAGCGAAACCCACGGCATTTCGCTTCTGATAGGTGACAAGTTTCACCTGTACTCAACCACATCCTGCGCATTGCCATTGTTTCCGGTTGAGGAATAATGGATTCGTGGGTTTCGCTGCGCTCTACCCACGCTACGCTTGCTGGACGCTCGTTACGCAGAACCTGCCGATGCCATGAAGTCGCCCGGCAAATGCAATATCTGATCTACCTTTCCCCGCCCTCTCCCCGGAACATCGCCGGGGTCAGGTCGTGTTTTTGTAGCAGGCGGTAGAACTCGGTGCGGTTGCGGTCGGCGATGCGGGCGGCGTCGGCGACGTTGCCGTCGGTCAGTTTGAGCAGGCGGACGAGGTAATTGCGCTCGAAACGCTGTTTGGCTTCGGCATAGTTGAGGGTTTCCATGGCCGGCACGCGCAGGGCGCGCTGCACCAGGGAGAGCGGGATAAGCGGCGTCGAGGTCAGGGCGCAGCTTTGTTCGACGACGTTGTAGAGCTGCCGGACATTGCCGGGCCAGGAAGCGCCGGCCAGGGCCTCAAGCGCTTCCGGGGCGAAACCGGCGATGGTCTTGCCGTATTTGGCGGCGACTTGTTGCACGAAATGGGCGGCCAGCATCGGGATGTCCTCGCGCCGTTCGTCGAGCGGCGGCAGGGTCAGTGACACAACGTCGAGCCGGTAATAGAGATCTTCGCGGAACTGCCCGTCGGCCATGGCGGCGTCGAGATCGCGGTGGGTGGCCGAAAGCAGGCGGATGTCGACCGGCTCGGCGCGAGTCGCCCCGAGTGGGCGCACGAGCCGCTCCTGCAACACGCGCAGCAGTTTCACTTGCAGCGACAGCGGCATGTCGCCGATTTCGTCGAGAAACAGCGTGCCGCCATTGGCCGCCTGAATCAGTCCGACGCGGCTGGCGCCAGCGCCGGTGAAGGCGCCCTTGACGTGGCCGAACAGCTCGGATTCCAGCAATTGCTCGGGAATGGCGCCGCAATTGATGGCGACGAAGGGGCCGCGGGCGCGCGGGCTGGCGCGGTGGATGGCGCGCGCCAGCACTTCCTTGCCGGTGCCGCTGGCGCCGCGAATGAGAATGCTGGCGTCGGATTGGGCAACCATGCGCGCTTCGGCCATCAATTCGGCCATTTTGTTGCTGCAAAAAACGATACCTTCGAGCCAGTCGCCCGCCGTTCCGGCGCTGTTGGCGATGGGCGCGGCGGACGGCAGGCCGGGCGCCGACAGACTGAGCGCCTGGTCGATCTTGGCCAGCAGGGTCTGGCTGTCGAAGGGCTTGGTCAGGTAGCCGAAAACGCCCTTGGAGGTTGCCGCCACGGCGTCGGGAATGGTGCCGTGCGCGGTCAGCAGGATGACCGGCAGGCTGGGCCGGGTAGCGTTGATTTCCTCGAACAACGCCAGCCCGTCGCGGCCCGGCAGACGGACATCGCTGACGACGACGCGCGGCGCTTCGACGGCGATCCGCGCCAGCGCCTCCTCCGCCGAAGCCGCCGTCGATACCCGGAAGCCGTGCGCCTTCAGGCGGATGGTCAGCAGGCGGAGAATATCCTCGTCGTCGTCGACCACCAGGATGTGGGCGCCCGTGGAATCGGTTGTCATGGCGCGCCTCCCTGCCCGGCTCGCGGTTGCGGCGTCAGGGTGCGCTCGATGTCGGCCAGGCGGTCGAGCTTGTCCTGAAGTTCCCGCGCCTTGCGCTGGCTGTCCTTGAGTTGCGTCCCCTGGCGGTCGAGCTGCCCTTCCAGACGCTGGCGTTCACCGTCGAGGCGCTGGCGTTCGCCATCGAGACGCAAGCGCTCGTTGTCGAGGCGCTGGCGTTCTTCATATTGATCGGCCAGCAGCCGTGCCAGTCCGTGCAATTTGACAGCGGTCGGCTCATTCGAGCGCAGCACTTGTTTGACCAGGGCCAGCGCCTTGGCGACATCCTGCGTGCTGTGCGGATGAGCGATCAGCATCGCCAGGCGAATCTGGGTCGTCGGCTCGGCCGGCAGGGTCGCGAGAAAGTCGCGCTCTCCTGCCAGCTCGGCAGCGTCCAGGGGGGCGAGTAGCTCGTAATAGGCCAGCAGCGGCAAAGCGCTTTGCACGTTGACCATCGGCGCCGGATCGCCGCGCGCCGACAGCAACGCTTGCTCATGAGCACAGCCGGCGGCCAGCAGCGCCGACAGCAGCAGAATGCCCATTGATCGCCGGCAGCCGGTCCTTCCCGGAAATTTATTTTTCATCTGGTATGTCCAAAACAAAATGTCCTCCCTGTTCGACCGGCATCACCACGACGGTTCCGCCCATGGCCTGCACCAGTTCGCGCACGATGGACAGGCCGACGCCGCTGCCCTGACGCGGCGCTGGCGCCACGCGCTGGCCCTGAACGAAGGGGTCGAAAATGCGCAGCCGGTCTTCCGGCGCTACGCCCGGCCCCTGGTCGATACAGGCGAAACGCAAGCGCCCTTCCTCGCGCGCCAGCGTCAGCCTGACCTCGCCGCCTTCCGGACTGAAATCAATGGCATTCGACAACAGATTGTCGAGCGCCACGGCCAGTTTTTCGTTGTCGATCAGCGCCATGCCCGATTCCGGCGCGTCGATGACGACGCGCACCTGCCGCGACTGGGCGTGCAACTCGCGGCATTTGACCACACCGGCCAGAAGCTTGCGTGGATCGTCGCGTTCCCGATTCAGCTTCCTCGCCTCGAAGGCCGCGCCGTTGAGGCTCAACAGGCTTTCGATCTGGCGCTGCAAGCCGAGCACGTTGTGTTGCAGGATGGCGACGACCTCGCGCTGATTTTCCCCCAGCGGCCCGGGGACTTCCTCGCGCAGCAGGGCAACGCCTTCCTTGAGCGCCGTCAGCGGCGTTTTCAGTTCGTGCGAGACATGGCGCAGCGCCCGCTCGCGATCCGCCTCCAGATCGGCCAGACGCTGGCGCAGCCAGTCCAGGCGGCGGCCGAGTTGGCGCAGATCGTCCGGCCCGCCGACCTGCACCGCCTCGTCGAAGCGGTTGGCGCCAAGGCGGCCGATGGCCTGCTCCAGTTGGCGCAGGGGACGAACCAGCCACCAGCCCATGGCCAGCGCGGCCAGCAGGGCGCCGCCCAGGGCCAGCAGAATCTGCCCGCCGAGGCGCAGGCGATTGGCTTCCAGTTGGTCGAGCAGATGCGCGTTTCGGCTTTCGATCCAACGCTGGCCGGCGTTTTTGAGCAAAGCGTTCAATTCCATCAGGCGGGCCAGGAAAGACGCCGGTTCATCCTTGTCGGTCTGCTTGTCGATGCCGCCGCGCAGCGCCCTGGCGATTTTCCGCCATTCGCCGAGCAAGGGCGCAAGCGGCTCCGCCGCCAGACTGTCGAGGCGCTCGACCAGTTCCAGCGACTTATTCAGATTCTCGTCGAAACGCTGACGATACAGCGCCTCCTCAAGCACCAGGTATTGCCGCGCGCTGCGCTCGACATCGATGCTGCGCTCTGCCAATTCCTGAACCGCGGCGGTCAATTGGATCGCCTGCTCGCTGTTGCGGCGATTTTCCTCGACCAGCGTTTCGACCAGCATCCAACTGCGCAGGGCGACGCCGCCGAGCAACAGCACGATGATGGCAAAACCGGCCAGCAGGCCCTGGCGAAAGGAAATTCGGATCATCCGCGCGGGGAAATAGGGGAATTCGCAAGTGTAGCCTGTCTTGCCGGCCAGCGCCCGGCCATGCCAAAACGGCAGGGCAAGCGTATGAAAAACGGCGCATTCTCACTCGCCCCGCTTGAAGGTTGTCGCAAGCCGGTCATCAAAATGAAGAACCCGGATCGCTCATTCTCTGCGTCTACCTCCATGCAGGCAGCGGCGGCGCTAAAATTTTCCGCGCCGCGCCCTTTCTTCTCAACGACTTGGAGAATTTCATGAGCACCTCGCATGGCAAATCCGGCATGAGTGCCGGTTCGCACTGCCAAAATAGCGCGAACAGGCCCTGGTCCAATCAATTTGGAGGACTCATGAGCATTTCGTCTCGCGCCCTGTCCCTGTTCCGCATTGCGAAGTCGCTTTTATATGCACTGCTTGTTCTTGCCGCCGCCATCTTTCTTCCTGTTGCGCACGCGCAGGTTGCCCTCAACGTTACCGACCCGAAAGCCGCGCCCGTCACCGTGCAGTCGGCGGATATCACGACCGAAATCACCGGGCGTTTTGCGGTAACGACGTTCGACCTCGTCTTTGCCAACCCCAACAACCGCGTGCTCGAAGGCACGTTCGAATTTCCCCTGCTCGACGGCCAGCGCATCGTGCGTTTCGCGCTCGACATCAACGGTGCGCTCCGCGAGGCCGTGCCCGTCGAAAAGGAAAAAGGTCGGCTCGTGTTCGAGGAAATCCAGCGCCGCAAGGTCGACCCCGGCCTGCTCGAACAGACCGTGGGCAACAACTACCGGGCGCGTGTTTATCCCATCCCCGCCCAAGGCACGCGGCGCATCGTCATCGCATACCAGGAAGATTTGCTTGTTTCGTCGACCGCCCGCGCCACGCCACGTTACCGGCTTGCGCTCGATTTTCCGAATGCGCTCAAAACCTTTAACCTCACCGCAAAGGTTTTTTCCGCGCCCGGCACGGCCCCGCCGAAGGCTACCACCACGCTCGCGCTTGAATTGCCCGCATGGCGCGACGCAAAAATACTCAGCGTGAGAAAGGAAAATTTCACCGCACGCGGCCTGCTTGAACTTGAACTCCCCCCAACATCTGCCGTCCGTCCTGCCGTTATCACGGAAACCTTCAACGAGCGCGAATATTTTTATGCCGAAACCGCGCTGCCTGTTGCCGCGATGAAAGCGAAACCGCGCGCCGCGCCCAAAACTGTCGGCATCCTCTGGGACGCTTCCGGTTCAGGCAGTACCCGCGACCACGAGCGCGAAATTGCACTCCTCGACGCATGGTTTGCCACCGTGCGCGATGTTGACGTAAAAGTCGTCAGCCTCCGCAACACCGCTGCCGTCCCGGTTGCTTTCAAAGTGCGCGGCGGCAAGTGGGGCGAACTCCGCGCTGCGCTCGAAAAGATGGCCTATGACGGGGCCACGTCGTTTGACGGCCTTGCCGACGATACTTCCGTGGGCGAATGGCTGCTCTTCTCCGACGGCCTTGTGAATTTCGGCGTAAGCCAAAACCTCGCAAAATTACCGCTCCGCGCTCCCGTGCACGTGGTAAGCGCCGCTGCGAGCGCCGCGCCTGCGCTCCTGCGCGGGTTGGCCGCGCGCGGCGGCGGCGAGTACGTGGATTTGCTGGCAATCGACGCCAAGGCTGCCACGGCCCGCTTGCGGCAGACTTCGCCCCGGGTGATTGCCGTTGACCGCAACCCGGAAGCCGTCGCGCAAGTGTTCCCCGAGGTGGGCATGCCCGTAAGCACCGAAAGCGGTGCGTTGGTTGTGACAGGCATCCTGCGCAAGCCCTCGGCAAGCGTGCGGGTAAAAGTAGGCTTCTCCGAAGCGGATGCGCAGACGGTTGAAATTGCCGTGAAATCTGGCGAAGGTGCAAGCACGCTTGCCGCCCGTGCGTGGGCCGCGACGAAAATTGACGCCCTTGCCGCAGCAGCAGGCGACAACCGCGAAGACATCCGCCGCACGAGCCGCGAGTTTCGCATCGTCACGGCGGATACGTCGCTGATCGTGCTCGAAACGCTCGACGACTACATCCGCTACGACATCGAGCCGCCCGCTGAATTGCGCGACGAATGGCTAAAACGCCGCCGCGCGTCCGAAACCGCTTTCGACAAAAACCGCGAACAGAAAATCGAACATGTCGTGCGTCTGTTCAACGAGCGCGTGAAGTGGTGGAAGACGGAATTTCCGAAGAACGACGTTTCGCGCAAGTCTGACAAAAAGCTGGAAATGTCGGTGGAGAGTTATGCCGATGCGGTACAAATAGCACCAGAACCAGCACCAGCACTAGCGCCACCGCCAAGGCCCGCGGATGCCTTAAGGAACAGGGAGTCAGCCGCTCCGGAAGCACCTGCGACCAACAGGCGTTACGCCTTGTCTCCTGCACCGGTCATGAGGACTGCCGCCCCAGAACCACCTGCCACGCCTGTTGCTCCGTCTGCATCCATCGCCCTCCAGCGCTGGTCGCCTGCGGCGGGCTATCTCGATCATCTCCGCCGTGCGCCGGACTCCAAGCGTTTCGATACCTATCTCGAAGAGCGCGCCGACCATGCGCGCGAGCCGGGTTTTTATCTGGATGTTGCGGGGTATTTCCTTGATGAAACCAAGGATGCCGCGACGGGATTGCAGATTCTGTCGAACCTTGCCGAACTGGGCCTTGAGGACGCTGCCTTGCTGCGCGTGCTCGGTTACCGTCTGGTGCAAGCGCAGCGGCCCGATCTGGCTTTGCCGGTGTTTGAGCGCGTGTTGAAGATTCGCGGCGAGGAGCCGCAAAGCCGCCGCGACCTAGCGCTTGTGTACGCAAAACTCGGGCAGCGCCAGCGCGCCGTCGATTTGCTCTGGGAAGTTGCAAGCCGTCCGTGGGACGGGCGTTTTCCTGAAATCGAGCTTATCGCGCTCGAAGAACTGAATGCCATTGTGGCGACAAGCCGAAAAACGCTCGATCTGTCGAAAATCGACGCGCGCCTGCTCAAGAACATGCCTGTCGGCCTGCGCGTCATCCTGACATGGGACGCCGACAATTGCGATATCGACCTGTGGGTCGACGATCCAAACGGCGAGCGCGCGATGTACAGCCATCCCCTCACCTATCAGGGCGGGCGCATGTCGAAGGACTTCACCGGCGGCTATGGGCCGGAGGAGTTTTTGGTGAAAAAACCAAAACCCGGCAAATACACGGTGCGCATCAATTATTACGGCGACAGCCGCCAGACGGCCCTCGGCCCCGTGACGGCGCAGGCGCGGCTAATTACCGGCTTCGGCACGCCGCAGGAAAAAGAGGAACTCGTTACCGTGCGGCTCGTGGACAAAAAGGAATCGCTCGAAATCGGTTCGATCACGATTGGGAAAGAGGCGCGGTAGCGTTGCGGGTTTTGCTTCCTCCTTTTCGGGCGAAGTCCGAAGGGGAGGAAGCGTTTGACATCGGCATTCATGCGATTGCCCTGACCAAAACGGCGCAGCCAACTCCCCGCCCGCCGGTTCTTCGGTACACTGTCGCCCTTTCAGGATTTTCGGACAGTTTCATGGCTCAATATGTGATGTCGATGCTCCGCGTGAGCAAGGTCGTTCCGCCCAAGCGGCAGATCATCAAGGATATTTCCCTCTCCTTCTTCCCTGGCGCCAAGATCGGCCTGCTCGGCCTCAATGGCGCCGGCAAGTCGACCGTGCTGAAGATCATGGCCGGCGTCGAGAAGGAATACGACGGCGAGGTGCAATGGCAGCCGAAGCTGTCCATCGGCTATCTGCCGCAGGAGCCGCAGCTCGACGCGGACAAGACAGTCAGGGAAGAAGTTGAATCCGCCCTCGGCGAAGTCATGCAGGCGCAGGCCAAGCTCGATGAAATCTATGCCGCCTACGCCGACCCCGAAGCCGATTTCGACAAACTGGCCGAGGAACAGGCGCGGCTGGAAGCGATCATCGCTACCACCGGCGCCGATGTCGGGCATCAGATGGAAATCGCCGCCGACGCGCTGCGCCTGCCGCCCTGGGAAACCCGCATCGGCGTGCTGTCCGGCGGCGAGAAGCGGCGCGTGGCGCTGGCCAAACTGCTGTTGGCGAAACCCGACATGCTCTTGCTTGACGAGCCGACCAACCACCTCGACGCCGAATCGGTCGAGTGGCTGGAGCAATTTCTCGTCCGCTTTCCCGGCACCGTCGTCGCCGTCACCCACGACCGCTACTTCCTCGACAACGCCGCCGAGTGGATTCTCGAACTCGACCGCGGCGAAGGCATCCCGTGGAAGGGCAACTATTCCTCCTGGCTGGAACAGAAGGAAGCCCGTCTGGCGCAGGAGCAGAAGCAGGAAGCGGCGCGCATCAAGGCCATGAAGCAGGAACTGGAATGGGTGCGCGCCAACCCCAAGGCGCGCCAGGCCAAATCCAAGGCCCGCCTGTCGCGCTTCGAGGAAATGTCGTCTTTTGAGTACCAGAAGCGCAACGAAACACAGGAAATCTTCATTCCGGTCGGCGAGCGCCTGGGCGATCAGGTCATCGAGTTCACCGATGTCAGCAAATCCTTCGGCGACAAGCTCCTGATGGACAAGCTCAGTTTCACCGTGCCGCCCGGCGCCATTGTCGGCATCATCGGCCCCAACGGCGCCGGCAAGACAACCCTGTTCAAAATGCTCACCGGCCAGCAACAGCCGGATTCCGGCGCGGTCAACATCGGCCAGACAGTCAAGCTGGCCTGCGTCGACCAGTCGCGCGACTGCCTCGATGGCGGCAAAACGGTGTTCGAGGAACTGGCCAAAGGCCGCGATGTGCTACAAATCGGCAAATTCGAGATGCCCAGCCGCGCCTACATCGGCCGTTTCAACTTCAAGGGCGCCGACCAGGGCAAGCAGATCGGCAAGCTCTCCGGCGGCGAGCGCGGCCGGCTGCACCTCGCCAAAACGCTGATGACCGGCGGCAACGTGCTGCTGCTCGACGAACCCTCCAACGATCTCGATGTCGAAACCCTGCGCGCCCTGGAAGACGCCCTGCTCGAATTTCCCGGCTGCGCGCTGGTCATCTCGCACGACCGCTGGTTCCTCGACCGCATTTGCACGCACATCCTGGCCGCCGAAGGCGAGTCGCAATGGACTTTCTTCCCCGGCAATTACCAGGAATACGAGGAAGACAAGAAAAAACGCCTGGGCGAGGAAGGCGCGCGGCCGAAACGCATACGGTACAAGCCGATCAGCCGGTGAGCGCGGTGAAGTAGGGGCGAATAATTATTCGCCCCTACCATAACCGGGGTTTGCCCCCGAGGTTTCGCCCCTCAGCCCAAGCCAGCCGCCTTTTCCAACAATTCCATACCCCGTGCGGCATTTTTCGCCCCGCGCGCGGCGCGGACATTGAATCGGGTTTCGGCGTCGAACTCGGCCAGCATCAGCGTGGTCATTTCGTCCAGCAGCCGGTTCAAAGGCGTCCCCCGGCTCGCCGCCAGCGCCTTCAGGCGGCGGTGCTTGTCGTCAGGCAATCTCAAGGTCAGGGCAGTCATCTCATTGCTCCTGCAAAAAATCTTCCGGCGAAACGATCTTCAGCGCCGGAAAGCGCAATTTCATCGCACGCAAGTCGCGCAGATTGCGTGTCACAACATAACGCGCGTCGCCAGCCACGGCCAGTTCCACCAAATGGTTGTCCGCCTCATCCGGCAGGTTGGGACGCCACAGGTAGTACACCCGCGTCCATTCGCAGCAGGAGAGGAAAATATCCAGCAGTTCATCCCTCTCCTGAGCGTCCAGACGGCAGTTGCGAAACAGAGCCGCCCGCCCCAGCACGTCCTCATACTCCGCGAGAAGCGCCGCGCCCATCAGCGGGATGCAGTGTTCCTGCAAACATAACTCGACAACTTTGCGAGATGCGCCAACACCCATGCAGGCTCCTACGAAAACATTGGTGTCGATGACGATGCGCATGTCTGCATGGTAGCAAAAATGCAACCATACGCACAGGACAAGCTGTGCGTATTCCGATGGTCATTCCTCACGCAAGACCGAAACGCATCCGGTTCAAGCCGGTGAGCGCGGGGGAAATGTAGGGAGCGCTACCGATCCTCACTTCCCGCCCGGCCAGGTGAAAAAGCGTTGATACACAGCGGCCAATGCTTCATCCAGTCTGGACAGTGCTTGCTGTTTCAAGTCTTCCGGCACGCCATACTCGGCTTCGGCAATGCTGCCGGTGATGGCGGCCAGGGTATCGCTGTCGCCGCCAAGGGAAACCGAGATCCGAATGGCGTTTTCAAAGCCGGTACTGTGAAGGAAGGCGATAATGGCTTCTGGAACTGTCTGCTGGCAGCTTTCGATGTGGACATAACCGGGGCGTATCATTTCCGGCGTTTTGTCTAGGGATGCTCTGAGCAAGTCTCCGCCGGCAGAGCCGTGGCTCTTCTCTTGGTGAAACAAATTTGCGCTGCGGATCGGGATGGGATGCAAGCCGGCAGCGCCGCTCTTCCGCCAATGGCGAAGGAACCCGCATGGGGCATCCTGAAACCATACATATAGTTTCCCGCCGCCATTTATGCCAGAATTCTTACGTAATCACCGGGCTGGCGGGCGTGGCCGCGACTGAAAGCGCCGCTCCCGCCCGGATAAAATACCGTGTCCCACCTTTTCCCCGAGAACGCCCCGCCTTGACCGCCGACACTGTTTCCCCCTTTGTCTCCGCCGGAACGCTTCTGGGCGGCATCGGGCTGTTCCTGCTCGGCATGACCATGCTCACCGGCGGCCTGAAGCTGGCGGCGGGACGGGCGCTGGAGCGCGTGCTGGCGACCTGGACGCGCACATCCATGCGCGGGCTGATTACCGGCATCACGCTGACGGCGCTGATACAGTCGTCCACTGCCATGACCGTTGCCGTCATCGGCTTCGTCAATGCCGGACTGCTGCGCTTCACCGCAGCGGTCTGGGTGGTGTTCGGCTCCAATCTCGGCTCCAGCGTCACCGGCTGGCTCATCGCCCTGCTCGGCTTTTCCATCAAGGTCGATAGCTTTGCCCTGCCCTTTATCGGCGTCGGCATGGCGCTCCACCTCATCGGCGGCAACACCAAGCGCGGCGCGCTGGGGCAAGCGATAGCGGGCTTCGGCATCCTGTTTCTGGGCATTGATCTGCTGCGCGAAGGTTTCATGGGCCTCGGGCCGCAAACCCTGCCGCCGCTTGCCGACAATGTGAGCGGCTGGCTGCTCGGCGTGCTCATCGGCCTGTTGATGACCATCGTGCTGCAAGCCTCGTCGGCCACGCTGGCGCTGGCGCTTACCGCCGTGGCCGGCGGTTCGATGACCGTGGAATCGGCCGGGGCCATCATTATCGGCGCCAATGTCGGCACCACCCTCACCGGCATTCTCGCCGCCCTGCGCGCCACCCCCAACGCCAAGCGTCTGGCCGCCGCGCACGTGCTGTTCAACGTCGTCGCCGCCATCGTCGCCTTTGCGCTGCTCTCGCCGCTGCTGACGGCCATCAACGTCGTCAGCGTCTGGCTGACGGGCGAGAGCTATCCGGTCACGCAACTGGTCATCTTCCACACCATTTTCAACGCCTTGGGCGTGTTGCTCATGTGGCCGCTGTCGCCGCCGCTGGTGCGCTTTTTGCGGCGGCGTTTCCGCTCCGCCGAAGAAGACGAGGCGCGCACGCGCTATATCGACAACAACGTCGCCGCCGTTCCCACCCTAGCGCTACAGGCGCTGCGCCGCGAAATGGAGCGCGTCGGCCATCTGGCCCTGCGTCTGAGCGCGGACGCCATGCGCCTTACTCCCCACGTCCTGCCATGGCCTCCGCCCCCGCCGCAAGCCGAAGAACGGCTGACGCTCCAGATGCAAACCCTGGATCGCTTGCTGCAACAAGTTGGCGCCTTCGTCTCCGAAGTCAGCCGTCAGGCGCTGTCGCAAGACGTGGCCGAACAAATGCCCGAACTGCTGCGCATCGCCACCTACTACGACACCCTGGCGCGCGTCATGCACCAGATTGGCCTGCAAACGCTGCAAGCGCGCCGGCAGACGCCAGAACAGGAGCAGCCGACGCCGCTGGTCAGCGAACTGTCCCCGGTTTGCGCGGCGGCGCTGGCCTTTTTTGAAACCGCCGACCCGCAAACCGGCGCGCCCGAAGAGGCCATCGACAACGCCCGCGCCGCCTTCAGGGCCGCCTACAAGGAGGCCAAGCTCGCCCTGCTGCGCGCCGGCGTGCACGGCGAACTCGACGTCGCCGCCGTGCACGAATGGGTCGGCCAACTCGGCGACCTGCGCCGCGCCGCGGATCAGGCCAACAAAGCCGCCACCTGCCTGGCAGCGCTGCCGCCGCTGGTCGAGGCCGACCCGGAGGATTGGGTTCAGGAAGGCACAAAATAGGCGGCCCATCCACGACCCGCCGCCATCTACGACTATCGTCAGTTGAACAGGCCGATGCGAAGCATCGCAAGATAAAGCCAGTGATTCAACGCGCCCGCCACAACCGTACCGCCTCGGGCAAAGAGTTGGCTTGGGGGATGAAGTGGTCAATCAGCGCGCCCAGCAGCACGGCGCTGACCAAGGCGCCAAGCAGCGGCTTGTAAGTCAGGCGGACAGCCGCCAGCAGCCAGCCTTCGCGCTCCACCCGTACCACGGTGCGCGCGGCGGTGTAGGCGAATGCCAGTTCCACCGCCGTGGCCAGCAGCGCCTCGGTACCGAAATAGGCCAACAGCAGCCAGCCGGCGCCGAACAGCGCCACTGCCACCGCCGCGAACACCGCCAGCACGGGGATAACGACGATGGCCGCCTCGTCCGCCGCGCCGGCTGCTTCCAATGCGCCGGAAGCTATATCGCCCAGCGCCGAAGAGGCGGCGTCGCTCACGCCTTCGGCCAAAGCGTCGGTTGGCGGTTCGCAGCCGACGTCCGCGCCGCCGCTGCCGCAATCGCCGCCGTTACCGCTGCGGCAAGCATCGCCTGTGTCGCCGCCGCCCGGCCAGGACAGATCAATGTGGATGTCAATGTCGGCGGATTGCTCTTCCTCACGCACCAACATACCCGCCCAGAGGCGCAGCAACAGCAGGTAAACCAAGTAGCCGGCGCCCAACGCGACGGCATAGCGCACGGCCATTGATTCAACGCCGCCATGCAACAAGACCGTGGTGATAAGCCACATCGCCCCCAAGGTCAGCAGTCCCATCGCCCAGCCGTGCAACCACAATATACGGCGGCTTCGCAGGTGGCGGATCAATTTGCCTTCCTGTACCTTGATGCTCCTGAAACTGGAGCGCGTCGCGTTTGCCCGATGGTTACGGGCAGAGGGTTTTTTGGTCATTTGTGGTCACCATTTGATGACTGCTGCCGTGGCAAGCGCAGCCATGAGGGAATATCTCGCATGCCGTGCAGCACGCGCCAGACGTCGATGTGGTCGGCGTGTTCGATGTAGAACACGACATGCGGATAGCGTTTCAGCGGCCAGCTACGCAGGCCGGGCAGGTCAAGTTCTTGGGCGTAACGTGGGGAGCCGGTCGCAGGGTGACGGGCGATGTGGGCATAGGCCCGTTCCAGCGCGTCGATGAAGCCGAGCGCGGCCTGCCCGGCTTGTTCGCGCAGGTAGTAGCTGAGTGCGTCTTCGACATCCTGCCGGGCGAGCGCCCTTGGAATGACGGGCTTGGCCTTCATCCCCCGGCATTCCGCGCGCGCGCGCGCAGCGCAGCGAAATAACCATCATCGACGGGGGGCGTGGGCGCTGAGGCCGCGCCCGCCAACAGCAAATCGCGCAATTGCTGGCGATCCTGATCCTTGCGGATCAGTTCGCGCACATACTCGCTGCTGGTGCCATAGCCGCGCTGGCTGACTTGCTCATCGACAAAGGTTTTGAGCGTGTCGGGCAGGGATATGTTCATAGTGCTCATGCCACCATATTAGCGGCTTGGCAAAATTTGGCAAACTTTCGCAGGCAATGCGGGTTTTCGGGCGGTGAGATGCAAAACGGGCGCCCTTGCGGCGCCCGCTTGGCCCCGCGCCGGAGCGTGAGGCGGTTGCATCAGGTCAGCGGCTCAGTGCTTGCAGAGGCTGGCCGAGAATACGTTGCGGCTTTTTTCGGAAAAGGCGAAGTCGTTGAAGGCGCGGTCGATTTCGGCTTCGTTGTCGCCTTGCGAGCGGTCCTCGAAGCTGATGCCGATGGTTCTGCCGTTGGCGGCCAGGGTCTGGAAGGCGTAGCGCCAGCGCTGGGCTTCCGCCAGCCGCTCGCGCAGTTCGCTTTCGTTGGAAATGACAATGCCGGCTTTTTTCAGGGAATCCAGAAATTGCTCGAAGGATTCGTTGCTCAGATTGCCCATTTGCTTCTCCGTAAATTTCGATCCGGTTAAACCGCAAGCCATGAATCGCCCAATGCGATAATGGCGCCCCATGAAGAAGCCGAATGCCCCTGCCGCAATCCCGGAGATTCGTCCCGGACAGTCCATCGAACTGTTGCAGGAACTGCACATCCTGACCCGCGACGGCAAGCTCAACCAGGACAGCCGCCGCAAACTGAAACAGGTTTATCACCTGGTCCGGTTCATCGAGCCGCTGCTGGCCGATGCCGAATTGCTGGTCGATCACGGCGCCGGCAAATCCTATCTCGGCTTCATCTTGTACGATCTCTGTATCAAGAAGCGTGCCAGCGGCCAGGTCATCGGTATCGAAAGCCGCCCGGAGCTGGTTGCCAAATCGCGCGAACTGGCGGCCCGGCTGGATTTTCCGCGCATGTCCTTCGTCGCCTGTACAGTGGCGGAGGCGCTGGCGTCGGGCGAATTGCCGGCCCGCGCCGATGTCGTCACCGCCCTGCATGCCTGCGATACCGCCACCGACGATGCGATCCGCTTCGCTCTCGACCGTCAGGCCCGGCATATCGTGCTGGCGCCCTGCTGTCAGGCCGAGGTGGCCGCCGCCATGCGGGCGAAGAAGAACGCGGCCCTGGGCGAAACGCCGCTTTCCGAGTTGTGGCGCCACCCGCTGCACACCCGCGAATTGGGCAGCCACCTGACCAACGCGTTGCGCTGCCTGCTGCTCGAAGCACACGGTTACGACGTCACCGTCACCGAACTGGTCGGCTGGGAGCATTCGCTGAAAAACGAATTGATCATCGCCAGCCGACGCGGCACGCCACGGAAAAACGCCCGCGAGCGGGCACAAGCCATCCTGCGCGAGTTCCGTATCGAGGAATTGGCGACACGTTTTATTTATTGACCATGACCCGTCCGCAACACCCGCTCGAACTGCTCGCCCCGGCCAAGGATGCCGAATTCGGCATCGCAGCCATCAAACACGGCGCCGACGCCGTCTATATCGGCGGTCCGGCCTTCGGCGCGCGCTACGGCGCCGGCAACGATGTCGCTGAAATCCAACGCCTGTGCGATTTCGCCCACCGCTACCGGGCCGGGGTTTTCGTCGCGCTCAATACCATCTTGCACGATGCGGAACTGGAAGCCGCCCATCGGCTGATTTGGGACGTTTACGAAGCCGGGGCCGACGCCCTGATCGTCCAGGACATGGGCCTGCTTGAACTCGATCTGCCGCCGATTCAACTACATGCCTCGACCCAGACCGACATCCGCCATCCGGCCAAGGCCCGCTTTTTACAGGATGTCGGCTTCTCGCAACTGGTCTTGGCGCGCGAATTGAGCATTGCGGAAATCGCGGCGGTCGCCGGGCAGACCGACCTCGCGCTGGAGTATTTCGTGCATGGCGCGCTATGTGTCGCTTATTCCGGACACTGCTACATCAGCCACGCCCATACCGGGCGCAGCGCCAATCGCGGCGAGTGTTCGCAGGCCTGCCGCCTGCCCTGCACCCTGGCCGACGACAAGGGCCGGACGATCAGCGAGAACCGGCACCTGTTGTCGCTGAAGGACAACAACCAGGGCGATAATCTGGCGGCGCTGATCGCGGCCGGCGTCTCCTCGTTCAAGATCGAGGGCCGGCTGAAGGATCTCGCCTACGTCAAGAACATCACCGCCCACTACCGCCGCCTGCTCGACGACATCATCGCCGGCCATCCGCACTATGTCCGCGCCTCGTCCGGGCAGTCGACCCTCACCTTCACGCCGCGCCCGGACAAGACCTTCAATCGCGGCTACACCGACTATTTCGCCGGTGGCCGCCAGGACGACATCGGCGCCTTCGATTCGCCGGCCTTTGTAGGCGAGCCGGTTGGCGAGGTGACGGCGCTCGGCGACGGCTGGCTGGAAATCGCTAGCGCCGAGACATTCCACAATGGCGACGGCCTCTGCTTTCACGACGCGGGCGGCGCGGTCGTCGGCATGCGCATCAACCGCGTCGCCGGCCAGCGTCTCTACCCGGCCCGGATGCCGGCCGAGCTAACCACGGGCGCGACCCTGTTCCGCAACCGCGACCAGGCATTCGAGCGGGCGCTGGAAAAAGAATCCGCCGAACGCCGCATCCGGGTCTGGCCGCGCCTCGGCGAAACGTCCGAGCATTTCGTGCTGACGCTGAGCGACGAGGACGGCGTGACGGCCCGCGCCGAACTGCCCAAGAGCGGCCACGAACAGGCGCGCAACCCCGAAGCGGCGATGAGCAAGCTCAAGGAAAATCTCGGCAAATTCGGCAACACCATGTTTGCCGCGGCGGCGGTGGACGTGGATTTGACACAGCCGTGGCTGCTGCCGCTGGCCGCCATCAACGCTTTACGCCGCGAGGCTGCCGAAAAACTGACAGCGGCCCGCCTCGCCAGCCATCCACGCCCGCCGCGCCGGCTTCCGGCAAGCAACCCGGCGGCCTACCCGCAACAGGAATTGAGTTATCTCGGCAATGTCCTCAACGCCAAGGCGCGCGCCTTTTACGAAAAACACGGCGTCAAGCTGATCGAGGACGCCTACGAAGCCGGCCAGGAAAAAGGCATGGTCTCGCTGATGATCACCCGCCACTGCCTGCGCCACAGCTTCAATCTCTGCCCCAAGGAAATAAAGCACCTCAAGCCGGATCCGATGACCTTGCTGCACGGCGGGGAAAAGCTGATCCTCAAATTCGACTGCAAAGCTTGCGAAATGCACGTTATCGGCAGGATGAAGAAGGGCGTTACACTCAACCTGTACACGCCATAGAGATGTTCAAATGTCACCCTTTCTGGATTGCTTCGTCGCTTCGCTCCTCGCAATGACCGGAATGCCTGTCATTGCGAGCGCAGCAATCCAGCTTCGTGCAGTCTTGAATCCATAACTCCATGCAACCCACCGCCTGCCCCTCCTGCCGCCAACTGATGAGCAAGCACCGTTTCGCCCGCCAGTACGGCGGCGAGGTGGTGCTCGATGTGTGTTTTTCCTGCCAGGGCATCTGGTTCGACGAGTTCGAGAGTCTCCAGATCACGCCCGGCGGCATTGTCGATTTGTTCAAGCTCTTGAACGAACACCGCGACGACCCGCACCAGCCCCTGCGCGATGCGCTGGCCTGCCCGCGCTGCCGCGAGCGTTTGCTGCATGGCCTCGATGCCGCCAAGCACGGCGGGCGCTTCAACTATCACCGCTGCCTGCAAAAGCATGGCCGCTTCATCACCTTTGCCCAGTTCATGATCGAAAAGGGCTTCGTCCGCCAGCTCAATCCGACGGAAATCGAAACGCTGTCGGCCAAAATCGACGTCGTCCGCTGCATGAGTTGCGGCGCTCCGGTCGATATCCGCCGCGACCACGCCTGCGGCCATTGCCGCGCACCGATCGCCATTCTCGATCCCAACGCCGTGGAACAGGCACTGCAACGCTTCCAGAGCGCCGAAACCCGGCGCAACACAATCGACGTCAACGCGTTGGGCGACGCCATCGTCGCGCAAGAGCGGCAAAAGTCGCGCTGGCAGCGCGAGGAGGCCGACAGCCTCGACGATCTGCGCGGCATCAATGACGCCATCGACCTGCTGGCCGGCGGCATCGGATATGTCTGGAATCTGATCCGGCGCTGACCAGAGTTCTGGATTGCCTCGTCGCTGCGCTCCTCGCAATGACGGTGTGCGGAATGACTGTCATTGCGAGCGCAGCAATCCAGTTTCCTGCGGTCTTGCACCCAAACCGCTCTAAAATGCCCTCTTCCGCCACCCCCGTTCGGAGCATGCCATGAGCCTGATGAATATCATCACCAAGCAACTGATCGAGATCATCGAGTGGACCGATGATTCGCGCGACACGCTGTCCTACCGCTGGCCCGACGAGGACAAGGAGATCAAGAACGGCGCCCAGCTCATCGTGCGCGAGTCACAGATGGCGCAGTTCGTTTCCACCGGCCAGTACGCCGACCTGTTCGGCCCCGGTAAGCATGCCCTGACGACCGAGAACATCCCCATTCTCTCCACCCTGCGCGGCTGGAAATACGGCTTCAATTCGCCCTTCAAGTGTGATGTCTATTTCATCAACACCCGCCTGTTCACCGGCAACAAATGGGGCACGTCCAACCCCGTCATGATGCGCGACAAGGATTTCGGCGTGGTGCGTATGCGCGCCTTCGGCACCTACGACTTCCGCATCGTCGAGCCGGCCCTGTTCCTCAAGGAAGTGGCGGGCACCGATCAGAATTTCCGCCTCGACGAATTCGCCGACACCATGCGCTCGCGCCTCGTCAGCGTCTTTTCCGAAGCCCTCGCCAAGGCGCAGGTGCCGGTGCTCGACGTGGCGCAGCGTTACGGCGAACTGGGCGCGGCGCTGCTGCAACTCATCAACCCGGCCATGGGCGAGAAATATGGTCTGGAAATGACCAGTTTCATTCTCGAAAACGTCTCCGTGCCGCCGGAAGTCGAGCAGGCCATCGACAAGCGCGCCAGCATGAGCGCCATCGGCAATCTCAACGACTATGTGAAATACCAGATGGGCCAGGCCATGGCCAGCGGCGGTGAAGGCGCGGCGGCGGCCGTCATGCCGGCGACCATGGCGATGGGTTTCGGCATGGCGCAGGAAATGATGAAAAGCATGCAGGGCGGCGCGGTTCCAGCGGCCCCGGCGGCGGTGCAAGCCGAGGCTCCGGCGGCGCCGGGCCTGCAAGTCCTGACCCCGGCGCAGGCGGCGCAGACGCTCGGCGTTAGCGAAGCCGACGTGCTGGCCGAAATCCAGTCCGGCCATCTCAAGGCCCGCCAGATCGGCGGCCAGTGGCGCATCGCGCAAGGCGCGCTGGACGAATTCCTGCGCGGATGACCGTCCCGGAATCGCCGCCAGCAGTGGTGCGAAAGCACCCCTGCCCTGAATGCGGCGCCAATCTGGAGTGGAATGCCAAGGCGCAATCCCTCAAATGCCCCTATTGCGGCGCGCAAGTCGAGTGGAGCGAGGAAACCCGCGAGGAACTGGGCCGTGAGGTGGTCGAGCAGGATTTGGACGAAGCCCTGCGCGATTCGCCCCGGGGCTGGGGCGCGGGCCAAGGCTATGAGGTGCAGTGTCAGAACTGCCATGCCATTTCCGTTTTTCTCGACCGCACCGTCGCCCAACGCTGCGACTTCTGCGGCTCGCCGGCCATCGTCGCGCACGAGGCGCGCAACGACGCCATCACGCCGCAAAGCATCCTGCCCTTCAAGGTCAGCGACGGGCAGATACGCGACCGGATTCGCCAGTGGTACGGCAGCCGCTGGTTCGCCCCCAACAAATTCAAGACCGCCGCGCTGACCGACACCCTGCACGGCGTCTATCTGCCCTACTGGACTTTCGACGCCCACGCCGCCGCCCAGTGGCAGGCCGAAGCCGGCTATTACTACACCACCACCGTCAGGGACGGTAATGGCCGCAGCCGGCAGGTGCGGCAGGTGCGCTGGGAATTCGCTTCCGGCAGCCTGCGGCATTTTTTCGACGACGAACTGGTGCCCGGCACCGTCGGCGTGCCCTTGAAGCTGCTGCGCCAGATCGAGCCTTTTCCCACCACCACCGACCTCAAGCCCTATTCGCCGGAATTCGTGCGCGGCTGGACGGTGGAACGCTACCAGATCGACCTCGCCAAAGCCGCCGGCATCAACGAACAGGACATGGACGCCCAATTGCGCACCCTCTGCGCCCGCCAGGTGCCGGGCGATACCCAGCGCAATCTGCAAGTGCAGCGCCAGTATTCGGGCCGCACCTTCAAGCACATCCTGGCACCGGTCTGGCTTGTCGGCTACACCTATGGCCGCCGGAATTACCAGATCATCGCCAACGGCTACACCGGTCAGGTCGCGGGCGAGCGGCCTTATAGCTGGGTCAAGATCGCTTTCGCCGTGCTGGCGGCGCTCATGCTCATCGCGCTATTGGCGCCGCTGTTCCTGGGAAACTGAGGCTAAACGGGAAAGAGAATGAAAATCGCCACATCCCATAGGGCATGGGAGACGATCACCGGCGCGAGGTTTTTCCGCCAGCGGTAAAGCGCGCCCCAGAACAGGCCGCAGACCAGCGCGGCGGCCAGCAGCATGAAATTGAACGCCCACACATGCACCAGCGCGTAGGCCAGGCTGCTCAACAACCAGGCGCGGGTTTCGCTCCTGCCGCCACGCTCGGCGAAGCAGGCCGCGAGCCGGCGCTGCAAAAAGCCGCGCCAGAAAATTTCTTCCGCCGGGCCAATCAGGAACAGCAACAGGCCGGCGAGCAGCCAGGGATTTTCCGCGCCCTTCATGGCATAGATCGACCCGACCTGGGGCCGGGCAAAACTGAACAGCAGGCCGCTGAAATAGTGGCCAGCGTAGAAAATGCACCAGAGAAGCGCCGCGGAAGCCAAGCCAAGCGCGATTTCGCGCGGCGAAAAGCGGCACTGTCCGCGCCAGCCGCCGAATTTCAGGCCGAGCGCGGCGAGGAGCAGCGCCGAGCCGCTCATCGTCAGCCAGAAATGGATATGCGGCGCCGTCCACGGCGAAAACATCACGCCCCAGAGCGCCGCCGCCAGCAACAGCGAAGCAATGAGCACGCGGGACGGCCGCATGGAGCGCGAAGCGCATTTTTTGGCGGACAGGGGAAACATGGCGGTTAAAATACAATAATTCATATTTTTTTGGAATGGTGGCGAAAAATGACCCGTTCCAGAAACAAATCGGTTCACCATCAAGGAAACAGAGCGGCGGAATGAAAGAGAAAAACACAAAAATGCCATCAGCAAGACTCGGGGCGCCGACAAAAATGACGCTCTGGATTCGCGCCCTGCGTCTTTTTTCGCTGCCTGCCTCGGCCATGCCGATTCTGGTCGCCAGCGCCTATGTTTTCTCGCTGCACCGCCAGGGGCTGGCCGATCCCGCATGGTGGCTGCTGCCGCTGGTCGCGGTGGCCGGCATCAGCTACCACCTCGGCGCCAACCTGATCAGCGATTACCACGACTGGAAAAGCGGCGTCGACCGCCCCGACACCTACGGTTCCAGCCGCCTTCTGGTCAATGGCGAACTGCCGCCGCCCGCCTTTCTGCGCGCCGGTTTCGCGCTGGTCGGCTTGGGCACCATCCTCGGCTTCGTGATGATTCATTTCACCAGTTGGACGCTGCTCTGGTTCGGCCTTGCCGGTTGTTTCGGCGGCGTTTTTTATACCCGCTTCAAATATGCCGCGCTCGGCGAACTGGTGATTTTCACGCTATTCGGCCCCTTGATGGTCGCCGGCACGGTGTTCGCGCTCATCGGCGAGGTGCCGCGCGCCGCCTGGTATCTGGCGCTGCCGCTGGCCTGCCTGACCACCAATATCCTGCTCGCCAACAATACCCGCGACATCGCCCACGACCGCCGCGTTCCCATCAGGACGATGCCGATCCTGCTCGGCATCCGCGCCGCCAAGGCGGAATACGCCCTTCTGCTCGGCACGGCCTATCTCGCCGTGGCGCTGATGGCCGCCGCCAGCATCCTCGATGCCTGGACGCTGCTGGTCTTTCTCACCGCGCCGATGGCCTGGCGCAACATCCGCTACATCGGCCGCGCCGAAGTCGACGAACCGGCGCGCATCAAGGAAGGCGACGTCATGGCGGCGCGGCTGCAAATGCTGTTCTCGATTGCCCTGAGCGGCGGCATCCTCATCGGCGCGTACTGATTTCCGTCCGTCAATAGCAGTCTATAATCACAGCCTTCGCTGCCCTGGAAACCCCCATGCGTTCCTGTGTTCGCTCTCTTCTCCTCGCCGCTTGTCTCGCGCTTGCGGGTTTCGCCGCCCACGCCGAAACGATCGACATCGACAATGCCGAACTGGCCCGGCTCATACAGGATGGCGCGCCGCTCATCGACGTCCGCCTGCCCTCGGAATGGGAGACAACGGGCGTCATCGCCGGCAGCAGGCTGAACACCTTTTTCAACGAACGCGGCGAGTCCAATCCGGCGGCCTGGCTGGAAAAGATCAAACCCTACGCCCGCCCGGATCAGCCGGTGATCGTCATCTGCCGCACCGGCAACCGTACTCGCGCCGTCAGCCGCTTTCTATCGGAGCAGGCTGGTTACGCCACCGTCTATAACGTCACGGCAGGCATCAAGGGCTGGCTCAAGGAAAGGCGGCCGGTCGTGCCGGCAAGCCCGGTAATCGCCGCCTGCCGCAGCGAAGCAAGCTGCTGAATCGCGGAGCACGCGAAAAATCCCTGACCAAGCCGCGCTGCGGCGCAGTCACCCAGGTCAATCGCATGAGTGCTGTTGTCGTGGCCGACAACCCCTCCCCGGCCCTCCCCTGCTTCGCAAGTGAGGGAGAAAACCGGCGCGCGCTGCAAGCTTGGCCCCCTCCCTTGCGGGCGCAGCCCGGAGGGGAGGGTCGGGGAGGGGTGGTTTTTATGGCGTCAGCATTCACGCGATTGCCCTGCGCAATCACCGGTGGCATTATTATTAGCGCGTGTTAATTTTCATCCGCAGCAGGGAGAACATAATCAAGGTATTCTCTGCTCTGGAAACGCCCATGCCTTCCTGCGCTCGCTCTCTCCTTCTCGCCGCTTGCCTTGCGCTGGCGGGTTTCGCCGCCCGCGCCGAAACGATTGACATCGACAATGCCGAACTGGCCCGGCTCATGCAGAATGGCGTGCTGCTCATCGACATCCGCCCGCCCGCGGAATGGGAAGCAACGGGCATCATCGCCGGCAGCAGGCTGAGCTCCTTCTACAACGCACGCGGTGAGGCCGCCCCAGCGGCCTGGCTGAAAAAAATACAGCCCTACGCCCAGTCGGATCAGCCGGTCATCGTCATTTGCAGCACCGGCAGCATCACGCGCACCGTCAGCCGTTTTCTGTCGGAGCAGGCCGGTTACGCCACCGTCTATAACGTCACGGCAGGCATCAAGGGCTGGATCGCGGAAAAGCGGCCGGTCGTATCGGTCGCCGCCTGCCGCAGCGAAGGAAGGTGCTGATCAGGGCGTGCACAGCGGTTTTGATTCAAATCTGGATTGCTTCGTCGCTTCGCTCCCCGCAATGACAGTAGCAGGCGTCATTGCGAGCGCAGCAATCCAGCTTCGTACTTACAGGCTTGAATCAATATTGCTCTGGTCGACAACCACCGGAGCTATTCCCGCCGCCTGCCGGGCTTCGCGTAGCGCCGGGGTTTCCAGACTGATGCGGCCCAGGGCGCCGCTGCGGTAGTCGGTGAGCAGCACCGCCGCCGCCTTTTCCATATCCCATTCGCCGCCCGGCTGCCGGCAGCCGCGCTTTTTCGCCACCGCCTCGATGATGGCGACGCCATCCAGACCGTCGACGGCAAAGCCGTAGCGGGCGGTGAGCAGCGCCGGATAAACCTGGAGCAGATAATCGGCGAGAAAAAAGGCAACATCCTCGCCGATGTAAGCATTGACGCCGACGGCATGACTGGCGGCGAGCATCAGGCCGTCGACCGGCGCGGCGATTTTCGGCCAGAGCATGCCGGGCGTGTCGTAGAGGGTCAGGCGCGGGTTGATGTCGATGCGCTGCTGGCTCTTGGTCACCGCCGGCTGGTCGCCGACGGCGGCGACTTTTTTCTTGACCAGGGCGTTGAGCAGGGTCGATTTGCCGACATTGGGAATGCCCATGATCATGAGGCGCAGGGGTTTGACGGCATCGCTGCGGTGCGGCGCCAGTTTTTGCGCCAGCGCCGGAATTTTCGCCACGTCGCCAGCCTTCTTGCAGGAAATGGCGACGGCGGAAACGCCCGGCTGCGCGGAAAAGTGCTGCAACCAGGCGCGGGTCGCCGCCGGATCGGCGAGATCGGCCTTGTTCAATATCTTGAGGCAGGGCCGCTGGCGGAAGGCGCGCAGCTCGCCGATCATCGGATTGCTGGAAGCCGCCGGCAGGCGGGCATCGAGCACCTCGACCACGACATCGGCCACGGCCAGCGTTTCGGCGGCTTTCTTGCGAGCCGAGGTCATGTGCCCCGGGAACCATTGAATCGACATGGCGTGCTTTTGACCTTTAGAGCGGTTTTGATTTAAGACTGTACGAAACTGGATTGCTTCGCTGCGCTCGCAATGACGGCTGTCATTGCGAGGAGCGAAGCGACGAAGCAATCCAGAAATAGCGGCATTTTTTAGCCGCCGGTGACGGGCGGGAAGAAGGCGATTTCGTCGCCATCGGCGACCGCCGCCTCGAAACCGGCCATGTCCTGATTGACGGCGCAGCGCAAATTCTTGGCGCTGGCCAGCTTGCCGCGCCCCTGGCTGACCAACCAGTCGCGCAATTGGCCGACGGTGGCGACGCCGGCCGGCAGTTCGAGGCGCTCGTCGGCACAACCGAGGGCCTCGCGCAAACCGGCGAAATAAAGCACTTTCACGCTCATGACAGCAATTCCGAAAAGGGGATGAAACGCACCTGATCGCCGCGCGCGATGGCGCTGTCCGGCGGCGCCTGCACCAGACCGTCGCCCCAGCAGAGCGAGGTGGCGACGCCGGAACCCTGATTGCGATAGGGTTCGACGCCGCCGTCGGCATTGATCCGGCAGCGCAGGAATTCGGTGCGGCCTTCCAGTCGCGGCCAGTCGAAATCGGCGCGCAGCGCGAAGCTGCGCGGAGCGACGTCGGCCACGCCCTGCAAGCGCAGCACGAAGGGCCGGACGAGGACGAGGAAGGTGACGAAGGCCGAAACCGGGTTGCCCGGCAGGCCGATGAACCACGCCTCGCCATCGCCTTTATTGCGCCGCACGGCGCCAAAGGCCAGCGGTTTGCCCGGCTTGATGGCGATTTTCCACAAATCGAGCCGGCCTTCGGCCTCGACCGCCGGCTTGACGTGATCTTCCTCGCCGACCGAAACGCCGCCGCTGGTGACGATCAGATCGTTATCGGCGGCGACTTTCCTGAGCGCCTCGCGGGTCGCCGCCAGGCTGTCCGGCACCGTGCCGAGATCGCGCACTTCGCAGCCCAGCCCTTCGAGCAGCGCCCGCAGCGCGTAGCGGTTGCTGTTGTAGATGCCGCCCGGCGGCAGCGGCTCGCCCGGCTGCGCCAGTTCGTCGCCGGTGAAAAAGACGCCGACGCGCAGACGGCGGCAGACCGGCAGTTCCGGCAGGCCGCCCGAAGCGGCCAGGGCCAGATCCTGTGGCCGCAGCCGGATGCCGGCACGGAGAATTTCGCTGCCGGCGGCCATGTCCTCGCCAGCGCGGCGGATGTTCTCGCCCGCGCGCGGCACATGGTTGATGACGACCGTTTCGCCACTGGCCGCGCAGCGTTCCTGCATGATGACCGCCTCGGCGCCGGGCGGCACCGGAGCGCCGGTAAAGATGCGGGCGGCGGTGCCCGCCCGCAGCGGCTCGCCAAGGTTGCCGGCGACAATGCGCTGGCTGACCGGCAGGCAAACGCCGGCGGCGGTGACGTCGGCCAGACGCACGGCGTAGCCGTCCATGGCCGAGTTGTCGAGCGGCGGCGAATCGACGGTGGCGAACTGCGCCGCCGCCAGTACGCGGCCAGCAATAACGGTCAACGGCAGGCTGCGGTTTTCGACAACCGGCTGGGCGGCAGCCAGCAACTGGTCGAGGGCTTGTTCAAAAGTCAGCATGGGCGCTCCGGCAATTCAAGAGTGGTCATCACGAAATCGGCGATGCCCTCGACGTCATCGAGCGCCAGGCAGGGCAAGGCGGTGTCGAGGGCAGCGTCGGTGGCAACGGCGACGATGTCGCGGCGCTCGGGAAAAAGCGGCGGCTTGCCGTTGGCCAGACGATGAACTTCCAGCTTCGGCACGGGTTCTTGCTTGAAGCCCTCGATCAGCACCAGATCGCACGGCGCCAGACGGCCGAGCAGTCCGTCGAGATCGGCCTCGCCGCCCTCACGCATCAATACCCAGCGCTCGTTGCACGAAAGCAGCACCTCGCTCGCCCCAGCGGCGCGGTGGCGGTAGGAATCCTTGCCCGGACGGTCGATGTCGAAACCGTGATGGGTGTGCTTGATGACCGACACCGTGAGGCCGCGGGCGACGAAATGGGGAATCAGTTTTTCCACCAGGGTGGTCTTGCCGGAGCCGGACCAGCCGGCGATACCGAATACTTTCATGGCCGCATTTTATCCGTTCAGATGGCGAAAACCGGGGCGAAGCCGCCGCCGGGGGTGCGGAAATTGGTGGTCTGTCCTTGGTACAGCCGGGCGGCGAACAACTGGACGCGGCCCTGATAGACATAGGCACGGAAGTCGGCCTTCATCCGTTGCGGCTCGCCTTCGACCGATACCACATGTTCCGAGGGCGGCGCGATTTCCTGGGCAATATAGCCGCCTTGCAGAATGTCCTCGAACACGCGCTTGGTCAGCTTGTCGCCGCGATAGGCGGCACGGCTGCCGAAACCGGCGGCGGGCTTGAAGAACCAGCCTTTACGTCCGGCCCATAATAATTGCGCGCCCCCCTCCGCCCGCACCAGCATCGTGCGCGGCACGCCGGCCAGCAGCGCGGCGCGGGCCGCGGGCGGCACGGCGAATTCGTCGAGCACCGCGGGATCGGAAAGCAGCATCAGATTGCGTTTGTCGGCATAGAGCGCATGAGCGAAGGGATGCGGCGTGACGACCACGCCATCGGCGGCAAGGGCGGCGCGCAGTTCGGCATGGGCCGGGTCGGCGAGGGAAAAGTCGGTGAGCCGGTTGTAGATCAGATCCACCGTTTCGCCTTGATACAGCAGACGGTTGCCACTGCGCGTGAATTCTGCCGGATCGGCGACCACGGCGGCGATACCGTGGCGCTCGAACAGGCGGCGGAAGAGCGCAAATTCCGGGGCCAGATATTGCTGTTCCGGCTGTTCGTCGACAATGGCGATGCGCTTTAGCGGCGCATCGCCGCGCGACAGACGCCATTCCTCGCGGAACATGGCGACGAAGTCCGCTTCGACGCGGTCGGCGGCATCAACAGCGCCGTGGGCGCGCAACAGGCAGGCGTTGAGCATGCCGCCGCCGGCATTGGTGTTGATCTCGATCAGGCGCGGCTGGCCATCGACCAGATGGAAGTCGTAGCCGAGAAAAACGCCACGGGCACAACTCCCCCTCTCCCCGCCTGCGGGGAGAGGGTTGGGGTGAGGGGCAGCGGCCGTCGCCCCCCCCTCACCCCGGCCCTCTCCCCCGCAAGCGGGGGCGAGGGAGAGGACTTTCTCCGCGCGCGAAGCTAAATCGGCATGAGTCGGCGCCCATGCCAAGACACGGCTCCGATACCCCGGCAGCGCAACCACCGCTTCAATCGCCGCCACCAGATCGCGCATCGCCGCCAGCGTCGCCGCTGGCAGCGCGATTGCCGCCGCCGAGAACAGCGACGGATGGCTGACGGCCAGCGCCGCAAGATCGAGGCCACCGCCGTCGGCCAGCGCGGATTGAAGGGCGGCGCGGTCAAACATGCGGATTCCCGCTGGCAAAAAAATCAAGCACGACGGATAACTCCCGGGTTCGTTTCATCGGCGGCAGACTTTGCCACACCCGCCGACCGTAAGGCTTTGATAATAGTCGCGGGTCGCAAATCATCAGCACGCCGCGATCGGTTTCATCGCGGATCAACCGGCCCGCGCCCTGTTTGACGTTGATGACGGCGCGCGGCAACTGGTATTCGAGAAAGGCGTTGCGCCCCTGGCGGCGCATCTGCTCGATGCGCGCCGCCAGCACCGGATCGTCGGGCGGGGCGAAGGGAATCTTGTCGATGACCACCAGCGACAACGCCTCGCCGCGCACATCGACGCCTTCCCAGAAGCTCTGGCTGCCGACCAGGATGGCGTTGCCGAGATAGCGGAAACGCCGCAGCAACTCGTCCTTGCTGCCCTCGCCTTGCAGCAGCAGCGGCGTGTCGGCCCCGGCCTCGGCCAGCCAGGTCTGCAACAGCTCGTGCGTGCGGCGCATCGCCCGCAAGCTGGTGCAGAGAAAAAAGACGCCGCCGCCAACGGCCCGCACGACGGGGAAGGCGGCGTCGACGACGGCCTCCGTATAGCCGGGGGAATTCGGTTCCGGCATGCCCAGCGGCGCGTACAGCACGGCCTGGCTGCCGTAGTCGAAGGGACTTTGCCAGCAGGCCGATTCCGGCTCGTCGAGGCCAAGTTCGGCGCAATAGTGATGGAAGCGGCCCTGCACCGCCAGCGTCGCCGAGGTGAAAATCCAGGCGCGCGGATGGCCGCCCATTTGTTTCCTGAAAATCCCGGCAATGTCGAGCGGCGTCGCCCGCAATTGCAGGGAATGGCTGAAAGCCTCGGCCCAGCGCACGATGCCGTCGTCGGCCAGCGCCTGCCACGCGGCCAGCGCGCGCGCCAGATCGCCGGCCCGCTGCCAGCATTTTTCCAGCCCCTCGGCCCGCTCGGCCTGGCTTTCAAGCAAAGCGGCGAAGGCCGTCATGGCCTCTTCCAGCATCTTCAACGCCGGGGCGAAGGCCGGCTTGTCCTGCAACTGTCCAAAAGAAAAGCGGCCGGCGTCGATGCCGACGGCAAGACGCAAATCCTTGGCCAGCTTTTCCAACTGGCGAGTCGCCACGGGCAGATTGAGGCAGTCGCGCGCATGCAATAGCCCCTCGGCGCGGGCGTCGCGTGCCAGATCGAGCGCCTGCGCCGTGGATACGTTGTCGCCGAAAAACAGCGTCGCTACTTCCGGCAACTGGTGCGCCTCGTCAAAAATCACCGTATTGCAGGCCGGCAGCAGTTCGGCCATGCCCTCGTCGCGCAACATCACGTCGGCGAAAAAGAGGTGGTGGTTGACCACCACCAGATCGGCGGCCATCGCCTCGCGCCGCGCCTGCATCACGAAACAGTCCTTGTAATGCGGGCATTCCTGGCCGAGGCAGTTTTCGCGGGTCGAGGTGACGTGATTCCAGACCGGCGAATTCTCGTTGACCTCCACGCACTCGGCCTTGTCGCCGCTCCGCGTGACCTTGGCGAAAACGGCGACGCGGCGGGCATCGGCGGCATCTTCGCGGCTGCCGAAACGGCCATCGGCCAGCGCCCGTTCGAGGTGATAGGGGCAGACATAATTGGCCCGCCCCTTCAACAACGCCACCCTGACCGGCGCTTTCAGGGCATCGCGGACCATCGGCAGATCCTTGTTGAACAACTGGTCCTGCAAGGTCTTGGTGCCGGTCGACACAATCACCTTGCCGCCCGAGCGCAAGGCCGGAACCAGGTAGGCGAAGGTCTTGCCCGTGCCAGTACCGGCCTCGGCGACAAAAACCGCGCAAGCCTCGATGGCGGCGGCGATGCGCTCGGCCATCTCGACCTGCTGCGAGCGCACGCGATAACCGTCAATAGCCGCGGCCAGCGGCCCGGCGGGAGAAAAAATTTCCGGGAGGGAGAGCAAGGAAAAAATCCGAAAAAACCGGGCGGATTCTAGCAGATGCCTAGCCCTCCCCGCCTATCAGGTAGCCGCTTTGCGGCTTGGCTTCGCTGGCGGGTTGAACCATCCGATGCGAAGCATTGGACTATTCACCCGGCAATGAAGAGTTGAATTTTTAAAATTTACAAATCAACACCTTGGCGCGCAAAAACCCTCAACCCTTTGTTGCGGTTCAATAAAGCGTCCCGGTAGTGAGGGTAGGATGGGTAGAGCAAAGCGAAACCCATCAAAAATCTCGCAACACCTCGCAAAATCCTCAACGCCTTGTAACGATGGGTTTCGCTGGCGCTCTACCCATCCTACGGCCCTGATGCCGTCGGCCCGTGAGGGAGCACCCTTCTCCGGCATCACCCCCTGGCAAAGGAGGGAGGCGTTCATTTCATTCCTACGGCCCTCAGCAGCCGCACCCGAAACCAAACTGGTCATCGCCCAGTATCTTCCAAGCGCCATCGATATTGACAAGCACCAATCGATACCAGCGGACATCGGTCTTGGTCGGACCGTCGAGATGCCCTGGGCCTTTCCCTTCGCCTTCCCAAACCGCCAGATCAGGAATGCCGCCAGCATTCAAGTCGTAGTAGAGGTAGGCGCCACGCACGAAGCCTGTGGCATCACGGTCCATCTTGACGGATGTTTCTGTGTGCAGGGCCGTGGCACGCGGCAAATCGACAGTCGTGTAGAACACGTACAGGCTTCTGGCAGGGTTTTTGTTAGCTTTTTTTTGCGCGGCCGCATCTTCTTCATAGTAGCGCCAGGTGCCATGGTCAGCATCGCCGTAGCCAAATCCCCCCACCTAGCCTTCACACTCCGGCGGATCAGGGTCAAGTTCCTTCCATAGAACCACTCTCGAACGAACGAAACTCGATTCGACGCTCAGGCGTCCGTCACGGAACAGACGGACTTTCTTTACCGGACGCGCCAGCGATTGCGTGTAAGCCAGCATGTCGTACAACCCTGCCCCACCTTCATTCTCGCTACCGGGGCGCGGGGTAACGATGTACCGAACAACGATGCCAAGGCGACCGCTTGCGTCCTCGGCTGAAACCCACGGCGGCGCAATTTCTGCCTCGCTGCGAAACAGCGACGGTTGCACGCTGGCGAATTCCAACGCGCGGGTCAGAGGGATGTTCTTATCAACACTCTCCGACGAAGCCCAAATAGCAAGGCCCATCTTGCTCTGCTTGATGTCGGACCAGTCTGCATAGGGTTCTGGTTGGCGTTCCTTTATTCCAAGCGCCAAATGGGCCTTCATGCGTTCCAGCGCTTCGTCGCGCGGCCAAGGACCTTGCGGTGAAATGGGGCTGCGCTGTTCAAGGTATCGCGCATATCGCTCCAACCCAAACCAACTGGGGTTCAGCCAGAAGGCGCGTTCCGGGTCGTAATCGGGAGAGTCTTCCATTACGATGCGCGCCAACGCCACTGGCGCAAGTTCCAAGTAGCGGCAAGCCGTAAAGCCGCCTTGACCGGAAAGCAAGCGAATTTCGCAATAACCGCTGCCTGTATCCTGCCCCAACAGCTTCACGCTAGTGTTCAGCGCCATGCGGCTCACAACGGCAGCGCTTGGGCTGGGCTTGTCGCGCACGATAACGGCATTGCCGCCTACCCATCGCTGCGCCGCATCGATGCCATCCTCTCCGGCTCTTGGTGTATTGATGCGTACCGTACTCAAATACTGGCAGGATACATAGATGGGCGGCCCCCCGTTCCTAAACGAACAATAGCCACTGTATTTACTTGTGTCATTAACAAGTACCACCTCGGCGCCACGCGGCAGAATGCCAATGACCGCGCCCGTTGGGGGTACCTCAGAAAACGGAAAAAATCGTACGCTAAGCCGGTTGCAGCGGCCGTAGCGGCCTGAACCTGCCCGCACCGATCTTGGCGCTGCTGCGCCAGAGGTAATCACCCGTCAGGTTGATGTGTTCCCAGCCCAGCGGCGACAGGTACTGCAACAAGCCGTCATCGATGGCTTGGCCGTGGCCGCGCAGGGCATTCGCGGTGCGCTCGAGATAGACCGTGTTCCACAACACGATGGCCGCCGTCACCAGATTAAGACCGCTGGCCCGGTAGCGCTGCTGCTCGAAGCTGCGGTCGCGGATTTCGCCCAGCCGATTGAAGAACACGGCACGAGCCAGCGCGTTGCGCGCTTCTCCCTTGTTCAGCCCGGCATGCACGCGGCGGCGCAGATCAACGCTTTGCAGCCAGTTCAGGATGAACAGCGTGCGCTCGATGCGACCCAACTCGCGCAAGGCGACGGCCAGGCCATTCTGGCGCGGGTAGCTGCCGAGCTTCCTGAGCATCAGCGAGGCCGTCACTGTACCCTGCTTGATTGAGGTGGCTAGCCGCAGGATTTCATCCCAATGGGCACGAATGGCCTTGATGTTTAGCCTGTCGCTGCTGACCATCGGTTTGAGCGCGTCATAGGTGGCATCGCCCTTCGGAATGTAGAGCTTGGTGTCGCCCAAGTCGCGGATGCGCGGCGCGAAGCGGAAGCCCAGGAGTTGCATCAGGGCAAAGACGTGATCGGTGAAGCCCGCCGTGTCGGTGTAGTGCTCCTCGATGCGCAGGTCGGATTCGTGGTACAGCAGACCGTCGAGCACATAGGTCGAGTCGCGCACGCCGACGTTGACCACCTTGGTGTGGAACGGCGCGTACTGGTCGGAGATGTGGGTGTAGAACGTTCGCCCAGGGCTGCTGCCGTATTTCGGATTGATGTGGCCGGTGTTCTCGGCTTTGCTGCCGGTACGGAAGTTCTGGCCGTCCGACGACGAGGTTGTGCCATCGCCCCAATGTTCGGCGAAAGGATGCCGGAATTGCGCGTTGACCAGCTCGGCCAGCGCCGTCGAGTAGGTTTCGTCGCGGATATGCCAGGCTTGCAGCCAGGCCAGCTTGGCGTAAGTCGTGCCGGGGCATGATTCCGCCATCTTGGTCAGGCCAAGGTTGATCGCATCGGCCAGGATCGTGGTCAGCAGCAGGGTCTTGTCCTTGGCCAGATCGCCCGATTTCAGGTGCGCGAAGTGCCGGGTGAAACCTGTCCACTCATCCACTTCCAGCAGCAGTTCGGTGATCTTGACGTGCGGCAGGATCATCGCCGTCTGGTCGATCATGGCTTGCGCGGTGTCGGGCACCGCAGCATCCAGCGGTGTGATCTTCAAACCTGACTCGGTGATAATGGCGTCCGGCAGCGCGTTGACCAACGCCATGCGGTTGACGGTAGCGAGCTGTGTTTCCAGTAACGTCAGCCGGTCATGCAGGTACTGGTCGCAATCGGTGGCCACGGCTAGCGGCAATTCGCTGGCCTGCTTGAGGCTGGCGAATTTCGCGGGTGGCATCAGGTAGTCCTCGAAGTCCTTGAACTGGCGTGAGCCTTGCACCCAGATGTCGCCGGAGCGCAGCGCGTTCTTCAGCTCCGACAGCGCACACAGTTCGTAGTAGCGCCGGTCGATGCCGGTATCGGTCATCACCAGCTTCTGCCAGCGTGGCTTGATGAAGTTGGTCGGCGCGTCGGCGGGCACCTTACGAGCGTTGTCAGCATTCATGCCGCGCAGCACCTCGATGGCCTCCAGCACATCCTTGGCGGCAGGCGCGGCCCGCAGCTTGAGCACGTTGAGGAATTCCGGTGCGTAGCGACGCATCGTGGCGTAGCTCTCGCCGATGCAGTGCAGGAAATCGAAGTCCTCGGGCTGCGCGAGCTTCTGCGCCTCGCTGACGCTCTCGGCGAAGGCATTCCAGGACATGATCGCTTCGATGGCAGCGAACGGATCGCGGCCAGCCTGCTTGGCATCGATCAGCGCCTGGCCGATGCGACCGAACAACCTTACCTTGGCGTTGATCGCCTTGCCGGATGTCTGGAACTGCTGCTGATGCTTTTTCTTGGCGGCGTTGAACAGCTTGCCCAGAATGCGGTCGTGCAGGTCGATGATTTCGTCGGTAACGGTGGCCATGCCCTCGATGGCGAGCGCCACCAAAGTGGCGTAGCGGCGCTGCGGCTCGAATTTTGCCAGGTCGGCGGGCGTCATCTGGCCGCCCTCACGGGCGATCTTGAGCAGTCGGTTCTGGTGTACCAGCCGCTCGATGCCGGCAGGCAGGTCGAGTGCGTGCCACGCCTTGAGGCGTTCGACGTGTTCGAGCATGTGCCGCGAATTCGGTTTGGCGGGCGACTGACGCAGCCAGGCTAGCCAAGTCGTTTTGCCATTATCGCGGCGCTTGAGCAGATCGTCGAGGCGGCGGCGATGCGCGTCCGACAGCAGTTCGGCCAATGCATCGTAGATGTGCCGATTGGCGCGGGTGATCGCCTCGGCACAGATGCGCTCGACAACATCCAGTGTCGGCAAGATGACGTGTCGAAGCCGAAGTGCGTCGAGGACACTGCTGGCCAGCACGATGCCCTTGTCAGTCTGCAAGGCCAACTCGGTCGTAGCATGGACAGTCTGCTGATAGTACGCCAAGCCGAACGGTTCCATGCCCAAGTACGCCCGCAGTTCGAGCAGATGTTCGCGCCGGGTTTCCTCACGCTCAGCGTACTGCGGCCAGCATGTTGGATCAATGCGTAATTGCCGCCCGATCCAATGCAGCAGGGTCGATGGCATCGCAGCGTCGGGCAACAGGCCCTGACCAGGGAAGCGCAATAGGCACAACTGCACTGCAACACCCAGGCGGTTGGCATCACCGCGCCGCTGTCGGATTAGCGACAGATCGGGTTCGCTGAACGTATAGTGCCGGATAAGTTTATCTTCGGCGCCAGGCAACGCCAGCAGGCTTTCGCGCTCGGCGGCAGACAGGATCGAACGGCGGGGCATACGGTTTCCTTCTTCTTGAAAACGTTCGTTTGTGACAAGCCCGCCAAGGCAATCGGCGCGGCACGGAAAATCAAAGCATTGAGATTCTCGAAAATAGTTCTTGAAACTATATTCTCAATCGCTTACCATCTCAACGAGTTTCGATAAGAAAGGGTGCCCATGCGACCGTCCGCTGTACTTGACATGAAGCGAATCGCAGTGCGTGAAGCGGTAGGCCGCTTCCGCACCGCGAACCCGCGCGTCTTCGGTTCGGTGCTGCATGGCACCGACCGCGATGGCAGCGACATCGATCTGCTGGTCGATGCGTTGCCTGGTGCAACACTGTTTGATCTAGGCGGTCTGCAAGACGAGCTGGAATCGCTGCTCGGCCTTCACGTCGATCTGCTGACCCCCGGCGACCTGCCGCCGAAATTCCGGGCCAAGGTACTCGCGGAGGCGCAGCCGGTATGAGCGAGAACCACCGACTACCCGACTACCTCGACCACATCCAGCAGGCCGCAGCCGATGCTTGCGGCTTCGTGGAGGGGTTGGCCAAGGAGGACTTCCTTGAGGACAAGCGCACCCAGCAGGCCGTCATCATGAGCCTCATCATCATCGGCGAGGCTGTCACGAAGGTGATGGATCGCTATGCCGAGTTCGCCCAGGCACACGCGCAAGTGCCGTGGCGCAATATGCGCGGCATGCGCAACCGTATCGCCCACGGCTACTTCGACATCAACCTCAATGTAGTTTGGGATACCGTGCAGACAGCACTACCGGAATTGCTCAAGCAACTACCCGCAGTGCGCCAGGATGCCGACGACGACACCCACGAAGAAGTTGTGCAGGCGATGCAGGCACGCATCGACCGAGCGCCAGACAAACCATGCTGATCGGTTATGCACGTGTCTCGACACAGGATCAGAATCTTGAGCTGCAATGTGAAGCCTTGGCCAAGGCCGGGTGCAAGAAGGTCTTCGAGGACAAGGTGAGCGGCACGCGGGCAGACCGGCCAGGCTTGACCAAGACGCTCGAAATGCTGCGCGAAGGCGATACCCTGGTTGTCTGGAAGCTCGACCGGCTAGGCCGGTCGGTCAAGCAATTGGTCGATCTGGTCGGCGAGCTGCACGAGCAAGGTGTCCAGTTCAGGAGCATCACCGACTCCATCGACACCGGCACGCCGTCCGGGCGTTTCTTCTTCCACGTCATGGCGAGTCTGGCCGAAATGGAGCGCGAGCTGACCGTTGAGCGCACCCGCGCCGGGCTGGAAGTCGCCAAGCAGCTCGGCCGCAAAGGCGGCCGTAAGCCCAAGATGACCGACAGCAAGATCGAGTCAGCCAAGAAGCTGCTGGCCAGCGGCGTCCCACCCAAGGACGTGGCCAAGAACCTCGGTGTGTCCATTCCTACGCTGTACCGCTGGGTGCCAGCCTCCGCACACGCTTAGCGTACGATTTTTTCCGTTTTCTGAGACGGCCCCCCGTTGAACTGGGAACTGCTCGTGCCACAACATCATCGGCCGACACCTAGGGAACCTCTGCACAACCCGCCACCACACAGCCCGATCTGATAAAATAACGCCATTGTCATTATTGCGATACGCGACATGAAGAAAGCAATGAAGCAACTGAGTCTGGCGGAGACTGGG
>Ga0123353_10000798_pt1 | contig 38381 bp, 36 predicted proteins | sample TergutLab28metaG_3_FD_92763 | JGI IMG/M metagenome (GOLD analysis project Ga0123353, IMG submission 92763) | Labiotermes labralis P3 segment gut microbial communities from Petit-Saut dam, French Guiana - Lab288 P3 | ecosystem: Host-associated > Arthropoda: Insects > Digestive system > Gut ... | reverse complement strand
TCAAAATGAATCAGCTGTCTGATTTTCAATTCTCTCAGGTTCATGTTTTTAGAATGATTCCGACGTGTTTACAAAAAGTACAAATTTTCAAAGGTAATAATGAATAAGTTAAAAAGAATAAGTCAAAAAGAATAAGTTAAAAAGAATAAGTTAAAGGATTAGAAGATGCGCTGAATAATGGTTAGAAAATGTTTGATTTTCATGACTGTCAGTCCGGCCGCAAATTTGCGCATACCTTGGTTGAAAATAAGAAATATTTGTTGATGCTGTCCGAGAAATGAGGTTTATCCATGTCTTTTTTATCCGATGCCGAAATAAAAAATTTACTGTCTCAAGAACCCCCGCTTGTTGAAAATTGCATTGATTTGGAAACTCAGGTTCAGCCCAATGGTTTTGAAATGACAGTCTCCGAAATTTATGAAATTGTCGGAGCCGGCGCTGTTGATTTTGATAATAAAAATCGAAAAATACCACCCAAAAAACAACTTTCGTTTTCAGAAGACGGCTGGCTTCATTTGCCGCCCGGGTCTTATTCCGTCATTTTGAATGAAATCGTTCATATCCCGAAAAATATCGCGGCAATCGCTTATCACCGGTCCAGCCTGACCCGCAGCGGCGTGGTTCTCGGAACAGCCGTATGGGATGCCGGATACAGCGGCAGAAGTGAGTGTTTATTGATCGTTCACAATCCGGCAGGGTTCGATGTTCAAAAAAATGCCCGAATCATGCAGCTTCTGTTTTTCAGATTGGGAACCGATGTTGATTGTTTGTATAACGGCATTTACCAGCATGAAAATATGAAAAAATAAATCATTTTTTCGCTTTTCATTTTTTCGCCTTTTGCTTTTCGCTTTTTGCTTAATCGCTTTTTATAAACTTTTCCATTTTGAAAAAATGACAACATTTAACTCTGATTCATTATTACCACGAATTGTGGTTTTGCATGAATCTGTCTTCCTATTTATTGATTTTAATAACAGTCATCATGTGCGGTTCCATCGCTTTAAGCACCGGCAGCCTCTTAACGAGCGCAGACGTGTCTTTTTCGGCGCCCGCGAAAATCGAAGTTGTTCAAATCACCGCCGGCGACCGCTACAATGATTCATTGCGTTTTCAGGATAATATCATCATTCTCAAACACGCCGGCGGGAGTCCGCTGCCGCTTGAATCTGTTTCCGTTCAAATTGCCGGGTCCGGGAACTCTTATAAAGGAACGCCGGGTTCAGGCGGGCGCATCGTTTACGGCGGTATTGATATTCATTATGAGAATTTGATGCCCGACCAAAAGGACGCCTGCTTTGGGAAAAACAACGCGGAAATGATAAAAGACGGCTTTTGGTCTTCGGGCGAAATATTAATTCTGACGGGTAACGACAGCAAAAACGCGTCGGCGCCGGGAATTTCCGTCTCGGTTGACGGTGATTACGGGACATCCAACAACTACGGTTTATCTGCGGGAACAAAGGCGGAAATATCCGTTTATCAAACAAACACAAACGGGAAACGGTTGATATTCAAAAAAACGGTCATACTCTGAAAAATCAATACAAAGCGCAGTGAACTTTAATATTTATAGGATGAAAGGGTTTGTACATTCTGTTTATTGTACATTTTGTTTATTGTACATTTTGTTTATTGTACATTTTGTTTGTTGTACCTTTATTGTTGACCTTCGTTGTCGACCTTCGTTGTTGACCTCTGTTGTTGACCTCTCGGCGTGCCTCCCGTTGTTGACTTTACGTTTGCCGCACCACCCGCTTTAGCGGTTTTAATACTTTCACTCAGGTTCGCGGCCATTTAAGTTTTCAGGCGAATATTATGACTCATCAAAGTCCACCCCCCCTTTGAAACGGCGCATACCATGGCTTCAAAAGAACAATCCTCGGGTTTTATGAAATATTTTACAAAACCGAGCTGCTATCCCAATCAAGAGGATGCAATGAAACAGATAGCCGTTGCTCTTGAAAAGGGAGAAGTGGTTCTGTTTGAAGGCGCGTGCGGGACAGGCAAGACGTTGAGCGCGCTGGCGCCGGCGCTGGATGTCGCGTACCGTCAAAATAAAAAGGTCATCATTGTTACGAACGTTCATCAGCAAATGGTTCAGTTTGTTCGCGAAGCGCGCGATATCAAACAAAAAACAAACATCAAGGTCGCCGTCATGAAGGGCAAGAAGTCGGTTTGCCCCGACGGGCTGGATTATGAAGAATGCCGCGCCAAATCCGAAAACACATATGAGCTCCTTGAAATGGAACGATTGTATCAAAAAGCCAAAAAAGAGCTGGTGGAAGCGAATGAAAGGTACAAAGAGTCGAAAGACCCAAGTGATATGTCTGCGCGCGTTGAAATTGAAGCCGAAATGAGGGAAGCGGAGCCTAAAATTCAAAAGAAAAGAGAGCGGTCATGCCCCTATCTTTATGAAGTTCTTCAATCGGACATGACGCCGTTTCGGAGATGGCTTTTTGATGATGTCAGAAGCCCGGAAGACATCAGTGAATACGCTGAAGGGAAGGGCATGTGCGGTTATGAAATGCTGAAACGGGAGGTCAAACACGCCGATTTGATCATTTGCAATTATCATCACGTTTTAAGTCCGGAAATATTTATGACGCTTCTCGGCCGGCTGGAGCGGCTGCCCGAAGACGTCATTGTGATTTTTGACGAAGCGCACAATATTGAAAACGCGGCTCGGGCGCACGCTTCAATCACCATCTCGGAACGAATCATCGACCGCGCGATTAACGAAATCGAAGAGCACCGCGACCGTTTTCCTCCAACGCTGAAAGAGGACGCTCAGAAAATTTTCCATTTCTTTTTCCAATCCATTCACGACATTTACGAATCGTCTTTGGGCTTTGGCGCCCGAAACAAAATCGGTTCAAACTGGATTGATATTCAAATCAGCGACCCTTATGAACGGTTTGACCTTCTCAAAGACCGTTTTTTGAAAAAAATCGCCGATTACAACAGAGACGAAGGCAAGAAATTAACGGCAAAATCAATACAAAACATTCTTATCAATGTTTCTGAAATCGGCAACGACATCGAGGCTTTTTATCACGAAAGTTATAAAACCGGCGCTGACGCGACACGCCGAAAATCAAACGTCGACCGCGCTTCTGATTTTTTGTTCGCTTATCTTTTGAATTCCGAAAATCCGAATTATTATCCGATTTTAAACATCAGAAGAGACACTGAAACGAATGAAATCTACGGCAGGGCCGAACTTTTCACATGCATTCCGAAAAACGTGACGGCGCCTCTTTTTGATTCTTTGGGCGGGCTTGTGTTGATGTCAGCGACGTTTCGTCCGTTCGACATGGCAAAAAAAGCGCTCGGCATCGAACGCGAATGTATTGAAATCGCTTACCCGACAACGTTCCCGCCGGAAAATCGAAAAACGTTTGCCGTTTCCGTTCCCCCTCTTTTTTTGAGCAAAAGAAATGATGTTTGGGTTCGGGAAATGGTTGAACAAACAATCGTTTCAGCCGTTTGCGCCACGGCCGGCAATACGATTATTTATTTCCAAAGTTTTGCCGAAGCTGAAAAATATTACTCTTTCTTTTCCAAGGATTGGGTGTTGGCAGAAGCCGGCATTAAAGTTCTTTTCGACCAAGCGGGCGTTTCGTCCACCGCCGTGCGCGAGGCGTTTTTCAAAATCGGCGAATCCGGCGGCCGAAGCGTCTTAATCAGTTACATTTTCGGAACGCTCAGCGAGGGAATCGATTACAGGGACAACCGCGCCCGCAGCGTTATCATCGTCGGCATCGGATACCCCGCGCTCAATGACCGCATCAAAGCAATCGAAGCGGCGTATGAAGAAGTTTTCGGCCCCGGCGCCGGCTGGAACTTCGTCGTCTTGATTCCGTCCATTCGCAAAATCCGGCAGGCAATGGGGCGCGTCGTTCGCTCGCCGTCGGATTACGGCGTTCGCATTCTTTTGGACGCGCGCTTCCAAGAGAGCGCCGCGAAAAAACTCGGCAAATATTCCGTTTTCAGGGCTTTCCCCGAAGAAGAAAGCTCGGAATTTATCGACGTGCCGCCGGCCCGGCTGGCGGGCGAATTGGAAACATTTTTCAGGGAACGCAATCAGGACGCGGATTTGGAATCAGATTTTGACTCGGAATCGGATTTGGGTTTAGACTTGGATTTTGACTCGGAATCGGATTTGGGTTTAGACTTGGAATCAGACTTGGATTTGGAATCGGATTTGGACTTGGAATAAGATTCGGATTTTGACTTGGATTCGATTTCGACTTGGAATCGAATTCGGGCACAGCGTCAAATCTGTTTATAATCCGTTTGTTTTTGTGAATTGTTTTTGTGCCTTGTCTCCTTAGCTCCTCTGCCCTTCTGCTCCTCTGTCCTTCTGCCCCCTGCCCCTCTGCTCCTCCGCTTGAAATTTTATTATCCTGCATGAAATTTTTTAGGAAAGGATAAATACGATTAATTATCAAACGTAGGGTAATGACCGGAAAATTGGTAACGTTTGAAGGAATTGACGGTTCGGGCAAAAGCACGATGCTGGCCCGTCTTCAATCGGGCAATGAGACGAATCCGCTTTCACCCGCCGGAACCGTTTTTACGCGCGAGCCGACTAAGGGCACGCTTACGGGGGAAGCCGTTTACGCGGCCATCGGAAACAATGTTGACCCGCTTGCCGAACTTTTCTTATTTTTGGCTGACCACGCCGCGCATATTTCAAAAACCGTTCGCCCGGCAACAGAAAGCGGGAAATTGGTTATTTCTGACAGATATTCCGACAGCCGCTGCGCTTATCAGGGCGCAACGCTTCAAGACACGATTACCGATGCTTTTTACTTTGTCCGCCGTCTTCACGAACCGTGGACAATCAAACCAAATCTGACTTTTTTATTTAACATCCCACCCGCTGTATCTTGTGAAAGATGCAAAGACCGCGGCGCCCAAACCAAATTCGAGCGCGTTGATTTTCTGAACGCTGTCATGGCCAATTTTAAGATTTTGGCAAAAGAAGAACCGGAACGGTTCGTGATTTTGGACGCGGAAGCGGCGCCCGAGGTCAATGAAACCATCATTCGTGAAAAAATTCGAGAACTTTTGAATAAAGACGAATAAAAAATCGGTGATGAAAAAACCGGTGATGAAAATAATCAGCGATGAAAATAATCAGCGATGAAAATAATCAACGATGAAATAATCAGCGATGAAATAATCAGCGATGAAAAAAAGACGATAAAAAAGGACGAAAAAACGGATGATGAAAAAAGCATCCGATTCTTAAGTCTCATCCAATCGTTTTATTTTTTGGTTTTTGTTCATATAAACGGACCAAGCAATTGCAAATAAAAAAATACAGGCACCGCCGGTCAATGTCCACATCATGCTGCCGGTCATGCCCGCATAAAGCGTTGCCGCCGTGAGCGCCGCCGTCACAAGCATGAAGATGCCCATCGCGCGGGTCAGTTCTTTGACATTGTATTTCTCGCGTTCTTTTTCAGACATCGTGTTGTAGCCGGCAATTAACATTGCGCCGCGACCGCTGAGGAAATAAAGTGATAAAAGAATCATCAGAGCCGGAATGATGAAAAAATAATTTTGCAGGATATCAGAAACGCCCACTGCCATTTGCCATCATTTCCTGTCTTCTAATCTGTCAAACCGTCTGATAACCGTTTGTTAATCTGCCAATAGCTGTCTGTTAATCGCGCCTTGCGGCGCGCGTTAAAATCAGTCTTCGCCGCCCTTGCTCACAAAGTTGTCCAAGTCGTTTTCATCGGCGAACCGAATCAGCGCTTCACCCAAAACACGGGTATGCTTCGGGCTTAAATTGAAACGGGATCTTTTTTTGCCGGCGCGCTCTTTTGAGATTTCGACGTATTCCTTGTCGAAACGTTCGCTTCTTTCGAGGGAAATCGCCATGTACCAGCCGCCTCCCATTTTAATTTCCGTGTAAGCGGTCGGCGTGTCGTCACCGACATCGGCAACGGCTTCTTCAATGTTTTCTTTCTTTACCATCTTGAATTCTCCTGAAAAATTAAGAAGAGACGATGCCGCTTTAAGCCGGCAATCTGAAATTAAACAATAATTATACAATAATTAAACAACAATTAAGCAATAATTTACTAAAATTTAATCTGAAATTAAACTTATAGGGCAGGCAAGTCATAAAAAACTTCTTATGATGAGGGGCTGTCGGCATCCCGTACTTTTTGAAGATAGGCGGGGTCACAGAGAACGTGCGTTCGCCTCTTTTTTTGAAAAACCGGTTCTTTTCTCATCCTTTTCCAAATTTTTTCAAACGGTTCTTCATTGATGTTGCCGTATGACAGCGGGATGTACGGGTCGGGCCAAACCTCTCCTTCTGCCGTGACATGCGCCCAGCGCCGCCCGGCCATTTTTCCAAACATTTCGCCTTCAAAGACGGTACTGGAAAACACGCGCGGGCTGTCATCGTTGGAAGCGTTGATGCGTTTGTAAAAATCAGTGATGATGCCGCGGTCGCCGTCATTTACTTTTTCGCCTTCCAAGTCCGGCTCGGATTCCCATACGGAAAATTCGTGAACGCCTAACTCTTTGGCCAATTCCCACAAACCTTCCAATTCACCGATACGGTTTGAATCGACATGTGTCGCCATCGTCACCAAAAGGCCGGCGCGAAGGCCATAGCGAATGGCTTCAACGGCTTTGTCATAGGCGCCCTCAAACCCTCTTTTCTTATCGTGTTCTGATGGATTGGTTGAATAAATGCTGACAAGAAGCGTCTGAAGGCCGGCTTCTTTGAGCTGTTTTGCTTTTTCAAGGCTGAAATCAATGCCCCATGTGTACGCCATGACAACCGCTCTTTCTTTGTCAACGTAGCGAACATATTCAACGATATTTTCGTTAAGCATCGGGTCGCCTTCGGTAAAAGTAATCACAACGGCGCCCTTGTCCAAAGCTTCATCAACGGCTTTTTTGATTTGCGTTTCAGGCGGGTCGGGCAAGCCGGCATTGTCAATGCCCCGCTTTTTAGCGTACCGCGCGGCGTTGGCGTTGTATTTTCGGGTTACTTCAATAGAAACAGTTTCGGGAACGTAAACGCCCAGCGCCGTTCCGATTTCGGCCTTCACAAGCCGTCTGAAAACAGGACTCGGTATCGGCGGAAGCCAAGCTGACGGGTAAACAGTGTCTTGTGTTGTTTTGGCAGGCTTTTCCGCCGCGAGATGTTTGTTTGCCGTTGACAAAAAAGGACCGGCGGCGAACTTAAGGACCCCTTTCCCGAAGAGCCTGATTTTTCCGTCATCCCCGCGGGTCATATAAACGGACAAACCCGGTATGTCGTAAACGTTGACAGGGTTGACGGGTTTGACGGGTTTGACAGGTTCTTTCATTTCGGTTCCTTCGGGTTCTTTCATTTTAATCACGCGTCAAATCAGGTCACGTCATTTTGTTCACTGTCACTTCGGCTGCCATCGTTTCGGTTTCCGTTGTTTCGGCTGCCATCGTTTCGGTTACCATTGTTTCGGTTACCATCGTTTCGGTTGCCCGTCACCTTGATTCGCCGGCAATTTCATCGGCCGTCTTAACGATTCAAAAGAAATGTAAAAAAATGTAAAAAAAATGAAGAAATCAGACTTTTTCGGCGAAAGCCAAATAGCCTGAAATCTTTTTGATTTTGACGCTCAGCGTTTGTCCTTTGGCGGCGCCCGGGACGAAAATCGTGAATTTGTCGAACTTGGCGATACCGTCTCCTTTGGAGCCGACCGCTTCGATGTTGATCTCATAAGTGCCGCCTTCTTCAAGCGTCAAGACTGCTTTAACCGCTGTTGTCTGTCTCTTCTTCACCGGGCGGTGAGCGCCGCAAGCGGAACACTGGAGAATTAAGACGCGCTCCATTTTTCCAAGCGTCGTGTCGGGGCGGTTGCATTCGGAACACATGACGTATTCATCGACGTAATTTTGGACGTTGGCATCCATTTGGTCTCTTGTGAACCGTCCCTGGAAAATAGCGCGCCCGCCTTCGAGTTTACCGGCGGTGCCGAGCTCGCGTGTCAGGTATTTCATCACGTGGTCGGGGTCGCGGTGAAGAACGCTGACAATGTTTGAGAAATTGTCCAAAACCGTCGTCTTTCCTTCCGAAAAGAGTTTGGCCTCCGGAACGACGAAACGCTCATCCGTCGTTCTTTCTTCAGGAAGCTGTTGGATTGCCCTGTTAAGAAGTGTTTCATAATCATCCATGATTCTATCCCTCATTGTTTTTGGTTGCTTAAACGTAAATGTGAATGGTAAGTGTGAATGGTAAGTGTGAATGGTAAGTGTGAATGGTAAGTGTGAATATGTAAACTTGATGTCATATAAACTTTGAGAACTGCCTGTAAAAACACAAGATATTATAAAAGGCTTTACAATCCGCCGTCAAAAAGCTTTCCGCTCTCGGAAAAAAACACGTCAAAAAAGAAAGGAGAAGGGAAGAGAATAGGAAAAGAGACTAAGCCGGATGAAAACAAACAAAAACATATAACCACCTCCATTTTCGGAGTTGGGCGATGCGAAGCAGCGCACAAATACGAAAATGGAGATTTCTGCCAAAAAATAACGAGAAATAACAAACAGTATTATTTTTTGAAAAAAGCAAGATGAAAAGAGAAAGAAAAAGCAAGATGAAAAGAGAAAGAAAAAGCAAGATAAAAAGAGAAAGAAAAAGCAAAATAAAAAGAAAGGAAATCCGGAATAAGTTGAATTCCGGACGGTTAAACAAAACAAAGCGCTTACAAAACCAATTCGGCGCCCTGATCAATGACGATTCTGGTGGGCGTCGGGAGTTTTTGTCCTGCGTTTTGGAGTGCTTTTTTCGCTGCCAAGAAGTGTTCTTTGTCAACGGAAATGGTAAAGATTTTTTGGAGCGGGACGACACGAGCCGCCGTTCCGACGTTCTTGCCGAAAGCGCCTCTCATACCGCTTGAAACACGGTCTGCGCCTGCGCCTGTTGCCTGCTTGTTTTCTCTGAGCACTTCGTGCGGATAGACGCGCAGTTTGATGTGGAAGTTTCCTTTGCCCGCCTTGTTGACCATGTGTCTGTTGGCGGTGATACGTGCTGCTTCAAGAGCAGTGTGTCTGATTGCGCATTTCTCTTCAACAATAATTGAAAGTTTGACAGGGTAGTCCTGTCTGGTTAAGTTACCCATGTCGTAGTGGATAATTTGAACACCCGGAACGCCGCCCATATATTTTCTTCGGGTAAAGGAGCGCTGCCTGATGTTTCTGTACATACTTGCCGGCTTTCTGACCATGATAAATTCTCCATGAATAATATTTGAAATAATATTTGAAATAATTGTTTTAAAGTTAAAGCGATGAAAACAAATACGGCGCCCATGCCGTTTATTATCATCACAAAAATCCGCCGATGCATCATTGCTTCTTCGGCCATTTCAAAGAAACATCCTATGTATGATGGTTAGCCTTCCCGCGGCGCGGATTTAACTGGCAGGCTTATCAAGCCCGATTTGTAACCCCCTAATACATTCAGGGTTTATAAATCTTATCTTTCAAAAAATAAACACTCGATTCCGCCTCCCCCTTCCTCTTTTCCTCATATTTCAGGCGTTTCTTCGTTTGTAAGCGGCAAATCGTTGATTTGTTAAGGGAGGTTACGGGAAGTTATGAGAATTTAAGAGAAGTTTAGAGAAGTTTAGAGAAGTTTTGAGAAGATTGGAGAAGATTGGAGAAGATTAGAGAAGATTAGAGAAGTATTTGAGAAGATTAGAGAAGATTAGAGAAGATTAGAGAAGATTGGAGAAGATTAGAGAAGTTTTGAGAAGATTAGAGAAGATTAGAGAAGATTAGAGAAGTTTAGGGAAGTTAAGAGAAGATTTATTAAAGACGGGAAACTTTTGGAGTCATAAATTTCAATTCACTTTATAAGGTACTCATTATGGACAAAATCAAACAATACATGTTAAAGAAGGAATCCGCGAATCTGACGCCGCTCTTGAGCGTCGGGAAAGGCGGAATGTCGGATTCCGTTATCGATGAACTCAAAAAACAACTGAAGGCCAAAAAACTGGTAAAAATCAGGGTTCACAAAAATTCGGGCGAATCGGATGATATGAATGCGGCAGCTGCCGAATTAGCCGAAAAATGCGGCGCTGTTTTAATCGACATTCGGGGAAGGACCGTAACGCTTTACAAATAAGGGTGGTTAGCGATGCTTGATGAGGAATATACTGATATTAAATATTTTGACGAAAACGGATTCATTCAAAAAGAATGTGAAAAATGCGGTAACATTTATTGGACGCGCGACCCCAACAGAGTGACATGCGGCGACGCTCCTTGCGACCATTACACATTTATCGGAAAACCGATTTTCAAAAACCCGATGAATCTCGCGGAAATGCGGGAATATTACTTGAACTTTTTTGAAGAGCGCGGCCATTCACGAATTTGCCGGTATCCGGTTGTCGCCCGCTGGCGAGACGACATTTACTTAACAATCGCGTCCATCGCCGATTTTCAGCCTTACGTGACGTCGGGGCTTGTTCCGCCGCCGGCGAATCCGCTGACGATTTCCCAGCCGTGCATCCGCCTCAACGACTTGGACTCAGTCGGCAGGACCGGCCGCCATCTGACCACCTTTGAGATGATGGCCCACCACGTTTTCAACGGCAAAGACAAAGAAATTTATTGGAAAGACAAGACAATTGAGCTCTGCGACCGGCTGCTTTCGGAACTCGGCGCCGACATAAAAGACGTGACGTACATCAAAAACCCATGGGCGGGCGGCGGCAACGCGGGCGCGTCCGTTGAAGTGATGGTCGGCGGCCTTGAGCTGGCGACGCTTGTCTTCATGAATCTCAAAGAATCCAAAGACGGCGACATCGAAGTCAAAGGCAAGATGTACGAAAAAATGGACAGCTACATCGTGGACACCGGCTACGGTTTGGAGCGCTTTGCCTGGGCTTCTCAGGGGTCGCCGACCATTTATGACGCCGTTTTCCCAAACGTTGTCAAAGAACTGACCAACTTGGCAGGCATCGACCACGAATTAAACGACCCGAAATACGCTCGGATTTTATCGAGCAACGCCATGTTCGCCGGTCTGATGGACGTCAGCGGCAGCGCCAATTTAATGGAACTCCGCCGGCAAGTGGCCGACAGCATCGGCATGGATGTGGAAGAACTTTCCCGCATAATGGACCCGATTGAAAAGATTTACGCAATCGCCGACCACACCCGCTGTCTGACATTTATGCTTGGCGACGGCATCATTCCATCCAACGTGAAAGCCGGCTATCTGGCACGCTTAGTGATTCGCCGCACAATACGCATGCTAAACGACCTCGGCATCCAAGCGCCTTTGTCAAAAATCGTCGCGCTTCATATTGAAAACATGCCCGAATATCCCGAGTTTGAAGAAAACTTCAAAGTGACGGAGGAAATTCTGGCGCTTGAAGAGGAAAAATACCGCCAGACGATTGAACGCGGCCGGAAAATCATTCAAAAATCCGCCGTCCGCTATCAAGAAAAGGGCGAAAAGCTGCCTCTTTCAGAACTCATGGAAATTTATGACAGTCACGGCATTCCGCCGGAAATCGCCAAAGAGGCGGCCAAAGAAGTCGGCGTCGAAGTCGATTTCCCCGACAATTTCTATTCCCTCATCGCTGATATGCACAGCGAGGCCGGCGAAAAAGAATACGCTGCCGGCGGATTCAAGTATTTGGACAAAACAGAGCGCCTGCCGCAAACGAAACGCTTTTACTACGATGAGCCCGAGCGCATGGAATTCGAAGCGGTCGTCTTAGACGCTTTTGACGATTACGTTATTTTGGACAACACTTATTTCTACCCCGAGGGCGGCGGCCAAGATGCCGACCACGGCATGATTATGGCAGGCACCTTCGTTTATGACGTGATTGACGTTCAAATGTACAACGGCGTCGTCGTTCATAAATTGTGCATCAACGACAAAGAAATGTTGATCAATCGCGGCGACATGGTCATCGGCCAAGTGGACAAAAGGCGCCGGATGGCGCATTCCCGTCACCACACGGCAACGCATATCATCAACGATGCCGCCCGTAAGGTTCTCGGCAATCACATTTGGCAGGCAGGCGCCCAAAAAACAGAAACGCGTGCCCGTCTCGACATTTCGCATTACAAGCACATCACGCAGGAAGAGCTGAATGAAATTGAGTTGCTCGCCAACAAAAGAGTGATGGAAAGCAGGAAAGTCAATTTCGAAACGCTTGAGCGAACCGATGCCGAACAGAAATACGGTTTTTGCTTGTATCAGGGCGGCATTCCGCCGGGCAAGACGCTTCGTATCGTCAAAGTCGGCTCTGACATTGAAGCCTGCGGCGGTACGCACTGCCTGAACACGGGCGTTATCGGCCCGATTAAAATTTTGAAAACGGAACGCATCCAAGACGGCGTCGAGCGGCTGGAATACGCTGTCGGCGAAGCGGCTGTTGCCGCCATTCAGGAAATGGAGTCTCTTCTTCGCGACTCTGCCGGAACGCTCAGCATTCAGCCCGATATCTTACCGCAAACGGTAGACCGTTTCTTTGAAGAGTGGAAAGAGCTCCAAAAGGAAAACGAGAAACTAAAGGAAGAAGTCGCCGGCGCCCGCATGGTGCGCATGCTTCAGGACGCTGCAACAATCAACGGCTTTTCCGTTGTCGTCAACGTCACCAAAGGCGAAAATATCGACACCATGAGAATGGCCGCCATTGAAATCTTAAAGACGGATAACGCCGTTGCCATCCTTCTCAGTGAAAACGACGGTGTCAAAGCCGTTGCAGCCTGCGGAAAAGTGGCTGTCGCCAAAGGATTGAAAGCCGGAGATTTGGTCAAACTGATGTCTCAGGCAGTCGGCGGCGGCGGCGGCGGCAGGCCTGACCTCGCAATGGGCGGCGGCCCGAACGCCGGCGGCATCCAACAAGCAAAAGCAGAAGCGATGGCAAAGATTGAGCAGGTATTGAGCGCTTAATCAGCGCTTAATCTTTTCCTTTTTCTTTTCCTTTTCTTTTCCTTTTTTTATTTTTGGGATTTTGATTTCCGAGGTTTTGATTTTCGTGGTTTTGATTTTCGTGGTTTTGATTTTCGAGGCTTTGCTTTTCGGTTTTATTTTTCAAATTTTTTAATTTTCGGGGATTAAGATGACCGTTTCCAAAAAAGATGCAGAATCGTGGGAGAATGAATATTCGCATCTGAAATGGGGGGGTTTGGCGGAACTTTCCTGGATTTCAAACCATTTGCCTGCCGGCAGTTTTTTGCTGGATGCCGGGTCGGGCGAAGGCCGGTATTTGAAAGAGTTCTGTTTCAAATATCCGTGCGTCGGCGTTGATTTATCGAAAACCGCGCTGCGCCGTTCTATGCAATCTATCGGTTCCGCCGCCGAAAAGAAAACAGCGATTCCTCATTTTTGCATCCCCGACCATTGCATCCCTGACCATTGCATCCCTGACCATTGCATCCCTGACCATTGCATTCCTGACCACATGGCGGCGGACGTTTCCATGCTTCCGTTCGCGGATGCCGTCTTTGACGGTATTCTGTGCTTAGGCGTTTTGCAGCATTTGACATCGGATGACCGGAAAAAAACGGCGGATGAATTTTACAGAGTCTTAAAACCCGGTGGCCGCTTATTCTTTGAGGCGTTCGGGGAGACAGATATGCGCTGTAAAGGCAGTCCGTATCCGGCATCAGCGCCGGAGCCGAGGACATTTTTGCGCCAAAACGGAATCATTTACCACTATTTTGAAGAAAGTGAAATCACAGAGCTTTTCAAAAACGCCGGTTTTTCAATGACCGACATCAAAGCGCTGAAAAAAGAAAAGAAATATGACGGGGAAATCCACATCCGCCATCACTATCGCGCGGTTTTTGAAAAATGAAAAACGATTGATGAAATAAACAAACAAAAAACATAGAACCGACCTCCATTTTCGAAGTTGGGCGATGCGAAGCAGCGCACAAATTCGAAAATGGAGATTTCTGCCAAAAAATAACGAGAAATAACAAACTGCATTATTTTTGAAAAACGAAAAATGAAAAAAAATCTTAAAACATCAGAACGGGAAAAAGCCGAGGATGTTTAAGACGATCAAAACCAGAGCGCCGAAAGCGCCTGTCAGGGCCGTGACGATAATGGTCACAAGCGTGGGAAGGGTAAAACCCATCGGAATAGACGTGAGGCCTAACAGATTGGTGATAATAATCAAAATGAAACCCACAATCATGTTCAGCGCAATTTTTTTTGCTGTTTTTAACAGCCTGTATAAAACGTAAGCAATGATGATTGCCAAAACGATTAAAATGATATCTATGAAGAGACCCGGAATAGCCATATTTTCTACACCTCTTGATTTGTTGCGTGAAAATTTCTTTTAATGCCTTATTCATCGCTTTTTTTATTCATCGTTTTTGGATACACGCGATACACACAATTATTTGTTGAAGTTATATATCTATTGTCCTTTCCGGCGGCGACCTTTCAAAAAAATGATGTTGGTTATTTCTCTTTTCATCTTGCCTTTTTCAAAAAAATTGTTTGTTATTTCTTTTTTCATTTTGCCTTTTTCAAAAAAATTGTTTGTTATTTCTTTTTTCATCTTGCCTTTTTCAAAAAAAAATGTTTGTTATTTCTCGTTTTTTTTTGGCAGAAATCTCCATTTTCGTATTTGTGCGCTGCTTCGCATCGCCCAACTCCGAAAATGGAGGTGGTTATATGTTTTTGTTTGTTTTCAGCCGGTATTGTCTCTTTTCTTATTCTCTTCTCTTTTCCTTTCTTCTCTTTTCCTTTCTTCCCTTTTCAAACTGTTCCTCTTCTTTTGTCTCCCGCTGCGTTTTCGTCTCCCGCCGCGTTTTCGTCTCCCGCCGCGTTTTACATCCTTTCACATCATAAACCCTTTCAGTATCATGCCGACACCTACTAAAAACGTCACGGACGAGAACAGCGTCCTGACGTGTTTTTGATTGACGCGGTGCGCGTTTCGTGCGCAGAATCCGGAAAACAAAACGCCCGGAATCACCAAAGCCAGCCACATGACGAGATTGACATAGCCTATCGAATATTCAGGCAGGCCGGCGACGCCGATGCCGTTGACGATATAACTGGTGACGCCTCCCGCCGCCGTGAAAACGATTGTCGCCGACGACGTTCCGATTGCTTGCCGAAGCGGCACTTTGAGCCAAAAAATAAGCAGCGGGACCAAGATTAAGCCGCCGCCGATGCCCGTCAGTCCGGCAATCAGTCCCATCGACGCGCCGCCGAGCGCGTAAAGTAAGAAGCGGCCGGCCGCTTTTGAGGGGTCTTCATTGGAGTCTTTGCTTGAGGTGACTTTCAAAGACGCGGCGAGAACGACAATGCCGAAGATAACGGAAAGGTAGGCGGCGTTCAAATAAGACGCAATGTAGGCGCCGATGAAGGAGAACAAAAAACCAAAAAAACCCATGAACAAGGCTTTCTTCCAATACACATTTCCCTTCTTGGAATGGCCGTAAGCGCTGCTCAAAGACGTCGGCAGCGTGAAGAAAAGCGCCGTCGCGATAGCGACTTTGATGGCGATATCCGGCGGATAGCCAAGCGTCGTTAAAAGGTAAAACTGGAGCGGGACCAGCAGGATGGAGCCTCCTATACCGAGGAGGCCCGCAAAAGAGCCGGCAACGGCGCCGCCGGCAATAAGCGCCAAAATAAAAAGAAGGAACGTGTATTCCATGGGTCACCCTCCGATTTCGTTTTTAAAGTTATGGATGTTTAGAAAGTTAAGGGAGTTCAGAAAATTTAGGACGTTTAGAAAGTTATGGCGGTTTAGGCCGTTTTGAAAGTTCAGAATCAATTGTTTCGGCCAAATTTCTGATTTTGGGATTCTCGTGGAAGAGATACGGTTCAATGTACAGCCATACGTCCGGGTTTTTCGTGTTTCCGAGAACATTGAGGATTTTCCAAAGAAGGTGGTCATCCGTCATCCGAGCGGGAAAATCGGGGCAATCTTCACCCGGTTTTTCGGAAACGGTATCATTGTGCTGTATTTTATTAACTGCCTCTATCCTCTTATCGGAATTGATATAAGGATTTTGCTTTAAATCCCGAAGAATGACAGATTTAAATAAATAAAGCGTGCGTTCGCCGCCGGCCTCCAGCGCTTCCGCCGCCTCGTAAGCAGTTTTCAGGTCGGGGTCGTTTTGTAAAACCGAGAACAAAAGCAAATCGAACTCCCCGTCATTTTGAAGAGCAAGCCCTGCCGCTGCGTTTTGGCGAACGCGCGGATCGGCGTCGGATAAAAAGCCGATTAAGACAGACGCGGGCGTTTCAGGAATTTGAGAAAGGGCGTAAGTGATTCGAATTTTAGCAGCGGGGTCAATATTTTTATAAGGATCGAGCCGGAGCTTTTGTGTTTCAGAATCGAGCCGGGATTGATGTGTTTCAGAATTGAGCCGGGGTTGATGTGTTTCAGAATCGAGCAGGGCTGTTAAGGATAAAACGGCGGCATCGCCGCCGCGTTTGAGCGCCAAAAGCGCTGCCGTTTGCAGCAATTCGTTTTCATTCGGGTCGGTCAGAATTGAAATAAAAAAAGAAATATCTTCTGATGTCGGATTTTGAACCGATGTCACAAATTCCAATTTTTCCGACAGACGCATATTTTTCAAGACTCTTCAAGCATGTTTTTAATATATTGGCGGAAGTCGCTGACCTTAAACGGCTTTTGGATGTAGCCGTCGAATCCGATTTCTTCAAACGTTTTGCCGTTTTTGGCGGTCAGGTCGGATGTCATCGCGACAATCTTCGCGGCGTTTTCGAATTCCCCGAATTTATGAATAAACTCAATGCCGTCCATTTTCGGCAAATTGATGTCGGTCAATACCAAATCAAATGATTCGCTCTTCAAGAGATTGAGAGCTTCAACGCCGTTTTCCGTTGTTGTGATCTGATAATTTCCAAGTTGCAAAATGTCTTTGATAAGTTCGCAATTCATAGTGTTGTCTTCGACAAGAAGAATTTTCTTCATCGATGTTCTCCCCATTCTTTTCCTGCTCAGCAATAAAAAGGAAAGTGTAAAAAAATTCAGAGACGAATTTTTTGAAACAATGCCCAATGCCCAAACAATACCCGAATAATAAAACGTACCGATTGGGGCAAATTCGAAAGGGGCCAGCGAATAAACGCAACTTTAGTATATTTGATTTTCGTGTTATAATAGTGTGTTAATGCTTGATTAGTATATTGTTTTTGAATAATGTACCATTGTTTTCGTATGGCGCGTCAATTGTTTGACCGGCGGCTTTTAACCGTTGCACTCAGGTTTTTATAATTTTGTTTTTCTGTTTATGTTTTTATAAATCTGTTTCTTCCGTTTTTCATCCCGCCGGTTTAAAATTTCACGGTTTTCGGCGTTCCCTCAAACGAATAGAAAATCGCTTCTCCTTCAGAAATGTAGAAGAATTCCAAGACCGGATTATCGGGGGACTGATACAGCATCTCAAAGAAATCCGCCGTTTTGAACGCTTTTTCTTTAATTTCCTTTCGTGTATCAAAAACAGCTTTTCCCCTTACGCGAATCCACGAACAGCCGTCCGCTGTCGTCGCCGACAGTTCAAAACGCGGGTCAGCCTTCAGCTGTTTAAAAACATCTTTTTGGTTGCTTGTGGTCAAATACAATTTGCCGCCGTCTTCCATAATAAAGCCGAATGGGCGGACACGGGGGCCTTCGGGGCTGTTTGTCGCGATGTAGAAGGTCGGATTGTCAGTTAAAAAATTCAAAACGTCTTTCATAATTTTCACCGGTATTTTAGAGGACTTAACAAAGGACTTAATTAAGGACTGAACAAAAAACTGAACTATGGACTGAACTATGGACTGAACAAAGAACTGAACAACATAGAATATATCATATCCAGCATTTAAATGATGCCGCGCAGGATGACGCCTATAAATAAACTATACGCAAGCATTGTCATAAGCGGTAAAAACGGGATCCATGCAAATTCCCGAAGCCCGAGGGTACCTTTCTTATGAATTAAACAATAAGAAAGATACAAGACGTAAAGAACCGGAAGAACGGCTATGTAAGGAATCCGATATTCACTTATTTCAAAAATTATTAAAAGCGCAAAAGAAATGACAGTTATCGCCAATAAAATTAAAGTAACGCGGCTGGCCCTCTTTTCCTTATTTTTTAGCAGGGTTGCATACGAATAATACAAGGATGTAAACGGAAGTATGTAAAAATACCATATGGCTTCTTCAATGCTTGCACCCCACCATGTGCCATTGTGAAGGACAATCAATGTAAAAAATACAAATGCAATAAAAGCGGATGTAAACCCGACACCGTAAAGAAAAACATCTTTTTTGAAATTATATTTTTTCTTCAGAACAGAATAAAGAAGGAAATGAAAAATAAAACCCGACAGGCATAAAATTACCGGTATTGATTTGATTATTGTTTGCCAATGGGTAATCTCTCCTTTTATCATTTCTGATATTGCAGACAGGGATGTTAAGACGTACAGAGGTCCCAAAATAAATAGAATCATGAATGATAAAATTGCACATTCGGTATAAGGGGGGCTTGTTGTTTGTTCCTCTGATATTTGGATAATATCATTCCTCACTTTCCAACGAAATCCAAAAAAATGAAAGAGAAGAAATAATTTCTTCACTTTGTCATAATTTCAATCATTCTGTCAGCGACTTGGCTCAGTTTTTTGTCGCCGCCCATGTCATAGGTGACGCAGCCTTCCGCAATCGCTTGTTCGGCGGCTTTGAAGATCTTTTGGGACTGTTCTTTTTCGCCGAGGTAATCCAGCATCCAAGCGCCCGCCAAAATGGTGGCGTAGGGGTTGACTTTGTCCATGCCGGTGTATTTCGGCGCGGAACCGTGCGCGGGCTCAAACATGGCGTAGTTGTCGCCGATGTTGGCGGAATAAATCATGCCGATGCTGCCGACAAGAGCGGAACATTCCTCGCTGATGACATCCATAAACAGGTTGGTGGACAAAAGAACGGTTTTGTCAAACAGTTGCGGGTTTTTGATGAGCTGCATGGCGATGTTGTCAATGTGGTATTCCCAAACTTCAATGTCGGGGTAATCTTTGGCAACCTCTTCGACGACTTCTAAAAACGTACCGCAGGTCTTTTTCAAAATGTTGCTTTTGTGAATCGGAACAACCGCTTTGTACCCTCTGCGTCTCGCTTCTTCAAAAGCGTATTTGGCGATTTTGCGGGAAGCGGATTTTGTAATTTTGCGAATGGCAATGAATACGTCATCGGTCAGCTGAACTTCTTCGCCGATGTACAATCCTTCCGTTCCTTCTCTGACACAAACGTGTTCAACGGCGCCGAGAGGACCTTCTACGCCCGGAATCGTTTTAATCGGGCGGACGTTGGCGTATAAATCATATGCTTTTCGAATGGACACGGCAACACTGCGCGGAGAACCGATGCCGCCGGGTGTCGTTGTCGGGCCTTTGAAACAGGCGTCGGCCTTTTTCATCGTGTCCCACGTTTCAGGCGGAATCAAAGAGTCGCCGCCGTTTGCTTTCCACCACGCTTCACCGGCGTCGCACATTTTAAATTCAACTTGCGTTCCCGAAGCTTTCAAAACCTTAAGCATGGCATCAACCAATTCAGGTCCTACGCCGTCTCCTCTGATAACGGCCGCTGTTTTAGTCATCAATTATCACCTTGTCAAACAAATTCTTGCAAATTCTTACAAATTCAAACAAATGCAAAATAAAAAACAGAATTTTTGATAAATATTTGAAATTTCATTTCTCTCAATACAATTCTGTAATAAAATGTTTCCGTTTCGCGACAGTCAACGGCAGGATTGGTAAAATTTAATCAAAAATAAATCAAAGGTCATGACTGAAAATGAATAAAAATCACGATGAAAATAAGGGTTTATGTTTGAAATTTAATAAAACAAAAAAGTTAATAAAATGAAAGGCCGGCGCTTTGAGCCGGCCGTATTTTTGTCAAACGTATTTCGCCGTTTTCAGGGTTCCGGTCTTTTGTCAAGCGGCACATAATCCTGCAATTCGCCGATGGCGTTGTAGGCGGGGCGGATGATTTTGCCGGAATTGATTAATTCTTCAAGTCTGTGCGCGCTCCAGCCCGCCATTCTGCTGATCGCAAAAATCGGAGTGTAGAGTTGCATCGGCAGGTCAAGCATGCTGTACACAAAGCCGCTGTAAAAGTCGATGTTCGCGGAAACGCCTTTGAAAATTTTCTTTTCCTGGCCGATGATAATGGGCGCTAAGCGCTCCACCATTGAATAGAGCAGGAATTCATCGGTTCTGCCTTTCTCAACGGAAAGCTTCTCGACGAATTGTTTGAAAATGTCGGCGCGCGGGTCGTTTAATGAATAAACGGCGTGGCCGATGCCGTAAATTAAGCCGGCCTTGTCAAAGGCGTCTTTGTTTAATAGCGCGCGGAGGTAGCGGCTGACTTCGTCTTCGTTGGTCCAGTCGCTCACGTTGGCTTTCATGTCTTCAAACATTTTGACGACTTTAATGTTGGCGCCGCCGTGTTTGGGGCCTTTCAGGCTGCTGAGAGCTGCGGCGGTTGCCGAAAACGTGTCTGTTCCGGAAGAGCTGACCACGCGGCAGGTAAACGTTGAGTTGTTGCCGCCGCCGTGTTCGGCGTGAAGAACCAGCGCCAAGTCCAAAATACGGGCTTCAAGTTCCGTGTATTTGCTGTCGGGGCGAAGAACATACAAAATGTTTTCAGCGGTCGACAACTCCTGCTGCGGAGAGTGAATAAATAAGCTGTTGTTTTCGTGCACGTGGGTGTAAGCCTGATAACCGTAAACGGCAAAAATCGGCATGAGCGCGATGAGTTCCAAACACTGGCGCAGCACATTGGGAATATCCGTGCCGTCCGGTTCGGAGTCATAAGCGTAAAGCGTCAAAACGCTGCGCGAAAGGGTGTTCATCATGTCGGCGCTGGGCGCTTTCATAATGATGTCGCGGACAAAATTCGTCGGCAGCGATCTGTAATATCCGAGAAGTTTTTGGAATTCGGCAAGCTGAGATTTGGACGGCAGCGTTCCGAACAACAACAAATAGACGACTTCTTCAAAGCCGAATCGCTGTTCTGCGACAAAACCGTCGATGAGGTCATTGATGTCAATGCCGCGGTAAAGGAGGCGGCCAAGCGTGTGCTCGGGCTTTTCTTCTGTCGGCCGGCCGGATTGGACATCACTGATTTCTGTCAGGCCGGTCAAAACGCCGACACCGTCAGTGTCGCGAAGCCCGCGATTCACATTAAATTTGACGAAGAGTTCCGGATCGATTGAACTGTGGGCGACGCAAAGGTCGGCGAGTTTTTGAATTTCAATCTTTTTCTCGAGTTTGATATCCTTTTTGTTTTCCGCTGTTTCCCCGCTCTCTCCCGAAGCAACGGTTCCGGCATTTACTTTGTCCGTGTTTCTTGTATCTTCCATAATATACCCTCTGTCTTCTCAATTTTGATATTTATTTCAGTTTAAAAAACGAACTTCCAAAAAAGATTCTAAAATCCGAAGTGTCATTTTGGAATATTTCACTGAAATTTTAAAAGATTATTTTTAATTTTATGAAGTAATAGGACGAATGAAAACCAATAGGAATTCATCAGATAAAACCCCTTTGTTAGCTCTTTTAATGAAGCGTTTCAATTTTTCCAACTCAAAACGTTTATATAGAAGCGCAATCATTTCGAATCTGTAAATTTCCCCGAATCCGCCGAATAAATAATGCCTTTTGATTGCATTTTTCGGCCCAAAGACAAACGGAATTTCAGGAGGGCTCAGACCCGGGAGAAATTGACCGTTTTGGAATGCTAAACAATTTCGGGAAAAATTATGTATTATAAATTATCATAAAAAATACCGGTTCAGTCATGAACACGAACATCCGTTGTTCCCATAATTTGAAAAAGCGGGATTGAAGCTTATTTTCAATAATTATGATGTTGCAGGTGATGACTTTATCCGTTTTCGGCGGAACAGCCGCCGAATCAGCCCCGAATCAGTCTTTGGATCAGTCTTGATCAGTCTTTAGATAAGGTAAGATCAGACAAAAGATAAGACAATAAGATATGGCAAGGAAGGCAAAGTATCATTAAAATTTGCATGACTAAATTTGCATGACTAAATTTGCATGACTGAATATGACTCAAATTTACATTGCTTAAATTATTAAGACAAGGAGATACCATTATGTCAGGACAACCCATTTTTATTTTAAAAGACGGAAGCAAACGCACCCGCGGAAGAGATGCGCAGAGCAACAACATTATGGCAGCAAAAGCTGTCGCGGAAGCGGTCAGAACAACACTCGGCCCCAAAGGCATGGACAAAATGCTTGTTGACTCCATGGGCGATGTGACGATTACAAACGACGGCGCCACCATTTTGAAAGAAATGGACATTGAACACCCCGCCGCGAAAATGATTGTCGAAGTTTCCAAAACGCAGGACGAAGAAGTCGGCGATGGTACCACCAGCGCGGCTGTTGTCGCCGGTGAACTTTTGAAGAAAGCCGAAGACCTCATTGACATGGACATCCACCCGACCGTTATCGCATCAGGCTACAGACTGGCCGCCGCAAAAGCGATTGAACTCGTTCAGGGGCTTGCCAGAGATGTTGATGAAAATGATAAAGACCTTTTGACCAGCATCGCCACCACCGCAATCACCGGCAAAGGCGCAGAATCCGCAAAAACGCTTCTCGCTAAGATTTCCGTTGAAGCCGTGACAAGTGTCGTTGACGTCACTGACGGCAAAAAGAAAGTTGACAGAGACCAGATCAACGTCGTTAAGAAAGTCGGCGGCCGCATTGAGGACTCTGAACTCATTAACGGTATGATCATTGACAAAGAGCGCGTTCACAGCAACATGCCCGAAATTGTCAAGGACGCCAAAATCCTTCTTTTAAACGAAGCGATCGAGCTTAAAGACACTGAAATCGACGCTGAAATTTCCATCACGTCACCCGACCAGCTCCAGCTTTTCCTTGACCAAGAAGAAGCGATGATCAAAGCCACCGTCGAGAAAGTCGTGAAAAGCGGCGCAACGGTCGTTTTCGTTCAAAAAGGCGTGGATGACATGGCTCAGCACTTCTTGGCAAAGGCAGGACTCATGGTTGTCCGCCGCGTGAAGAAGAGCGACGTTGAAAAGCTTGCCAGAGCAACCGGCGCTTCTTTGATTTCCAACTTTGATGAAATCACCGCTGATGACCTCGGCTATGCAGCGCTCGTTGAAGAAAAGAAAATCTCCGGCGACGCGATGATCTTTGTCACGGGCTGCGAAAACCCGAAATCCGTTTCCATCCTCCTCCGCGGCGGCACGGACCACGTGATTGACAGCATCGAAACCGCTCTTGAAGACTCTCTTCGAGTCGTCGGCGTCGTCATCGAAGACAACAAACTCGTTGCCGGCGGCGGCTCCCCCGAAGTTGAACTCTCTCTCAGACTCAACGAATACGCCTCCACGCTTGAAGGCAGAGAACAGTTGGCCGTTCGCGCTTACGCCGAAGCTCTTGAAATCATCCCCAAGACCCTTGCCGAAAACGCAGGTCTTGACCCGATTGACATGCTGATGGACCTCCGTTCCAGCCACGAAAAGAACATGAAGACCGCCGGTCTTGATGTCTTCAAAGGCGAAGTCGTTGACATGTGGGCCGAGCACGTCGTTGAACCCCTCCGTGTGAAAACGCAGGTCATCAACGCGGCAACCGAATCCGCCGTCATGATCCTCAGAATTGACGACGTGATTGCCACCACCAAAAACCAGGCGCCTGCTCCGGGCCCTGACATGGGCGGCATGGGCGGCATGGGCGGTATGCCCGGCATGGACATGTAATCGAAAACAATCGAAAACAATCGAAAATACATTGAAACATACCGAGACATACTGAAACAAATTATTAACACGCAACAGAGAATTTCATTCTCTGTTCTTTTTTTTATTTTAGCGATATCTTTTTAGCGATATCTTTTTAGCGATATCTTTTAGCGATATCTGAAACATTGATTCGGTCGTAATTATCGTGTCCCCTTTTGAAAACAGATTCTCACCGCTTATCAGAGATAATCGAAAAATCAGAAATAATCGGAATAGGGCTAATCGAAAAATCAGAACCCAAAAAAGAAAAGAAAAAGAAAAGAAACGAAAAAGTAAATCGCGGCCTACGCCTTCGGCCGCAATTTTCCCGTTACTTAAATGACTTCAATCCGTCTAAATCCAAAGTTGTGAAATAATCATCAACGGTTTCCGCGTTTCTTATTTTGAAAACACTGCCGCCGTTTCTTAAAAGGAGTTCGGCGGAGCGCAGTTTGCCGTTGTAGTTGAATCCCATGGCGTAGCCGTGAGCGCCCGTGTCGTGAATGGCCAACAGGTCGCCGCGTTCGATTTTCGGGAGCATACGGTCGATGGCGAATTTGTCGTTGTTTTCACATAGGGAGCCGGTCACGTCGTATTTGTGATTGGCGGGGTCTTTTTCTTTGCCGAGGACGGTGATGTGGTGGTAAGCGCCGTAAACGCCGGGGCGCATGAGGTTTGCCATACAGGCGTCGGTGCCGGCATAATCTTTGTAGATGTGTTTCAGGTGGCGGACTTCTGTGATGAGGTAGCCGTAAGGGCCGGTGATAACGCGGCCGCATTCGAAATACACTTTCGGCTGACGCATGCCCGCTTTGATGATGGTGTTCTCATACGCTTTTTTCACGCCGGCGGCTATCGCGTCAAAAGAGACGCGTTCTTGTTCGGGGCGGTAGGGAATGCCGATGCCGCCGCCGAGATTGATGAATTCGAAATCAATGCCGACTTTTTCTGAGATTTCAACGGCGGCTTCAAAGAGAATGCGCGCGGTTTCAACGAAATAATCGACATTCAGCTCGTTGGACGCGACCATCGTGTGAAGGCCGAAACGCTTTACCCCTTTCTTTTTGAGAATTTCGTAGCCTTCAAAAAGCTGCTCGCGCGTGAAACCGTATTTTGATTCTTCGGGTTTTCCGATGATTTCGTTGCCGCCTTTTAACGGCCCGGGGTTATAGCGGAAACAAATAACATCGGGAAGGCCTGCCGCTTTTTCCAAAACATCGATATGGGAAATATCATCCAAATTAATGATAGCGCCCAGTTCCTTGGCTTTGATAAATTCTTCAGCCGGCGTATCGTTGGAACTGAACATGATGTCTTCGCCGGTGATACCGGCTTTTTCCGCCAACAGAAGTTCGGGAAGAGAACTGCAATCAGCGCCAAACCCGTGTTCCTTTAAAATTTTTAATATGTAGGGATTCGGAAGGGCCTTGACCGCGAAAAACTCTTTAAAGCCGTTCACGACCGAAAAAGCGCGCTTCATGTCTTCGGCGTTATCGCGAATGGCCTTTTCGTCATAGATATGAAACGGCGTGGGATGTCTCTTGACAATCTCTTCGATTTGTGTTTTGGTAAAGGGAAGTTCTTTTGAAACCATAAATAAGCCTCTTTGCTGTCATTCAGATGACAGAATAGAATTTGAAGATTTGGTATTTTTCATATGTCAAAATTATTTCGTCTTGGCGAAATTATTCCGTACTTGCCTCTCTCCCTATATATACGTGCCGATGAAAAAACGTTTTCATCACAAAAGATCGAAAAAAAAGATCGAAAAAAAAGATCGAAAAAAAAGATCGAAAAAAAAGATCGAAAAAAAAGATCGAAAAAAAAGATTGAAAAAAAGACTTACCAAAAAGACTTACCAAAAAAAATTAACGCAAAAAAAGATTAACATCGAAAAAAAGGCTTCCACCCCTTCAATCGATGAACCCTCGTTCCTTCGCCGACTCCCGATTAATGAAGCGGCACATTCCTGTTTTGGATGGCAGGAAGCCGAATTTGTGATAGAATTCTTCTTTTCCCGGCGTCGCGTACAAGAGAACATTTTTGTCCTCTTCGCCTTCGAGAAGGTGGTTCATAATCATCTTGCCGATGCCTTTGCCTTGTGAATGGGAGTCCACGGCAACGTCATAAATGACGCTCTGGTACGCGAAATCCGAGAGCAGTCTGCCGCAGCCGATGAGAATATCGCCGTGAAATACAAAAACAACTTTTGCACTGTTTTCAAAAGCTTTCTGATGCAGTTGTGCCGGATACGTTGCCATATCCGTTCTCAGAAGAAGACTTTTGACTTCACCCCAATCAATGCCGTTCGTATTTCTTTGTATTGTTAATTCCATAAATTTAACCTCTTAACATCTAAAAGTGCTGATGGTTTATAAAATTTTTAATACGGCAAAAGACGACTTTAACAAAAAGAAGAAATGAGAGAAAAAAGAGAGAGAAAAAAGAGAAAAAAAGAAAAAGGGGGCGGCGGGAATAGCCGGAAATGGCATGAATGCGCCGTTTTTTCCGCGATTCGCCGCGAATTAAATGGTTTTGTTCTCAAAAACAATTATTCGACCTGAGTTGTCAGGAAGATGGGCAGGGTCATCTGCTCGATTTGGTCCAGAAGCTCTTCCAGTTCATCCATGTGGCGGTCTTCATCTTTTAAAATATCCACAAGCATATCCCGTGTGGCATAGTCACGAAGTTCTCCGGCGAGGACGATTGCGTCGTTATACGCTTTGATGGCGCCCATTTCCGCGGCGCGGTCATTTTCCACTTGAACGGGGATTTCATTGCCGATTTGAATTTTATTCAGGCTGGTAACAATGGGAATACCTTCAAGGAAAAGAATACGGCCAATCAGTTTTTCGGCATGTTTCATTTCATCAATTGCCCTTTTTTCGGCTTTGCTGTGCAGTTTTCCGTAACCCCAGTCTTCACACATTTCACCGTGAACAATGTACTGGTTAATGGCGGTCAACTCGTCCGCGAGAAGCGAATTTAATGCATCAATAAGTCTAGCGTCTCCTTTCATTGCAAATACTCCTTTTATTTTTGATATATTAAAATAAATTTAAATCTCAAAATATCCGTCTGAAGTCGTTTATTTTGGCGGCTCGCGCCGGTGCGCACAGCCATGTTGATTATCTGAGCAGGAAATCCATTGCGCAGTAGTTTGTGTATGTCTATCTAACTATTTTATCCTTATTGAAAGGACATATCGCTAAAATGAGTTGTTAATTATATTTGATCAAAAACATCCTTAGCAAAAACATTTTGTCAAAAATATTTTTAATCAATATTATTGAAATGTATCAAATGCCGGCAGCGTGTATAACGCACTCCTGTTAATCAAAAGCAGAAGGCAAAGCGGCAAGCAAAGTGGCAGGCAAAAGCAGAAGGCAAAAGCAGAAGGTAAAAGCAGAAGGTAAAAGCAGAAGGTAAAAGCAGAAGGTAAAAGCAGAAGGTAAAAGCAGAAGACGGAAAAAAGCAGGGTTGAGTCAAATTGCCCCGGTTCCCCGCCTTTCTTATCATAAATTTTATGCTTACAAGCTTTTTACGGCTCATTCGTGATGAATGGGGCTGCTGAGATTTGAACTCAGGTCGCAAGACCCCCAGCCTTGCAGGATGGACCAAGCTACCCTACAGCCCCTTTTTGAGATAAGCCGAAAAAGCGAAACCTAAAAAAGCAAGTCTAAAACCTTTTTTTATTATATAAAGCTTTTTCACTGCGAAAGCCGCTGAGAATTACGGCTTCCGTTCAGCTGATTTCTTTCTTTGAGCATCGGTAAGAGTTTATTTTTTCATCCCTTTTTTCATCCCCTTTTCCATGCTTTTTTATCATACCCTTTTCCATGCTTTTTTATCATGCCCTTTCTATGCCTCCCATATCATGCCCTCTCCACACCTCTCTTCTCAAAACACATTCCTCGCAAACCCTTCAAACACCAATTTCGTCATGACCGGAAGGCTGTTTTTGGAAATGGCAATGTCTTCTTCATACATTTTAAATTCGATTTTATCCGCCGGCACCTTTTCTCGCGCCATATAATCCAGAATCATCTGTTTGCCGAGTTCCCTCGCGTATTCAAGCGCTTCATCGCGGTCGGAAAACGCGCGGCGCCCGCCCGGGAAATAAACAATGAAGCCGCTGTTTTTTGACGATCGCTTTTGGCCCGGCACAACATTTCGAACGGCAATATCAACGCGCCTTACGATTTTTCCGGCGAGGGAACCGACGGCGTTGCCGACGTCGCAGAATTCGGGCGTTATGATTTCCGCGTCGATGAGCCGACTCAAATCACCCGCAAAAGCCTTGACGGGACCGCCGATCATGACGACGGGGGTGTTTAATTTGTAACGCATCAGAGGTTTTTTGAAAGACAGCATCGCCTTCACCGAATCTCTGAAAACGGAGGATGCCGGAAGCGCGGGGTCAACGGCGGTTTCAAACCGCGTCCTCGCATTGTAAATGTCGGAATCGGAATGGGTAAGGGCGGCGATGTTTTCGGAATTGTCGTCAAGACTTTTACTCATTACGAAATAAATGAGTTCTTGCGCTATTTTGGAGGCAAACGCCTGTTTGAGGTAACGGCAGAGTTCCGTTGTGTCAATGTCTGAAAATGACGCTAAAATGCGGGCGCCGAGAACGGAAGCCTCCTTATTGAATTTCTCATTCACATTATCGAATTTCTCATTCTCATTATCGAATTTCTCATTCTCATTATCGAATTTCTCATTCTCATTATCGCTTTCACAATCGCTCTCACAATTGCTCTCACAATCGCTCTCATACTCGCCCAAGACATGAAGAACGTCCGTTGGCGTAAAACCAATCATATCGACGGCTTTTCGGCGGACAAGCGATTCTAAAATGTCTCCCGGGATGTATTTCATGTCCCAAGCAATGTCATTGACAGAAACCGGCGTGTCTTTGATTTTGTTGTAAACCATCCGCTCTTCCGGCGTCAAATTTGACGTCTGTGAAACAGGATAGCCGCTTCGGATGAAAAAGCGAATTGGTTGGATGTATTCTGTAAAGCGGCCGCTGTCTGAAAACCACCGCTCTTTCAAACTTTCCAAAACGGAAGGATAAAGCGCGGCTGCGCGGCAAAGAGGTATAATGCGGCGCGGCCCAAACATGAATTTATCCGAAACGGCGGTATCGGTAAGAGACGGCGCGCGAATCCAAATCTGACTGTCGCCGCCCAGAGCCGATGTTTCCATCCGAATGGCGCGCACTTTCGTCCGCCGCCCGCCGACAACGGCGCCCTGTTCCGTGATATCGGGAAAACCGTCTTCGATAAATGAAATGTCTGTGCTGGTGCCGCCGACATCGATCATCAAACATGTTTTTTGGCCGGACAGAAAAGACGCGCCCAAAAGACTGGCGGCAGGTCCTGAAAAAATGGATTCGACGGGTTTTTCCATGGCTTCGGTAATCCCTGAAACAGCGCCGTTGCATTTTAAAATTTTAATCTCCGCCTCAAGGCCGCGGCGGTCGATTTCGGAAACAATCGCGCCGACAAAACGTTTCGTGACGGGAAGAAGCATCGCGTTCAAGTAAGCTGTCATGCCGCGTTCGCCCGCTCCCAAAGATTGGGCCAATTCGTGACCGCAAACGACGGGGTAAGCCTCCTTGCCGTGTTCGCCGCCACTGCCGCTTTCCCCGCTGCTACTGCCGCTTTCTCCGCTGCCATCGCCACTTTCTCCGCTGCCACCGCCTTCCTCGCCGTCGTTTTTCGATGTCAGGCGGATAATCAATTCTTTGGCTTTCAGCTCATGAGACGGATTTCGGATACTGAAATAAGAAGAAACGGCAAAAGCCGAGACTTTGTCTTTGACGGCGCGAACGTAAGATTCAATCGCGGCGGTGTCAAGTTCCGCTACTTCATTGCCGTCGCCGTCATGCCCTCCCCTGACAATAACGAAATTTTCAACGGTTTTTGAAATGTCTTCAGAAAAAAGAAGTTTCTCGTCGCCGATTAAGATCAAAGCGGCAGGTTCGCCGGTATTTTCAAGAACAGTGTTGGTGGAAAGCGTCGTTGAAACAGATACAACCGTTACTTTGGACAACAAATCCGGCGGCAGCAAATCAAGAGCGTTTCGAATACCGCCGATCGGATCGGGGTAAGTCGTGAGAGATTTGACCGATTCCAAAACGATTTGTTTTTCATCATCAACGATGACGGCATCCGTATAAGTGCCGCCCGTGTCAATTCCCAAACAGAATGTCATTTTTTGATTCCTTGATATTTTCAAAGTCAAACGATTGGTGCCAAAACGATTGGTGCCAAAATGATTGGTGCCAAAATGATTGGTGCCAAAACGATTGGTGTCCAAACGATTGGTGTCCAAACGATTAAATGATTGAAATCAGAATTGCGGCCTCCGCCTTCGGCGGCAATTTTTCTTTAATTCAGGGGAACGATGGCGTTTACGAGAGTGCTTTCGGCATCCGATCGGGTCATTTATTTGGCGAGCGGAGTCGTTTGACGCAGGTTTTTCGGAGTTGTTTTGTACCGGAAAGCCGGAGGTGTTTTGTACCGGAAACGCCGGGGGAGTTTTAATACCGGGAATCCGGAGCCGTTTTGTGTCGGGAATCCGGAGGCTGTTTTATACCGAAAAAACCGGCGCGTTTTTCACGAAAAAAAAATCGGAACGCGTCAGTACCGAAAGCCGGGGACATTATATGTTTGGCCTTCAGTCTTTTTGTCATGCCATTTCTGATTCATTTCCGATTCATTTTCGATTCATTTTCGATTCATTTCCGTTATTAATCCCCGCCAAAGCGGTGGGATACCGCAAGCATCCCGTAAACGCAATCGTTCCCCCGTTATGTAAAGAAATTTATTGCAGGAAGTATTTCGGAAACGGACGGAGATGAATAAAACCGTCCCTTTCCGATACGGGGGGTGTTTAACCGTTTTTGTTTTTTGTGAAAGAAATCAGGCGCCTGTGGCAGCCTTTACTTTCGAGACAGCGTCTGTTGCGCTTTCACCGTAGATGTCCGCGCCGATTTTGTCGGCCCAGTCTTGGGTGCACGGCGCGCCGCCGACCATTGTTTTGACAGATCCGCGGACGCCCGCTTCTTTGAGCTGTTCTTCAATCTGGATTTGGTTGACCATTGTTGTTGTCATCAAAGCGGAGGAACCCACAATGAGGGGTTTGAGTTCTTTTACTTTCTCAACAAAGGTCGTGATCGGCACGTCGCGGCCCAGGTCAACAACATCGTAGCCGGCGATACCAAGCATGGACGCAACGATATCTTTGCCGATGGAGTGGATGTCGCCTTCAATTGTTCCGATTACGACAACGCCTTTGCTTGTTGTCTTCGCTTTTGTTCTCTCCATTTCCGGCTTTAAAACCGCGATGCCCGCGTTCATTGCTTCGGATGCGGCCAAAACGTGGGGGAGGAAAAGTTTCCCCTTTTCAAAATCAGCGCCGATCTCGCCCATTGCCGCGGCGAACACTTCAATAATTTCAACGGGGTTAACGCCCGCTTTGAGTCCTTCTTGCGCGGCTTCTTCTGCCATTTCTGTTTCAAATTCCAAGATTGCTTCTTTTGCCATTGCCATAACTTCGTCTTTACTTGCCATAATATCAAACCTCTGTCATTTGTTTTGTTTTTTAATTACGTTCATTAATTTCGTTTTTAATTACGTTCATTAATTTCGTTTTTAATTACGTTCATTAATTTCGTTTTTAATTACGTTCATTAATTTCGTTATTAATTACGTTCTTAATGTCTTTTAATCTCGTTTTATTACGTTTTTTTTCGTTAAATCTTGAAGTCTTTGTCCGCTTTGTCAACGATTGCTTTCATTGCGGCGTAGATGTCCTTGTCAATTGCCGGCACTTCATGGTTTTTCATGACATCGACATATGTTTCGTGCGCTCGTGTCACGATGTCTTTCGCGCCCGCGTTGTACCAGTCGCCGAACATTCTTCTGTCGATGAGTTTGGGGGAAGACGGGAGGTCAACCAGTTCTCTGGTTTTCTTTAAGGCAAGGAAGTTGTTGCCGACACCGACTTTCTTAATCTGGTCGACGCCAAGCGTTTCTTCAGAAACGGGAATGCCTTCCAAGGCTTTTTTGACCATTTTTATGATGTCGTTGTCAATGATGAGCTGCTCCATGGAGAAAGTCATACCGAGTTCGAGCATGCCGGCGCCGTAAATTGTGTTGGAGCCCGCAAGCGCGGCGAGGGTTGTCGTAATTGTTTTTTCGTGGCCGGCCTGTGCGTCCGGAATCTTTGAGTCGGTCTATGCGCCGGCAACGAAGGCGGGCAAGCCGTAGAATTTAGCGAGTTTTGAAACGCCGGCGCTGATGAGGCCGAGTTCGGGAGAGCCGACAGGCGCTGTTCCCATTTTCAAGTCAAAGGTTGTGGTGGAGCTGCCGTAAAAGACAGGCGCGCCGGGGTTTGTGATTTGCGCAAGAACGATGCCTGCAAGAACTTCGGCGTTGTGGGTCACCAATGTTCCCGCGAGGTAGACAGGCGCGGAACCGCCGGACATCGCCATTGAAAGAACGTTGACCGGCATGTTGTTCATGGCGCCTTTCATAATCACTTGACAAGCGTTTTTGCTGAGTTCAAGCGGGCTTGTCGGGCAGACCAGCATGGACATAATCGGTTTTCTTCTGGCTTCTTCTTCGTCGCCGCCGTAGAAGGCTTTGATGATTTCCCAGTATTTTTCAACGTTTTCGCCGACGGGGTCAATGTCGTGGTAGTGTTTTTCGGTACTTGTCAGGGGCGTAAAGACTTCGTGGACATCCTGCGCGCCTTTGCCTGCCCAGTCTCTTGCAGAAACGGGGAGGGAGAAGTAGTCGATGTTTTCTGCCCAGTCGCAAAGTTTCGCGATGTCGGCAATGTCTTGTTCAACGGAGTCGACGGTTTCGTATTTGCCGGGCGAGATGTAGTTTGTCATCTTGACGCCGGTACCAAAACAAGTCCAGTGGACTTTGCCGCCGCACTCTTGAACGGTGTTGTATTTCTTGTTTCTGGCCCAAAGGGTGAATCGGGACGGAGCGGTTTGAAGAGCTCTTCTGACAACGAATTCGGGGATTTTTACGATTTGCGTTTTTTCATCGACTAAACAGCCGTTTTCTTTGAAAACAGCTCTGGCGTTTTCGTCAGAAACCTGAATACCCGGGTCGCTGAGGACATCCATTGTTGCTTCATGGATGGCTTTTAACTCATCCTGAGAGAAAAGCTCGAATTCAATACCGTTGATTGATTTCGTAGCTGCGAATGCATTACATTTTGACATTTTTTTAGCCTCTGTTTATTCTTTTCTGTTTATTTTTTCTGTTTAATTTTAGATAAAAACGCGCAGATTGGTGCGTGTTTATAAACTGAATTATATTTCATTCGAAATATTGCCTGAAAAATCAACAACCACAGCTAACAGGTTGATCATTTTCGCTTCCGAAAGAAGCAAACCAAGGCTGCAGTTTTTTTGATTGACTTGTTCGGTCTGACACAAATTTCATGCAAAGAGCGGCAAACAGGCGCCGCTTCAATATTTTATCGTTTTTATCGTTTTTAGCGTTTTAGCGTTTTTATCGGATTTTAACGGATTTGCGCGGTTTTTCGCGAGTGGGCGCTGAATTGCGTTGTTTCTCGCGAATGAGCGCGAATAAGCATAAGCAATTCTCGCGCAAATCCAAAAGTTTTCCGATGTTGCTGTTTCAGTTGTTTACTGTTACTGTTTCAGTTGTTTACTGTTACTGTTTCAGTTGTTCACTGTTACTGTTTCAGTTGATTTCTGAAGACGTCACAGCAGTTGATTTTTGTATCCAGAACTTTCTCGATGTTCATTTTTGCGGCAATGCCTTTCGGGGCGCCGGGGACGGATGTGATGACACCGATGCCGAGTTCTTCTCTGACGTCTCTCATGGCGTATTCGTCAGCCAAGTCGAAGGGGTCGACGCCGACTTTTTTGGCGACGTATTCTTTGGCTTCCTTGATTCTCATATTCTTGGAAAGCTGCATACGGGCTACGAGGTCGCCGCCCGCGCGAAGGCCGGTCATTCCGGATGCCATGATGTGGGAGATCGGCATGCCGAGCGGGTCACCGACACCGATCTATATGCCGTCGATTCCGGTCATTTCAACCATGGCTTTACTGGCGCGCGTCACGGCGTCGATTGGGGGCGTTTCAAGCATCGGGATGCCGCCGACGCCCATTCCCATATCGACATGGAGCGGGATGTTTGAGATTTTGGACACTTCTTTGGTGAAGGTGATCGCGCGCGCTAAGTTCCACGGGAAGGAACGGCTGGTGTTTGTGTTTACGACGGGGCCGAAGACGTTGGCACCCGCTTTTTCGACAAGTCCGATTTGCTGGTGGGGCCAAAGGCCGGCGAGTATTTTTCCTTCAAATTCAAGCATGCCGTGCATACCGATGATGCTTTCGCCCGCCATGCCGACTTCAATGTACATGTCGGGGAATTCTTCGCGAAGCGCTTTCACGGCGTTAAGGGTCGCGTAAGCGTCAGCATCACCTGCGGCGGCTGTTGTGTCTAAGTTGACGCCGTCGGCGCCGGATGCCATTAATTTTTGCATGATCCAGACAATGTCGCGGGTTAAGTGTTCCGCTGAGTGTTCCATGGACGCGAAGGCTTCGTCGAGTTTGAAGGCTTTGAGCAAGTCTCCCGGGTTTTCAAACGGGCCGTCGGGCGTGTAGTAGAGGCCCATGTTCGGCATGGCGCCGTAAAAGAGCGGAACAATCATGTTCTGCTGAGCGACTTCCATCATTTGGCATTCGTTGGAAACGATTGGTTTGACGGGTTTGAAACTGTAGTCGATGTGGCCGAGTTCCATGGTGTCGGCGCCGAATGCTCGCTCGTGCATCATCATGCCGACAAGGCGGCTGGAAGGGATGCCGACGCCGCTGTTGCCTTGGTCGCCGTCTAAACGAATTGTGCCGATGTCGTGCGTGACAGGAACTTCCATGCCGAATTCGACGGCAACGGCTTTTCCGGGCATGATACAAATTTCAATAATCTTGTCGATTTCGTCGGCGGAGAGGTCGGGAACTAAGCCGTAGTCAACCGCGTTGCCGGCGCCGGCAATCGCTTCTTCTTTAATTTTGTCTTTTGACATAGAAACGCGTTTGCCGTCACCCATTCTTAAATAATATTCAGTTGCCATAATTATCCCTCAAATAATTACAATAAATTACAATAGAATTCATAAATTCATCAGAATTCAATTAATTACAATAAGAGCGCTTTTGCTTTTTCCACTGCTTCCGTCGCGTTTTCCGCGTAGCAGTCCGCGCCGATTTTTTCAGCCCATGCGGTTGTCGCGGGCGCGCCGCCGACCATGACTTTGACTTTGTCTCTCAGGCCGTTGGCTTTGAGGAGTTCGATAACGTCTCTTTGGCCGTTGAGGGTTGTTGTCATTAATGCGGACAATCCGACCATGTCGGCGTTGTATTCTTTGACGGCTTCAATGAATTTTGCGATTGGGACATCTCTGCCCAGGTCATGGACTTCAAAACCTGAGGATTGGAGCATTGTAGAAACGATAGATTTACCGATGTCGTGAACGTCGCCTTCAACGGTTCCGTTGATGATGACTTTTTTAATTGTCGCGCCGGCTTCTCCCATGTCAAGGGTCTCAACGGCCTTTTGCATACCGTTTGCCGCCATCATGACGTGGGGAAGGAAGAGTTTTCCTCTTTCAAATTGGTCTCCGACTTCTGTCATTCCTGCCGCGAGGCCGTCAATGATTTCTCCGCTCGGCATGCCGGCGTCAACGGCGCTTTTGACCGCTGCCATAATGACGTCTGCTTTGCAGGAAAGCATTGCCTTTTTTAATTCATCTAAAACGATTTGTTTGTCCATAATATCTACTCCGTAAAAATTGATTTTTCCAAAAATTTCATCTTTTTTTTAACGTTTTTGGAGGAATAGGTTTTCAATTTGATGCAAAATCATATGCATCCCCCCATGTACAATCCGAAAACCCCCTGAAAAAATAATTGTACGAATTTTCAAAGGATTAGAATATATATAGACTAAACCTTTTTGAGTTTCGTTTATTGAGAAAAAAATCATGCTGCATTGACAATTTCCGAGAACATTTTCTCATTACAAAAGCTTTGTAATTTTCAAACGAGGAGACGATATTATGACCCCAAAGGATTTTGTTATTCACAGCGTCATATTCAAAACCTATTATACAAAATTTCAAGGACCGGAATCTCTGATTTAAATTTCCGCCTCTTCTTTGTGATTTTTAAGTTTCGGTTGTTTGATATTCAGCCATTCCCGCCTGTACGGAATCAATCAAACCGAAACATCGTTTTTCTTGATTATCTCAAACCCAAACGCCCCTTTTTAAAAAAATAAAAAATGAGGTTTTTGAAAAAACGGCGTTTCATTTTCCGATATCAGAAAAATGATGTTTCATTTTTTCAAATAATTGAAAAAAGTTTCACTTCAATTCGCTTCACTTTGTTTCAATTCACTTAAACATGAAATAAAAAAAAGGACGGGCGCCAAAGGATTTCTTCATCCTTTCGCGCATCCCGCGATTGTAATTTGTTTAATCGGATTCGATTCTCGGGGCGAGCAGGAATGTCACATGGCAGGCATTCGGAGAAACGTCAAATTCGATTAAGATCGGGAAGTCACAGCCAACGGAAAGCGTCACTTCGCCGGCTTTGCCCGCGGATTTGACGATGTCGAGCAAATAGTCCAGTGAGAACAAGGAGTTGGCTTCGCCGGCTTTCAGATCAATTAACTGGTCTGTGCCCATTTCCAAGCGAACTTGGTCGGTGTCGCCTTTGGCTTCCATAAAGAAAATGTCACCCGTAACGCCGAGTGTCATGTGGTCGCTGACTTTTTCGGCGGCTTTGACGGCGCGCCTCAAATCCTGACCGTTTAAAACAACGCGGGCAGGGAGGTCAAGCTGCGGCACTCTGGGCTCGGAGCGAATCGTGGACGGGTCCAAAAGGGACAAGGTGTAGGACAAGCCGCCGAAGTTCAGGTGAAGCTTCTGTGAGGCGGTATTGAGTTCCATGTCAACCATTGTCTTTTTCTCGACAATGCCGAGGATGTCGTTAAGTTTAACCAAATCAACGCCGATTTCGGTTTCATCCGCCTGATAGCTTTCAAACGAAGAAGCTTTTAAGTCAAAAATGACCATGGCGACGTTCGCAGCGTCAACGGCTTTAACGGAAATGCCGTCCGATTTAATTTTCAAACGAACTTCACTGACAATGACGGACAGCGCCGTGATGGAATCCCGAAGAAGATCAATATCGATTGAGGCTTTAAGCATAAAAATCACTTTTCATTTTGTAATAAATTTATAATCCGGAGTCACTCGTCATAAATTAATTCGTTATCAATTAAATTCTCTTACGGTTAATTAAGATTGCGAATGTGAGAGAATAATAAGTGAATTATATGTGAATTATAAGTGAATTAATAAATGAATTTTTGAGTGAACATGATGTGAACTATGTGAACTAAATAAATGAACTTTGGATGTTACAATTGCATCCAAATATAAATATTTAATATTCGTTTTGAACGTTTTTTTTAAAAATGCCGGCCGAATCGAATAACAATCTTCAGCCGAAGATAATCTTCAGTTGAAGATCATCTTCAGTCGTACTCTCTCCATGTGAAAGCGCATTTGGTGCACTTGAAGAAACGGGTTTCGGATTCGTCGGCCGAACGCAATTGGCGAAGCCACCAATAAGCGGTTCTGTTTCGGCATTCGGGGCACATGACATCCGTTTTCGGGAGGCCTTCTTCGATGTCGCCTTCTAAAACAATGACATCGCGTTCCTGTATTTCGGTCTTGAAGACGGTGTTGGATGATTCATTCGCCGCGCTGACGCAGCCGCATTTTTTACATTTGTATTCAGTGCCGGCAGGCATCATCATACTTTTACATTTAGGACAAAATTGCATTATTCTCACTTTTTTATTTGGAAATTGGAAATTTGAATTTGAAATAAATTTGAAATAAACTTGAAATTGAACTCGAAATTGAATTTGGAATTGAATTTGGAATAAACTTGAAATTGAACTCGAAATTGAATTTGGAATTGAATTTGGAGTTGAATGGAGTTGAATGGAGTTGAATAGAGTTGAATGGAGTTGAATGGAGTTGAATGGGGTTGAATGGAGTTGAATGGGGTTGAATGGGGTTGAATGGGGTTGAATTTGAAATAGATTCGATGGATTTGAAATTATATTCATCCTTCGTTAAAAACAGCAAACCCCCCACCACATTCAATGATATGAAAAAAGCGGAAAAGACGCTGCCACTTATTTTAACAAAAACGGATTAAAAATAATTAATAGTTAACAATGCACATTCATGATATAACCGTTTCTATCTGAAAACCTTTTTGAGAAAACCGTGTCGTCGTTTTCGGTGCCGGTCGTTGCTTTTGTGGGTTTTGCCTTTTTGTTTTGCTTTTTTGTTTTGTTTTTTTGTTTTGTTTTTTTGTTTTGTTTTTTTGTTTTTTTTTTGTTTTTTTTTGCTTTTTTTTGCTTTTTTGTTTTATCAGCTCTTTATCGGCGGCAAATAAGGCCG
>Ga0123353_10000797_pt1 | contig 38391 bp, 21 predicted proteins | sample TergutLab28metaG_3_FD_92763 | JGI IMG/M metagenome (GOLD analysis project Ga0123353, IMG submission 92763) | Labiotermes labralis P3 segment gut microbial communities from Petit-Saut dam, French Guiana - Lab288 P3 | ecosystem: Host-associated > Arthropoda: Insects > Digestive system > Gut ... | reverse complement strand
TGTAGAATACGCGGATGAGTTAATTTCGATTCACCGACTACTGCAAACGGTAATCCTAGCGAGTAATCCAGGAGAAACAGATGAGTTGCTAGCCTGTATCAATATCTTTTACTATCTAAGTAGCGGGAAGCTTCCCATGTTTTCAGCTATTCATCGCGACCTGATATCACACGCTATCTCCGTGGCGGAACATGGCGAGGAAAGAGCAAAAAGTCTTGTTGTCTCAGCGCTAACCTCATTCATTCTCTTGACATTATCGGATTATTACGAATCATTGTATGACTCAAAGCGCGAATCGGAGTATTGGGAAAAGGGGGGAAGATTAGCTGATAATTTAGATGATTGGAAAACGGTATGGTCAAGCGATAGTGAAAGCGCTGATGTCTTGTCCAGCGAAACCTTTGACATGCATATCAAAAAAACGAAAAGTGCGCAAGACTTCCAAGGGGCTTTGCATTTACGCAAATTAGTTGCTGTCACCTATAGGTTGGAGCGAAATGAAAATAAAGCTATAGAACGATACCAAAAAATACTGGAGATGTTCATGGAACTGTTTGGCGATGAAGCCCATGAAACGCTAGCAACTATGGTTGCGCTTGGGGATATATATTGGAGAAACCTGGAGCATGAAAAGGCCCTCTCTTTGAATCGCGCTGTGTACGCTGTCAGAAAGCGGTCATTGGGAAACACAGATGAATTAGCGGAAAGCTGCGTCAAAATAGCACGTCTTGTCTTTAAAAGCGGTGATTTTGATGAAGCAATTCGCTACGCACAGGAAGCCGCAATAATCTATCTTGAGTTGCAAGGAATGCATCATCCAGAAACCATTTCAACTATACATGAACTTGCGTTCTATCTGAAAGGATTCGAAGACTACGGAAGTGCTATCGCACTATTTCGGATTATATTCGAAAGGCTTGCAGCAAAACCGTATGTTGAAGAAGATGAGCTTTTTCGTATTCATAAAAGCATAAGGGAATGCCAAGAAAAGCTTGATGCCAATGGCCAGAAGATGGCAATGCCGGAGCAATATTTAAACGAACGAGTATCGTTCTTGGCGAAGCTCAGAAATCATATGGAAACCCCCGAACCTGACAATGCGACAACCACGCGAATGCGTGAGCATATCAATATATGTCATGGTATGTATGTAAAATAGCGTAATAGCTAAATTCACAATAAGATCACAACACCTGCCCGCGCCTCAACTAAAGGCGCGGGCTTCCCTTTTCGCGCCTGTCTGATCGCCTAAAATCCAAGCTCCCGGCCCCTTGCCTTCCCTCTTCTTTTTTGGGATAACCACCCTGTCAAGCACTCGAAAAAACATGGTGCGTGGCGAAGCAAGCAACTCGTGTTGACATTATATTTTTGGTTTGATATAATACGGATATTCCGATGCGGGCAATTCGAACGGAGAGATACCTAAGAAGAACCCGTTATTTTTTATGGTCTGTTTTCCCTTGCTTTAAAGGCTATTTTGCGCTTAATGTCTGGCCTATCCAAAAAATCCGTATACTTCGGTGTGAATGGCCGATATAGTGACGACATTGACTTATGGTTTGGCGCCAGCAGTTTGGCAAACCGCTTTTTTCTGATTAAATAATTGACCATTTTATAATAGTCGCCATCACCAGAGACTAGAATTACTTTATCAAACTTCTCTTTCTCGGCTACTTTTTCCATGATAGTAAAAACGATGTCAGTATCAACATTGCCTTTTTTCTTGCCGATCATACTTTGGTTATGCTCGCGGAAAGTCAAAATGAAACCCGCGGACTGGATATCTTCATATAGCTTACTATTGCCATCATCTACCGCGCCGAGAAAATAATAGGCTTTATTAACCTTATATTTCTCGCTCAGATAGACTCGAAAGCGCGCTAAGTTGACCTGCCAACCATGCGACTTAGTATTCATATAGAGATTTTGCCCATCAATAAATGCCTGGTTTGCCATGTGATAACTATAGCACAAAGCGTGCTGAATTTGTATTCGTTGGCTTCAATGTGCAAAATGCTCTAGCCACGAAGCGTAATAAAAACTACAACACCCACCCGCGTCCCCACTAAAGGCGCGGGCTTCCCTTTTTTCGCGCCTATCCAACCGCCTGATTCTCACGCCCTCGGCCTCTTGCCTTTTCTCTTGTTGTTTGGGATAAATGCCCCTGTCGGCAAACACTCCCAAAAAAAATTTGAGAGGAGGCATTTATGTGTTTGAGACGACGCACTTTGGCATTGAGGTGGAATTCACGGGCATCACGAGGACGGAGGCAACGGAAGCGGTGGCGAAGGTCACCGACGGCACGGTCAGTTCCAATGGCCGCTGCGAGGTGAGGGCCCCGGACGGCCGGGTCTGGAAGGTTGTTTATGACAGCAGCGTAAGAGGCTTCAGACGAAGCGGAAAACGGTTAATCGCTGTCCATAACAGCGAGTACCAGTGCGAGCTGGTCAGCCCTATCCTGACCTACCAACGGGACATCGACACCGTGCAGGCGATTATCCGCAAGCTGCGCAAGGAGGGAGCGTTCGCGTGCGACACCGCCGGCATCCATGTGCATCTCGACGGCGCCCCGCACACGCCCCGCAGCATCCGCAACTTCATCAACATCATCGCCAGCAAGAACGACCTGCTGTACAAGGCTTTGGAAATCAAGGCGGACCGCATGGTCTACTGCAAGAAGATGGACGAATACCTGGTATGCCGGATGAACGCTGTCAAACCTCAGACATTCGAGCAAATCTCCGAGATCTGGTACGCCGGCTACAACGAAAGCCGGGACAGGCACTACCACGACAGCCGCTACCATTTCCTCAACCTGCACAGCTTCTTTCAAGGCACGCACACGGTTGAGCTTCGGGGCTTCAATTCCGAACTGCACGCGGGCAAAGTGCGCAGCTACATCGTGCTCGCTCTCGCACTGAACAACCAGGCGCTGTCTCAGAAGAACGCCAGCTGCCGGAAGGTTCAAGCGGAAAACGAGAAGTTCGCGATGCGCACATACCTGAATCGGATCGGATTTATAGGCGACGAGTTCAAAAGCTGCCGGGAACATCTGTGCCAGCACTTGGACGGAAACGGCGCGTGGCGGTTTGGGTCGATTGACGGCAAGAGCGTTAGGACAACCAGAACGGAGGAGAGCGACGATGCGTGAACGGAAGGTTTATCTGGCCTACGGGAGCAACCTGAACATTGCCCAGATGACGCGGCGCTGCCCAGAAGCGAAGACTTGGGGAGCGACGTTTCTGCGGGACTATAGGCTGGCGTTTCACGGCGGCAGCGGCCACGCGGTGGCAACCATCGTGCCGCAGAAGGGCTGTGATGTCCCCGTGGCTCTGTGGAGCATCACAGCGAAGGACGAAAAGGCCCTGGATATCTACGAAGGCTACCCCAGTCTGTACAGGAAAGAGACCGTGAAGGTCCCCTGGGGCAAGCGCATGGTGAGCGCCATGGTGTATGTCATGAACGACGACAGAGTCGGGTTTCCCAGCAAGCCGTACTTCGAGACGATTTTTGAAGGGTACGAAGATTTCAACCTGGATCCGGAACCGCTGTTCCAAGCCCTGTGGGACGCCCAAAAAGCACACCTCAGTTTCAAGTGGTAGGCATCAGGCCTACAAGGCAGAAATCCCCGCCAACGTGGCGGGGATTTTGCGGTGTTCTCGGGCATTTTCCCCCTGCAAGCTGCTGGAAAAATTTTTCAAAGGGGATTGAAAAACACACAAGCCTATGATATACTGAAGTTGTCAGCGACGTGTCGTATTTTCTTGCAAATAAAAGAAGTCTATCTCTTAATGTGAAAGGCGAGGCCCGCCAATGGGCGTACCAAAGATGCACAATATTTGTTGGAGGTTGGTTTTATGAAAGGTTCTCTGAAGCGGGTTCTGGGTATTTCTCTTGCTGTGGTGTTGCTCTTTACGTCAATACCGCTAGGTGGCTTCGCGGCGCAGGGCAATCCAAACAAGCCCTTCAGGCGCTCCGACCCGGCCAATGCGTGGAGCGAAATTGCCGCGCAGTCAGCGGTCATTCTGAAGAGCCCGCGCCGGTATACCGAGTTGGACGGCCTGGATTTGGGCGGCGTGGAGGTCTACCATGACCGTAGCACCCGCACGTATCTGCTGGAGGATGGCAGCTACACAACCCGGATATTCGACGACCCGCTCACCTATATCGACGGCAAGGGTGACGAGTGGGACATCGACAACACCCTCGTGCCGGATGGGGCAGGATACACCAATAAGGCGAACGCCTATGGCGTAACCCTGCCCATCGCCGGGGAAGGCGTTGCACTGGTGAATGAAGGCAAAAAGATTGAGATCATCCCTCTGTTTGGCACATTGGCGAACGGCGTTGTGCAAGGCAATGCCATCCGTTACAACAGTGTGGCACAGGGGGTCGATTTACAATATACCGCCACGGGCATCGGCGTGAAGGAGGATATCATCCTCAACCGCCCGGTGGACCTAACCTCCTTCTCCTACGAGCTGAAAGCCAGCGGCGTGACCTTTGTGTTGGAGAATAACACCGTATACGGCTATGCCCGCAATGCGGACGAGCCTCTTATCACCATCACCGCACCCATCATGGCCGATGCCTCCGGCATGGTATCCCAAGGTATTACGCTTTCGCTTGCCAAGGACGGCTTCAAGGATATTCTGACCGTGTCCCCCGACGCCGAATGGCTGGCCGCGCCGGAACGGGCCTACCCCGTGGTAGTTGACCCCTCTTGGACTCTACAACGCAATAATCTGACCATTGGCGTGATTCAGGCTTACGGTTTCGGCGGCGATTATGGACCCGACGTGCAGCATCTCAGCAACCCATATCTGTATACCGGTCTGGAAGACGGCAGCCTAGTTGCAGTCGGCGGCATTGTCTACGGGCAAACATGGTCCTACATCAGAATGGACGACATTTCCCAATATATTGAAAAGATGCCGGACGTGGCGATTTTGGATGTTAAGCTCAAGGCGTATAAATATGCTGATCAGGCGTCCGGCCAATCCAAGATGGTGGATGCAAAGATGATTGCCTCGGATTGGCGGGGTAATGGACGTTACACATGGAATAACCGTCCAGAAGTCACCGACCTTGCCAATGGGCAGGATGCCTCTGGTAGCAGCAAATGGTTGGAATGGGATATCAGCGACGCATTCCGCGAGTGGAAGCGTGTGCCCTCATCCAACCGAGGCATTATGCTTACCCCGCGCAGCGAGGCGCAGCCGGCAGTGTGCTTCTCCGGTACAGGGAATCAGCATGGGCAGCAGGCGCTGTATATCGACGTGAACTGGACGGTGCCCAACCCGGTGGACGAAAATCTGCCTTTGGACGCGCCGATTCCGAAGCTCTGGGTGCTGAGCAACAAAGCGATGTACAGCGGCAAGCTGAACGTAACCGGCGTATTCGCGACGGGCGTGGTGCGCCCCGGTCTGCGGGTGGATTACGCCTTGAATGAACAGGATGGAGGGACTTACGACTTTGCGGAGTACGGCAAGATTTGGCCGGATACCACGGAGTGGGAAAACGCCGGAATCCCCATGACCTTGGGCTATCACGAGCTATATGAAGGCAACTGGCAGACCAAGCTGTTCCAGGTATTCTTTTTAAACACATTGTATAGCGTATACGCACAGGGGACTTTGCCCGCGACAGACACTGAACCCGAACAGACCACCCCAGTCGGCAAGAGCGACGACTTTATTATCTACCAGTTCCGCGAGACGGACACATTGCCCTATGTGGCCGATTACTACGGCGTCTCCCGCGACCAGATTGTAAAAGACAACCGCACCGGCTCCGACTTGGCCCATCCAGGTAATACTATCTTCATCCGCAACCCGCAGCGCAACGCGACCATTCCCTATTCCCGCCCGGACAACCTTTCGCTGCAGCACATGCGCGACATCATCTATGCCAGCATGGGCGTGGGCATGTGCTCCGAGTTCGATATGGAACCGGTCAACATGAACAATGGCAATTTCTATTTCGAGAGTGTTGACGCGGAAAACACAGAATACAACGGAACATTCCGGCTCGCCCGCTCCTATAACTCCTTGGGGGCGCAGTCTCTGGGCCTGTTCGGGCGAGGCTGGGCTTTTGCCTATCAGCAGTTTCTCACCGGGCGCGAAGACGGCGGGATGAACTACCGCATGGGCGATGGCAAGCAGATAGTCTTCCCGAGAACCGGCGAGAACACCTGGAGCTCTCCTGTGGGGTATGCCTTGACCCTGCAAAAAATCGGTGTTGAGGACCCGGAGGACGAGGCCACCTGGCACGCCGTGCAGTATAAGATCACGGACGCGGACGGCACGGTCTATCTTTTTGACAGCTATGGCATCCTGCGCAGCGTGACGGACGCCAGAGGCTTTGTCACGCAGCTGCATTATGACGCGAGCTATAGGCTGTCGGACATCACCACCGGCAGCGGGCGCAGCTATGGCTTCCGGCAGAACGCGGCGGGGCAGGTCATTGAGGTGACCCTGCCCAACAGCGGCAAGCTGCAATACGAATATGACGCGGACGGCTATCTGACCGCCTATATAAACGCGGACGGCGACCGGGTGAGGTACACCTACGACGGCAATGGCCAGATGTCCGAGTGGTTCGACGGCAACGGAAACCGGGTCATCAAAAATGAATATGACAGCCAGGGCCGTGTGATCCGCCAGACCGACGCGGCGGGCGGCGTCTCCACCCTGACCTACTCTGACGGGCAGACCCTGCGCGTCAACGCCGAAGGCGCGGAGAAGACCTACGAATACGACGACCAGCTGCGCACGAAGAAGATTGACGACGGCGGCAACGATATCGTCAAGACCTTCAATAGCGAGAACCAGCTGACGGCGCAGACCGAGAAAACCGGCAAGGCCACGACCTATGCCTACGACAGCAAGGGCAACGTCTCGAAGGAGACCCGCTCGGACGGGGCCTACCGCGAGATTACCTATAACGCCCGGAATCTGCCCACCCGCATCCGGGACTACGACGGCGCGGTGACACTCAATGACTACGATGCCGACGGCAACCTGATCAAGGCCACCCAGCCGGACGGCAGCACGGTCACGTATACCTATGACCAGTATGGCCGCACGACCTCCATCACGGACGGCGAGGGCAACACCACGGGCTTTGCCTACAATGCCTTGAGCAGCATGGTCATGACCGACCCCCTGGGGAACAAGACCACCTGCTACTACGATGCCGTGGGCAGGCTCATCAACGAGGTTGACGCGCTCGGCATCGAACATAAGACCATGTACTCCCCTGGCGGCAAGAAGCTCGGCGTTTGGCAAACGGGCGGAATTTCTGAAGAATACAAGTTTGACGGCGCTGGCAACTGCGTGGAGATTATCGATGCCAACGGCAACAAGAGCGTCTTCGCCTACAACGCCCAAACACAGATAACCAAGGCCACAAATCCCCTGGGCGCGGCTGTCAGTTACACCTATGACAAGCTAGGGCAAAAACTCAGTGAAACTGACAGCCAGGGCAATATAACCCGCTACGAATATGACGACATCGGCAACCTGACAAAAGTAACCGATGCGTTGGGCAACAGCGAGCGCAGTGAATATGATGCCGTCGGGCGTTTGGCCAAAACCGTCGATAAGAACGGCAACGCGGTCACGTATTCCTATGACGATACCCTAAACCTGCTCACGAGCGTCACCACGCCGAGCGGCACGATGCGCTACGGCTACGACGTCTGCGGAAGGCTGAGCGAAATAGACTTCCCGGACGGCACCAAGGAACTCCGGGCCTATGACACGCGGGGCAGGCTGTCGCGCGTCACCGCCGCCAATGGGCTGGTCACCGATTACAGTTACAATACGAACGGCCAGATAACGCAGGTCACGGACAACACCGGGCGCGTGAGCGTGAACGAATATGACGCCTGTGGCAATCTGGTGAAGTCCACCGACCCGATGAACCGGGTTTCCGTGTATGAGTACGACGCCATCGGGCGGCTCGTGAAGCAGACCCTGCCGGGCGGCCTCAGCACGGTATACACCTACGACGAGGCCGGGAACATCACGCTGGTGGAGCGCCCGGACGGGAAAACGGTCAAATTCGGCTACGACAAGAACGGCAACCTCCTGACGCAGGAGGACGCCGCCGGGAACCGCACAGAATACCGCTACAATGCTGTGAACGATCTCCTGGCGCAGATCGACGCCCTGAACGGCACGCAGACCTTCACATATGCTGATAGCCAGCTTCTGATAGAGCAAACTGCCGAGCTCGGGCAAAAGACGAAGTACGAATACGACAAATTCAACCGGCCGAGCAAGGTCACCGACCCCAACGGCAACGCCACCTTGTTTGAATATGACGCCAACGGCAATGTCACCGCTATCATCGCGGCGGACAGCAGCTACAGAACCACAGAATATACGGCGGACAACCAGATTGCGAAGATCACCGACGCGGAAGGCTTTGCCACACAGTACTTGTATGATTCCATGGGGCGCAAGGTAAAGGAATGGGACAACGCCGACTGGGAGATGACCTTCCGTTACAACGCCGCCGGCCTGCTGTCCGGCCAGACCGACGCGCTGGGCCGCACGTCGGCGTATACCTATGACCTGCTCGGCAACCTGACCCATAGCGTGGATTTCAACGGCGAAGAAGTGAGCTATACCTACGACAAGCTCTCCCGCCCCACCTCCGCCACCGACAACGAGGGGAAGACCACACGCTTCACCTATGACGCGGCGGGGAACCTCATCGAACAACTGGACGGCAACGGGCGCAGCAACAAATATGAATACGACAAGCTGGGGCAACTGATTAAGGCCATCGACCCGGCGAACCAGGCGACGGAATACAGCTACGACGCTGTGGGCAATTTGACGAGGGTGGACTACCCAAACGACTCCGACAACCGCTATACTTATGACGCACTGGGCCGCCCCCTCACCCTGCAGGACGGTAACGGCAACAAGACGCATTATGAATACGACGCCTCCGGCAGACTGATCAAGCAGACGGACGTGCTGGGTGGCTACACGGAGTATATTTACGACCCGGCGGGCAAGGTTACCCGTGCGAAAGACCCCATGGGCAACGTGACGCAGTACAGCTACGACAGCCTATTGCGGCTGGTGAGCGTCAAGTCGCCCAAGGGCGCGGAAACGAAGTATACGTATAACGGCCAGGGCAAGCCCCTCACTGAAACCGACGCCCTGGGCGGCGTGATCGACTACGCCTATTTCCTCAACGGCAACCTGGAGACTAAAACCCTGCCCAACGGGTTGACATACAACTACACCTACGACGCCATTGGCCGCGTGATTAAAACGGCCAACAGCGCCGGGCAGTTCAGCGTGCTGGCATATGACGCGGCGGGCAACCTCGCCAGCGAGACGGACCAGTCCGGGCGCGTAACCGGCTATGCCTATGACGATATGCACCGGCTGCTGCAAAGCACGAACCCCAAGGGCGACGTCACCCGGATGAGCTACGACGCGGCGGGAAACCTGGCGCGCATCACCTCTCCCAAGGGCTACCAGACCAATTTCCAGTATGACGTCCTGGATCGCATGACCAGGGTGCAGGACCCGGTGGGCCGCATAGAAGAGTATACCTACGACCCGGTGGGCAACGTGACGAAGTCGGTGCTCAACGGCACGCGCCAGAATACCTTCGCCTACGACGGCAATGGCAACCTGCTCAGCGCGACGAACCCGAGGGGCCAGGCGCAGAAATATAGCTACGACGGCCTGAACCGCCTCACCCGGCAGACGGACTATGCCAACAACGCCTATTCGTACAGCTATGACGCCAACGGCAATACGACACAAGTGCGCGACAAAAATGACTACAGCACCTCCATGGCCTATGACGCGCACAATAACCTGGTTTCCGTCACGGACGGCGCGCAGCGCAGCGTCGGCTACACCTATGACCTTCTCGACCGCCTGACCTCCGTCCGGGAAGGCGATAAGACAACGGCGAATTACCGCTATGACGCCGTGGGCAACCTAACGGCCTACACCGACGGCACAGGAAAGACCACCGCCTACGCCTACAACCTGCTGGGGCAGATGACGGAGATTAAGGACCCGCTGGGCAACGTGAAGCGCTTCGCCTATAACATCAACACTATGTTGGCAAGCATGACCAATGCCGATGGCAGCGCGGTGAACTATGATTATGACCAGTTGGATCAGCTGCTGGCGAAAACATATGATGAGGAGCAACAGGCTGTCGGCCTTTACGGCTTCGACAGCGAAGGCAACCGTGTCCAGATGACGGATGTCGCGGGCACTTCGAACTATGAATACGACGCCGCCGGGCGCGTGACCGCCGTGGTGCTGCAAAACGGCACCTCGAAGATTACCTATACATACGACGAGTTCGGAAACCTGGCGAAGCTGGGCTACCCGGACGGCACCAGTGTATCCTACGCCTATGACGAGCTGGACCGGATGACCTCCATCACCGACCGGCAGGGCAAGGTGACCGCCTACGAATACGACCGGCAGGGCAACCTGGTCAAAGTGGCGCGGCCGAACCAGACCTCCAGCGAACTGCGCTATGACGACATGGGCAATGTCACCGAAGTGAAGAACTTCCGGCCCATCAAATTCTTCGGCTTCATCCGCGTGTCCACGAAGGTGGCCGCCTACAGCTATGCCTATGACGGCGCCGGCTTCATCACCAGCGAAAAGATTGATGACTACTCCGATCACCCGGCGCGGGGCTTCTTCACCTGGCTCTTACAGATTTTCTATAAGAACAACATCGATACGAAGTATACCTACGACGAGCGCGGGCAACTGGTCGAATCCGAGCAGAAGGAGCACAGGCTGTTCCGCAGCGACACCGTCACCACCACTTACACCTATGACGGCGCGGGCAACCGCCTGTCCAAATCTATATCCGGCAACAGGATCGACAGTGTCACGGAGGCCTACGCCTACGACGACGCCGATCAGATCACCCAGGTGGCCCGCACAGTGAAGGACTGCATCCAGCGCGCGAACTATACCTATGACGCCAACGGCAACCTGGTGAATACCAAGGAGCTGGACACCCTCTGCAAGGACGAGCGCACGTTCACTTACAATAACGAGAACCGCCTGATGGCCGTCAAGGAAAACGGCACGCTGTTGATGGCAGCGCTCTATGACGGCGACGGCGAACGCATCTTCACGGTCAACCGCAAGGCCGGCGATTACGTCAGCAACGGCGGCGGCTCCGTCATCCGCAAGGACTTCCCCGCCTGCGACCAAACGCGGGCTGTCGACTATAACACTGGCCTCATTGCCGACGAGATGCTCATCCCCAACGGGGTGAGGCCCATCGGTTACGCAGGTTATGAACTCACCGGTTACATCAACGACACCAACCGCCAATATTCCCAGGTGCTGATGGAGTACGGCGCCAGCCAGCGCATCGTCAACTACTACGACTACGGCGCGGCGGGCCGTAACAGCGTCTCCGGGATGCAGGGCAAGTATTTCTACGACTATGACGGGCGCGGCTCCGTGGTAGGCCTGACCCGCAACGACAACAGCAACACCGCCGTGAGCTACAGCTATGACGACAGCGGCACCGCCAAGCGCTGCGGCGCCAACAGGCTGGTCAACAACCCCTACACCTACAACGGCGAATACACGGACCTGGCCGTGGGGATGCAGTACCTGCGGGCGCGCGAGTACAATCCCGCCACAGGGAGCTTTACCAACCGCGACAGCTACCTGGGGACGGCTTCCAACCCGCTGAGCCGGAACGGGTATACCTATGCGCACAACAACCCGGTCAATTACCAAGACCCCAGCGGGCACAGTATCAATGAGATTTTTGATTTGTATCTGGGGACGACGATCAACAACAATATTGGCAGGGCAAATGCGGCGTTTTATGGGCAACTGAATTATGCAGCCAATGTTGATTACCAGAACATTGACGCAATCAATGGCATCAGCGGAATATCTCAAGGTACTGCGAACTACTATATCAATCAGGGTGCATCCCAAGCACGCTCTATTGGGCAGACGTGGAACTGTTCGCCGGGCGCGTTGACTAATCAGGCGGTCGGGCAGATGACGGCCTACATCAACGCGAGTAAAAACAGCGTCAATAGTCAGATTGCCAATGTAAAAGCGCAGAAAAAAACACAGTACAATGAGTGGCGTGTTTGGGTTGCGGATACAGCAAAACAAATTCGGGAAGCCTACGGCATCACCGACGGCAAAGACGATGACTATGTTATCGCGCACGTGGATGAGTATTATCGGAAAGCCTTATCCAAAGCAGCTAACGAAATACGTACAGCCTATAACATACAAGGGCCTTATTCTGACCAGTACATTGTAGATAATCAGGAAAAATTCAGACTTAAGGAAGAGGCCCGGTTGATTGCTGAGGCAAAAGCAGCTGCAGAAGCTCGTCGTAACCAAGGAATATTAGAAACTGTCCTAGGTGGATTAGCTATTGTTGGCGGTGTTATTGCCGTAGTTGCTACGGCTGGGCTTGCGACCCCGATTTTTGTTGCAGGAACTGTTGCCTACACGGCTTCATTAGCATATGGACTTTCGGAAATAGTCCAAGGTGGCCAAGACATTTATTATGGTGCGAAGGGCGATATTACTACTAAATCAATTAACCCACTGCGTGATACCGTTTTTCAAGGGAACCAAGATGCATATAACCTATTTGGCACGATAACCATGATAGGCACCACTCTCGTTACGCTAGGTGCCGGTGGCTATGCGGCTGCATTGCAGGGGGGCGCAAAAGCTGCAGGTTCATACGCGCTTAATGCAGCAGCTAATATTGTCATTGGAGCGGGAGCGGGTTATCTTGGCGAACAGACGGCATTAGCGTTGGGGGCTGATCCTTCGATAGCAAAGCTGATTGGCATTGGGACAGGTACAGTCGCTACATCATTGTTTAACCTTTACAATAATCAAAATCCAACAAAAACGTCTGAAAATGCTAACGAAAAATTACATGGCAATTCGTTGGAAACAACAAAAGAGGCGACTGGGTATGCGCTCAGGGATATTGACACGAATGAAGTGTTAAAATACGGCGAAACAACGAGAGGGACAAGTAGATACACGAGAGAATTTTATAACCAAACAAATTCATATATGGATACCATGGCAACTGGCACAAAATATGAAATGCATTTTTGGCAGCATGACATGATTATGGAGTATAATAACTTAAACGGTGTCAAGCCGCCACTCAACAAATCGTTTTGGTAAGGAGCTCATATCATGAAACTATTTTTAGGCCTTGAAGCACAACAGCCTGCATCGAGGGCGATAGCTGAGATCATAAGTGAAGTGCGAAACAAACTCAGGTCTTCGACTAACACTGAGCATTTGTTAGAAGGCAACAATGGAAAGTACGGAGAGGAATTTGACGATATAGCGATTATCCCAACTTGTTCCTCTAAAGCAGTCATTGAGTCTCTCGGATGGAAAGAAAGAAGGCTTGTCCGCTTCAAGAAAAAGGACGCCGACATTCGCTTAATGATTGACTATGACAGCTTTTTAGAAGCAAATAGCGAAGAACAGCGAAGACTTTACGTTAAGTGCCTTTTAGACTCAATAAAGATTGTCCAAGAAAAATCCCGGCAGGACTTTCGAGGTCAAGAGCTTATTGATGACATTATGAAAGCGCTAAGCATTGACGAAAACTACTTGACACCCAATGTTAATGCCTCAGCACATTGAAAGGCAACCCGAAGCGAAGGGCTGCGCAAAAGGATTCTCCTCGAGGAAGATTAGCAGAAAAAGCGGCGGGGGTCAAGACTATTTCAATGGTATCAGTCGGCTGTACTCATATTGACGGCTTCGCCGTAGTTTACTCCACCCCAGTTGTTTTCCGTTACATAAAAGTTTTTTTCGATGCTGCTGTCGATGTTGAGGGCATACTGCGGCAGGGGGAATTGGCTGTCGACGAACTCGACGCGGGTCTCAATGCGGCGGAAGTCGTCACCGGCCCGGCCGGTGCTGCTGATGCTGGATTGCACCGTAAAGGGGATCGTGTCGGTGCAGTCAGCTTTATCCGGCCGCACAGCCGCGCAAAGTGTGACCGCGTATTGCGTATAAGGGTTGCCGTAAGGGATCATAAGACGCAAGAAATTAGCGCCGGCATTGCGCGGACAGAGCGCCGCCACGCTGCAAACACCCGAATTAGCGGCGTTGATTGGCGTTGGCAGCTCAATAATAGCGGAACAGAGAAAGTTGCCGGATAACGTGCTGCACCTAACCGGTACGGGCTGGTTGGTCGAGGTCTTGTTATTGGATGCGGCGTACTGGGCTGCCGATAAATACGTCGAGCCCACGTCCGCCGTGGTGGGGATGAACAGCACTGCCGCCGAGTTGGTATTGGCACCGTTGTTCAGATAAAATTCGGACAGGTTGAAGTCACGGTTGGCCTGCAACAGCTGCACATAGAGCGGAGATACCCGTTTGTCTTCATTGTAATTGACATTGAGCAGCATGCCGGTATGCTGGGCGGGGTCAGTGGATTTGTTATCCATGTTGTGATTGCGGCCATAGGTGGTATTGTTGCCGTCCTCCCGGCTGAACCACTGGATTTTGACGTATTTGCCTGGTGCTATGCTGGTGGTGCGCAGGGGGACCAGCTTGCTTTGCGGCGGGGTGCTGTTGGCTAAGGCCCCGCGGTAGTCGTCCTCTTCATTGCTGATTAGGATGCAACTGATGGCCTGATCGAGGTTTTCGCCTTTGATGTCGTCAGGGTCAACCGAATCGCGGTTAGTGGTGATAGGGATTTCACTGCCGGAAACGTAGCTTTGGCCGAGGATTTTCTGCACGATATTGCAGTCGGTGGAGGCAGTGGACTCCTGCATCACGGCGACTATCCTGCTGCAGTCTACGGTGCCGTCGCCGGTCTCAATGGTACCGGTGAGACCTTCGGTCAAGCAGCGGTGGTATTTGGTCAGCGCTATCTTCCCTTCCTCAAGACCGATGTAGGCGGCGTCAAGGGCGGCCTGGCTGGAGTCCAATTTGATTGAGCCGATAGTGTCGCGCAGGACGATGCGGATGAAGCTGCCGCCAGTGACAGCCAGCAATAAAGTTGTGAAAACCACTACGTAAATGGAAGCGACGCCCTGTCTATAGTTAGTCATCTGTGAGGTCCCTCTGGCCATAATCGTCCTCCAAGCCGCCTTGTCCAGCCGTAGACATGGCGAAATTAAATTTGTTGATCGCACAATACGCGAAGTCCGTGTTAAGCGTTTCGCTTATATTAACACAATAATTGCCGGAAGTGTTTATGTCAACCCCTCGCAGCGTGGCTAAGATGAAAGTCGCGGAATAAAAGGCGTGGCCGGTCAGGCGGTTGATGGTGGGCGGGAAGACGCGGAAGTCATAGATGGCCAGGTCGGACTCGGAGGCACCGGTGGTGTCAGCGGCGGCGTCGGCACTGGATAATTGCAGCATCTCTACGGGCCGCTTGCACTGCAGGGCATGATAGACGTGATTTTGGGCGCCGGGCGTGCCGCAGGCATGGCCTGTGATAGTGCGGAAATCCAGCTCCGATCCGTGGGCCAGGTCCATAGCTTTTAGCCTGTCGCAAACAACGCGGGTGGTGTCCTCCAGGCGCAGCAGGCGAAAGTCAACATTCGGGCTGACTGCGTTGCGGAAGTTAATGCGGTCGTTGTCGTTGATGGCCCGGCCGCTATTCCATACGAAGCTATAGCGGCCGGTGCAGAAGGCGCCCTGGCGTTGGGTGCCGGTGGCGGGTATGGAATAAAAGTAGCGGTCGCGGGTCCGCAGCGAATCGTCCACGGGTGAATCCGCCACGGCGCGGGAAAATTCAATGATAAGGTTGCGGCCCACTTGGTTGACAGAGCGGATAGACAGGCCTTTTTGGTAAATGGCCGTAATCCGGATGACGAGAAAGGCGACCGTAATCAGCAAGACGGCGACAAAGGACATGGCCAGCATGAGCTCAATAATGGTAAAGCCCTTGCGCGCACTCATAGCTCGCTCCCGACTTCGCTGGACGGGTTATAGAGCCGGACGATGGTGGCGAGCTTGGTGGGATAGGTCCGCCCGGGGGCAATCCAGCAGCTGCGGACATAAAGATCGTAGTAGCGCGGGATATAGACGGTTTCGGTCGCGCCGGTCTCGTAGTTATAGATAGTGGCGGAATGCACGTCGCCCTTGACGGCGGTGACCCAGATACCTTCCACACTGAGGGCGTCACGGTATTCCCCTTCCTCCCGCAGTTCGGCGTCCGAATCATCGACGGCGTTGGTGAAGACGATGCGGGGGGCCAGCTGCGACGCGACAAAGGGCGCTGTGGAGGGAAGAGGGGTTATGCTGGGGCTGAAGGTGCCGGGCGCGACCAGGGCGCCGTTGATCCGCTCCTCCGTCAAGATAGTTTCATCGGAATTGAGCCGGCGGGTGTTGATGACAAAGGGATGGTTATAGCGGGGGTCGCTGGGTTGAAACTCTGAGCTGTTGTAGATTTCTTCGCAGCGGGAGATAGCATCAATATCCAGCAAATCACGGGCTTCGATGGCGCGGGTGGTTATTTGCTGCCACACAGCCACATAGTGGATGATCTCCGGGTATTGGTATTCCGCCACATAGCCGTTGTGAATGAAGCGCAGGGCTTCGGCCTGGGCGGCCATTTCACTGCGGGCGGTGGTCAATTCCAGGCTGGCTTCGGTGGTGGCGACGCCGCTGTTCATCAGACTGATCGTCATGATAGATACGAAACTGAAGACCGTGATAGCAAATATCACCTCAATGATGGTGTCGCCGCGCCTCATGCCCGAACCAGAAGCAAGGTCAGAGGTTTTGATGGACCTCAGCTGCACGTGGACTCTCCTTCAGAGAGCACCTCTACTCCGGAGGCGTTGCCGCTGCCGCCTTTGATACGGATTTGCCGGCGGCCGGGGCCGGAAACGGACACATCGTAGGAGCCGATGCAGATATCCAAATCCCGATCTACGCGGAAGCCATTGGTGGTATTAAAAATCGTGTTGGGGAAAAAGACGCGAGCAGGGTCGTCGCCGTTACCGAACAGGGTCGTCCAGGTGGCCGTAACCCCCGGATTGATAATGGCACCGCCGCTGGCGCTGAAATCGGCAATTAATGTGTTGACGCCACCGCTCCGGGGCGGGCGGACGATGAGGATGGCGGCTTCAATCGCATCCGCGTTGGCGACATTTTCGGCTGTGGCACTGTACTGGAGGGCGTAGCTGTCGGACAGATTGAGCCCTGGGATAAAAATGTCGGACATCATGAGGTCTTGCCGGGGGTCGTTGATCAGCGGGCCGCTCCGGCCGTCCATGCCAACCACAAGATAGGTGTTGACTATATTCGCTCGATCGGGGTTGGTGGGATCTTCGCCAAAGACAATCAGCTTGCCGTAGAGCTGGCACCGGCTCTGGCCGCGGCGGGTGGTCCCCACCGGGATGCTGTTAATGTCAGTGATCGTATCCCGAAAGCCGCATTGCCTGGGATCGGGGCTGGCCGCAGCGGCACGATAATCTATCAGGTCAAGCCCGGTCCATTCCGGAATGCTCGGATTGGAAACGGCGTAGTACTGCGTCTTGAGAAAATCTGCCAAATCCTGCACGGAATCCTGATAGCGCTGGCGGGCGATGCTATTGGTCATGCCCAGCAACAAGCCGACGATCAGCAAGCCGGAAATCGCGAAGAAGAGGACTACTTCAATGACCGTGAAGCCTTTTCTTATTCTGGTATAATTTCTGCCCATCCCTTTCCTTTCCTAAAAATTAACCGATGGCTCGTAGGTGTGCACGGAGACGGCGGTCGGCACCTGGCTAGCCTGCGCGTAGGCCCACATCAGGGTATCGGCGCGCAGGATAAAGCGCTCGGCCGGCGCAACGGAGCCTTTCCAGCCGCCGGGAGCGTTGTCGTCAGTACAGATTTTCATGGGGTTCGCCGTTATATTGGTGGCGCTGGGCGCAGTGCCGTTGTACCCGTTGAAGCAGGTTTGGCTGCCGGGGAAGGCACCGTAGGTGCGGTTAAGAACGATACTGCTGGCATAGATCGGGCCGTTGATGGTCAAGGGGTTAGAACAATCGGCCGCTCTCGTTAAATCCTGGCTGCAGGTGTTCAGCTCGCCATTGCCGGATATAATGCCGTCGCCGGTAAGGATGATCCAGGCGTCCATATGGGTGACGTTCGGGGCAATGTTCAGGTCGTTGGCAAAGATAATGGCCTGGGGCAATTCGCTGATAGCCAGGTATTTGTCGCTGGTGGCGATACCGTCGGCATGGGTGATGCGGCTGTCGGCGTAATGGATATTGTGCGTCCACTCAACTTCACCTCTGCCGCGCAAGTCATAGACGTGCACACGCCCGCTGGGGACGGGAATATCGCCTGGCGGCAAAGCCATATAGTCGTCGTAGTTGCGGTAGTCAATATGATAGGTATTGCGGTTCTTGCTGCTGGGGCCCGCGCCGATGGTACCGGCGCCGGCGTAACGCAGAGTAATCTGCGTGAGCAGCAAATTGGCCATGGTACCCATGCGGACATCGACGTTGCCGGCGGAACGGTTGCTAGGGAGGAGGGCGTTGCAGCTGCTGTTGCCGAGAGTCATTTTTGTAGTAGCACAGAGGAGGTTGGTGTCTCTTAAGGTGCCGTCGCTGTTGGTAGAAAACCCGGACAAACCGCCGCCATATTGGACTTTGTTGGCGCTGAGGGCGGTATAGCCAAAGGACGCGCCGGAGCTAAAGCCAACGACACTGCCCAACGATACCACTTCCCATTCGGACCAGGAGCCGAAGATGGTGCGGACGTCGTTGCCGCTCTCAGATTGCAGAAGCATATTGTTGTTAGCGGCATTATTGCCATTTGTGCCGTAGACCGGGTTGCCGGTGTCGGCAATCAGCTTCGGCGATTGGCTGGTGTTCAGGCCGCCGCCGGTGTAGACGCCGCTGCCCCAGACCTGGAAATTGGGCTTCTTGGCGATGGTGACGCAGTAGGGGGCGCCGTAGGCCCACTGGGCGCCGTATTCAGTCATGGCCGCCGTTAGATTGTTGGGTTCCGGGCTGCCGAGAGGCTGATCGGGTTTGTTGTGGCTGTCCGCCGGGAAGACCGCTACGGCAAAGCAGATTTTCGTGCCGACAGGCAGGTCGTCAATGACAACACTGGTACTTTCAAGGGCGTTGGTGATGCCGGTGCCCGCGGTGTCCAGAGAGCCGTTGGGATTGTATACCTTATTGGTTAGCGGGTTGCTCAGGGCAACACAAGCGCGCCCGGCAGGCTCTGTATGTGTTTTCGTAGACCCGCTGTAATAATCACAGGGGACTTGGGTGTCAGGGCCGGTGCCGTAACCTTTAGGCGCGTTGGAGTCCGGCGTAGCGGCGAAGGAGACAACTTGGTATTTGGTGGGCTTGGTATAGGTGGCGTAGGGGCTAAAGGCATCCACGTCGGGATTGCTGCGGGAGTTGATGATGATATTGCTGCTGAAATGGAAGCTCTCGCCGGCATAGACCAAGCCGTAGTTGGGCCAGCCCGCTTTGCCCTGGCTCTTGCTGTACTCGTCCTGGCAGCCGGGGGCGTCGTCGCCGGTTTTGGCGTCATCTTCTACCGATTTTGGATAATTGCAGCCGCTGGAGCTGACGGGGGGATTGGCGGTGATCGTGGGGCGGGTGCCGTAGTTGTAAGGGACGTAGGCGCGGGCGGAGGAAGCGCCGTTGCCGCCTTGGGCGACTCTAGTGGTTTTCCATGAGCCAGTAGTACAGGAAGCTCCTCTACTTCCACTTGCGCCAGATACGTTTTTATCAATTGGGTTGGTGCACTTGAAGTCTTCTTCATGCGCCCAGGTTGGAAAAGTCGCAATTTGCTGCTCAAAGATTTTACCGACGTCATCATTTTTGACGACCAACACGCCCGGCTGGCTTTTGTGGGTGCGTATTTCGTAGCCCGATTCAGGGAAGTTCGGCGTCAGGCCGGGGATCAGATTGTGCTTCTTCTCTGTTGTGCCCCATCCGCCGCCAACGCAGGAATAGGTTTTTAGAAAGCTGTTTTCTATCCGCGATTCACGGCGGACGTAGTTGCTGGCCTCAAGCTCGTTCAAATTGCTGCCGCTACCGCTGAGCATATTGTGTGTGACGGTACATGTCTCGCCGACGTTGAGAGGTCCACTTGGGTTAGTTCTGGCAGGAGCATAATTGTCGTTTTCGGCCTGAAAATCCCACCAACCTTTTTCTAAAGTGTGGCGGAACTGAATATAGTCGGTTGGTTTTGCTAAAACGTAGTCTTTAGGAGAGTCTGACAAGATTTTGAAGGTAGCGGCTGGGTTGCCTGGGTGACTGATTGTACTATTCGTGGTAGTGTTTTTGGTTGAGCCGACGTAGTAGTAATATTCGGGACATCTTACTTGAACTTCGGTTGGAGGATCACCGGGGATTGTAGTAGAGCCACAAACATATGCGTTGGGGGTAGAGCCATTGCCAAAGTTCTTCCAACCTATATTTAAAGGAAAGACGTCAATCACTTGATAATTGTAATCCCAGTTTTTCCAATTTTCTACGCCGGGGCCGTCTTTGGTCATGTTGCGGACTTCGGTAAGGACGGTGTAGCCGGAGTGCCGTCCATCATCGCCACCTTCGGGGCCGTCGGGTTCTTCTTCATCCTCGCTGCCGGGGGGAGGGCAGTTTTGCTTGATTGTATTGACGATGTCTTTCCACCCGCCGGTGAGGAGGGATGAAAAGTATTTATTGAACTCGTTCGTGGAGAGGCCGCAGATTTTGATTGGCGGGAGGGCTAGGGGAATTTCCCCGAGACACTCTTTGATAACGTCAAGCAAGTGTTTGAGTTGCTGAAGCTTATCCAGGGGCGACGCAACCTCAAAATCCTTCATGAAAGCCGCATAGGCGTCTCGTACATCTCTCCCAAGGGCCTGTATGCGAGTGGCTATCGGGTTTTTGCCTTTAATGATTTGCTGATAGAACTCTTTTACCCATTCGGCGGCCATCTCTGGGGTCAAGTTCTCAAGGTCTTCCAGCGTCAGGCATTTACCTGTAAAAGGCCCGCTGCCGTCGTCTATCGGGCAGTAGCGGCCGTCGTCGGTTTCGGCGTATTTCTTTTGGTCGTCTTCACTTTTTTCTTCCCACTCTTCCTTGGAGATGCATTCTTCGTCGGGGCGGTTGAGCTGGGAGAAGTCGGCGGCGAGAGGGTTGAGGCAGTTGTTTTTTTCGACGAAGAAGGGGGTGTCGCTCATTTTTTTCCCGCCCTCAGCGACTGGCTTATCGTAGATATACCATCTGTTTACACTATTTACTTTAGTGTCAGAGTCGACTAGCCCTTTGACTTCCGTGGGCGTTAGCAACTCACCAGTAGTATTCCCTGCTGCGGTTTTTGGGCCTGTTTTGTTGGTGTCGGTAGACATCAAAAATGAAGTATTGTCGGGATACCTTGCAATCACTGTTGTGTCTGATGAACTGGGAGCCTGTACGATCCTCCCGGCTTCCTTTAGCTCTAAATAGTAATTAATCTGCTCTTCTGTCAAACCCCACTTAGAAGAAAAAGCCGGGTATTGCTTGGCCTGAGCGCTTTGCGGAAACGATGTCTCCGTGACGTTACCAGCAGGAAATTTGGTTACAATATACCATCCGGAGCAATGCGCCCCACCAGACCTATCAACACATGTATTATTATTGGTAGTTGGAGCAGCTGCTGTCGGTTTGGTTTTTTTCTCTAACCGCCCACAACTCCAGCCGTATGCGGCATTGTTGTTGACGCAGATGTAAAGAAAATATGTAGTATTAGGGTTTAGCCCCGTAAACGTATAAGCACCAGATGTCCCTGATATGCTGGTGGCGCTTGATTGATTGGCCGCGCTATGTATATCGGATAATTCTGTTGTTGATCGATAGGCTTTATATGAATCGCTGGGGCTGCTGTTGGCAGGGTGAAAACTCACTTTGACTGATGTGCTCGTAATTTCAACGGCACTCATACTATCTATATCCATTGTAGCTGCAAAAATATTTGATGATATCCCAAATAAGACAACGGTAATGGATGCCAGTGTTAAAGCTTTTATAATGTGGCGTGCTTTCATTGTCCTGCTCCGTTTAGTTCGCTTTGGATTTGTTCAATCATGTTGACATAGTAAATCGTGTTCATGACATAGCCGGTTTCGTTGGCGACTAGCAGGGCTTCGTTATAGGCGCCAAGGGCTTGTTGGGGTTGACCAGAGGCATAATATAAGTCACCCAGGAAAGACCAACCTTCCTCCAGAGCGCTATTCTCGTTGGTGGCTTCAGCAAGATAGCTGCCCATAGTAGCGATGGCAGCGACGTAATCATCTTCGACATGCAGCGAGGCTAATTGAGCGAATAGTAGCAGGCGGCGATCTAAGGCGGTTTCGGTTTCCAATGCAGACTCAACTTGCCGGATAGCTCCGGGGATATCGTTGTTAGCAAGATATTCATCGAGATTGTCGGCCAAGTCGTTAGCCCACTCCACGAAAGCCTCCCGTGGCGTTTGTTGTGGAATGTTATTGATAATGAGGATTGGGACCACGATTACAGCGGCCAGCGCCAAAACAATCAACGGGATAGAGATAAATTTACGCTTCCCCGCAAACAGCGGAGATTTGCCTAGTTTATCGAAGATAGCAGATAGCCTAGCTTTGGCCTTTTCGGATGGCGGTACGGTTGGGTTGTTTGGCGTTTCCGATGGTACGGTAGCGATGTTTGTGTTGGTTTGACTATTAACACCCTCATTTTCCATACTGCTATTGTATATTACCATGTGGCGAGATGCAAGCGTTTTCTTACGCCGGAAAAACAAAAGGCGCGATATTTCCTGTCTTCTTTGTTTGAAGAGGAGACTAAAAGAGCTTTATGAGACCAGGATCGGATGCTGCGACGAAGCCCATATCCTTTGTAAAACTCACTGCAAACGGAACACCATTATGACCGCCAACCATAATGCAGTATGAATAGTAATGATTGACCCCATCGAATTCGTCTGTCAGAGATTTGTCCGTGGCAATAGCGACAAAGTAACCTGGATCATCATAGCCATCATGGTCATCGACTGTATATGTTTTCGTGGCAATGCGTTGGTAGCTGCCATCACCCTTTTTTTGATAGATGCCTATGGTTTCTTTGGCATCATTTTTAAATTTTGTTGTGTCATTATAAGAAGCGTCACGGTGAAAGAGAATGGTGCCAATGTTTGTATTGAATTCTAGGTTGACACCACTTGGGAACTTGGAAAAATTGATAAGATCACTCCCATGTGCGGCAACATTGATAACCTGATCTTTGGACAGTTGAAGTGTCTGCGGGTTCTTTTCTTGGGATTGAGTGGTTTCGGGGTTTTTGGTGGTGATAACCGGCGGGTTGGTGGGTTTGAGGGTAGAGGCGGGTGGCTGGGTTGGCGGATTTGTTGGTTTGTTGGTGGGCGGCGTATTTGTACCTGTTGGCGGCTTGGTGCCGCCGCTGGTGGCGTCGGTTGGCTGGTCGCCTTTGCCTTCTTCTTCGGTTGTCGGTGGAACTACAATTGTAACTTCTGTCCCGGAAGTGGAGTCGACTACCGTGACGGTTTCGCCCGGCTTGTAGCCCCATTGGAGCAGCTGCGGCGTGATTTGCTCGATGATACCGCTGACTATTTCGTCAAAATGCTCTGGGGTCAGCTCGCCTGTGATATCAAGAGGCATGGTGATGGTGTCTTTGGGCGCTTCATCGGCATTCTCTTCTGCCGCGTCGGGGCCAAAGGGGATATAGTCTGAGCCGTCGCTGCTGAACGGCGGGCGGCGGTAATATAAATCAAAGTCGTAGGCGGGACCGTAGGCCGCCGCTAGATTATCGCGCAGGGCGGCAAACACGGAGTCATTGTCGGCGGTGAGGGCGGCAAAGCTTTCGTCGGACATATCGCTCAGATTAAACTGCAGGCCGACCACGCTGGCGCGCTGAGGATCACGCTCGCCAGCGGCATAGCCGGGTATGAAGCGAGTTTTTAGGTTCTCCCGTATTTCGCGGGGAGTGGCAGCCCATGCGGTGATTGCAACGGCAGCTGCGGCAACGCCTGACATGACAGGCATGAACCAGCGGGGCCAGACTTTTTTATCGGCTTGTTCGGGGTGAGCGGCGGGCAGGGTCTCGGGCGCTGGTTCCGCTTCGGGGGGAATATTGTTATCAGATTCTACTTCCGGAACGGGAAAGGGTGCTCCGGCAGGTGCTAATTCGCTAGGGGGAGTCATTTGGTTCTCCTTGTTGACTTGCACTATATTATACTCCTTTGCAAATTATTGTCAAGAGTTACTGCTTATTTGAAGGTATATATGCAGAAACGCAATGAAACGGCGGTTAATACGAGTATAAATCGGTAAAAATATCGGGAATTATATCGGGATATGGCTGTATTAGAGAATGAAAATGGTATTATTGGATGAGCGGCAGGCAATGGTGCTTACGAGCTAATGATATCTGGCGCATTTCATGCTTCCGGAAAACAAAGTAATCAGTTTCAGATTACGCTGTCGCCAGTTCCAGCTTGTGAATCCGCGTGTCGTGGTTAGCAAGCTTGGCGTGCGCGGCGGCAAGTCCGTTTTCATCTCCTACTAAATCCAGCAAGCGCTGATTGAAGGCGCGCTGCTCTTCGTTCACACTCTCTTGGTAGCCGATATATTCCACCAGTGTTGTATCAATTTCGGCAGTCGTTTTCTTTAATTCCGCAATATCGGCCTTCATATCAGAAACATCATCCTTCAGCCCGCGAATATCAGTCTTCATCTCAGAAACATCCGCAACCAAGTTTGTTAATAATTCTTCTATTCTATTATTGTTTTCGTCCATAAGACTAGTATAACGAAGCATGTCGAAAAGCGCAACTCAATATATGGCTTATTTAGTTTTGATGCCTAGATTGCGCATGATGCTGCTGTCAATGCGAGTTTTTAACCAGGATTTTATACTCACTGCCTATTGCAGAATACAAAAAGATGTGATATAATACTGGCATAGAAGGATTTTGCACCCTGAAAGTCGTGTTAAACACGGCTTTCAGGGTGACGGACAACAAAAAATACAGCGCACCAAAAAGCCGCCGCAGTGTCGTTTTTCGGGCATAACAGGGGTGAGTAAAAAACCCTGGTTTTTTACTCACTGACGGTCGCGGAATGCTCGGAGGCCCAGTTTCTAAAGGTTTTCTGGGCGATGCCGAGGGCTTTGGCGGCGGAGCGGCCGGAGATGCCGCCGGTAGCCCAGGTCTCGTAGATGAAGTGGAAGGCTTCGCGGTCCAAGGCGGGCCGACCGAATTTTACGCCTTTCGCCATGGCCACGGCGATACCCTCAGCTTGCCTTTGGTGGTTCATCCTTTTCTCCATTTCCGCGAGGTAACTGAGCAGGCTCAGCAGAAGGTCGCAGATGAGGCGGCCGGTGAGGTCGTGGTTCTTGACGCGGGTGTCAAGGAGCGGGTAATCCAGTACGACGGCGTCAACGCCCATTTCCTTGGTGATGATGCGCCAGTTTTCAATGATTTCTTCGTAGTTGCGGCCGAACCTGTCGAGCTCTTTTACAGTGATGCAATCCCCGGGTTTGGCCTTCTTCAGCAGCTTTTGGTATTCCTCACGGTCAAAGGTGCCGCCGGTGATTTTGTCCGTGAAGATGTTGTGGCGGGAGATGCCTGCTTTGAGCAGGGCGATGATTTGCCTGTCCTCATGCTGATGGCGGGTAGAGATGCGGGCGTAGCCGTAGTTCTTGCCGGGCGGCGGCTGGGCCGCGGGTTGGGTTGATGTTGGGGCTGCTTGCATGGTGGTGTACCTCCTTAAAATAGTTGTGGCTTCTATTGTAAGGGAGGACGCAAGGGGTTGATGGCAAAGAGATGCGGATTAACCGAAATTTGCAAGCAGAATATCTGATTAAAAAAAGAGAAGCGCCGAGGAGGGACTTCCGTACCTTTCGAACGCTTCAGTGGTTATATGATATCAAATGCTTTTTGTTATGTCAACAGATTTTCTGCGCTTATTGATGAACTTAATCACACTGATTGCCTTAATGAAGTTTATTTTGGTGCGAAGTTCCCGTTCGATTGCGCGATCAGGCAAGTATTTGATTCTGTACGAGTCGAATACAATTTTGTCAGACTGTTTTTTGCCGCGTCGTAGGTTTCGCTCAACAATCGAAATCTTCTTGCCATTTGGAGCTTTAAGCTCCCACAACTCACCATTTAAAAAGCAATCAGCCGAATGCTCTCCTTGGCGAGTGCTGACGGGTCGAAACTCCACATAGTATCCAATTTCGGCAAGGGTTTCGGCAGTCTTCTTCTCTTGCGGCCAAATATTTAGCTTTGGCGGATAAAAAACACCGGGACGATATTTTTTCATAAAGCAATTATAGCACGCTTGCATCTTTTCTGCTTTCAAAAGAAAGAAAAACACCTCTGGCGAGGTGCCTTTAGGTATCTGGCTGCTGACTTAAGAATTAACTTTGGTCGTTGCCGGAAGCAAGCCTCCACCAAATACAAAGTGCGAGTGGCACCGAAGCGACACCCGCGATCGTGAGCGAATAACGCTCTGTATGTGTAGTATAGCACAGTTTTTTGGTTATTCGAGTTGTTACTCGGTTTCCCAACTGCCCGATAGCGCATCGCTTGTCTGTCTTGGCCCCTTAAAAGCCAAGAAAAATGCCTTGCCTTCCGCCCGTTCTTGAGGTATAATTAAGACATAAGAGTTATGAGGAGGCGAGCCGATGCCGCAAGATAAAAAGAAGAAACTGCAGTTGCGCAATAGTACCGCCGAGTTCCTAATTTTCTCCTATCAATCGGGTGGCGATGGTGTGGAGGTGCGCGTAGAAGACGGCACGATCTGGCTGTCGCAGAAGAATATGGGGCAGTTGTTCGACACTTCTACAGACAACGTCGGGCTGCATTTGAAAAATATTTATTCTGAAAGCGAGTTGGATGAGAAGGCAACTACCGAGGATTTCTCGGCAGTTCGATTGGAAGGCGCCCGCGAGGTGCAGCGAACGGTAAAGCACTACAACCTCGATGCCATCATTGCCGTAGGCTACCGCGTCAACAGCAGGCGCGCTACGGCTTTCCGGCAATGGGCAACCGGCGTGCTTCGCGATTATGCCCTGCGCGGTTATATCTTGGACCGCAAGCGCATGGAGAACGGCGCGTTTCTGGGCGAGGATTATTTTGAACATCTGCTTGCGGAAATCCGTGAAATCCGGCTATCGGAGCGCCGATTCTACCAGAAGATCACAGACATTTACTCCACGGCGATGGATTACGATAAGGACTCGCCCATTACGCGGGAGTTCTTCGCGAAAGTGCAGAACAAAATGCACTTCGCAGTGCATGGCCGCACCGCCGCCGAACTGATTGTCGAGCGCGCGGACGCGCAGAAAGAACACATGGGATTGACCACCTGGGAGTCCGCGCCGGACGGGAAAATAGTCAAAAGCGATGTCAGCGTTGCGAAAAACTACCTCAAAGAAACGGAGCTACAGGAGCTCGGGCGCATCGTGAACGCCTACCTGGACCTCGCCGAAAGCCGTGCGCAGAGGCGCATCCCTATGACAATGGAGGATTGGGCGAGGCGTTTGGACATATTTTTACAAGCGGATGAACGCGAAATATTAAAGGACGCGGGCAGGGTGACTGCAGAAATCGCCAAGGCCCACGCCGAGAGCGAGTTTGAAAAATACCGACCCGTCCAAGACCGGCTCTTTATGAGCGATTTTGACCGACAAATACGGATTTGGGAGCAAGGCCTGCCGGAGGGGAACAGGGGGGAGAGCTAGCTGAACGCTAAAGTATTCCTTTATAGTTGCGGGGGGGGCCTTTATGGGCAACACTCTGGATTTTTGGATAGTTCAGTTATAGTTATAAAGAAAGCGCCCGAGGAGACACATCCTCCAGGGCGCTGTGGTTGTTATGATGGTGTGCGGTCTATGAGAGCAGTATCTCCTGCACCTGCGCCAGCTTCCCTGCCGCGCCGGCGGCCGTCGCGTTGGCGCGGATGACCAGCGCATGGAGCAGCGCCTGCAGGTCTTCCTCGGGAAGAATGTTTACGGGTTCTGCCGGCGGCATGGCCGCCAGGGCCTCTTCCACCGCTTCCGCGACTTCCTCATCGGTCATCGGCACATGTTCTTCCACGGCCGACGCCTCTTCGGCTTCAGGCTTCTGCCGGCGAGTGTATTTCCGCTTGGGCTTTTCGGCTTCTTCAGCCGGCGGCGTGATCTCCGCGAGCAGTTTTTTGTATCCCTGCTGTTCCAATAGGCGCAGCAGGTCCGCCTCGCTGAACGCGCCGGGCTCGTCCGCCTCGCCCGTGAGATAGAACGGGCTGACGTTCAGCACCTGGGCGAAAGCAATGGCCAGCTTCGCGGAGATGCTGCCGGTGTTATAGATGCGATACACGGTCGCGGCGACCACGTTCGCCAGCTCGCGGATTGCCTGCTTCTCAGCGCCCTTTGCCGCCTTCCAGAGCGCTTCTACGCGTTCTTTGGTCTTCTCACCGTCAACGCTGATATTGGTCTGCTTGAGAGATTGGATGTTTTCGGCAGTAAGCATGGAAAATTCACCTCAACAAAATTGATAGTATTATCATAACATAGTATGCGCAAAAGTGCAAGCATTTTCTTTGCTTGTTGAGTGTTATCCTGCTTAATTATCGATAACGCACGACATAAAAAGAGCCCCTCAAGGGGCTCTTTTACAAAGGCTATTGTTAGTTGCTCACGCAAACAGAACCACCGCCCTCCAGCTTGTATTGGAAAGCTACTTTTCGGGTGCCAGTAGAAGGCAGCACCCATTCACCGTCGCATTTGGCGTTATACCAAACATGGATTTCGTGGTTGAAGTCCGCGGGCGGGGCCTCGCCAGGCGCGGGAGAGGGTTGCTCCCCTGTAGCGTCGCCTCCTGCCCTTGTACCAGAGTTACCATTTACAAATACATAGTTGTTGCCGTCCGGGTCTTCAAACGAATCGCCGCCGGAACTTAGGTAAGTTATGCAAAACGCTATGTCTCCGGCCGCTTTTTCAGCCTCGTATTCATCGGTAAGCGGGCAAGCTCCCCAGTCCGATGAACCTCTCGCGTTGGCGCTGAACTGCGGCACGCGGTTGCGGTTGTTGGCCGCAAATTGCGTCAGTCCAGTGACCAGGCGGGCCATATCATCCCGGCGCTGGGTGTCGCGTTGGCTGCGCTGGAGGGCCGGCAGGGCGATGAAGACCATGAGGAAGATCAGGCCCGCGATGGCCAGCACCAATACGACTTCGATGATGGTGAACCCGTCCTTGAAGTTAGGTTTTTTGAACTTTGTTTTCATTTAATTATCTCCGTTATGCTTATAGTGTAGCACACCTTTTGCTTTTACATAAGCCCTTTATTGCATAAAAAGAGAAGCTCCTTTTGGGAGAATTATTCAACAATATAGAAAAAGTTAAAAAATTCAGGAGCCTCTCTATAGTTCATTATACGAAATGCCTGCCGTGATTTCAATAGAAATAGGTGCGGCGCCCGCCGGTTACAGGCGGTTTGTACGGCTCGTCGCAATATTTGACCCAAAAGGCTTCAGCTGCCTCCATACTGCCAAGTATTCCGGCTATCTCCGCAAGCGTCATCTTGCAGGTAGGTTGTTTGCCCGGCTCGGTCGGGCAGGCCGCGCGCTCGGCCATGGCGGCTAATTTTGCGCTTTCACTAGTCAACGAATTGACATAAAGCAGGAAATCCGCATCGCTCATGGCGCAGATATCTGGCGGGGTAGTGTCACGGAAAATGTAGTCGAAATAGGATTCGTCGCGGATGATTTGCTGCAACAATGCCGTGCGGTCGATGTCAAAGGTCCAGTCTTCGATGGCGCGGTTATCGCCCCAGGGCTGTAATTGCCGCTCGTTAAAGTGCCCAATGACTTCGAAGGGGCAGACAATGACGCCATCGGGGTCTGCAGGCGGGCTGGGCGGATTTAGCAGCTTGTCTTTCATCGTAGGCGTCAGCACATCCCAGATCGGCTCCGTATAAGTGAATGTGCAAGAAGCGTAGGTGTCGGGCATCGTCCAGCCGTGCACGCCGCCTTTGCTGTTGGTGCCGTTGTTGGTTGAGCTGGGCGGGCCGGATTTCTTCTGCGGGGTTGTGGTGGCGCGGGAGGGGCTCAACCACGGGGCGTCGTCGTTCCAAAACAGCGCGTAGGTCTTGGCCTCATCGCTTGTGCTGCCGTTAAGCCGCTCTACTTCAATGCCGCCGCTGCGCATCTCGATATCCACTGAGACGATGTGAATCTCCCCCAGGTAAGTCAGGACAATCCGGCCTCTAACCAGCGTCCCGAGGGGGATGAGGGCGCCGCCGTTATTGCTCTTGGTTCCATCCATGTCGATGTCAACAATGTTGGCGTAGATGCCAAAGGGGATTTTAAGATCATAGTTGGCAGTGCTGCCTCCATTTGTGTCCAATTCCAGAACGGCGTTGCCGAAGAAGGTCCCTTCGCCGTCTTCGCTTTCGTCGGTATCCCAGTTGTAGACTCGGACTTTGCCCACATAATTATTGGTACTGATGAATTCGGCACGGATACTGGGCACCAGCGGGTCTTCGCGATATATATCCTGAACCGGGCGGCCCGCAAAGTCTGGTACGGGAGTGCTGGGGATATCCGGGTCTGGCTCGTCGAAAAAGATACGGTAATTGGCTATACTACTGCATTTGCCGTTGTTATTGAGGGGGTTGTCGAGATTTTTGCCTGTTTCGCCCGCCGGGTCAGGTATATAGGTTGTATAAGTGGGGAAATCGGGCCAGTTGTTCTGGTTGGGCGTCGTCATATCCCGCGGTATTTCCGCGCTGCGGTAGGCGGAGACACATTTGGTTTCAGTTGTGTTGCCTACGCCAAAGGCTCCGATTTGGAGCACGGAGCCAAACCCGTTATAACCCTTTTGGGTAATCTTATAACGGTACCCGTCGCTGCGCTGGGCCCAATAGACCAGGTCAATGGGGACTCCGTCCCGGATTGGACCTTCTTTGGAGTTAATCTGCGATATGCGGATTTCATTGGCCCAGATGCGTCCCGGTTTCGGGGTGGTACCGTCCAACACATTTACCTCCCAGCGAAAACGCATGAAAAGGTCAATATCCTGGTCGATCTGTATTTTCCAGACGGCAGCCCCGCCGGCGGAGTCTGCTGGAAGCGATTCAACATGGACTGTGCGCGTCGCAGGGTCCATAGAATTGAACTCATCGGTGAAGCCATCACTGTAGATGGCGTCGTTGGGGCCATAGATGGTGACTTTGGCTGATTCCGGATTGTTGCTGTTGTCGGGGTATCCGGGGTTACAGTAGATGGAGAGTGGTGCTTGTCCTAGAGACGTGCAGTAGTTTGGACCACTGTCGCCGGGGGAGGGCACTAATGGGCCGCCTTCACTGCCGGCGCCGCCGGCGATAGCAGTTAGTGTAGCTTCCACGATTTCACCTGGCTTTACGTAGGCATATAGTGTCTGCCCGCCCGTACCTGGAACGAGGCCACTGCTGTCTTCCGCCAGCACACCGCCGCCAAGAATAAATTTAACTAGAGAAGCACCACCAAAAATCACAGCAAACGCAAGAGCAATAAATATAATCGCGTTGCGAAGATGTGTAAGTTGATTGCGGACAGAGATTTTTCTATGCATAAGCTTATCGTAGCACAAAAAACATAAGCGTGCAACCTTGCTGCGCATTTCATTTTGGAATATGTGTTTTTGATCCTATACTGTATAATATAAAAGATATGTCGGAGGAGAAAGAACAGGAGATAGCATTTGGCCTGAAAGCCAGCGATTTCTGCCATCTTCATAACCATACCCACTACTCCCTCCTCGACGGCCTGACCAAGATCGAAGATCTCATAAATTACGTCAAAGAACTCGGCATGAAAGCTGTCGCCGTTACGGATCACGGCACCATGTCTGGCCTCATCGAACTCTATAAAACCGCCAATGACGCCGACATCAAGCCAGTGCTTGGCATTGAATCTTATGTCGCCGCCCGCAAAATGACCGATCGCGACCCCGCCCATGACAAAGAGCGTTTCCACATCACACTGCTCGCTATGAACAACCAGGGTTTCGAAAACCTCTGCCGCCTCTCTACCGAAGCTAACCTGAATGGTATGTACTACAAGCCGCGCATTGACCATGACATTATGGAAAAATATAACGAAGGCATTATCTGCCTCTCCGGCTGCGCTGGCTCCGAAATCTCCGAGAAGCTCCATGCCAACGACTACGCTGCCGCCAAAAAGCTCGTCGACTGGTACTCTAAAGTTTACAAAGACCGGTTCTATCTAGAAATGCAAGACCACGGCCACCCTGACAGTCCGACTCATTGGAAAGAACAGGAAACAGTCAACAAAGGCCTCCAGAAACTTTCCTATGAAACCGGCCTGCCCCTCGTCGTGACCTGCGACGGGCACTATCTAAAACACGAAGACCAAGACTCGCACGAAATCCTACTCTGCGTTGGCACCGGCAACAACCTTTCCGACACCAAACGCATGACCCTCAAAGATTTTGAGCTGCACATCATTTCTCCTGTCGACATCATCAAACGCTGGGGCAAAGATTTTCCCGACGCCGTCAAAAACACCAAAGCCATTGCTGACCGCTGCGATGTTAAATTAGAGCTCGGCCGCATCTTAATCCCTACCTTCCCTACCCCCAAAGGCGAAACCGAAAAATCCTATCTGGATAAATTAGTCTTCCGCGGCCTAGCCGAACGCTTCGGTATCATGACCAAGGAGCAGGCCAAAACCGCCGAAATCGACCAAATCCGCAAGCTCCTAAACAAAGAAATCCTCGAACGCATCGACTACGAGCTCGCCACCGTCGACAAAATGGAATACAACGGTTACTTTCTCATCGTCCAGGACTTCATCAACTGGGGCAAATCTCAAGGTATCGTCTTTGGCCCAGGACGGGGCAGCGCCGCCGGATCACTCCTGGCCTATGCCATCCGCATTACGGACATTAACCCGCTTGACTACGACCTGCTCTTCGAGCGTTTCCTAAACCCCGACCGTATCTCCATGCCAGATATCGACACCGACATCCAAGACACTAGGAGGGACGAAGTCATCGAATATTGCGCCAAAAAATACGGCGCTGCAAGAGTCAGCAACATCTGCACCTTTGGCAAAATGATGGCTAAAAACGCCGTTCGCGATGTCTCCCGCGTCCTAGAAGTCCCTTATGCGGAGGCGGACAAACTCGCCAAGCTCGTCCCCGACCCCATCCAGGGCCGCCATATCAAACTCCAAAAATCCGTTATCGAAAACCCGGACCTAAGGAGGGAATACGAAACCAACCCCATCGCCAAAGAAGTCATAGACTACGCCTCGCACCTGGAAGGCACCATCAGAAGCCACGGCGTCCACGCCTGCGGTGTCGTCATTGCCCCCGACGACCTCGTCAAATACCTCCCGCTCGAGCTCGCCCAAAAAGGCGTCGTCGCCACCCAATTCCCCATGGGCGAGATCGAAGACTTAGGCCTCCTCAAAATGGATTTCTTAGGCCTCTCCAACCTCTCTGTTATCCAAAACGCCCTCCGCATCATCCGCAAAGTCCACGGTGTCAATATAGATATCTCCAGCCTCGCCCTCGACGACAAAGCCACCTACGAGCTCTTCCAGCGCGGCGACACCACTGGCGTCTTCCAGTTTGAATCCGCGGGCATGAAACGTTATCTGCGCGACCTCAAACCCGACGCCTTTGAAGATATCGTAGCTATGGTCGCCCTCTATCGCCCCGGCCCCATGCAATTTATCGACAGCTTCATCGCCCGCAAGCATGGCCGCGAAAAAATCACCTACCTGCATCCTGGCCTCGAGAATTCACTAAAAAATACCTACGGAATACTCGTCTACCAGGAACAGTTCATGAGAGTGTCCCGCGAGTGGTGCGGTTTCACCGGCGGCGAAAGCGATACTCTCCGCAAGGCTGTAGGAAAGAAGAAAATGGACCTTATGAAAAAAATGAAGCCCAGGTTCGTTGAGGGCGCGGTCACTGTCGGCGGCGCCACAGCTAAACTGGCTGAATCCTTTTGGGATCAGCTCGAGGAATTCGCCAACTACTGTTTCAACAAGTCCCACGCCGCCTGCTACGCCCTCATCGCCTACTGGACGGCCTACCTCAAAGCCCACTACCCCGCCGCCTTCATGGCTGCCCTCATGACCTCGGATATGCGCTGGACCGACCGCCTGGCCATCGAGATCGCCGAGTGTAAGAAGATGGGCATCAAGGTTCTCGGCCCCGACATCAACGAGTCCTACGCCGACTTCGCCACCGTAGGGAAGGACAACACCGTTCGCTTCGGTCTCGCCGCCATCAAAAACATGGGCCGCGCCCTCGTTGAAGACGAAGTTATAGCCGCTCGTGACGCCGGCGGCAAATTCACCAGCGTCTGCGACTTCGCCAAGCGTGTCAACAGTACAAAGTTTAATAAAAAATCTTGGGAATCCGCCATCAAGACCGGGGCCTTCGACAGCTTCGCCACCCGCTCCGATATGCTCTTTAACCTCGAAAGAATCCAAGCTTACGGCGCTAAAATGCAAAAAGAGGCCGCCTCCGGCCAAACCGACCTCTTCGGCTCGCTTATCGGCGACGCTGCCAACACCCTCCAAACTCCCGAAGTCGAAATGATTCCCTCCCCCACGCAATACTCCGAAAAAGAACAGCTCCTCTGGGAACGCGAGCTCATGGGCATCTACGTCTCCGCTCACCCGCTGGACAAATACGACAAATACTTCGACGAACAAACCCACCCCTTTTCCTACATCTCCAAAGAATACGACGACTACCTCGTCACCATCGGCGGGATCATCACCAACGTCCGCGTCATCACTACCAAAACCGGCGGTAAAATGGCTTTCGTGAAGATTGAAAGTAAAAGTGCTGAGACGGAAGCCATCTTCTTCCCCAGCGTCTATGAAACTGTCGGCGGCAAACTGGTCCCAGACAACGTCGTCAAAATCTCCGGCCGCGTCAGCAGTAAAGACCGCAACGGTACCCCGACCTCCGACGCCAAACTCTTGGCCGAAGAAGTCGTCCTCATCTCCGACGACATCTTGGACAGCTACGAGCCCACCGGCGTCGCGCTGCCGGCGCCTATGCGCGTGCAACAACCCTCCCGCGGCAGACGTGGGGATAACGGCTATGAGAATGGTTCCACCCCTCATGTAGCCCCAATTCATCCTGTACCGGATACTGCCTCGACAAGGCCGGCCGTTCCACCCGAGGAAGATACGAGGAGGCTCTACTGCTTGCTAAAAAATCCCGACGACGTCGAATTGTTGACGGAATTCAAGCGCCGCTGCTCCCTTCACCCCGGCCGCACTGAAATTATCCTGGTGATTGGCGGAGCCGATAAAAAAGCTCTTCGACTATCTTTCCGGATCGACTCTTCCCCCGAAGCCATTTCCAGCCTTTCCATCCTCCTCGGCGAAGACTGCGTCAAACTAAAATAGGCTAATGTCTTTGGAGCGAATCGATAATAAGCCGGAAGAAGTCTCCGATGCCGGAAGGGATATTTGTAAAAAGACTTAGGAGGGCGACGACTATTGCGACCACTACCGTCGCGCCAAGGAATGAGCCAAAACCAAAGAAGAGGCCGCGGATAAAGTTAACGCGGTAGATTTTGGCGCGGGAATGATAAAAGTCATTAAATGCGTCTTCGGTGAGAGTCCTGCGAAGGGCTTTCTCTTTTTTTCTTTGCCGTTTTTCGGCCTTTGGATATTCTTGCATCTGCATAGTGTTTACTGCTGACTTTGTGACTTTAACGGTAGAACCTTATGTAAGGATACTTGATAATGCTCATGTTTGCAAGCGCAGCTTCTTGACAAGCCTGTTATAATGTCGGGGTGGATAGCTAGCTATATACTATCTATCATACATGCCCCGCTGTAACTGGGGAAGGAAAAAAGCTGACGTCCTTATTTGGGCTTTAACGTCCGTCTAAAAAATTGTCAGGCTTCTTCCCTTTTACAGCTTAATTATGTTATTCTGATTGTTAAGGGGAGGGGGATATGCGGCATTGGCTGCGGCTTATTAGTAGGCAACAGATGTAAGGAGCCTGGATGGATGCAATCTCGGTGGGGATTGACGTTTCTAAGGGGAAAAGCGTGGTGATGGCAATGCGCTTTCCGCGGGCAGTTGTCTTTCAGCCACGCGAAATCGACCATTCGGCGGCGGGGCTGAAACAATTGGTGGCTCTTGTGAAAAAACTGGATGGCGAGCCTAGGGTTACAATGGAATCAACAGGCCACTATCATATACCTGTTGCAAGCGCGCTTCATGAGGCGGGCATTTTTGTCAGCGTAGTTACCCCTATGTTGATTAGAAGATTCGCGGATGTTTCATTGCGCCAAGCTAAAACGGACAGGCAGGACTCGATCACCATAGCGCGCTACGGCCTGAAATATTGGGACGAGCTGCGCGCTTTTTCTCCGCTGGATATCACGCGGCAAAGGCTCCGGGATTGCAGCCGACAGTATCACTTGTATGTAGATGTCAAAATAAGGCTTAAAAACAACTTAGTTGCATTATTGGATCAATCATTTCCGGGTTCAAATTCGTTTTTCATTGGTCCTCCAAAAGCGGATGGGCATGAGAAGTGGGTGGATTTTGCCGAGAAATTCTGGCACTGCGAATGCGTATGCAATATGAGCGAGAAAGCGTTTGTTGAGGAATACAGTGAGTGGTGCAAGCACCACGACTATTGCTTCAATCGGGATAAGGCCCTCCTGGTTTATGAAAAAAGCCAGGGGCTCGCGCCCTGCTTGCCAAAGAATGCCTACACTGAATTCCGCATCCAGGACATTGCAAAACGCATCTCCAACATTTCGCATGGAGTGGAAATATATCGGGCGGAGATACTGCGCTTGGCTCAGCGGCTGCCGGAGTACCCGGTGGTTAAAAAAATGTTCGGCATGGGTAAAACTTTCGGCCCGCTGCTGATCGCGGAAATTGGAGATGTGCGGCGATTCACTCACAAGAAAGCACTGGTTGCTTTTGCCGGCATCGACCCAGGCAGCGAACAATCCGGGAAATACATCAATAAAAACAGTGTTGCCATCACTAGAAGCGGCAATGAAAAGCTGCGGAGCGTAATATGCCGTGTGGCTATTTGCTATGTTAGGTCTAAGAAAAAAGATGAACCCGTTTACCAGTTTTATCTGAAAAAGCGCAGCGAAGGCAAAGACTATTACTTGAGCATCGTCGCTGCCGCGAATAAGCTTTTGCGTATTTACTATGCAAAGGTGACCGCATATCTCGATGAGCTGGACGATCCTATTGAAAAAATACCGTCGCCGTGCTAGACTTCAACGAGAACGCCGCGGGGTAGAGCAGCCTGGTAGCTCGTGTGGCTCATAACCACAAGGTCGTTGGTTCAAATCCAACCCCCGCAACCAAAATGACGGTATTGTTACCCCCCTAACGGTGCCGTCATTTTGGTTTTGCCCATTGAAGCAGACTGGCTTTTGCCTATTGGTTTCAACCGCCTCGCCCAATGTGTTCTCAGTAAGGGTAAGATTTATACCCTTACTGAGAACACATTGCGAAAATATGCCGCAAAAAAATTCAGGCCAGTCAGACAATTTGCTTTTCGTCTGAAACGAATATACAATAGGCTTATGCAGGCGATGATTTATATCATACTCTTTGTGCTGGGCGCCGTGATGGGCAGTTTCGCCATGTGCCAGGTCTGGCGCATGCGGGACTGGCAGACAAAGCGTAAGAAAACGGACTGGAGGCAAGATCATTCGCACTGCTTGAGTTGCGGATACCGGTTGCGCTGGTACGATAATATCCCGGTATTCTCATGGCTGTGGCTGCGCGGGAAGTGCCGCAAATGCGGCAAGGCCATCGGTGGGGCGGAGATACTGTGCGAGGTAGGGTTGGCGACCGTTTTTGTCCTATCATATGTTCTTTGGCCGTTTACACTGACTGGCGCTATCGACGTAGCGCAATACATTATATTCTTGGCGATGCTGGTGGGGCTGACTATGCTGTTTGTATATGACCTGAAATGGAAGCGGCTGCCCGAAAAGCCGCTGATCTTCTGCACCATATGCGGCGTGGCATTTGTCGGCCTAAGACTATGGGGCGGTTTTTCGCTGAACAGCCTGTTGGAACTGCTCGGCGCGCTGGCGGTTCTGCCGGGAGTATACTGGGTGCTGTACAAGGCTTCCGGCGAAAGGCTGGTGGGTGGCGGCGACTGGCTGCTGGCAACACCCCTCGCGCTGGTGGCGGGCAACTATTGGGTGGCGTTTTTCGTACTGTTCGCGTCAAATCTGCTGGGGTCGTTCATTATGATCCCCGTTACGGCAATTCGGAAATGGCGCAAAGGGCTGGAGACGCAGGTGTGCTTCGGACCGTTCTTGATCGTTGGATTTTTGGTCGTGTTCTTCTTGCAGGGTTGGCTGATGGGGTTGCTGGGGTTT
>Ga0123353_10000796_pt1 | contig 38393 bp, 31 predicted proteins | sample TergutLab28metaG_3_FD_92763 | JGI IMG/M metagenome (GOLD analysis project Ga0123353, IMG submission 92763) | Labiotermes labralis P3 segment gut microbial communities from Petit-Saut dam, French Guiana - Lab288 P3 | ecosystem: Host-associated > Arthropoda: Insects > Digestive system > Gut ... | reverse complement strand
TTGTTCTTGATCTCGCCGAAAATCTCGCCAATCTTGTATTCGATGGTGTCCGGCCCGCTGGCGCGCTGCTTGAAACCTTGCAGGTAGGGAAAAAGAGCCGTGTCGACAAACTCGATGAGGTCGGCGCCGGTCAGCGCCTTGTTGTGGTTGATCCGGCCTTCGGCATCCTTGGGCGCCGCCCAGTTTTCCCAGCGATAGAGTTCTTTCAGGATGTGGCTGTACGGTTTGCCTTCCAATGCGGCTTCGGCCGCTTTGTCCTGCTCCAGCCCATCGAGGTACTTCAGGAAGAGCAGCCAGGAAGTCTGCTCGGTGTAGTCCAGTTCAGTGGTGCAGCCGCTTTCTTTCCAAAGGGCGTCGTCGATATTTTTGAAGGCTTGTTGGAACATGAATGGTTTTTCCAAAACTGGCACAACGATCTGCCGCGATCAGACGGCAGGCGGAGCGCCAGTGTACGCCAGCAAGCCGGTTTTGAGCGCCGGAGCGCCGCGCTACGCCGCGCGCTTGTCGATGACGCGCCGGGCTTTGCCGGGCGAGCGTTCGATGCTGTCGCGTTCGACTATTTCGATGCGGGCGGAGATGCCGATGTAGGACTTGATGTGGTGCTTCAAGTCTTGCGCCACAAATTCCTTTTCCGGGCCGCTGGCGAACTGGAATTCCGGCTTCATTTCGACCTTGATCTTGAGCGAGTCGAGATGGCCGTCGCGGCTTACTTCGAGGACATAGTGCGGCGCCAGGCGCGGCTGTTTGAGGATCAGTTCTTCGACCTGCGACGGGAAGACGTTGACGCCGCGGATGATGAGCATGTCGTCGGTGCGCCCGGCGATGCGGTCGATGCGCCGCATCGAGCGGGTGGTCGGCGGCAGTAGCGCGGTCAGGTCGCGGGTGCGGTAGCGGATGACCGGCATTGCTTCCTTGGTCAGCGAGGTGAATACCAGTTCGCCCTTGCTGCCTTCGGGCAGCACTTCGCCGGTGTCGGGGTCGATGATCTCGGGGTAGAAATGATCTTCCCAAATCACCGGGCCGTCCTTGCTTTCGGCGCATTCGCTGGCGACGCCGGGGCCGATGACTTCCGACAGGCCGTAGATGTCGACGGCGTCGATGCCGAAGGTGGTTTCGATCTCGCCGCGCATGGCGTCGGTCCACGGCTCGGCGCCGTGGATGCCGATGCGCAACTTGGCGCTGCGCGGATCGATGCCCTGGCGGCGGAATTCGTCGGCGATGTTGAGCATGTAGGAGGGAGTGACCATGATGATGGTCGGCTGGAAATCGCAGATCAGTTGCACCTGTTTCTCGGTTTGTCCGCCGGACATGGGCACCACCGTGCAGCCGAGCCGCTCGGCGCCGTAGTGGGCGCCCAGGCCGCCGGTGAATAGGCCGTAGCCGTAGGCGACATGGACGATGTCGCCCTTCCTGCCGCCGGCGGCGTGGATGGAGCGAGCGATCAGATCGGCCCAGGTGTCGATATCCTTTTGCGTGTAGCCGACCACCGTCGGCTTGCCGGTGGTGCCGCTGGAAGCATGGATGCGGGCGACTTCCTGGCGCGGCACGGCGAACATGCGGTAGGGGTAGTTGTCGCGCAAATCCTGCTTGGTGGAGAAGGGAAAGCGGGCGAGGTCGGCCAATTCGCGGAAATCGTCCGGGCGGACGCCGGCGGCGTCGAACTTGGCCCGGTAATGCGGGACATTGTTGTAAGCGTGGCGGAGCGTCCATTTCAGGCGCTCGGTTTGAAGCGCGACGATTTCGTCGCGGCTGGCGTTTTCGATGGGATGTAGTCCCTGGGGCATGGTTTTCTCCTTGGCCGGCAATTGTCTTGTGGGGTGGGGCTTCTCCCCTTGAGGCAAATCAAGCCTCGGGGTTTTCGCCCCCGACTCGCCGTGGCCAACATGCGACAATAGCAGGCTATGCTCCTGACCGCCATCCGTGGGCTGATCGCTCATGCTCTTCCCATATTCGTTGCCCAGTTGGCTTCGATCGGCATGATGGTGGTCGATACGGCGGTGCTCGGCCATGTCAGCCCGCTCGATCTGGCGGCCGTGGCCATTGGCGGCGGCATTCATATTGCCGTGGTGTTTGCGCTGGCCGGCGTGATGCAGGCCGTCGGGCCGGTGGTCGCGCAGTTGCACGGCGCCCGCCGCGACGGCGAGGTGAGCGAAGTCTTGCAACAGGGCTTCTGGCTGGCGCTGCTGCTGGCGCTGCCGGGCATGGCCTTCCTGCTCCACCCCGGCGCCGTGCTCGGCCTGTCGGGCATGGATGAAATCGTCGAAGCCAAGGTGCGCGCTTATCTCGGGCTGCTCGCCTGGGGTCTGCCGGCCTCGCTGTGCTACCGCACTTTCTATGCTTTTTGTAACGCCCTCGGCAAGCCGCGCGTGCTGATGGGCGTCGGCCTCGCCGCCCTTGCCCTGCATGCCGTCCTCGCCTGGGGCCTGGCGCTCGCCGGCTGGTTCGGCGAGCCGCTTGGCGTTGCCGGCTGCGCCTGGTCGAATGTCATCATCGCCTGGCTGGCCTGTTTTGCCGCCGCCGCGTATCTCGGCCTCGGCCCGCTCGGCCGCCGCTATCGCCCCTTCGCCGCCTGGCGGGGGCCGCGCTGGCGGCATTGGCGCGAACTGCTGCGCCTCGGCGTGCCGATGGGCGTCTCCAATTTCATCGAAATCACTTCCTTTACGCTCATCCCGTTGTTCATCGCCGGGCTGGGGGCCACCGTGGTCGCCGGTCACCGCATCGTCGCCAACCTCTCGGCCTTGGTCTATATGCTGCCGCTGGCGCTGGCCATCGCCACCATGGCCGCGGTCGGGCAGGCTATCGGCGGGCGCGACTGGAAATGGGTGCGGGTCAATGTGCGCGCCGGTCTTCTCCTTGCCGCGCTGCTGTCGACCCTGGCCGGGTTGGCGCTGTGGCTGGCCGCCGCGCCGATCGTCGCCGCCTATACCGACGATCCGGCGGTGCGTCTGGTGGCGCTCGGGCTGGTGATCTACATTGCCGTCTACCAGTTTTTCGACGCCGCCCAGACCATCGCCGGCCACGTCCTGCGCGCCTGCCGCGTGACCTTTCTGCCGATGCTGGTGCAATTGCTGTGCTTCTGGGGCGTCGGCCTGCTTGGCGGCGCCTGGCTGTGCTTCGGCTGGTCGCTGGGCGTCGCCGGCTTCTGGCTGGCCGCCGTGCTTGGCCTGTTGCTGGCGGCGGCGCTGCTGTTGCCCCTGATGGGGCGCGCCTTGCGGGCGCTTGAATCAGCATCGTAATTTTGAGCGGCAATGAATCATGTTCTCTGTGGTAGCGATTTTCGGTTCACACCGGCATCACCGTTTCGCGTGGGATTCACCAGCCAGTTCGCGGCATCTTCTCTGGCGCTTCAAAAGCAACCGTAAGGGTAGTGACAGACTTTCAAGGTAAAATGCCAATGCATTGCATTGTCAAGCGTCTTCCAAGTATCCCGATCAAGCGCAACGACAAGCGCAGGCAGGGTCACAGGAAAACCCTACTGCCATCGTTGTTGACGCTTGGCGGGAACTCTTCCTAAACTCTTTAGTTCCTCCACCCGAGAAGAGAATACAAATGAGCGAATCCCGTGTCCATAATGCCGCCCTGCGCGGCAAGATCATGTCGGCGGACGAAGCCGCTGCCCTTATCAATCCCGGCGATAACATCGGTGTGAGCGGTTTCACCGGATCGGGTCATCCCAAGGAGGTTCCGCAGGCGCTTGCCCGTCGGATCGCCGCCGCCAACGCGCGTGGCGAGACGTTTCGCGTCGGCCTGTTGACAGGCGCGTCTACCGCGCCCGAACTCGATGGCGCTCTGTTCAAGGTCAACGGCGTTTCCATGCGCCTGCCCTACCAGTCCGACCCGGATTGCCGCAACCGGATCAACGGCGGGGATGCTTTCTATACCGATGTCCACCTCTCGGAAGTGGCGCAAAACACGTCCTGGGGGCATTACGGCAAGCTCAATGTTGCCCTGATCGAAATCGTTGCCATCCTTGAAGACGGGCGGCTGGTTCCGTCAACTTCGGTGGGCTGCAACCCGACCTGGCTGGAATTGGCCGACCGGGTGATCCTCGAAGTCAACGCTGGCCTGAACGCCAAACTCGAAGGCATGCACGACATCTATTCCGTTGCCCAGCCGCCGCATCGCCAGCCGATCCCGATCATCCGCCCCAATGACCGCATCGGCGATCCTTACCTGCGGGTTGATCCGGCCAAGGTCGTGGCTGTGGTCGAAACCGATTGCCCAGACCGCGACACCCAGTTTTCCGCCCCGGACGAAAACTCGCGCCTCATTGCCGGGCACATCCTCGATTTCCTCCAGTACGAAGTCGATAAGGGCCACATCCCGGCCAACCTGCTGCCGCTGCAATCGGGCGTGGGCAACGTTGCCAACGCGGTGATGGCCGGGTTGAACGACGGCCCCTACGAAAACCTTGCCGCCTACACTGAAGTCCTGCAAGACGGCATGCTCGACATGATCCGCTCCGGGAAGCTGGTCTGCGCCTCGGCCACGGCTGTATCGCTGTCCAAGGCGGCGTTGGCCGATTTCAATGCCAATCTCGACATCTACCGCAAGCGCATCATCCTGCGCCCGCAAGAGATCAGCAATCATCCCGAAGTTGTCCGCAGGCTTGGCATTATCACGATGAACGGCATGCTGGAAGCCGACATCTACGGCAACGTCAACTCCACCCACGTTCTTGGCTCAAGGATGATGAACGGGCTGGGCGGTTCCGGCGACTTCACGCGCAATGCCTACCTCTCGATCTTCATGACCCCGTCGCTGGCCAAGAACGGCGCGCTTTCCTGCATCGTGCCGATGGTTGCGCACGTCGATCACACCGAGCACGATGTGCAGGTGCTCGTCACCGAGCACGGGCTGGCGGATCTGCGTGGCCTCGCGCCGCGCCAGCGCGCCAAGCTGATAATCGAAAAGTGCGCCGATCCCAAATTCCGCCCCGCGCTGCGGGACTACCTCGCGCGTGCCGAAAAAGGCGCAAACGGCATGCACACCCCGCATCTGCTTGGCGAGGCGTTTGATTGGCACTTGCGCGCGCTCAAGGGCGAGTCGATGTAACGGGTGAAAATGGTCAAGCTGCTGAAAGCCGTGCTGTAATAGCGGCGTCTGACCCAAAAAGGCGGACCGTGGGTTCGCCTTTTTTATTTTCGATTCAACACAAACCATTTCTTGCCTTGGCCTCCCAGGCTCGTTGAAACTCCCTTCCCCCGAGGGGAGAGGGGCTTCAAGGCGCTCGCGGAATGAACCACCGCTGCTTTTTGCGACAACTTCCCGGCGGGGGCGAGGGAGAGGACGGAGAAAATCATGGCCCTGTTTCTCAACGAAAACGATGTGCGCCAATTGCTCACCGTGGACATGGCGCTGGATGGCGTCGAATCGGCGCATCGCGATCTGGCGCTCGGCTTGGCGCAGGACACGCCGCGCCAGCGCAGCCGCCTGCCGCAGACCGCGCTGCACATCCTGCACGGCGCGCTACCGGCTCAGGGCGTGCTCGGCTACAAGGCTTACACCAGCAACCGCAGCGGCAACCGCTTTTTCGTGCATCTGTTCGACGCCGCCAGCGGCCGCCTGCGCGCGGTACTCGAAGCCGACACACTGGGCATGATACGCACCGGCGCCGCCAGCGGCGTCGCCGCCCGCTGGCTGGCGCGGGCGGATAGTCGCGTCGCCGGCGTTTTCGGCGCCGGCTGGCAGGCCGAGGGCCATGTGCGGGCGCTGTGCGCCGTTCTGCCGCTGGAACGGGTCAAGGTTTTCGCCCGCCGCGCCGACAAGCTGCGGGAATTTTGCGAGCGCCTCAGCCGCCTTACCGGCGTTGCCGTCGAACCGGCGGCCAGCGCCGAGGCGACGGTGCGCGGCAGTGACATCGTCGGCGCCGTGACTACCGCCGCCGAGCCGCTGTTCGATGCCGACTGGCTGGAAGCGGGCGCTCACATCAACGCCGCCGGCTCGAATGCCCTGATCCGCCGGGAATTGTCGGAAGCAGCCATCCGCCGCTGTCGCCTGATCGCCGTCGATACCGTGCCGACGGCCTTGGCCGAGGCCGGCGACCTCGTGCCGCTGCTGGAAAAAGGGCGCTTGCAGCCGCGCCAGTTGGTCGAGTTGGGCGACATCATCATCGGCCGCCGGCAGGGCCGCGAGGAAACTGGCGACATCACCCTGTTCGAGTCGCAGGGTCTGGCCATTCAGGATCTGGCGGTGGCCGCCCGCGTCGTCGCCGCCGCCGAGGCCGCCGGCATCGGACAGCAGTGGCCGCTCGCTGACATTTGACCGAAACGGCGCTGCGGCGGGACAATGCGAAATTGCTTAAAAATCCGTCAGCGACGGGAGGGATAGTTGAAGGCCAGATTCTGGAAGTTCGACGCATTTTTCGCGCTGGCGCTGACCGCAGATTCGCGCCACTGGCGGATACGCGAGGGTCGCGCATGAAACTGTCCGATATGCTGGAAATGGCGGCGAGCACCGATCCGGGGCTGCTTCGTTCATATAACGAGGATGCCGTATTCGCCGATGCCGCGCTTGGCGTTGCCATTTTGGCCGACGGCATGGGCGGTTCCAATGCCGGCGAAGTGGCCAGCGGTCTGGCCTGCGCCCTGCTATCCAGCGGCTTCGCCCGCTTTGTGCCGACCTGCAATGAAAACACTGATGGCGACGGCGATCCGGCCTTCGTCTATGAGCGCCTGATTGACGAAGTGGAGGCCGCCAACCGGGCCATTTTCCATGTCGCGCAAGGCGATCCGGAATACCTCGGGATGGGGACGACGCTGGTGTTGGTCTGGTTTTACGACAACCGGGTCGCTGTTGCCCATGTTGGCGATTCGCGTTGTTATCGCTTGCGCGACAACCATTTCGAGCGCCTGACCCGGGATCACTCGGTGTTACAGGAAAAAATTGACCGTGGCATGATCAGACCGGAGGACGCCCGTTTTTCCAGGCAACAAAATCTGGTGACCCGGGCGCTCGGGGTTTATCCTAATGTCAATGTCGAAGTCCATCTCCATGAGGCGCGGCCTGGAGATCTCTTGCTGCTGTGTTCCGACGGCCTCAGCGATATGGTCACGGACGAAGATATCGCGCTGAACCTGCAAAAGATGGGCGGCAATCTGGAACAGGCGGTCGATAACCTGGTGCGTCTGGCGAATGACAACGGCGGGCGGGATAATATTTCGGTGATTCTGGCCCGGGTCCGGGGCGACTATGCGCTACCGCGCGGCTAAGGGCGGCAGTAAGCAAGGAAAGCGATAGATGGCAAAACTGATCCTGTCCATGGATGGTCTGGTCTTGAAGGAAATCACGCTCGACCAGGAGCGCCTGAGCATCGGTCGCAAGCCGCAGAATGACATCCAGATCGACAATCTGGCCATCTCCGGCCAGCATGCGGTCGTCGTCACCATACTCAACGACTCCTTTATCGAAGATCTGAACAGCACCAACGGCACCCTGATCAATGGTCAGCCGGTCAAGAAGCAGGTTCTGCGCAATAACGACATCATCGAGTTGGGCAAATACCGCCTCAAGTACATGACTGGCGAGGCCAAGCCGGCCAGCAATCAAGAAAAGAGCCCTCGCCCCAACATGGCGCGGCAGGCATCCGAACTGGAACTGACGCCGATCGACGGCTTGTCGCGTCGCCCCCGGCCCGAGGCGACGGCAGCGTCGCCAGAGCCAGCGCCCGCGCCGCATGTGCCCGAAGCCGCCATGCAGGTGCTTGACGGCCCTAATGCCGGCAAGGAACTGGCCCTGACCAAAACCCTGACGACGCTTGGCAAACCCGGCCAGCAGGTCGCCGTGATCGCCCGCCGGGCGCAGGGCTATTTCATCACCCATGTCGAAGGCAAGGAGTTCCCGCTGCTCAACAACCAGCGCCTCGACGCCCAGGCGCATCCCCTCGCCGATCATGACATCGTCGAAATCGCCGGCATCAAAATGGAATTTTTCTTCAAGGCTTGAACAAGAGATGGTCGTGCGCTGCATCCCGGACAAGGCCACCGACACACTTCGCGAGGCGCCATGAAACTGCGCGTACTCGGCTGCGCGGGCGGCATTGGCGGCAAAGGTGAGCGCACCACGGCGCTGCGGGTCGATCACGACATCCTGATCGACGCCGGCACCGGCGTCGCCGATCTCTCGCTGGCCGACATGGCCGCCATCGACCATGTTTTTCTCACCCATTGCCATATCGACCACATCGCCGCACTGCCCCTGCTCGTCGATGCCGTTGCCGATCAGCGGCAAACGCCACTGACCATTTACGGCACAGCGCCGGTGCTCGACCTCCTGCGCCGGCACATCTTCAACTGGGCCATCTGGCCGGACTTCAGCGAACTGCCGAGCGCCGAGCGCCCCGCCATGCGCTACCAGACCATCGCCACAGGCATTGCGGTAAGCCTCGGCCAGCGGCGAATCACCGCGCTGCCGGTGGAACACAGCGTGCCGGCCGTCGGCTATCGCCTCGATTCCGGCCTGGGCAGCCTCGTCTTCTCTGGCGATACCGGCCCGTGCGCCGCCTTCTGGCAGGCCGTCAACGACATCGACAACCTGCGCCACCTCATCATCCACTGCGCCTTCGCCAACCGCGACGAGCGCCGGGCGACGCTGGCCAAACACTTCTGCTCCTGCCAACTGGCCGCCGAACTGCGCCGGCTCGAACGCCCCTGCGCCATCCACATCGCCCATCTCAAACCCGGCCAGAAAGCCCTCATCGAAACCGAAATCGCCGCCTCCCTCAGCGCTGACAAAGTACGGATATTGCGCGGCGGTGAGGAGATTGAGTTTTGACCATCGTCAGCGCCGCAGCGGCCATTGCCGGGCGGCATATGCCCAATCGCGCTGCTCCCGGCTGACGAAAAGTGGCAGTTCCTCGCCCGGGTCTGGCTTTGCCGCTCCCGGGGTAAGATGCTGAAAAACTTGCAGCAAATTGAAAATAAATGAATTTTTCTTCTCCTGCCGGGGCTTGCATTGCTCTGGCATGAAAGCTGCTAAAGCTTAGTCAGCGGATTTTCACCGCCTTTTCAAAGGGAGATTTACATGAAACACGCTCAACAAGGTTTCACCCTCATCGAACTGATGATCGTCGTCGCCATCATTGGCATTCTGGCTGCCATTGCGCTGCCGCAGTATCGTGACTACACCCAGCGTTCGTCCAATGGCGCCTGCATGGCGGAAGCCAAAGCTTTTATGAATGGTGCCGTGGCGGACAATGCCGATAATCGTAACTCCACGGTATACAATGGTATTTCTTGTACAGACCAAGGTGTTCAGGTCACCACTGCTCAGTACAATACTAATGCTTCCATTACCTTTACGCCTCAGGTCAGGGGCAATGCGGCTCTTCAGAAGACGACCACTTGTCAAGCCAGTAATGGTAGCTGCGCGATGGCTCCCTGATTTTTGAGGGGATGTGACGCGCAAGAAACCCGGCGAAAGCCGGGTTTCTTTTTCACCTGATTGCGGGCGTGGTCTGTGGCTTGGAACAGCTTTGTGTTTGTCCCGGACAGCGCGCATCGTATGACCAGCGGCTTTGCTGCCTTTTCGACAAGAGGGATTTGTGTGATACGCGCTCAACAGGGTTTCACTCTCATCGAACTGATGATCGTTGTCGCCATCATCGGCATCTTGGCCGCCATCGCGCTGCCACAATACCGCGATTACACCCAGCGTACGGCCAACGGCGCCTGCCTGGCGGAAGCCAAGGCATTCATGAATCACGCGGTGGCGGATATCTCGGATAACCGTGACTCCACGGTTTATACGCCCACTGTTTGCGCCTCGGGTCCCAATAGAATCACGACCGTCGATTACAACAGCAGGGCGGCCATCAATTTTGTTACTCCCATCAGAGGTAATGCGTCCATCAAACAGGATGCAGTGTGCGATGCCGGTAGTGGCGCCTGTAACCTCAATTGATTTCGAGTGGGCAGCGAATAGACCGCGGCGAAACCCATCTCAACCCGCTGATTCAATACTTGCAACGATGGAAGCATTCCTGTGAACCAGATAAAAATGCACCTGTTGTTTCTGTTGTTTGCCTTGGTTTGCGCCCTGCTTGCGGCTCTGTGTCTCTCTCCAGGATTGGATGGGGGCTTCATCTTCGATGACCGGGACAGTATCCAGAAGAACTACTCAGTCCACATCGAGCAACTGGAGAATGCTGAAGATCTGCTGTATGCGGCCTACAGCTTTCATCCTGGCAGCGGTTCGCGGGCCTTGTCCATGCTCAGTTTTACGTTGGATTATTGGCGCGGCGGGTTGGATGCCAAGGTGTTCAAGACCACCAACCTGCTGATCCATGCCCTGACTACCCTCCTGCTGGCCCTGTTCCTGCGCCGCCTGTTGACGGCAGCGCAATGGCCGTCCCAGTGCGTGGCTGCAGGGGCGCTGACGTTGGCCTTGATGTGGGCCATCCACCCCTTGCAGGTTTCCTCCGTGCTGTACGTGGTGCAGCGCATGCAGACGCTGGTAACGCTGTTCATGCTGCTGGCGCTGTTGGCCTATCTGCTCATGCGGCAGGCACAGATGGAAGGCCGGCGTAGCCGGCAATACGGCCTGCTGGCGGCCTTGTTCTGGGCGCTGGGCTTCGCCAGCAAGGAGGACGCAGCCCTGTTGCCGCTCTATACGTTGGCCCTGGAATTGACCGTGCTGCGCTTCGAGGCGGCGTCGCCCAAGCTGGCGGCGTTTTGGCGCAAGGGTTATCTGTTCCTGACCATGGTTGGCGCCGCCGCGCTTCTGTTCGTGGTCGTGCCGCATTACTGGCGTTGGGATGCTTACCCCTATCGGGATTTTTCCAGTTATGAGCGTCTGCTGACCCAGGGGCGGGTGCTGGCGATGTATTTGGGGCAGATCGTGCTGCCCTTGCCGAATCGGCTGCCCTTTTATTACGACGATCTCGTCATTTCGCGCGGGCTGTGGCAGCCGCTGACAACCCTGCCGGCCTGGCTACTGTTGTTCGGGCTGCTGGCTTGGGCTTGGCATTGGCGGACGCGGCGGCCTGTGTTTGCGTTGGGCGTGTTCCTGTTTTTTGCTGGCCACTTCATGACCAGCAATGTTATCGGCCTGGAACTGGCCTTCGAGCATCGCAATCACTTTCCCTTGATCGGCGCATTACTGGCACTGGCTGACCTGTGCCTGATGCTCTGGCAGCGCCTGGCATTCCGCCCGTCAGTGGCGGTAGCTTTGGTGGCGGCGCTATTTCTTGCCACGGGGACGGCGACGGTCTGGCGGTCGCATGTCTGGGGCGAGCCAATGCGCTTTGCCGAGGAAACGCTGCGCCTGCTCCCGCATTCGGAACGGGCATGGGTGGTGCTCAATGCTATCTATGCGGACCGGAGCGGATTCAAGGCGAATCCCTGGCTGGATCGTGCCATTGCAACCTGCGAGCAGGGGGCGGCAGTAACAGGGTCGGCGATGCTGCTGTCCAATGCGGTGATTTACAAGACCATCCGGGGCGATGTCTCGCCAGCGGATTGGGAGCGCCTGCTGGCTCGTTTGCCACAGGTGACGATGAACGTGCAAAACAAGAGCATCGTGATGGTGATGCTCAGCAACGCCAGGCGCGGCCGGGCGCTGGACGAGGATGGAATGCTGAGGATGCTGGATATCTTCAACAGCCGGACGAGATTCAGATCCAACGAATATTTGCAAATGGCAGAGTACATAAACAACAAAACGCAGCAGCCGGAAAAAGCCCTTCCATTCCTGCGCCGTGCAGTCGAAGCGGCGCCGCCCGACGACCCGGAAATTGCCAAGGCGCTGACCCAATTGCGCGAGATAGGGCAGGAGAAGTGGGTGGGGGAGTTGGAGGAAATCCGGCGCGCGCGGGAGGTACCCTGAAAGTGGGGAAGGGAGCGAATGTGTTAACCAGACTGTAGTAGCGAGAGGCAATGACCGGTGCGTTTGGTACAGTACAGATTTCCGAGAGTGAAGCGATGCTAGAGAAGCTAAATTTTTCCCATGTGAGCATCGTGCTGCCCGCCAAAAACGAAGGACTGGCGATTGGGGCGACGGTGCGTTGCGTCGTTGAAACCTGCCCGGGGGCGGAGATCATTGTCGTCGACGATGGGTCGACCGATGCGACAGTGCGGGAAGCTGGTAGGGCTAGTGCAAAAGTCATATTTCATCCCTATTCCAAAGGCAACGGCGCGGCGATCAAGAGCGGCGCCCGTGCTGCTTCGGGCGAGATCATCGTCTTTCTCGATGCCGACGGGCAGCACAATCCCGCCGATATTCCGCGCTTGCTGGCAAGGCTCGACAGCGGCTACGACATGGTGGTTGGCGCTCGGGGCAAAGGCTCGCAGGCCAGTGTCGGCCGTGGTTTGGCGAATGCGCTTTATAACCGCATGGCCAGCTATATGACCGGGCATCGCATCGACGACCTGACTTCCGGCTTTCGCGCCGTGCGAGCCGCCAGGTTCCGGGAATTCCTCTATCTTTTGCCCAACGGTTTTTCTTACCCTACGACTTCGACCATGGCCTTCTTCCGCGCTGGTTATTCCGTGGCTTACGAGCCGATCGACGCGGCGCAGCGAGTAGGCAAGAGCCATATCCGCCTGCTGCGTGATGGGGTGCGTTTTTTTCTCATCATTTTCAAGATCGGCACCCTCTATTCCCCATTGAAACTGTTCGGCCCCGTGGCTTTATTTCTGTTTCTTCTGGCAACGGGTTGGTATGTGCATACCTTCGTGGAATTCGGTCGCTTTACCAACATGAGCGCCCTGTTCTACAGCGCCAGTGTCGTGGTGTTTTTGATCGGTCTGGTGTCGGAGCAGATCACCGCGCTCATGTATCGCGATAGCGACGGGTGAGTAGCCGGCACCAGCGCTGCCGCAACACGGCAGGGGAGAGATACTGGTGGTAGTAGCGGGCGGCTTCCTCGCCCAGTTGCTCTCTGCGTTCGGGATCTGACGCCAAGGCCAGGATGGCATCGGCCAACGCCTGGGTATCGGTGGGGATGCACAGGGCCGGCAGAGGCGGCGTATCGTCCGGCAAGCTGTAGTGTTGTTGGGTGATGATAGCCTTGCCGGCGGCAAGCGCCATGTACAGTTTGAATGGCAGCACACGCGATGCCTTGCCTTCTCCGCCGAATATGCCCAAGCAGATATCGGCCTGGGCTAAATGTTCGGCCAGCACTTGTGCCGGCTGCCAGTCGCGCAGCCAGGTTACGGCTGGATTGTCTTGCAGCCAGCGCGCGGCTTCTTCGGCTTGCTGGCCGTCGCCAATCAGCACGAATTCCAGGTTGTCGTGCCCGCGCAGGGCATCAATGGCTTGTGCGATGAGGGTGGCGCCTTGCAATGGCACGAAGGTGCCGATGAACAGCACCCGGATGATGTTGTTTCCCCTGGTGTTGGAATGCGAGGAGGGTGGTGTCCATGTTGAGGCATCCAGCGCCAGAGGAAGAGCGCGGATGCGTTCGCGCGGGATTTTGAACAGGCGGCTGACGTGTTCGGCATTGGCTTGGGTATCCACCAGAACAAGCTCGGCGGCGCGCAATGCGCGGGATTCAAAATGCAGCAGCAGACGGGCTGTCCGGCTGGCGGCGTTTCCCAGATTGCGATCCTGATACAGCGTATCCCAGATCGTGATGTAGGCATCGCAGACGCAGCGGGGACGCCATCGGCCGGGTAACCATGAGAGTAGCCAGAGAATGAAAAGGCCGGGATAGGGGATATAGGCGATGCTTCTGTTATGACCGCGGAGCAGAAGCCGGATGGCCGACAAGGCGTTGGCCGACAGAAGCCGGAGAAAGAAAAACAGCCCGGTGAAACGCGATTTTCCCGCTATTTTCCATAACCGGGTGCTTTCGGGGAGCCATCGGCCGCACTCGATAATGCGGACATTTTCCAGGGTACGCAGCATCTGGATCGTGTTCCACGCATTGGGATAGCCGCTACCGCGCAGGCCGGCGCCCGCAATGAAAACACGGCTAATGGCGTCAGGCATGTGGCGCAGCGCAGGAGCGAGTGGCGACGACGATCAGGTTTATGGAATGGGGCGGGTTTTCGTCAATGATGAAGTCGGTTTCGTCGAAGCCATAGCTTGCGGGAGGGGTGGAAGCGGAGCGGGATGGCCTGATCTTGTTCAGTAGCGTATGGATGAAATCGAGCGCGCCACGACGCAGAGGCTCGGGAATAAAGGGTAGGGTTACGGGAAGGGTTAGCCACTTCGTGTGCGTGTATCGTTTTATTTCGGTTGCGGCAATCTTCCATTGGGCGCCCATGCGCAGCTTGCTCGTAATGCGGAAACGCTTGCTGATCTTGCTGGCAAGCATTTCCATTCCGTACTCGCGCAGATGCCATCTGTTCCACGGTTTTTGGTAAGGGAGAAGGCGGTTTTTGCGATCAGGCGTTATGACTACCACAGTGCCATCGGGCTTCAATAGCCGGTGAGCCTCTTGAAGATAGGCGTCATCGTCACTGACGTGCTCAATCACTTGAAATGACAGGATGACATCGAAACATGCGTCAGGAAATGGCAATGGCGATCCAGGTTGTATCTGGATGAAATTGAGGTTTTTGTTCTTGTATCGAGAATTGGCATATGCAACTGCATCACCAGCAACGTCCACACCATGTATTTCTCCTGCAACCTCGGAGATGCGCCACGTTCCATAGCCGGAGCCACAACCAAAATCCAGGACTTTTTTCCCCGCGCACATGGCTTCGACAAATCGGTAGCTGGCGGCATGCATCGCATAAATGGTGTATGCGCCAAGCGACTGCATGTAGGCGTCCTCTATGACTCGTTCGCCGGTAGGTTCAAGGTGAATTTTCATTCTCATTCAAAAGGAGATATCTTGGGTTTGACGAAATTGGAATACATTGCCGCGCAACCGAAGGCAAGTAAATCGCCACTCATGCTGGCAACGCGCGCTAGCAAGACCAGTTGCACAATCTGATCGTTGCTGCCATGCCCTTGCAGGATAAGCGCCATTATGCCTTCACGCGCGCCCAGCCCTGCCGGGGCGCCAGGGGCAAGAAACCCCAGAACCCATGACAGGGCAAAGGCGGATGTTGCCAGTGCATAATTGATGCCATCGGCCATGTCCAGCGCCATAGCAAGTAGCCAGATGCCGAGACCGATCATCAAGTAATTGCAGGCATAGGCCGCGAGGGTTTTTAGTGTGGCCGCAGGGCCGGGCAAACCGCCGATCATTCGTATCAATCGCCGGATGAGGCTGTCATTGGCGCGTAATTTTGAAATTGGCAAGTCGACACAGAGCAACAGTATCCCGATTCCGCTGCCAATGAGCAGCAGGAGCAGCGCCCAGCGGTATTCGGCAAGGTTGGAAGCCGACGCGCCTGGCACAAGCAGGGCTGCTCCGACGATGACGCTTGCCGCGGAGGCCAGCAAGGTTTCCTGGATGACGCTCGATGCATAGGGCTGTATCGGCATACCGTGTTTCAGGGCAAGAGCGGCGCGACTAGCGTGTTGCGCGATGTTCCCGGGAATGTATTTGGCTAGTTGTGTGATACAGATCAGCAGGGTGAGTTCCCCTGATCGCCAGGATTGCCCCTGCCGGAGCAGCAGTTGACGCCAGGCCATGCCGGTGATCGGGTAGATCGTCATGTAGCAAAGAGTGGCCAGCAGGAGAGCAAGGAGCGTCCCGGGGTTTTTGAGCGTGATCGCCAGCGTGTGCAGGTCGAGGCTCTGCCATGAAAACCAGAGGAAATAGGCAATCAGTCCGATGGCAAGCAGCAGACCGCACAGGCGCCACAGCCGCTTCATCGCCGGCGGGCCGCCAACAGGTAGCCGCTGCCCCAGTCTGTGCGCTGCGTCATGGCTTGAAACGCCATGGCGGCGGACATGGCGGTCTGGCCGGGCAGCGAGGTGATCCATTTAATCAGCCGCGAATAGCTGCTGCGATCCACGCCACTGGAAGCGGTGGCATATGCCTTCGATTGATCCGCACGCTGCTTTATCATCCTGCGATACGAAGCATTTCCGAAAAATTCGGTGGCATTTGCCAGTGGAAAGCCGTAGCACTCGAAATGAATGATTTCCAGACCCTGGGATGCGATCAGTTCTTGTATGTCCCTGCGGTCATAGCGGCGCCAGTGACCGGCCCATTCATCGCCTGCTCCCCAGCGCGAACGATGGGCAGGAACCGACAGGATCAATTCTCCCCTTGGGGCCAGCCAGCGTATCCATTCATTGAGTGCTTGGGCATCGTCTTCAATATGTTCGAGAACATCAAAAGCGCAGATGACGTCAAAGGCGCTTTCCCAGCCAGGCTGCGGAGTGGGGAAAATGTGGTGTGGGCTGGCGGCGAGTTCGGCAAGCTGGGTTGCCATTGAGAGAGCTTGGGCAGAGGTTTCCAGCCCTTGAGCGGAAAAGCCAAGGCGCGTCAGGTCGCACAGTAATGCCCCCGAACCGCAGCCAATTTCCAGCAACCTTCCAGTTGGAGACTTACGCAGCAACGACAGGATTCGGGCGCGACGCAGCAGGTAGCGGATGGGAGGCGTCCAACCTACCTCAGGGGCAACGATGCCCATTTGTCTTGAATATGTCCAGTTCATCGTGGCATCCATCAGAAGCAATGCCGCAACTGGGCAATCAGCTTGACGGGTTGGAAATCAAGAAGCATGGCAGAAGGATGAGTTGGTGATTTGTTCGGAGATCAGGCTGATGAGAAAATTGGATATGACATTTGGGCGAATCTGCACTTTGCAGGACTGCCTGGATATTAACCAAGCAAATTCTACAGGCGTTTAACTTGTTGATTGCCGCAACGCAGAGTCCATCCACGACAACATCAATCATGGGACTGCCTTGGGGATGAGGCGATAATTGGCTCATGCCTGCAAACACCATGCACCGCCCGCTGATTCCCGGCGACTTTGCCGGCGCTGCGCCCGAAGTGGCCAGTGCGTTGATCGGCGCCACGCTGCTGGTGGATGGCGTGGGCGGCGTTATTGTCGAGGCGGAGGCTTACGATGCCGAGGAGCCGGCATCGCACAGCTATCCGGGGCCGACGCCGCGCAATCGCGCCATGTTCGGGTTGCCCGGCCATGCTTATGTGTATCGCAGCTACGGCATTCACTGGTGTTTGAATTTCGTTTGCCGCGAGGCGGGGCATGGGGCTGCCGTGCTGATCCGCGCTGTGCAGCCGACGCATGGCCTTGCCCTTATGCGCCAGCGCCGGGGTTTGCCCGAGGATCATGCCGATGATCGCCTGTTGTGCGCCGGGCCGGGGCGCGTCGGGCAGGCGCTGGGCATTACGCTGGCGCATTACGGCTTGCCGCTGGACGCGCCGCCCTTCACCGTGCTGGCCGCGCTTGCCGGGGTTCCGGTGGTGAGCGGGCCGCGCATCGGCATCAGCAAGGCGGTGACGCTGCCCTGGCGGTTTGGTTTGGCGGGCTCGCCGTATTTGAGCCGCCGTTTTGCTCCTGCGTCGCGCGCGTGAGCGCCCCGTCGAGTAGAGCAGTTTCGATTCAAGTCTGCCCGAAACTGGATTGCTTCGCTACGCTCGCAATGACGGTTGTTTTGGAGCCGTTATTGCGAGGAGCGAAGCGACGAAGCAATCCAGAAATGGCGTTGAATAAAAACTGCCCCGGCCGGCTCAATACGCCGGCTGTTTCAGCCACTCGCTCAGCGCCTCCGGCAGGCGTTCGACGAGCAGGACGTGGCGGCCGGCCATCCAGCCGTGCAGGGGGCCGGGTGGGCGCTGGGCGAGGATTTCGGTAAGCAGCGCCTCGGCGGTGACGTGGTCGTTGATCAGGCCGAGTTCGTCTTGCAGGCGGCCGAGCGTGGCGAGGGCGGGGACGAGGCGCTTGGCGGAGAGCAGCGGGGCGAAAAATTCCGAGGCGTAGCGCAGTTTTTTGAAGGCGATGCGCATGCGGTGGCGTTCGGCGCTGGTGAGCGTGGCGTGTTTTTCGGCCAGCTTGCGGGCGCGTCGCGCGTGCTGCGCCAAGCGCGCGTCGGCGAATTTTTTCAGCGACAGCGGCTGGGCGTCGTTGAGGGCGTAGATGGCGGCGGTAAATTCGACGATCAGCCGGGGGTATTCGCGCAGCGCCAGCAGGCGGGCGATGGCGCGGCGGGCGCGGCGGGCGCGCTGGCGGGCGGCGGCGCGCAGGCGCTTGAGGTCGGGGTGGTCGGGGAAGCGTTCCTGGATCGGCGGCAGCGTTTCGGCGAGAAAGACGTCCCAGTTGCGCGCTTCGCCCAGCGCGCCGGCCAGCGTCTTCCAGGTCGTGTCGTAGGCTTTGACGAATTCCGCCGGCAATACCGGGGCGAACAGTTTGATGGCCGAGCGCAGCCGGCGCAGGGCGACGCGGGCTTGATGGACGAATTCGACCTGGCCGCCGTCTTGCAGGCCCGGTTCGTTGCGCTGGAAGTGTTCGAGGCAGGCCAGGGCGATCTGGCGGAAGGCTTCGCAGGGCGTCATGTCGGCGGCGAGCGGCGGCGGCTTGGCCTTGAAGGGCTGCGGCGTCTGGTTTCGGAACAGGCGGTAGCCGCGCTCGGCCTTGCTGGCGATGGCGGGGTAGAGTTGCAGGCTTTTTTGCAGGCTGCGGCTCAGGCCGAAGATGTCGGCTATGCGGCCTGCAAGCAATTCCAGTTCGATTTCGCAGATCGTCTCGCGGCGCTCGCCACTGGTGACATGGCCGCGGTCGAGGGCGAGTTCGATCAGCGATTCGCCGAAGGGCACGCGCCAGATCTGGCGCCGGAAGTCGGTGCTGAAAATGGGCGCCAGCTCGGGTCGGGCGTTTTCGAGAAATTCCTTGAGTTCCGGCGCGTCGATGTGGTCGAAGGCGAATTGCCCCGGCGCTGCCGGCGCTTCCCATTCGCTGCGCAGCGCCAGACCGCCGCTGGCCGGTTCGGCCGATTTGACGGTGAGCAGCCAGTCCTTCCCCTTCTGGCGAAAGCGCAGGGCGACGCGGCGCTGGTGCAGGGCCAGTTCCGGCGTGTCGTAATAGGTGTTGAGGAGACGCTGCCGTGCTCCGGCGTGGCCGGCCAGCAGCGGGTGTGCGGCCAGCTTGCGGGCGTTTTTGGCGTCCAGTTGCAGTTTTAGTTCAATTTCCGTGCTCATTCTGTCTCCCGCGGCAGCGCCGGTCCGGTGGCGCCGTCGAAGCCGAGTCCCGGCAGGGTGGCCAGTTCGGTGACTGTCTGCACGCCTTCGGCGATGACCGTCAGGTCGATATTATGGGCGATATTGCACAGCCCCTTGAGGAAAGCCTGGTTGCCCGGCTGGCTGTCGATGGCGCGGATGAAGCTGGCGTCGACCTTGAGATAGTCGAGGCCGATGTCGTGCAGGCGGCCGATTTTGCTGAACTGGCGGCCGAAGTGCTCGATCCCGAGGCGGCAGCCGAGCGGCAGCAGCATGTGGCAGAAGGCGCGGAATTCCTCGAAGTGGCGGAAGGCGCCGACTTCGGCGACTTCCAGCCAGAGGCGCGGCGCCAGATCCTTGCGGCCGCCGATCAGGGCCAGCAGGCGCTGGCGGAAGCTGGCGTCGCTGATCGATTCGCCGGAGAGATTGACGGCGAGCGCGCTGGCGCCGGCGGCGATGCTTTCGAGCGCCAAGCGCACGGCGGCGAGGTCGAGTTCGGCGGTCATGGCGAGGCGCGCGGCCATCGGCATGAAGCTGCCGGCCGCCAGCCATTCGCCGCCTTCCTCCGCTTGCAGGCGCAGCGGGCATTCGAGATGGAGCAGTTGGCCGTGGTTGTCGACGACCGGGAAGGCGACCAAGCGCAGGCGCTGGGTTTGGATCGCACCGGCGAGCAGCTTGCGCCAGTCGGCGCGGGTCGTCGCTTCTGTCGGGTCGTCGCTTTCGGCCCGGTGCCAGGCTAGCGTTCCCTGGGTTTCGGCGGCGGCCAGAGCGGCGTCGAGGCGGGCGAGCAGCGTGCCGATGTGCTGCCCATGCAGGTAGGGAATGCTGGCGATATGGCCAATGCGCTCGCCGTCGATCAGGCCGGCCGCGACCAGTTCGCCGAAGGTGGCGAGCAGGCGCTCGGCGACCGGCGCCGGTTCCTGCAAGTCGGGCAGCAGCAGGGCGAAATCGGCGCCATTGAGATGGGCCGCGGCGGCGCCCGGATAGCTGGCGCTGTGTTCATGCAGGGCGGCGCCGAGGCGGCGCAGCAACTCGTCGGCCTGTTCGCGGCCGAGGCGGTGGTTGATGCCGGCCAGATCGGCGACGCGCAGCAGCAAGAGGCTGCCGCTCGGTTGCGCGTCGTCGTCGTTGAGCGCGGCGTCGAGTTGGTTGAGGAAATAGGCGCGATTGGCGAGGCCGGTCAGGGGGTCGAGCGTCGCTTCGCGGCGCAGGCTTTCGAGCCGTTCCGCCTCCTTGGCGAACATGGCCTTGAGCCGGTCGACCATGTTGTTCATCGCGCTGACCACGCTTTTGAGTTCCGCCGGCCGCGGCTCGGCGATGCGGATGAAGCGCCGCTCGCTGATCGCCGCCGCCTGGGCGACCACGGCATCGAGCGGGCGTTTGATGTTGCGCAGGAAGTGCGTGGCCAAGAATCCGACAATGCCGCCGACGGCGACGAACCACAGCAAGAGGTGCAGGGCGCCATCCCACAGGGCGCGATAGGCGAAATGGCTGTGGCTGACCAGTTCGACCGTGGCGAACTGCTTCCAGCCGTCCGACACCTGCGCCCGGCCCGGTAGCGAAACGATCGGGAAGAGCCGCATGAGCCAGCCTGGCACGGCATCGGCCGGCGGCACGCTGGTTTTCTCGGTCATTACCGTGCCGTCCGGGGCGATCAGCCGCACCACCTGGTACTGGCCGCTGTCGAACACCGCCGCTACCTGCAACTCGATGGTCACCGGGTCTTTTTCCCGTTGCGACATCGACAGGGCCAGCGAGGTGGCATTGTCATTATTCTTGATGGTGAGTTGCTGGTTCAGGTAGGCGCGTGCGTTCAGCATGCTGGCGACGAAACTGCCGGCAAAGGCGATGAGCGCGGTGACGATTACAGCCAACCAGATTTGGCGAAACAGGGACATGACGATTACCTCATTCGAAACCTTCGGCACGCGCCCGCCGCAGCAAATCCTGCCAGCGCGACAGACTGCTCTTGCTGGACTGGTTGCCGGCGCCTTGCCACAGGCCCGCGCTGTTGAAACTGAAAATGGGAGACAGGTCGGCGCGTTGCGCAGCCGGGAGTATCTCCGGCCTGAGATTGTCGAGGATGAGCGGCTCGGCGTTCGGCGTCGCGTAATAGGCAAGCACCATGTGCGCCTGCAAGACCACCCCGGCCGGGCCGTTCTGGCGGGCGCGGACATAGATCAGGCGCAGTTTGTTCACTGGAATGCCCATGGCTTGCAACGAGTAGTACTTGGCGATGGAAAAATCCTCACAATCGCCGCGGCCCATGCCGATGGTTTCCAGCGGCGTCGCCCAATAATCGGCTTGGCCCCAGATGCTGATGTCGTCGTCGAAGGCGATGCGCTGATTGAAGAAATCGTTGACCCGGCGCAATTTCTCTTTTTCGCCCAGCGTCTGTCCGTTGGCCAGCAAGGCTTGCCAGTCGGCGAACAGGGCGAGCGGCGCGGCGCCGAAACGGCTGCTCAGGGATTGCTGCAAGCGACCGAAATCGAGACCGAAAGCCGCCGACAGCGCCAGAAGCAGGGCGGCGGCCAATAGTATGCTGGCAAGATTTCTGGGCAGCGGCGTAGTCAGTCTGGGCAAGGCGGCGGGCTCAAGTTCTCAGCGAAAGTGCCGTAATAGGGAATATTGCACAAAGAGCATTTCATTATTTCTTTTAAAATAATCACGCCACATAACAAGGAAGACACTTTCATGAATGGTATCAAACTGCTGACGTTGCCGGTTCTATTGGCGGCGGTTACGCTCGGCCATGCCGCCGACGCCGAAATCACCCTCAAGGAAGCGGCTCAGCGCGCCGTCCTGCAAAGTCCCGAGGTCACTTCCCGCTGGCATGCCTACAAAGCCGCCAGCGAGGAAATCGGCGTCGCTCGCGGCGGTTATTTCCCATCGCTCGACCTGAGCGCCGGCAGCGGCCGGGAACGCCTTGAGGAAGGCAACCAGGTCCTCAACTACAGCCGCCGCGGCGCCCAGCTTACCCTGACCCAGATGCTGTTCGACGGCTTTGCCACGCGCAGCGAAGTGGCCCGCCTGGGCAAGGCGCAACTGGTGCGCTTCTACGAATTGCTCGACGCTTCGGAAGGCACCGCCCTCGAAGCCGCCCGCGCCTATCTCGATGTCGCTCGCTATCGCGAACTGGTTCGTCTGGCCGAAGACAACTATGTGCAGCACAAAGCCACCAACGAACAGGTGTCGCAGCGCGTCCACTCCGGCGTCGGCCGCCGCGTCGATCTGGAAATGGCGGGCAGCCGCCTGGCCTTGGCCGAAATCAACCTGACTACCGAAATCGCCAACCTGCACGATGTCTCGGCCCGCTATCAGCGCCTGATCGGCATCCTGCCGCCGGACGCCACCGTCGCCCCGGGTGATCTGAGCGGCATGCTGCCGACCAACGCCGATGCCGCGCTGGGTGGCCTCTACCGCGCCAACCCGGCGCTGCTGGCGGCGATCGAGAATGTCGAGGCGGCGCAACACGACATCGACGTCCGCCGCGCCGCTTACTACCCGCGCGTCGATGCGCGCGCCAGCACCAGCGGCACCAAGCATTACCTTGGCGGGGATGGTTGGCGCGATTACAGCGTTGCCGAAGTCGTGCTCAACTGGAACCTGTTCCGTGGCGGTTCCGACCGCGCCCGCGAGCGGCAGTACATGGAACATCGCAATACCGCCATCGATCTGCGCGAAAAAGCCTGCCGCGACACCCGTCAGACCCTGCTGATCGCCTTCAACGACGTGCAGCGCCTGCGCCAGCAGAAGGACTATCTGGCGACCCAGGTTGCCCTGCTTGAACGCACCCTGGCGGCCTACCGCGACCAGTTCAACATCGGCCAGCGCACCCTGCTCGACCTGTTGGATACCGAGAACGAACTGTTGAGCGCCCGCCGCAATGTGGTCAATGCCGAGAACGATCTGGCGCTCTCCTACCTGCGCACCTATGCCGGCATGGGCCAGTTGTTGCAGGCGCTCGGTCTGCAGCGGCTGGAGAGTGAAGAGCCGCAAGCTGGCGACATGGCCAGCGTCGATCCGGCCAATCTGTGCCCGCCCGATGTCGTTGGCGCGCCGACTTTCAACAAGGAAGCGCTCGATGCGCGGGCCATGGAACGCCTGAACAACAAGAGCATGGTTCCGGCAGTTCCGCCCAGCCAGCCCTAGAAAGCGGCGAAGCGCGCCGCTTTCCTTGTCAAGGCCGCCGTTCGGAAACGAATGGCGGCTTTTTTCTCGACTGCTTCGTCGCTTATCCGGCCTAATATTCCTGCAACATGACGATCTCGTGGTCGGCGTGGCGCAGGCGCTGGGCCAGTGAGCGGGCGATGGCGGTGAGTAGCGTGATGGCCAGGCGTTTGTGCTCGATGGAGAGGAGATCGAACTGCTCGGCGGTGAGCACGAAAAGTTCCGTTTCGCTGGCGGTGATGGCGTCGTTGCCGCGCGTGCGGCCGTCGAGGAAGGTCAGTTCGCCGAAGAAATCGCCGCGGCCGAAGGTGGCGATGTGGCGCAGGCGTCCGGCGCCGAGCGGGGCGAACATTTTGACCATGCCGCGGCGGATCAGATAGATGGCGTTGTCCGCTTGTCCGCGCGAATAAATGGTGGCGCCGGCCGGATAGGTGGTCTTTTCCATGCGCGCTTCGAGATCCGCCAGGGTTTCGTCCTTGCGCTGCCGGAACATTTCCATGTCCGCCAGTTCCAGCGGCGTTTCCTGTTGTGGCGAAGTCTCCGCTGGCGCAGCCTGTCCGCTTTGGTCGAGCAACTGCTCCTCGACCCATTCGATGGCGCCGTCCAGTTCGCCGAACAGGCGCACCGCCTCGCTATCTTTGGCGACCCCGGTCTGTTCCAGGAATTCGCGCAGATTATGGCCGTTCGGCAGATTTTCGCGGACATTGGAGAAGAGCAGCATGGCGCCGCGCTCGGCTAGCGCGTCGCGTACCTGATGCAGCATGTGGGCGGCGGTGACATCCATGGACTGCACCCGGCGAAAATCGAGGATGACGAAACGGCGTTTTTCGATTTCGGGATCAAGGGCGTTGAGCAACTGCCGCGTGGTGCCGAAAAAGATACTGCCCTGCAACTCGAAGATCACCGCCTGGTCGCCCTTTTCCTCAAGGATGCGGGTTTCCGCCTCGGGTCGTTGCAAACTCGATGAACGCTGGTTTGCGTACAGCTTGTGGCGCACCACGGCGCCGCCGATCTGCTCGCGCAGGAAGAGCAGGATGGCCATGGCCACGCCGGTGGCAGAAGCAGCGATCAGGCCGACCGCGAGAGCAACCACGATGACCGTCACGACCACCGCGAAATCGAACACGGTCGCTGGCGACAGGACGAAGCGCAGCGCTTCGCGGTCGATCATGCGCAGGCCGACGACGATGAGTATGCCGGCCAGCGTGGCGACCGGCAGCCAGGCGATGAAATTGCTCAAGACGAGGGCGAAGATCAGCGCCGACAGACCCTCGACCAGACCCGAGAGGCGCGTCACCGCGCCGCTGCTCAGATTGACCAGGGTGGCGCCCATGGTACCGGCGCCGGGAATGCCGCCGACCGACGAGGCGGCGACATTGGCCACGCCCTGGGCGACCAGTTCGCGGTTGGAATTGTGTTGCGAGCGGGTCATCTGGTCGAGCACGACGCAGGTTTTCAGGGTGTCGATGGCCAGCAGCACTGCCAGCGTCAGCGCGCTGCCGAGCAGGGCGGCGACCTGGGCCAGGCGCAGATCGCCGATTTCGTGCCAGCGCGCGGTGATGGCGGCGAAATACCCTTCGCCGCTGGCGCCCGGCGGGCCGACCAGGAGCGGATTGTCGACGCTGATGAGGAGCGCCGGTTCGCGGATGGCCAGGAGGAAATAGACGGCGGTGCCGGCGACGATGCCGAGAATGGTTCCCGGCACCCGTTTCGTGAAACGCGGCGCCAGCAGCATCGTGCCGATGGTCGTGGCGCCGACGGCGACTGCCCGCCAGTTCCACAGCCAGGGCGAGACCAGCGCCTCCTGCCAGCCGACCTCGGCCGGCGTGCCGAGCAACTTGTCGAGCTGGCTGGCGAGGATGATCAGGCCGACGCCGGTGAGGTAGCCGCTGACCACCGGGTAAGGGATGTAGCGGATGAGGCGGCCGATGCCGATGAAACCGAACAGGATCTGAAAGAGGCCGGTGAGAATGCCGAGCATCAGCATGAGCAGGACGATATTGCTGGCCGGCACGCCATCGCCGACCAGGCCGATGGCGAAGGCCGAGAGCACGGCGGCGGCCGGCGCGCAGGGGGCGCTGATGAGACGGTCGGTGCCGCCGAGCAGGGAAGCGACCAGACCGATGACGGTGGCGCCGATGATGCCGGCCAGAGCGCCGAGGGCGGCGTAGCCGGGAGCGATGGCGGCATAGATGCTGACGCCGAAGGCGATGGCGGCGGGCAGCGCGACCAGCATCGCCGCCAGTCCACCCCAGAAATCGCCGCTGAGCAGGGTTTTGTTCGGCAAGTGCGACACGCGGATTTTCTCCCGATGCGTATGAGCTATGCCCGGATGGTAGCGCGTCCGGGCGCGTTGCGGTGGCCGGCATGCCGGGGTGGCGCGCACGGCGACAGCCTGATGGCGCGGCGGACAATCTGCTTGAAGCTGCCCGCCGCGATTGCAGATACCTGATAAAGAATTATTGTCAAATTACGCATTTTTTATGGCGCTTTCTCGGGTTAGACTGCGGATTTTTCCGCCATTCAGAAGCGGACAACGAACTGGAGATATTGATGAAGCCTGCGCTCATCGTACTGGGAGGTACGCTACTGTTTTCCGGGGCAGCCCTGGCCAATGCCGATCTGGCCAAGGCCAAGAATTGCCTGACCTGCCACGCTGCCGACAAGAAGATCGTTGGTCCCAGCTACAAGGACATCACCGCCAAGCGCGTCGGCGACAAGGGCGCCGAAGCCGCGCTGGCCGTCAAGATCAAGAGCGGCAGCAAGGACGAATGGGGGCAGGTGCCGATGCCGCCGAACAACGTCACGGACGCCGAGGCGGCGACCTTGTCCAAGTGGGTGTTGACGCACAAGTAAGCTGATCTTGTCGATATTGTTCCTGTCCGGCGGCCTCCGGCTGACCTTGGCCGGCCTGCCGCCATGCCGGCCCTGACTTTCGTGACGCGGCAGCGGCGCTGGCTGGCGCTGGGCGTCGTCGCGCTGGCCTACGTCCTTTCATTTTTCCAGCGCTTCGCGCCGGCCGGCATCGCGCCGGATCTGGCCGCCGCCTTCGCCACCTCGGCGGCTTCGCTGGGGGCGCTGGCGGCGACCTATTTCTACGTCTACACGGTGATGCAGGTGCCGACCGGGATTCTCGTCGACACCCTGGGGCCGCGCCGCATTCTGCTGATGGGTGGCGTGATCGGCGGCCTGGGCAGCATCCTCTTCGGCCTCGCGCCGACATTCGATCTGGCGCTGGCCGGGCGGGCCCTGATCGGCCTCGGTGTTTCGGTCACCTTCATCGCCATGCTCAAGCTGATCGCCGTCTGGTTCGAGGAACGCTATTTCGCCACCCTGGTTGGCGTCTGCATGCTGATCGGCAACCTCGGCTCGGTGCTGGCCGGCGCGCCGCTCTCGGCCATCGCCCAAACCACTGGCTGGCGCGGCGCCTTTATCGCCACCGGCCTCGTCTCGCTGGCGCTGGCTCTTCTCTGCTGGGCGCTGGTGCGCGACCGTCCGACGGCCACGGCGGCAACGGTCCGTTTCGACCGCACCGCGCTGCTCACCGGGCTGCTGGCCGTGTTGCGCAATCGCGGCACCTGGCCGGCGGCTCTGGTCAATACCGGCATTGGCGGCACTTTTTTCGCTTTCGCCGGCTTGTGGACCGTTCCCTACCTGATGCAGGTGCACGGCCTCGCCCGCGATCAGGCCGCTGCCCACCTGTCGTTGTGGTTCGCCAGCTTTGCCGTCGGCTGCCTGTTCATCGGCACCCTGTCCGACCGTCTCGGCCGGCGCCGGCCGGTGATCATCGGCGCTGCTCACGGCTACGCCCTGATCTGGCTCTTGCTGTTTTCCGGTATCACCATGCCGCTGGCCGTTTCTTATGCGCTGTTCGCGCTGCTCGGCCTGTTGACCGCCAGTTTTTCGCTGACCTGGGCGTGCGCCAAGGAAGTCAATCCGCCGCTCTTGTCGGGGATGTCCACCAGCGTCGCCAACATGGGCGGCTTTGCCGCCGCGGCGCTCTTGCAACCCCTGATCGGCTGGGTCATGGATCTCGTCTGGCGCGGCGAGACGGTCGTCGGTGTGCGCGTCTACGATCTCGCCGCCTGGCGCGGCGGGGTCGGCATCATCGCCGTTTGCGCGCTGCTGGGGGCTGCCGCCAGTTGGTGGATCGTCGAAACGCGCTGTCGCAACATCTGGCGGGCGGCCTGAACGCTGCCACCGTCACTCCTTCAGGCCGGCGTCAGAGGGTGAAGCGACCGGCCTCGCGCGCCAGTTTGTCGGCTTCCTCCTTGAGATCGGCGGCATTTTTCGAGGCGCCGCGGGTGAGACCGTCGATTTCGTTGACGGCCCCGACCGAGGCGGCGACCTGATCGTTCATGCTCTTGGCGGCGGCGACCTGCTGCTGGATGACATCGGCGATGGAGGTGACCGCGCCGGCGATGTCGCGGGTAATGCCATCAATTTCGCCGAGGGCCTTGCCGGCGGCGCTGGACGAATCGGTGCCCTTGCAGGTTTCGGCGACGACCTCGCCGATCGAGGCGCGGACGGCGGCCACGCCGGTCGTAACATGACCGAGAATGTCGCCGATTTCGCGCGCCGAGCCGGCGGATTGCTCGGCCAGATCGCGCACCTCGTCGGCCACCACGGCAAAGCCGCGACCGACCTCGCCGGCCCGCGCCGCCTCGATGGCGGCATTGAGAGCCAGCAGGTTGGTCTGGCCGGCGATCTGGCCGATGGTGGCGACCACTTTTTCGATTTGCCGCGAATAGCTGGTCAGCGTCTCGACTTCGGCCAGCGAGGATTGCACCCGTTCCTCAATGGTCCTGATCGAATCAATGACCTTGTCAACGACCTGCTTGCCGTGTTCGACCCGCTCCACCGCAGCGTTGACCCGGGCGTGCGCGGCATGGGCAGCGTCCGCGATCTGGTCGATGGACGTCGACAAATGGCCGATGCTGCTGCTGCTTTCCGTCGAGGAAGTGGTCAGTTCCTCGACATCGGTCGACAGTGTCGCCATCGACCCGAAAACGCTGGTAGCGGAACCGGCCACCTGATTGGCCGAGGCGCGGATGGTGCCGACCAGGGTTTTCATCGCGTCCCGGGTTTGGTTGACGCGGGCGGCCAAGAGGTCGATCTCGTTGCGCGAGCCGGGCTGGGTTGCGATATCGTGGGCCAGATTGCCGCGCCCCATCTCGCTCAGTCCCTCGACGACCCGTTCCAATGGACGCAACTGGGCGCGGATCAGGAGCGTCAGGCAGAACACCAGGATCAGCACGGTGGCGGCCAGGCCGCTCAAGATCAGACGACGGATTTTGGCGAAGGGCGCGGTGAGTTCGTCCTCCACCGCCGAGGCCACCACGACCCAGTCGAGATTGGGGATAGAGATGAAATTGGCCTGTTTCGGATGGAGCGCTCCCTTGTCATCGGGGATCGCGTAGGACAGGAAGCCGTTCTTTTGCGCCAGCATCTCCTTGAAGGCGGCCTGCAACACCGCGTCCACGCTATCAAACGGCTTGTCCTGCTGCGTCGGGTGCAGGATGATGCGCGGCTCCTTGTTGTCGCCTGAGGCTTGCGCCAGGATGAAGGGGTAGCCGGATTGGCCGATGACGATGGAACCCAGCTTGTCGCGCAGGAACGCGATGTCGTCGCCGAGATCGATGCGCATGGTGATGGCGCCGATCGCCTGGCCCTGCGCGTTGCTGATCGGCTTGGCGGCCAGGATGTAGACCTTGCCCGAGCGTTGCAGGGTGCCGATATAGGTTTTGCCGTCCAGCAGGGTTTTCGTATAGTCGTCGGTCACCGGCTCGCCGTCCCGATAGTCCCCGTTCGCGTCCTTGAGCAGCGTCGTCGCGCGATAAATCTTGTTGGCGCTCTGCACCAGGAAGGCGGCGTCGTTGAGCGGGTTGTTCTTCTTGTAGGCCAGCAGGTAAGCCTGATTGCCGATGGCCGGAATACTGTCGCCAAACATCAGCTCCGGCAACGTCGCCCCCCCGGCCGTCACCGTCCTGCCGCTCAGGCGGGCCGGCGGCAGGGCGCCTTCGAATTGCTCCAGGGCGGTCAAGGCCCTTTTTCTCATGCTTTCCTGGGCGTATTCCAGGGTGCGCGCAATCAGGGCCGTCACGGTTTGCAGGTTGCTCCGGCTCTCTTGGATGGCGACCTGATGGGTGGAGTACGTCAGGCCGATGGACAGGGCGGTCATGGCCAGAAGGCAGACCACGATGAGGCCGATCAGGGTCTGCCGGACCAGCGGGAGGCGCTGCATGAAGGAAAGCATGGCATTCTCGCAAGTTTGTTGAGTTCGCCGGCCGCGAGCGTATTGATCGCGCCGCGACCACTGTCATAACCCCATTATCATAACTCCAACTTCATGCGCCGGGAGAGCCTTCGTCATGCCACGGCCAGGGGCATCGCATGAATGCGCCAAACCGGGATTCTGGCCGGCCTCGGCGTTTCGCTCACATTCATCGCCATTTGCGCGTTGCCGGCCGGCCGCCGGGATCGAGAGCCTTGCCGGTTTTTCCGCAACGCCATCGTCGCTGGCTGGGGCAGGCGCTAAAATCGCGGTTTACACCTTGAGGAATTGGAGTTGGCGATGCAGATCGCTTTTATCGGCCTTGGCATCATGGGCCGCCCGATGGCGCTCAACCTGCTGCGGGGCGGCCACCGGCTCAGCGTCTGGGCGCGTCGCGTCGAGTCGATGCAGCCGCTGCTGGCGGCTGGCGCCACGGGCGCGGCGAGCGCCGGCGAGGCGGCGCGCGGGGCCGATCTGGTCATTTCGATGGTCGCCGATGCGCCGGATGTCGCCGAAGTGATGCGCGCCGTGGCCGGCGGCGCGGCGCCGGGTCTGGTCGCCGTCGACATGAGCACCATCGCCCCGGCGGCGGCGCGCCGCATTGGCGAGGAACTGGCCGCGGCCGGCGTCGATTTCGTCGATGCGCCGGTTTCCGGCGGCGAGGCCGGGGCCGTCGCCGGCAGCCTGTCCATCATGGCTGGCGGCTCCGAGGCGGCTTTCGCCCGCGCCCTGTCGGCTTTGCAGTGCCTGGGCCAGAGCATTGTCCATGTTGGCCCCAGCGGCGCCGGGCAGGTGGCCAAGGCGGCCAACCAGATTGTCACCGGCATGGGCGTGCTGGCGGTGGCCGAGGCGATGGTCTTCGCTGCGAAAAACGGCGTCGACCGGGCCAAGATGCGCGAGGCGCTGCTCGGCGGCTTCGCTTCTTCGAAAATTCTCGAAAACCACGGCCAGCGCATGATCGACCGCGACTTCAAGCCGGGTTTCAAAAGCTGGATGCACGCCAAGGATCTCGACATTGTCATGCAGACGGCGCACGAACTGGGCCTGTGCCTACCGGGCGCGGCGGTGGCGGGGCAGATGTTCAACGCCATGGTCGGTTGCGGCCTGGGCGAGGAGGATTCGGTGGCGGTGTTGAAACTCCTTGAAGCCTTGTCGGGGCAATCATGAACCTCGGTTTCATCGGTCTGGGCGCGATGGGGCGGCCGATGGCCCTGCATTTGCAGGCTGCCGGCCACACGCTGCATGTCTGGGCGCGCAATCCAGCCAGCGCCGCTGATCTGCCGGCCACGGTGCACGCCACGCCGACCGCCCTCGGCGCCGCCTGCGAGGTGGTGTTTACGATGGTCACATCGAGCGCCGATGTCGAGGAGGTGGCGCTTGGCGCCGCCGGACTGATGCACGGCATGGCCGCCGGCAGCTTGGTGGTCGATTGCTCGACCATCGCGCCCGCGGCGGCCCGGCACATCGCCAGCCGGCTTGGCGAGCGCGGCATCGACATGCTCGACGCGCCGGTTTCCGGCGGCCCGCAGGGAGCGGCGGCGGCGACGCTGGCGATCATGGTTGGCGGCACGGCGGCGGCGCTCGCACGGGCGCGGCCGCTGTTGGAAAAACTCGGGCAGCGCATCGTCCACGTCGGGCCGCAGGGCGCCGGACAGGTCGCCAAGGCCTGTAACCAGATCATCATGGTCGCCGCCATCGAGGCGGTGGCCGAGGCGCTCCGTCTGGCCGGCGCTGCCGGCGTTGATGTTGGCAAGGTGTGGCAGGCGCTGTCTGGCGGCGCGGCCGCCTCGCGCGTGCTGGAAGTCATGGGCCGGCGCATGGTCGAGGGCGATTTCGCCGCCGGCATCGAGGCCCGGCTGCATCACAAGGATTTCGGCTTGGCGCTGGAGGCCGCGCGGCAGAGCGGCGCGCCGCTGCTCCTGGCGGCCAGCGTCGCCCAGCAACTCAATGCGCTGATGGCGCTGGGCCTGGGCAAGAACGATACTGCCGCGCTGTTGCGCGTACTGGAGACAAAGTGAGTTCGCAGATACACCTCCTCGCGGAAGAACGCTTCCACATTACCGGCAGCCGCGCCGTCGCTTTCACGCTAGTTGGCTACATCCGCGATGGCGAACAATTCGCCGTGCTGTTTGGCGACAATCTGTTCGTCACCCAGTTGCTTGAGGTGGATGACGACCAACTGATTTTCGATTTCGGCGGCGCCGAGGCGCTCAACCAAGCCCTGCTGCGGGTCGAGGGTTGCCGCCTGAGCGGGCGGCCAGACGGCGTCCAGGTGCATTTCGACGTCGGCCGCGTCAGCGCAGTCGTGCATGACGGCCGGCCGGCCTTCGCCGTGCCCTTGCCCCAAACCATCATCCGCTTGCAGCGCCGGGAAAGCTTTCGCATCGCCACGCCGCTGCTCAACCCGCTGCGCTTCTGCATCCGCTTGACGGACGACAAGGAAATCGAATTGCCGTCCTTCGACATTTCGCTGACCGGCATCGGCCTCCTGGCGGCAAATGAGCCGGAACTGACCTCCGGGCAATTGTTGACGCAATGCCGCTTTGCCCTGCCCGACGAAGCGCAGGACATCCAGTTGGCGGCGCGGGTGCAGCACATCACCACCTTCGAGCCGCGCACGGGCGGGCAGCAATGGCGGATCGGGGTGCATTTCCTGAATGTCTCGCCCGCCATCGAAAAGCGCCTGCAACGCTACATCGCCCGTCTTGAGCGCGAGCGCAAAGAGTTGGCCTAACATGCCGCCGCTGCCTCCCTCTCACCCGGCCCTTTTATCACTTGGAAACTGTCGCGAAAGCCCGATACTCCCCTCCCCCGCGAGGAGACTGTCGCGAAAGCCCGATACTCCCCTCCCCCCTCGCGGGGGAGGGGCCGGGGGAGAGGGGGAGGTGGCAAGTGAAACGGCGGCTGGTTCGTCCATCGCGCTTGCATACGCTGCTTCGCGGGCAAGAGTGGCGGGGAATGCCCCTTTCTTCGGTGAACCTCCCCCTCTCCCCAACCCCTCCCCCGCGAGGGGGGAGGGGCTTCAAGAGCGCGGGTTGAATCTTTCGCGGCAACCTCATTACGCCTTCCTCACCCCCTGCCCCTCTCCGCGTACGGAGAGGGGAGGTATTTGCCTCCTCTACCCTCTTCGAGGGGAGAGGTCGGGAGAGAGGTTAGGCGTAGGGAAGCGTTTCTTTAGCATGATTTGCGGCCATGGGCCGATTAGTGCGTTACCCAATACGAAAAGCCCATGAATACCTTGAGTATGATTCTCTTGGCCTGCCTTGCCGGCGGCCTGATCAGCATGGCTGCGGCGGCCGCCGTGGTCTTTCGTCTGCCCCGGCAATCCATGGCGGTGCTGGTGGCCTTCGCCGCCGGGGTGATGCTGTCCTCGGCTTTTCTGCACGTCCTGCCGGAAGCCTTCGCCGCGCTGCCGCCGGCCGATATGCACGACGGGCACGCGCACGGCGGGACGCAGGCGACGCTGTTCGCGGTGATGCTGGCGACGCTGTTCCTCTTCTTCGCCCTCGAACGCCTGGCCCTGTGGCGCCATTCGCACGGCGACTGCGCCGCGCACGACGGACACCACGCGACGGTCACGGCGCCGCTGCTGATCCTGCTCGGCGACGCCTTCCACAATTTCGTCGACGGCATCCTGCTGGCCGCCGCCTTCCTCGCCGATCCGATGCTGGGCGTGACCACCACGGTGGCCATCATCGCGCACGAGATTCCGCAGGAAATGGGCGATTTCATTCTCCTGTGCAACGGCGGCTGGAGCAATACCAAGGCATTTCTCGCCAATGCCGGTTCCAGCTTCAGCTCGCTCGTCGGCGGCCTGCTTGGCTACTTCATGCTCTCCTCGGCCGGCGATGCGCTGCCTTATGTGCTGGTCATCGCTGCCGCCAGCTTCATCTATGTCGCCTTGGCCGACTTGCTGCCCTTGCTGCATCGGCAGCGCGACAGCTTCCTGCGGCAAACGGCGCTGATCGCCATCGGCGTCGCCGTGGTGCCGCTGGTCACCCGCCTCACCCACTGAGGCGCGGGGCGGCCCTGGCGCCACGGGTTGACTTTGCAAAATTAATAAAATCGCGTATTGTGTAGATACGATTTGCCGAAAGTGTCAGTTTCGGCGGTTGTTGGCAAATGCAGAAAGGCGCTCGTGCCCGGGTTTTCGCCTGTCATTGGCGGAAAGCCAGCGAGGCTGGCGCGTCGCATTTGCGATCTAACTAACTGAAATGGAAAAACTATCATGACTATCGCAAAAAAGCTTGCTTTGCTGATTTTCGTGGCGGTGCTTGGCATGATTTCCGTCGGCGCCATCGGCCTGTACGAGGAAGGGCATGTATTCGACGCGGTGGAGGATGTCAATGACAACACCATCCCCAGTATCACCCGGGTGCTTGAACTCAAGGAGCGCTTCCAGAACGCGCGCATTCAGGTCCTGCTCCATGCCGAGGCCTCGCAGTCGGCGGCGAGGAAGGCGGAGATTGAAAGAACGCTCACCACGCTCCGGGCGGAGATGCGGAAACTTGTCAGTGACTATATCGCCGAACATCTCTCCAACCCGGCGGACAAAAAAATGGCCGAGGAGTCCCAGGCGCTCATCAACGAATATTTCACCAAGGTCATCGCGCCCGTAGTGGAACTCTCGCGGAACGGCAGGGAAACGGAAGCCGCAGAATTCCTCATGGAACATGATATCCCGTTAGCGATGAAGGTGAATGCGCACATTGCCGATCACGCTAATTTCAATGCCAGCCTGGCGCGCGCCGCCCAGAAGGAAGCCGCGGAAAACTACGAGCAGGGCAAGTTCTTCTCGATCATCGCCATTGTTGTTATCGGCGTGGGTACAACCGTATTCGGTCTTTTCACCTACCGCCATGTCAGCGGCTCGCTGCGCGCCTTGTCCGATGCGTTCTCCCGCGTCGAGCGCAATCTGGATTTTACCGAACGCTTCGCCGCCGAGGGGGCGGATGAAATCGCCGAGGCGGGGCAGGCCTTCAACAATTTGCTGAGCCGCTTGCAGGGGAGCTTTAAGGACATCAGTCAGCACGCCGTGCAAGTGTCCGATGCCGCCGACAAGTTGACCACCGCGGCCAAGGAAATGTTCGATGCCTCCACCTACCAGAGCGAAGCCGCGTCGAATATGGCGGCGACTATGGAACAGGTGACGGTCAGCATCAATCACGTGGCGGACCGGGCCACGGAGGCCAGCCAGTTGTCCACCGCGTCCGGCACGCTGGCGAAGAATGGCGCAGAGATTATCGGCGCCACGGTGATGAGCATCGACAGCATCGCCGAAACGGTGCAAACAGCGGCCAAGCAGATCGCCGATCTGGAAAAGAACAGCGAACGGATCAATTCCGTCATCCAGGTGATCAAGGAAGTTGCCGATCAAACCAACCTGCTGGCGCTCAATGCCGCCATCGAGGCGGCGCGGGCGGGCGAGCAGGGACGGGGCTTCGCGGTTGTCGCCGACGAAGTGCGCAAGCTGGCCGAACGCACGACGAAATCGACCCAGGAAATCGCCACGACCATCACCGAGATGCAAAGCGTCGCCCAGGCGGCGACGCACAGCATGGACGCGGTGGTGGAAAGGGTTAGCAACGGCGTCGTACAAGCCAACAAGGCGAGTGGGGCGATCGCCGAGATCGGCGTCAGCTCGGAGCAGGCGGTGAACATGGTGGAAGAGATCACCGAAGCCATCTGCGAGCAAAGCGCGGCCAGCACCAACATCGCCCAGCAGGTGGAAAAAATCGCCCACATGTCGGAAGAAAACAATTCGGTGTCGCAAACCACGGCCGATACGGCCGGCGAGTTGTCGGAACTTTCCAAGGAAATGCGGCAAATCGTCGAGCAGTACAAGGTGTAGAGCGGTTTGCCTGATACGCGGGCGGGCGTTCTTTCCAGGCGCCCTCCGTAATTCACGGAGAGTAGGGGCGAATAATTATTCGCCCCTACGTGTTTCGGCGTCGTATCAACAGGCGTCGCAGCGGTGGATTTCCACCGTGGCGTGCGCGATTTCCGGATGCGCGGCGAGCGCCGCGCGGACATGCAGCGGCGTCAGTTCGGCGTCATGGGTGAGGAGCGACAGGGCGCAGGCGTAGGCGCCGTTGCCGACGCGCCAGACATGCAGGTCGGTGATCAGCGTGCCGGCCGGCAGGGTGGCGGCGACGGCGCGGATTTCCGCGACCACCGGGTGATCCATCTCGCGGTCGAGCAGCGCGCCGCCGGCCTGACGCAGCAGGTTTTTGGCCCACAGCCCGACCAGAACGGCGCCGACCAAAGCGCAGGCCGGATCGAGCCAGGCCCAGCCGTAGCGCCAGCCGCCGGCCAGTGCGACGATGGCCAGCAGCGAGGTCAGGGCGTCGGTCAGCACATGGATGGTGGCGGCTTTCAGATTAATGTCATCGTGCGCCTGGGCGTGTTCGTGCACATGCTCGTGCGCCGTTTCCGGTCCGCCGGCCCGGTGCAGGATGGCGGCGCAGGCGATATTGACCAAAAGGCCAAGCACGGCGACGATCATTGCCTCGGCGTAGCGGATCGGCTGCGGCGCCAGCAGCCGGTCGATAGCGCCGAACACCATCAGCGCCGCCACGCCGAGCAGCAGGAGGGCGCTGGTATAGCCGCCGAGCACCTCGATTTTCCAGGTGCCGAAGGCGAAGCGCGGGTCATGGGCATAGCGCCGGGCGGCGGCATAGGCGAAAACCGTGAGGCCGATGGCCAGCGCGTGCGAACTCATATGCCAGCCGTCGGCGAGCAGCGCTAGCGAGTTGAACCACCAACCGGCGCCGATTTCAAGAACCATCGTCGCCAGCGTGATCCACAACACCAGCCGGGTGCCGCGTTCGGCGCGGGCGCTGCCGCCGCCGTAATCGTGCGCCTGCTGCCAGCGCCGCAGATCGTGGTGGTGGGTACTCACTGCTGTCCGTAGCTGGCGAATTTGTCCAGCACCGCCGCCATTTCCGCTTCGCCGAGCAGCACCGGCTGGCCGATTTGGCAGGCCCGCCAGTATTGCTCGCACAATTCTTCCAGTTCCACGGCCAGCGCCAGCGCCTCGGCGAGATCGCGGCCGGCGACCAGCAAACCGTGATTGGCCAGGAGGCAGCCCTTGCGTTCGGCCAGCGCCGCCAGCGCCGCCGCCGACAATTCCGCCGTGCCGAACAGGGCGTAATCGGCGCAGCGGATGCTGTCGCCGCCAAAACGGGCGATCATGTAATGAAAGGGCGGAATGGCGCGGCGCAGGCAGGCCAGGCTGACGGCGAAGGGCGAATGGGCGTGCAGCACGGCGCCAACTTCCGGGCGGGCGGCATAGAGATCGCGGTGGAAACGCCATTCGGAGGACGGTTTGCGCCGGCCCGTGGGCGTGCCGTCGAAGGCCAGCAGCGGAATGTCGGCGACAGCCAGGGTGGCGTAGGGCAGGCCGGTCGGCGTGATGTAAAAGCCATCACCGTGGCGGACGCTGACATTGCCGGCGGCGCCGCGATTGAGGCCGAGCGGCTGCATGGCCTGGGCGGCGGCGATCAGGGCCTGGCGCGGATCAGTCATGCGCGGTTTCCGGGTGCAGGCTCAACAAACCGGCGCGGCTGGCCGGGCAGACGCCGCGCTCGGTGATGAGGGCGGTGACGAGGCGGGCCGGCGTCACGTCGAAGGCCGGATTGGCGACTGCTTCATCCGCCGCCAGTTGCCGCAGCGCCGCTGGCAAGCCGCCCGCGTCAAAGCCATGCAGGCAGCGCAATTCGTCGCCGTCGCGCGCCTCGATCGGGATGGCGTCGCCATCGGGACAGGCGAAATCGAGCGTGGAGGAGGGTGCGGCGACATAAAAAGGAATGCCGTTATCGACGCAGGCCAGGGCTTTCAGGTAGGTGCCGACCTTGTTGGCGACATCGCCGTTGGCGGCGATGCGGTCGGCGCCGACGATCACCGCGTCGACCCGGTCGGCGCGCAGCAGAATGCCGGCGGCATTGTCGGCGATGACGGTATGCGGCACGCCGTGCCGGGCCAGCTCCCAGGCGGTCAGCAAGCCCTGATTGCGCGGTCGCGTTTCCGAAACCCAGACATGCACGGCGCGGCCCGCATCGTGCGCGGCGTAGAGCGGCGCCAGCGCGGTGCCGCCATCCACCGTCGCCAGCCAGCCGGCATTGCAGTGCGTCATCACATTCAAAATACCGTCGCGGCGCGGCTTCAGTTGCCGCAGCAGATCGAGGCCGTGGTGGCCGATGGCGGCATTGCGCGCCACGTCCTCCTCGGCGATGGCCGCCGCCTCGGCCCACGCCGCGCTTTCGCGCAAGGCCGGCGCCAGCGGCGTCAGCAGCCGGCGCATGCGGGCCAGCGCCCAGCCGAGATTGACCGCCGTTGGCCGGGTCGCGCCGAGCGTGGCCGAGGCTTCTTCCAGCCGCGCGTCGGCAGCGTCGCCGCCCAGAGCGATAGCCAGCCCATAGGCGGCGGTGGCCCCAATCAGCGGCGCGCCGCGTACCTGCATGTCGCGGATGGCGCGCGCCGCCGCTTCCAGACTGTCGATGCGAACCCAATGTAGAGCCAGCGGCAGGCGGGTCTGGTCGATGATGTCGATGACGCGCCGCCCGGGATCGGCGCGCAGGCTGCGGGTGGGGATGCCGTTGATGTTCATGGAGCCGCATTGTGGCATAGTGACCGGTAATGAAACCGCATCTTGCGGCAATCTTTTCCGGCCCATCAACAAGCTGTCTCTCCCATGCCTCGACGTCCGCGCGTTGTTCTGCCCAACCTCCCTTTGCACCTGATCCAGCGCGGCAACAATCGTCAGGTTTGTTTCATTACCGATGAGGATTGTCGCGCCTATCTGGGCTGTCTTTCCGAATATGCGGACGCTGCGGGTTGTCGTATTCATGCCCATGTATTGATGACCAATCACGTTCATCTGCTGGTATCGCCGCCGCATGGCGAAGCAATCGGAAAAAT
>Ga0123353_10000795_pt1 | contig 38396 bp, 21 predicted proteins | sample TergutLab28metaG_3_FD_92763 | JGI IMG/M metagenome (GOLD analysis project Ga0123353, IMG submission 92763) | Labiotermes labralis P3 segment gut microbial communities from Petit-Saut dam, French Guiana - Lab288 P3 | ecosystem: Host-associated > Arthropoda: Insects > Digestive system > Gut ... | reverse complement strand
GGCGAGTACAGACTTGTCTATGACGCGTCGAATTTGGTCAATCTCCTTACGTTTAACAGTAAAGACGATCCCATAACAGGCGAAGAGTTGATCGTTCGAGCCAAGGGAACGGAATGGGCCTGGACTAATGAGGGTGCGGAAGTCACGGACGTGACGACGACGTTGACGCCTGGAGCGCGAGATAATAATTATACGCAGTACGACAGTATAGGACTGACGTTCTCGGAAGCGATTCCGTTCTCAGCCGAAGAGATTGCCACGAAACTTTCCGTGACGAAAGACGGCGCAGCCGTTAATACGGGATTTGTGGTTTCCGGGAGCGGCACGAACTTCACTATCACCTGGACGAACCCGGCCGCTCTTGCCAGTGCGGGAACTTATGTTTTCTCGTTTGCCGGGTTGAACAATCCTGCATTCAATGTTGCTTCGCAAAGTCTCACCGTTGTCGTGGATCAGAATACTGAGTCTCATCCGTTCGAACTTACGGATCTTCAGATCATTTCTGTCACCTCGACTCCGATCTACCTCTACGGGGAATCAACCATCAGTGTCACCATCCAGAACTTCAACCTAGACTATGGCTACGAAGGTAAAGTGTATGTGAAGATATTCATTGCCCTTGCCAACAGCCCGTATTCAGCGGGGGATTCTCTTGCTGATCTCGACTTCGATTTTGACATTAATATTGCTCCCGGGGAAATATACACCGAGCAGCCCAAACTCGTTATTTTCGATGAAGCTCCGGAATTTGTACCGGTAATCGCCGGCTTTTACGGTATTCAGGGAGATATTCGAGTTCTTGATGGACCAGGTGGGGCACAGATTTTCGCCTTTACCACTGACATCATGCCTATCGCTCCGAGTGTTATCAAAGGTGATTCCCAGCTTCAATACACAGGCGATGTCGTCACTGGCACAAACGTCGCATTCGATATTTGGCCCGCAGTACCAGAATCTGGACCCCCCGAAGATCTTGCCGCATTCCAAGGTCAATTCACGCTTTACCGAAACGGCGAGAAGGTTGAGGACTTTGTTCTCAACGGTTTTACACCCGATTCTCTTGGAATCTATGTCTATGGCGTCAGTTGGGATCCCTCTTTCACTTCTCCCGGCGGCGAGTACAGACTGGTCTATGACGCGTCGAATATGGTTAATTACTTGTCATTCCTGTTTTATGAAAGCGAAACTCCAGCCCTGGGAACGGAATGGACCTGGACTTCTGAGGGTGTTGTGATTGAGACAGTTGACGCAACGTTGACGAAAGGTGCCCAGGCGGATGAATTCTCCGCGATCACAGACGCCACACTGGCCTTCAGTGACGCGGTTTCGTTCACCACCGACGACATTGCCGGCGCTCTGAACCTGACGTTCAATGGTGAAGCAGCAGCTGTTGCGTTCACCGTGACAGAGGCCGATGGTGTTTTCTTCATCTCTTGGGGAGGAACAGATGCTGTCGGAGCTTACGTGCTTTCCTTCAACGGTGGGGCGCTGAGCACCTCAACATTGGTTGTCGGTAATGCCGAAGCGAGCTGGACGGTCGAAGAAGAGCCGGTTGTTGTTGTGACAGTTGACGCAACATTGACGAAAGGTGCCCAGGCGAATGAATTCTCCGCGATCACAGACGCCACACTGGCCTTCAGTGACGCGGTTTCGTTCACCACCGACGACATTGCCGGCGCTCTGAGCCTGACGTTCAATGGTGAAGCAGCTGCCGTTGCGTTCACCGTGACAGAGGCCGATGGTGTTTTCTTCATCACCTGGACCGGAACAGATGCTGTCGGAGCTTACGTGCTTTCCTTCGACGGTGAGTTGTTGAGCACCGAAATATTGCTTGTCGGTGCCGCCGATCAGAGCTGGACGATTGAAGAAGAGCCGATTGTTGTTGTGACCGTTGACGCGACGTTGACGAAGGGTGCTCAGGCGGATGCCTACTCCCCGGTGACAAGTGCCACGCTGGTCTTCAGTGACGCGGTTTCGTTCACCACCGACGACATTGCCGGCGCATTGAGCCTGACGTTCAATGGCGCAGCAACCACTGTTGCGTTCTCCGTGACAGAGGCCGATGGTATTTTCACCATCACCTGGGCCGGAACGGATGCTGTCGGAGCTTACGTGCTCTCCTTCAACAATGAGTTGCTGAGTACCGAAACATTTGTCGTCAATGCCGCCGCCGATCAGACTTGGGAGATTGAGGCGATTCCGGAGCCGGAAAAAGTTCAATTGGTCAGCATCGCTGCCGCGAAGACTCATGTGAGTGTAGACAGTCCGTCTAACAGTGTCACGTTGGTCTTCAGTGGTGATGTTCAATACGATTCCGCGGCCTTCCTTGCCGCCATCAGTGTGAAAAAAGATGGTGCCGACGTGAGCGACTTTAGCTTTATCGTGAGTCCGGAAGCGGATGGCTCGTCTTACATGATTACGTGGGCGAGTACCCAATTGGCCGGAAAAGGTGCTTATGTCATGTCGATTGACACGACTCTGTTGAGCGACCTTGATGGAAATGCCCTTGATGCAACCAGTAAAACTGCAAACTGGATCGTGGGTGAATTCCACGTTGTGACGACGCTGGATGATGTTGTGGATGAAGCCGATGGCGTTTTGAGTTTGCGTGAGGCGATTGCCCTGGCAGCGGAAGACGGCATGGACATCATCTTCGACGAAGCACTCTTCGCGGATGGAGCCAAGACGATCACGCTGAGTACAAAGTATCGTCCTTTGATCATTGATTCCGCTGTCACGATTGTTGGTCCAGGTTCGGACTTGTTGTCCATCAGCTCCAACAATCAAATGCGTGTCATGTACATCGCCACAAACTTCAAAGAGGTTAACATCTCCGGACTTACGATCCGGGACGGATACGCCCATTTGGCAGGATACGGCGGCGTCGGAGCCGGTATTTACGCGACCAACACGAAGCTGACTCTCGACGACGTGGCGTTCATCAACAACAGTGCCACTTACGGAGGTGCGGTCTGTACCTATTACACGGACCTTAATATCACCAATGCGATTTTCGAGGGCAACTCTGCGGAAACAGAAGGCGGAGCCATCTGGCACTATGGGTCCACCAACAAAGTCACGGGATTGGAATTCTCTGTCACGAATGCTGAATTTGTGGATAACACGGCCCAGATTTTCGGTGGAGCGATCTATCTGAAGTCAACGCCGACAAGTCCGGCGACGATTGAGAATGTGTCCTTCAATAACAATTCCGCGATCTACGGCGGGGCTTTGTATCAGATTTCAGGAGACCTCGTGATTAGTGGCACAGAGTTCGTGGGCAACAAAGCTCTCACCATCGAAGGTCGAGGCGGTGCGATTTACTCTGCGAGTGGTGTGCTTGATATTTCGTCGTCGAGCTTCGACTTCAACACGGCCATCTATGGTGCCGGAATCTGGCGTAATAGCCAAGTGGACAAAGCTCTCACTCTCACGAATGTCAGATTTGACAGTAATGCAGCCACCAGGTTTGCCGGTGCCATTTATTGCAGCCTCCATTCCAAGGGTGACGTAGTGATTACCGACAGTCAATTCGTGGACAACACCGCAGGCACGTTTGGCGGAGCCATCTATGCTTCGAGTGGAACGTTCGATGTGAGCAATTCCGTGTTCACCGGCAACAACGCCCCGCAAGCCAAACTTGCCGTCCGCCTTGCCGATGCGACGTTTGTCATTGATGGAAAAGTCTTTGATGGAATGCCCGAGGATAACTTCGACGATCCCAGTGAATGGCTGTAAAAATATCAGGAGAAAGTTTCCATGAAGTTTTCATATAAAATCTTCGTGAATTTGTATGAATCTTCATGAAACTCTCTGTTTCTGAAAAAAACACGACCTTTTCCGACACATACGGAAGAGGTCGTTGTTTTTCTTGCATGATTGGGACAATATATCTTGTCGTGTTTGCGCCGTTTTAAAAATCAATCGATGAATCCCAGGGGAATTCTTCGCAAGACCTCTTCAATGACAGAATGAGGGTAGGCGATATTGAATCGCAGAAATTGTCGGCCTTCCTCGCCGAAAATGAATCCGTCATCAAAGAAAATTCCGGCTTTTTCACGCATCCGGCGTTGCAATTCCAAAGAATCAAGTTTAAAAGTTCTGAAATCCAACCACATCAGGTAGGTCGCTTCGAGCGGTGAAATGACGACTTGCGGCAGGTGTTGTTTTAGGGTTTGAGATATGAGTTGGGCGTTGGCCTGAACGTATTTGAGCATCTCTTCAAGCCACGGCTCCGCGTGACGATAAGCAGCGATACAAGCCCGATAGGCAAGACAATTCAAACTATGAAATCCGCAATCGTGGGCAGTGTGGAGATACTTTTCACGCATCGCTTTGTCCGGGATCATGATATTTGAAACCTGGAGTCCGGCGATATTGAATGTTTTCGAAGGAGACGTGCAGGTGATACAATGATTTGACGTTTTTTTCACAAAAGACTCGAAAACGTGATGATGATGCGGTGAAAACACAATGTCGAAATGAATTTCATCGGAAACGACAAGCAGATCGTTTTTTCTGCATATCCAGGCGACTCTTTCCAATTCTTCCGGTGTCCACACACGTCCGACCGGATTGTGAGGACTGCAAAAAAGAAACATTTTCGCTTCATCCAGCGAGGCTTTTCGTTCAAGATCATCGAAATCCATCGAATATTGTCCCTGTTCGTTGACGAGTGGGTTGGCAATGACTTTTCGATTGGTGCCGGTGATCGTTCGGGCAAAAGGATGATAAACCGGCGGCTGAATGATAATACCGTCTCCCGGTTTGGTCAGCGCATGGATGAGGTAATGAATTGCCGAGACGATTCCCGGTGTGGTCACGATGAACTCTTTTTCGACGGTCCAGTGATGACGTTTCTGCATCCAGTGAATTACGGCATCGTAATAGTCCGGCGTCGGCTCGGTGTATCCGAAGATCAGGCGGTCAATTTCTTCGTGGAGTGCCGCGACAATTTCCGGTGCCGTGGCGAAATCCATATCAGCGACCGACACGGCAATCATTCCTTCGGCGGCGTTGCCCATCACGTGTTTCATCGTTTCCCATTTCGAGGCACCGTGATTCCAGCGGTCAATAATGTTGTCAAAATCGTAAGGCATTTGTATGATTCACCTTGAGAAATTATGTTGGAACGTTTGTTGGCCAAATGACCGCCCATGTTGGTTCCGGTATAAAACTCGTGAGGAATATTGCGGTCCAGTGGCACGCTGGGCGGTGCAACGACACGTTGCCCGTCGGAGACATTTTTCAACGTCCTGGGGTGTAACGTTTCACAACTTTCCAAATCGACCAACCATGAACGCACATAACAAAGGACGTTGAAAAAATGCCTTCGGCGACCAGCGGATGGCCGCTGGACCCCACTTGCCTTTGAGAGCACAAACTCGTGAGGCCAGGTGCCCACCCCTACCGATCCCGGTAAGAGGCGAGTCGGAACAAAAATCCATTCTATCATATGTGAATTTATTCCACCAGAGTTATTTTTTGTTCAAAAAAACATGGTTCGGGAAAATTGTGTGAGAAAAATCACGAAGGAACGATTGAAAAAATTTGGTTTCTTCAATGCCCCTTTGAAAGTCTGGAAAGCCCTCTATAATTTAACAAAGGACGACTATCGCTCATTATTTTCTCATGTCGGATTTCGATTTCATTTCAGAAACACTCAGGTCTGATGATCCAGGCACGTTGATGTCACTCTGGAAAGAGGCTGACAATGTTCGCCGTGTCAACGTGGGTAACGAAATTCATTTACGCGGACTGATTGAAGTATCTAATATCTGTAGAAGAAACTGTCAATATTGTGGAATACGTACTGGAAACAAATCGGTTGAACGTTACCGGTTGACCCGAAGTGAAATTTTGAATTGTGTTGAAAAAGCGTTGGAATTCGATTACGGAAGTATTGTTCTGCAAGCCGGTGAAGATGTCGGAATCGATGGCCCCTGGATGGCGGAAATTATTGCAGAAATTAAAAAGAAGACGCCACTTGCAATAACACTGAGCCTTGGCGGACGGGACGAAAACGATTATCATCTTTGGAAAGAGGCCGGTTCCGATCGATATCTGTTGCGTTTTGAAACGTCGAATCCAACGCTGTTCGCCGCGATTCATCCTCCGTTGCCGAACAGGAAACCCGTTGACCGACAAAAACTGCTCTTAAAACTTCGTGAAATTGGTTACGAAATTGGGAGCGGCGTCATGATCGGTATTCCGGGGCAGAGTTACGAGGACCTTGCCCGTGATATTGAGCTTTTTTCAAAGATGGAGCTCGACATGATTGGGTGTGGACCATTTGTCCCTCATCCCCAGACTCCGTTGGGAATCCTGTTTGAGGAAAAAGACGAAAAAATCAAACAAAAAATGATGGTCGAGGCGGGGATTCCGAGGATTGATCCTAGTGACCAGGTGCCCGCAACCATTGAGATGGCATTCAAGGTCATCGCTTTGGTAAGGCTGACCTGTCCGAAAGCGAATATTCCATGTACCACGGCTGTCGCGACGATCGACAGACAGGACGGCAGGAAACTCGGACTTTGTCGCGGTGCAAACGTTGTCATGCCGAACCTGACGCCGATCCAATACCGCAAACTTTACGAGATTTATCCGAACAAAGCGGCCATTTACGAGACGGCTGAAGAAACCCATGAAACCGTTGTCAGGAACATTCATGAAATTGGTCGCGTCATCGGCAAAGGGCGGGGAGACTCGCAAATCATGAACGAACGCAAATAACGCAAACAAAACGTCAATTGACGGCATTGAATTCCAAACTTCCAACCTCAAACCATTGAATAAAGCATTTCCTATGTCCGTTTTTGCAGATATGAAACAGTTGAGCACTTCCGGTTATGATTTTATTGATGAGCCGCTCATCTGGAGTCATCTGGAACGTCCTTTCGACAAAGGACGCTTTCGTGAAATTTTGGCCAAGGCCATGAATAAAGAGCCGCTTGAGCTTGACGAAACGGCAATGCTCATCGCCGCCAGTGAAAAAGATCAGGTCGAGGAAATCTTTCATTGCGCCAGACAACTGAAAAAGGACGTTTACGGCAACAGAATCGTTCTTTTTGCTCCGCTTTACATCGGAAATTCATGTGTCAATAACTGTCGATACTGTTCGTTCCGTGCAAGCAACAAGGAACAGATCCGGCGCACCTTGACGATGGATGATTTGACCAAGGAAGTCAATATTCTTCTTTCGAAGGGACACAAACGTTTGATCCTCGTTTACGGCGAACATCCGCAATACACGCCGGAGTTCATCGCCGAGACCGTTCGTCATGTTTACTCGGTCAAACAGGGAAACAACGGTATTCGTCGCGTGAATGTCAATGCCGCCCCGCTTGATGTCGAAGGTTATCGAACGGTGAAAGAAGCCGGGATCGGAACGTTTCAGATATTCCAAGAAACATATCATCACAAAACTTATGCCGAGATGCACCCCGACAACACCCGTAAGGGAAATTATCTTTGGCGGCTCGACAGTTTGGCCCGGGCCATGGAGGGAGGATGCGACGACGTTGGTCTCGGTGTTTTGTACGGACTTTTCGATTGGCGGTTCGAGACGCTGAGTCTCGTCGCGCATAGTCATCATCTGATGAAACATTACCATGTCGGTCCGCATACGATCAGTTTTCCGCGTATTCAGCCGGCGAGCGGAATTGATCTCGAAAACGTGCTCAAGTATCATGTTTCCGATGATGATTTCCTGCGATTGATCGCGATTTTACGACTTTCGGTCCCCTACACCGGTCTGATCTGCACGGCTCGTGAGCCGGCGCATGTCCGTCGTGAAGCTCTTGGTTTCGGCGTTTCACAAATGGACGCCGGAAGCCGGATTGAGATTGGCGGATATGTTCTCGCGGGCGACGCTCAGGTTCAGGTCCTTGAAAAAGAGCAGTTCCAACTCGGGGACATCCGGCCTCTTGATGAGGTGATCCGTCAGCTTCTGAACGACGATTATATTCCCAGTTTTTGCACGGCGTGTTATCGGCTGGGACGAACCGGCGAAGTTTTTATGGAATACGCAATTCCCGGTTTCATTCAAAACATGTGTACGCCCAATGCGCTTGCAACGTTGGAAGAGTATCTGGTTGATTATGCGTCTCCCGAAACGCGGGAAGCGGGCGAAAAGCTGATGGAACGCGAACTTGCCCGATTTCCTGAAGGAAAATTGAAGGATACGCTCATCACGCGGATCGAAACAATAAAGACATCCGACAAACGTGACATGGCGTTTTGAAAAAGTAAAAGGTGACAAGAAAAACGCTTGTGGCCTCTTACCTTTTTACCTTTATTCAATAAATTTCCTCAGCAGGATCGTGTCTTCGGCATTGAGTTTGTGGCCGCGTTGATAACCAAACGGGATGGAGCGGTCGATCAGGTAAAACGCCCGATGTCGTGTGATGTCTCCGGTGTCACTGCCGAGCTCCCTGCCGATCATGTAACCGTCCGGATAAACGGCGTAAAACTGACTCCTATCTGTTGGAAGATTGTAAGTTATCCCCGATGGTAATTCAATTTTGATGACACCATCATTGGGGGTCGTATCGGTATCATAGCGTCCCCCTTCGACATCAAGTTTTTCAACCTCAAAATATCCAATTGTCACCCAAACGGCAAAGACGTTGGACGTCGTCGTTGTCATGCTGGAGAGCCGCTGGAGTCCTTCGAGGGCGTTGTAGGTATTGGCCCCTCTTCCTCGCGGATCGGTGGTCGAGTCACCTGCAAACAATGGATAAAAGGTTGACGATGTGGAGGAATTCCATAACCGCAACATGGTTGCCTCAACCGGCGAATCATAAAGGGAGCCTGGTGTCAACAACCACGAGTCGGCGGAACCACGGAAAGGACGGACGTCACGTTCATCGTTGAAATCGCTATAGGAAATCGGTGTCCGTCCTCCCATGAGGGCAAGAAATGCCGGTTCCGTCATCGTGTTGACATTGATCTTGCCCGGTTCACGGAATCGCGAAATACTGTAAGGATTGGCCGTGTTCAGGTCATACCAGTCGCGAGTCCCGAGAAATCGTGACGGTATACCAACATAGTTGAGCAGTTTGACAAGATTCAGCGAATTATTTCTTGGCGGCGTCTTGGTCAGGTCATTTTCGGCAAAGAAATTGAACAAATGTCCGAACCGTGCATCCGTTCCGAGAGAGGACGCTGCATAAGGATACGGAACGCTGGTGATACCTTTGTCGGCAAATTCGATGCCCAATCGTCCCGGACTGCTTGCCGGCACCTGGAGAATCTCATACGGATTGGCCAGCGGCGCATCATTCCACGGAAGGTGAAGGAAAGGATAGGGAATATCCCGTGGAGCAGCCATTCCTCTATGGGACGGCATGCCGAGGTAAATATTGTTGACTTCCACTCCCAGTTCCTCTTCTATGGCCGAGATCACCGTGACATTGGCCGGTATCATGGTGGTCGGTTCTGTTGCCGTGTTTAGTCTTCCCAGCGTATGAACGGGATATTCCTTGAAAGCGGGGTTGGTCCCGAAGTCAATATCCGGTTGAAAATACATTGGGTCGTTAATGATGTCCGTATCTTGCCGATTGGTTTCCACGGGATTGTCGATGTCGCTCCCGTCCGTTCTCCAGGCTCCGTGACGTTCCCTGACATTCGGCAATGTTCCGCTGAACGGCACCATCCATTGACGTGACGCGAATCCCTTGACGGTCGGTTTTAAGGGAAGCGGCGTAAATTTCGGGTATTGATCGGGATTGGCATAGTCTTCTTCCATTTTACCGTCTTCCGACTCCCCGTTGAATACTTTGAGGTCAATCATGCTCCAGTCGACCGTGATGTAAGGGTTCGTGACGGGATCGTAATCGCGTATGGGATCGGCCACCCGTTGCAGGAAAACGGACCTGTAAAGAGGCGCAACTCCGGTGCCGACCAGTCCGTCCCTTGAAATGGGCATACTTTCCTTGGGTGAAATAGGTTCTTCCAGATCGTCCGGGAAGGTTCGTGAACTCAGGGTTCCATAAGCGTCTTTAAGATAGTCGCCGCCGGATGGAAGTTGAAATTCCGGGTCGGTGTCGTTATCGAACGTGGGCTGTTGATAATAATTGTCCCGAAGCGGTTCCGAGACATTGATTCCGATGCCAAAAATGCTCGACCCCAACCAAGTGGCGGCGTCGGGCCACCCTGACGGTCCTTCAGAGGCGGCGATCATGACTCTCGGTTGGCCGATTTGATAGTCCGCCGGAACGATAAAGTCCGGGTTGGTTATGGGATTGCGCAAGTCGATTTTCGGACCGGCCGGTTTGCCGAATTGTCCCACTTGCGAACCGAGGAAGGTGAGTTCCCGCGGTCCGATCACGAGATATTCGTTGGGACGAAGACTGATACTGCCGGACCGGTTCCAGAAGGTTCTGTCAAAACTTGTCAGTGAAGAATCCGGTGTTCCTCCGAGCCAGATGATACGATCAATGAGAATGTCCGTGGACAAGGCGGCGAATCCGAGGAGGCTTCCCCGCTTGATTGTGTCTCCCAGATATTCCCCCGGATATTGTTCCGGTTGGAACGAAAACGTGCATGGATGATCGGTCAATTGTTTGACGATGCTGTTTTCGGTGCTTTTGATGGTGCTTTCTCCGATGACGAGCCGCCAGACCGGAACCCTGATGCCGGAGCTGTTTGTCGTCGTTCTCGCGAGGTCGAGTTGATCGTTGGTGTAAAGTTCCGGGGCGTACTGCGGTCGATTCGGGTTGGAATGACAATAAAGTTCGAAGAAAGCAGAACCTTGGGGGATGCGGATTTGATCAAAATCCTCGTCAGGTTCCTCCGGATCAGTCACCGACTTGCCCGAACTTGTGTCCGCAACGCGCCGGTCATGAAACGCCAATGTTTCCGTGAGCAAAAGGTCCGACGGTTCCAGTCCCCAAACAAGACGCAAGTCATCATGGTATCCGTAATTCCCGGAAATGGTGCAATTGATCCGGTCGTCCAATGTGGGTAATGCGGTATCATAGTCGAAACCGACAATTCCCCAGCCATCGAACGGGTTGACATCGAAAACAAACGGCGTCATCGTCGCGTCGGGGTCGGTAAAATCGACGAGATTGATCGCCCATTGCGCAAGTCGCGTGGCGGTCAGTTCCCGGCAAAGTTGGGCATTGTTCGCGACCGTGGAATCCTGAGCGTAATCCGGATCAAGATCAATGATCGCGGTATCGTCGAACATCTGTTCATAAGACAGAACCATGAGCAGCAGATAAACGGTTCGGGCAAATGCCATCCGTTTGAAGAGTCCGGTTTGGTATTCGGCGGACGACTGGGGATTGATGACATCCGGATCGTTCATGAGGGCATTGAGATTGAGTTTTCCATCAGCGGAAAGGTAAGACATATAGTCTATCAACTCTTTCGTCAGCATTCTAATTTGATCTTCCGCCAAACCATTGGTATTCTTGACGTTGTTGTAGTGATTGACGCAGAATTGCACCCGGGCGACAAGACCTTTCGAATCATTCACATTTGAATCTCTCCAAACATAGGCGTCATAGGCCGACGGTATGTCGTTGGAATGGGTTGTCAATGTGTATTTGGCATTTGCAGGCACAGTCGGAGGATCGTTAGGATTGTTATTTCTGTCGAGCAGCAATTCTTTCAATCGTGATGGCAGATTTGCCTGATCCAGGTCGTTACTGCGCAAAATCGCTTCCAGTTCCGCTGCCGTGAACGGCTGATCATAAGGCGTCGAATGATTCGGGTCAAATTCGTAAGGATTGTTGAAAATGACATCCGCGCTCCAACTGCTTTGGTCCCAGGATCGGAAAAACTCACCGTTGCCGTCACGATCGTAAAAGTAGGTCCTGTTTCCCAGGGCGTCGTAAGCCAGAAAATTCGTATCGTAATAATCGGGGGCAACACCTCCATAAACAGATGGATTTGCCGCCAAATCCTGGTGTGCCTGGACAGGATTCTCAAAATCGAACTGATCTCCTGACATGGAATTTCCCGGTTTAGGATTGGGGAGTGATTTATCTCCCATATCACCGGCATAACGGGCATTGAAGAAATTTTGAGAATTTGCCAAACCAAGTTTCGACAATCCTCGTCTCAAATCAATCGCGGCGGGACCATATCCAATCCCCAGGACAGTATTGGGAGGACCGGGATTCACCTGATTATTGCCATAAATCGGATCGGTGAAGAGAGTATTGTTTTCAACCAATTGACTGAGATTTCCATGGGCATTGACGTTGAGACGTCCGTCCATGTCGAGGACGAGATAGGAAACAAGCGGCACATAGAGTTTGCCGTCTTTGGTCGAGCGGACCGGGAGCGACGTCCGAACCCAGATGCTGTCTTTGATCCCGTCCCCGTCGTTGTCGACGTCCAATGCAAAATTCGGGTCCGTCGAAAGGGTTTCGGCCAAAGCTGCTTGAACATTTTGGGTGAATTCAGGATTGCTGCCGCTGAAATTCGGGTGGTCAAACGGCAACGGGCGAAGGGTTTTTTTTCGCAATTCATCCGGCGTTTCCGAACCGGTGTACAGACCCGGTCTCAGGAACGATGCAATGACACGGAGTCCATTGGATGTCGGTTCCAGCCACGCCAAAAACGGATTCCGGGCGTCCGGGGCGGTGTAATCGACGTTCAGCGCCCAGTCGTTGTTGAGTAAATAACCGCGCAGTCCGGAAGGTGTGTTCGGGTTGAGTTGGTTGGCGTAAGGCAGACCGTCATTGTCCTCAAGAGTCAAACGCGGAGCCGTGCCCGTCATGACCGTGTTGTCGAACCCAACCCCCGTTCCGCTGAACGCCGGCCCGTTGATATAAAGTTCTGTGCCTTGCATGGGATCAAAGTCGGAAAATGTAAGAAAGTTTACTCCGTTAATGTCGCCTGTACCATAATTGCGAAGAAAATCGGTAATATGTGTGCTTCGCCATTTTTTCAAATTGTTGTCATAAAACGTAATGACGTTTCCTGGCTGTTGGGTGTAATCAATGAGTGAATTTGGTGGACCAAAAAAGGGGATAACACCGTTTCCCGGCATCTGCCCCACAGAGCTATAAAAGGAACGATCGCCGTAGAGCGTTGCACCGAGGGAATAGTAGCCGATGCCGGAAACGGGGCTGTCGGAACCGGAAATCAACTCCAGAACCGCTTCGTGGAGGTCGGCGACGGGTGAGTGGGTGTATTCCTTGATCTTGCGGTTGGACGCGGCAGCGCGATACTGCTGTGACGAAATCATCATGAAGGTGGCCACCAAAATCGCAAAGAACGTCATCATGGCCAGGACCAGCAACAGAATGACCCCTCGACGTTTCGGCAAGGTTGTTCTTATTGTCATTGGATTTCTCCTTTATTTTCTAGCTTTTAACTGCCCGGCCCTAATTTTTTTCATTTTTTCGTTGCAGACAAAGTCAAAAAGTCAAAATATCATCACGTGTCATCGCGGCATGATCGTCGTCCGAACGTCGACAACATCGTCGCAAAGGATGGCTGTAATATTCGTATCATAAGTTCCGTTCCAAGCTGGTCCCAACACAAACACTTGGCGTTGGTAACCGCCGGTCTGATTTTCAGTGATTTCCCCCTCACCGACAACACGATACCACTTGGCCACAACCACACCGCGACCGGGATTATCAATATTGACCCATGGCGCATAATCCGGTGAAAAACCCGTCAATAAGATCCAACGAATCGTTGAAAGATCAAGATCGTCAATATCTTGGGCACTGAGTATCAGATGGCCTGTACTTCCACTGAATGTTGCATTGACCGTGCGTTCTCCGGGATCATTGACCCCTTCAGGAGGAACACGTCCGTAAAAAACGATTGATGATACTTCATAAGAGGAAATATATTTCGGATCTGCACAACCACGAACGTCATTCGTACCGAATGAAAGACGATTGACATGACTGGATGGTACCATTGGAGAAACCATATACATCCAGGAAAACATTCCTTCACTTTGAACTGGATTGCCGCCAATAGTCGTGGGGCGTCCTTGTGGATTGTCTGTCGGCGGTTCAAAACGAATATCATCGGACGCACGAAACATCGACATAGTATCATCGTAATTGAGCCAATTCACGGAATTCGGATAATAGGTCATCGGGTAACGTCTAAGTCCGTTGCCGCTTGTTCTTTTGCTTGGAAACACATAGGGATCGGGACTGACAAGAGTTCCATCATATTTCCAAAAAGCAAGTGGATCAACAATATAAGGGTCAACAACACGCCGCAAATCGTTTGGATTACCTGGGGCAAACCTCAGGGTATTGACTGGATCAACGGCTTCGGGTTTTTGCCAGTCGGCCATTTGAATTTGGTGGAGGGCGGCACGGCTGCATGTGGCGCTGTAGTCGGCGACCTTTGCGCGTCGGACCTGGATTCCGCCGAGCATCACCGCGATGATTGTGCCAAGGATGCCGATCGTCAGAATCGTTACCGACGCCAAAATTTCAATCAGCGAAAGACCGGCACGAGGATTATGGAAATGATGATAGTGTCTCATGTCATCGCCCTCCTATTCCCTGTTGATTTCTGGCAAATTTACGTGAACTTGTTTCGAGGTTGTTCCTCTCTTCCAATGAGCTCAAAGGCACTGATGAAGCGGCGGCCACCGGCTGGATAACCGTTGTTCCAGACTTCGGAAACAGTGTCACCCAAAAATTGCTGAGGTCCTGATAGTTCCATTTGTCGTCCTCAGGTAAACCACCGATATCTCCATTATCATCCCAATAGGCGACACGATCCCAAAGCCCGATGCACAAAAAGATCGGCTCATTGGAATTATTGGAATTGTTTGAGTGAATGACGTTTCCAACTTCGCCATTGGGGAGAAACATAATCGTCACCGGTATTGTGTCCGATTGAGGGGATTGGTCAAACGTTCTGAAGTCATCCAGGGCAATTCTGCTGTTGTCAAATGTTGGGGCGTAGTCGTCGTCATAGGCGTTGTCGCCGTAGCTTATAACATTTGTACCTTTTCCCGAGCTGTTCAAATCAACGACGACCCCTTGCGGAAACCGGACCGGTGCAGCAAGCGTCGGCTTTGGCTGACGGTAAACCTTGAACGGAACCTGAATAAGGTTTCTTCCAACAGCAGTCGAATCAAATTGCTGCCAGTTGATTTTCGGTGTTCCTGAAGAGAGGTCAAGGAGATATTTCGGTCCTTGATAGTCAAGCTGAATCAAATCACCGTCTTGAACGATTTTTCCGGGTCCCCAAAATCCTGATTCCGCGAAAGGAATTGTCAAATTTCCTGTTAAACCATCAACATCAATTCGTGTTCCTTCGACACATCCGCCGTAGGGACGTGGGACGGCAACCTGTCGCATTTGGAGACATGCCCCGTTGTAAGGGTAATAGGGATAGGGGCCATTGGGTCCCTGCCCCTGCATCTCCAGACCGGTATAGCGTTCGAACCGCACGCCGCACGGGAGCCCGGTTTCGATGGCCCGGAGTCTTGCCTGAGCCAAAAACGTGGAGACGGTATCGGCGGCATCCCGGGTTTTCTGCGTTTCAAGCATCGGACGAATCATCGGAACACTGATCGCCAGCAAAATGGTCATGATCGTCACGACGACCAGCAGTTCGACAAGCGTCAAGCCGGAATATTTGGAATATTTCAAGAATTCTTGGCCTGCGAAGTTTGTTTTTTCATGTCGCACAGCTTTCATGATGGTTACCTCCGCGCATGGTTGGTGATGATATTCAGGTTGATTTCGCCGTCTTTCTCCTGCGGGCTGCCGGTTGGTTCGTTGTTCTCATAAAGCATCGGGTCGATGATGACCGTGGTGTTCATGAAGCCGTCCCATTTGAGCGTGCAGTCGTCTTGTTCTCGACCAGCCCCGCCCGAAGAAACGATCAACGGCACGAGTCCCCAGGCAATGACTGGCTCGCCGTTCGGCCATTGTTTGTCGAGGTCGATCACATATTGATTGCCGGGTAGAATGGTAATAATTCCACCCGACAGATTGACCGGATTCATCGGATCAGGAAAATTTTCCACAGCTTTGGCTTTTTGATCGTTATCAGACCAGTTGGTGATGACCGGCTGACGGTCGGAATCAAACAAACCGGGAGCCCAGCGCATGAAGCTGATCGGACTTCTCCAGCCGTCAATAAAATAGCTGAGTCCGTCCTCGTCGGTCATGATTTCGGAGTCGTGAAAGGCTTCCCGGGTCTCCGGATTACCAAGTGTGACGATCAGGTAAAGGAGTTTTGCAGAAACATAACGATGGACAATAACCGGGTCTCGTGCTTTCGCTGCATAATAAGCATCACAGTACATCTTACGAAGCGGAGGAAAATCAGGAGAAGGATCAATGGAAAGGTAATAGTTTGGTGGGGCATAAGTGACAACCCCATTTTCGTTACGGTATTGGAATTGAAAACCGGCAGGACCGATGAGGGCTTCGTCCCAACTGCTTGGCATTTCCATTCGCATGAGGTCACGAAGCATCCACAAACGCATCGCATGGGCAATAAACGGATGTTCCGGCAATGCTGTCGGAAGTCGTCTTGTCTCGAAGTTTTCGTACATCTCCGAGATGATTTCGTCGATCTTGTCGATGGTTATCCGGGTGTTCGCGACACGGGCGGAATAGATCGCTTGATTGGTCACGACGATCGCCATGGAAGCGAGAAGCCCGATGATCAGAACCACGACCAAAAGTTCAACAAGTGTGAACCCCTGCAAGGTCGACCGTGGTTTTTTTATCCCTTTTTTCATGGAACACCTCAACTTCCGAGCGTGGTTCCGCCGAAATTGGCCTGATTGTCATCGTCTTCCTTGGTACAATTGACGCGAACTTCCTGATCGGGATCAGCAGCGCGGAAACCATGATCATGATCTCCGTAAACACCATCAAGTCCCGGATGAATCAACTGGAACGATTTGGGGTTGTGCCAAACCGCATTGGCAACATTGCTGCCTGAACGTGCATACGGCACGACACATCCCAAGGTTCCGTCCTCATCATGGAAATGCTTGGGATGGCCGGGATTTTGAGGGTCCTCATAACCGGCTTTGAAATAAACGATCGGATATTTGTAGGATTTGAAATAATAAACACCAAAAGGATTGTCACAATTAACAACGTTACCGCCGATGGTCAATTCCAGCATGGGTTTTTCACGCTGAACATTGGGGTTGAGGTTGAAAGGGTTCGAAGGGTCGGCACTGAATCCGCCGAGCATACCACCTTCAGGCAATCCACCGAGCCAGAAGGTAATGGCCCCCAAATGACCGACGCCATCCTCATCGGGAATAACGTGACCATCATCAAACTCAACGTCACCATTATTATCAACTTCTACAACTTTCCAACCGGCATTCACAACGTTCTGAAAAAAGACCGGTTCGGAAATATTGCATCGCGGCCATCGTTTGCGGACGTGTCGCATCACGGCATTTGGGTCGGAGAAGTCGGGCGGATACTCGCCGTACTTGTTTTTGTATTGTTCCAGGGCCGCTTCCACCTGAGTGATGTCGGCTTTGATGGCCGCTCGTCGTGCCGCCCTGCCTCCTGCAATTGCCGCAACGGTGACCAGCGAGGCAAGGATGCCGATGATCACGACCACTATCAGCATTTCGACCAGCGTGAAGCCTCGTGCATTTCGCTTTGTTTTTTTGTAGGATTGCATGATATGATCTCCAAAAATATGAAAATAAATTGTGAATATTGTCAGGAATCAGTATAATTCTTTGATTTATTTATTTTTTCGGTGCCGACAACTCTGAAATCAACGAAATCAGCGGCATAAACAGTGCGATCACGATGACTCCGACGATGACTCCGAGGAAAATGATCAAAAGCGGTTCGAGCATACTCATGAGACTCTCGGTGAGCGTTTCGACCTCTTCATCGTAAACGTCGGCCACTTTGTACAACATCGTGTCGAGTTCTCCTGTCTGTTCGCCGACGTCGACCATGTTGATCACCATGTCGTCCATCACTTTCGCCCGGAGCACCATGAGATAGCGCAGGACTCCGACCCCGACTCCGAATACGGCAAAAAAGAACAAGCAACCGAGATGAAATGGCGGAGTTCTGTTCAGTTTGAGCGGATTGGCAATGGTGTCACCGTCACGGATCGCTTCGAGCACCTTTTGGTAAATCCGTTCAAACACGCCGTTGTTACTGGTCTCGCGGGTGATGTGAATCGCTTCAAGAATCGGCACGCCGCTGGTGACAAGCGTCCCCAAAGTTCGCGTCGTTCGCGCGACGATCGTTTTTTCGAACAACTGACCGAAAATCGGAAGTCTGAGCAGGAACAAATGCCAACCGACCCGTCCGAACTCAAAACTGGTACAAAGCCGGATGAAAACATAGATACAGAAAGGAATCAAGGGGAGCAGGAACCAGTAAGTTTTGACCAGCTCTGTCGCCGTGATCAGAAATTGTGTGAGCGGTGGGAGGGGCAGTCCGAAATCCACAAAGATTTTCTGAAACTGCGGCACGATCCATATCATGATGAACGCCAGAATCATGCAGGCAAAGCAAACAACCGCGACGGGATAGGTCAGTGCCGCCTTGATCTTTCTTTTGAGTCGTTCGGAGGCTTCCAGGAAGTCCGCCAGACGCTGGAGAATCGTTTCCAGGGCACCACCGGCCTCGCCGGCCTTGATCATGTTGACATAAAGCCTGTTGAACGCCTTGGGGGTTTTCGCCATCGCTTCGGAAAGACTGGCCCCTCCTTCGATTTCATTACAGACATCAATCAGGCTATTGCGAAGAGCCCCCGGTTTCGACTGTTCGGCCAAAATGTTGAGACTCCTCAGAATCGGCAGACCGGCGTCCTGAAGAATCGACAACTGTCGTGTAAAGGTTGTCAATTGTTTGGACGAAACCCGACCGATGGAAAAGGTTTTTCCCGTCGCTTTTTTGTTCGCGGTTTTCGCCTTGCGTTCCTTGTGGAGCACAATTTTCGTGACCTGGTACCCCATCTGACGGATCGTCGCCTGAGCTTCCGCCTCCGATGGAGCTTCGATAATGTCTTTGATTTCCTTGCCGGTTTTGTCGTAGGCTTCAAATCTGAATTGTGGCATGACGATAGTCCTTGTAAAAAGAATTTTTCAGGATCAAAAATCCGGACCCTGGAATATTTCCTTAGTTTCGTTCTCGTTTCTTTTTTGTTATTGACTCAAAGTATATTTAGCCATGGAAAAACACGGACCAGTGCAAAACGTAAAGCGCAAAATGCAAAGTTATTTTTCACTTTGCGCTTGTCCCTTCCGTGGCTAAAAATAATCGATAGTTTACATTTCCAAGGCGGTTTCCCGTGCGACCTCCTCAATGCTGGAAATTCCTTCGTGAATTTTTCTCATGCCGGCTTCACGGAGCGTGACCATTCCGTTTCTTGAGCCGGCGTTCCGCATTTCTCCCGTGGATGCTCCGCGATTGATCAATTCACGAATGTCGTCGTTGATGATCATGAATTCGTGAATCGCCGTCCGACCTTTGTATCCGGTGTTGTTACACGTCACGCAGCCGCGTCCTCTGTAAAATGGTTTTCCTTCAACATCCCGTGGCGCAAGGTCCAGTTCCAGAAGCTGTTCCGCGTCGGGCGTGAACGGTTCCCGGCATTCGGTGCAAATCCGGCGAACGAGTCGCTGTGCCAGAATTCCCTGGACCGTTGCCGTGATCAAAAACGCCGGAATTCCCATGTCCCGCAAACGTGTGATCGAACTCGGGGCATCGTTCGTGTGAAGCGTGCTGAAGACCAAGTGACCGGTCAGCGAGGCCTGCACCGCAATTTCCGCCGTTTCCACGTCACGAATCTCGCCGACAAGAATCTTGTCCGGGTCTTGCCTCAAAATGGACCGGAGACATTGGGCAAACGTGTTCCCGATGTCCGCGTCGATCGGAATTTGGATGATTCCATCAATGTCGTACTCGACCGGGTCTTCCGTGGTCATCAATTTATCGTGAATGACGTTCAGTTCACTCAAGGCGGCATAAAGCGTTGTTGTTTTTCCCGAGCCGGTAGGACCCGTCACAAGCATAATTCCGTTTGGCAGCTTGATCAGTTCGCGAAATGTACGGATCAATTCCGGGGCCATCCCCACATTGTTCAAATCAAGCATCACCACCGATTTATCCAGAATCCGGCAAACGATGCTTTCCCCGAACATCGTTGGGAGGACGCTGACACGGAAGTCGATGGGGTTTCCGGCCACTTGCAACTGGATTCGTCCGTCTTGCGGCAGACGTCTTTCGGCAATATCCAGCTTCGACATCACTTTGATGCGTGTCGTGATTGCCGAGGCCAGATGTTTTGGCGGCGGAACCATTTCGTAAAGCGTTCCATCCGCCTTGATCCGTATTTTGAATTCGTCTTCGAACGGTTCGAAGTGCAAGTCGCTGGCGTGGTCGCGAATCCCGGTCAGGAAAACCAAGTTCAGGAGTTTTTTGACGGGCGCACTTTCACTCACTGTTTCCACGCTCATCAAATCGAGCATTTCCCCGGACTCCATCGCCGCCGCCATTTTCCGGATTTCCTGGTCATGTTCGATGTCGGCCAAAATCGACTCGACGCTTTCCTTGTTGGTTGCGTAATAACGGTCGAGGGCGGTTTGAATGTCCTTGGGGGTGGTCACGACGATCCGGATTTCATAGCCGAGCGAACTCTTGAGTTCGTCCACGGCAAGCAAATTGTCCGGTTCGCACATGGCGATCGTCAGAATGTTGTCACGAAAACTGACAGGAATCACCTTATACAAAACCGCCATCGGTTCCGACATGTGCGCCAGCACTTCCGGAGGAATGGGAATGTCCACCAAACTGATTTCCTGATAACTGAACTGTTCTGCGAACGCATGGGCCAGTTGCTCTTCATTGAGCATTCCCAGGCTCAGGGCAACCTGTCCCATTTTTTCCCCGTGACGATGCTGATGTTCTTCGACCAGAAGTTCCATCTGTTCATCGTCGATATAACCGAGGTCGACGAAAACCTGTTCCAGTCTGCGTGTCGCCATGAGCGTTCACTCCGTTTCAAAGTTGTCTCTATTCAAAAGTTGTCTGTCTTGTATTCGGTCGGAAATCATTGGGGAATTTGTTTTTAATTCCCAATTCCGCATTATTTGTGCTTTTATCAGTCCTCTTCATCCGCCACGATGTCGCCCATTTCCCAACGCTCAATCTTCTTTGACAGGAGTTCCGGGAGATTTGCTTTGATCATGACCTCTTCTTTGGTGACGATTCCGTCTTTCCAGAGCCGGAAAAGGTGGTCGTCCAGGAGCTGCATTCCGAGCTTGTGACCGGTTTGAATCGCGGATGTAATGCGGAATGTCTTATTTTCACGAATCAGGTTCGCGATACCCGGTGTGATGACGAGCATCTCATAAGCGGCAACTCGGCCCCCCTGGATTCGCGGGAGGAGTTGTTGTGAGAGAATCCCGATGATTGACGTCGAAAGTTGTGTGCGAATCTGGTCCTGTTGGTTTGTCGGAAAAACGTCGATAATACGGTTGACCGTCCCTTGGGCACCCGTCGTGTGAAGTGTTCCGAACACCACGTGACCCGTTTCCGCTGCGGTGATTGCCGCTTCAATGGTTTCAAGGTCTCGCAATTCCCCGACGAGAATAACGTCCGGGTCTTGACGCAAGGAACGGCGGATAGCTTCGGAAAATGACGGAACATCGACACCAACTTCACGCTGGTTCACAGTTGATTTCTTGTGAGGGTGGAAAAATTCAATCGGGTCTTCAATCGTAATAATGTGATGGTCAATGTGTTCATTGAGATAATCAATACAAGCGGCAAGCGTTGTTGATTTTCCGGAACCGGTTGGTCCTGTTACGAGAATCAAACCTCGATTACGCATGATTAAATCTGTCATAATCGGCGGGGTCTGAAGCTGTTCCATCGAAAGGAGGGTATTTGGAATTTGCCGGAGCACCATGCCGGTGTTTCCTTTTTGTTTGAAAATGGAAACACGAAATCGTGCTTTGTCACCAAATGCAAAACCAAAGTCGGCACCTCCTTTTTCCTGTAATTCTTGTTGACATCGTTCCGGGGTGATACTTTTCATCAATGACGTTGCGTCGGCAGGCTCAAGGATTTTTGTTTCAAGTTTCACCAATCTTCCATGCAAGCGAAGAACAGGGGGTTGCCCGACGGCAATGTGAAGGTCGCTTGCCCCGCGAACGACCACTGTTTCCAAAAGTCTGTCAATTAAAATTGTGCTCATCTTTTCAATTTTGATTTAATAGGTGTATATTAACTGTTTTCCGTGTCGGAAATGATGAGAGCAGATTCAGAATTGGTTCGGAGATACTATGTCAACCGAGTAGTGATTGTCAACCAAGTAGCGACCAATGTGAGCGGAAAAGTTCCAAATCAATTCTTAAACGGCTCTAAAAAACATCGCTTCTTTCTCACTCATTATTCTCTTCTCACTTATTATTCTGTTGGAGAGAAGATTACTCAATTATTTTTTCTAAAAATTTTTACACGGCTTGAGAAATCTGAAAAAATTCAAGAACATAATAGAACATAATAGAAGGGCTAAAAGGAGTGGTTTCCTTGGTGTTCCAATGAGACATTGATTTTTTGAGCAAATTTCATGCCGATTGAATAAAAAATGTTTCTTTTTTATTCTTCTCAAACAGATCAGGTCAAGTCGGGAATAAAGATTTGAAAAAATCAAAGGAAATACTCAAAGAGTATTCAAAATGAATCAAAATCGATTCAAAAAATTGAAAATTATTCCGCGATGCGTGCCACGCGAGTGACCTCTTCAATCGTCGTGATCCCACGAAGAATCTTGCGTATTCCGTCGCCATAAAGTGGTGTCATTCCTTCTTTTATAGCGGCATTTCGGATTTCGACAGTGCTTGCCTGCTGAAAAGTCAATTCACGAATCTTCGCGGTCATCATCATGAGTTCGAAAATGGCCATCCGTCCGCGATACCCTCCTTTGTTACAGACCGGACAACCTCGCCCTTTCATGAATGTGGCACGGGCTGCCATTTCCGGAGTAATCCCCGCCTGCTCCAATTCATGCTCTGTAGGAGTGTATGGTTTTTTACATTTTGAGCAATTTACCCTGACAAGTCGCTGCGCCATGATGCCGATGACAGAACTTGAGACGAGATAAGGGGCAACCCCCATGTTGATCAAACGTGTAATAGCTCCAGGCGCATCGTTCGTATGTAGTGTACTGAAAACCAAGTGTCCTGTCAATGATGCCTGAATTCCCATAGATGCGGTTTCGTGGTCTCGCATTTCACCGACAAGAATAATATTGGGTGCCTGACGTAACATGGCGCGAATAACGCGGGCAAAATCCAAACCAATATTGTGTCGAATTTCAACTTGATTGATTCCTGGGAGATAATATTCCACCGGGTCCTCCGCCGTGATGATTTTTCTTGTCGGAGAATTCAATTCATTGAGAGCGGCGTAAAGCGAGGTCGTCTTTCCTGAACCCGTTGGTCCTGTTACCAAAATGATACCATTGGGACGTCTGATTAATTGATGGAATTTTCTGTAATCAGATTCGGCAAAGCCCAAATGGGTTAAATTGACACGAATATTGTCTTTATCAAGAATTCGCATGACAATCGACTGTCCGTGGCTTGTCGGGACGACACTCACGCGAAGGTCAAGCTCTTTCGTCCCTGTCGTCAACTTGATTCGACCGTCTTGTGTCCGTCGACGTTCTGCAATGTCAAGACGGGAAAGAATTTTGATACGGGAAATAAGGCTATTTTGAAGACGCTTGGGAATAATGTCACGTTCCACCAACATTCCGTCGATCCGCAAACGAATCCGAACCCGGTCTTCAAAGGGTTCGACATGAATATCCGATGCTCTCAGCTGAACAGCCTCGTCGATAATATGATTGACTAATTTTACGATCGGGGCATCACTTTCACTTCCTCCCCCGAGGTCCGTCGTTGTTGGGCCGCTGGCGCTATCGACCGCGTCAAAATCTATGATCGTCCCTGTTCCTTCGGTGAGCATGGAGTCTACACTTTCACCAAAGGATTGACCGTAATGACCGTTAATTGCTTCAGTAATCGATTCGGGAGAAGAAACAAGAACTTCCAATGGTCGATTGATGTAAAATCTTAACTGCTCTATGGTTTCTACGTCGTTTGGGTCGCTGACAACAATTTTCAGAATGTCTCCTTCCTCTTCGTAAGGGATAATGTTGTGGCTTCGCGCAATGGACTCAGAAATGAGTTCAATAATAGCAGGCCGAATCCGAATTCCTTGCAAATCCACATATTCCTTACCATATTCTTCTGCCAAGGCTCGGGCAAGCTCTTCACTGGTTGCATGATCCAAACGGATCAATGCTTCCTGGATTTTGATTCCCGTTGAATTTGCCATCTCTTGGGCTTCTTTGATCTGAGGAATGCTGACGATTCCGTTTTTTTGCAGAATCCCTAAATAATTAAGTCTTTTTGCTGACATTGTTTATCGTTTTATAAAGATAAGAAGTGAAAATGAAAAGCAATGATCGTTTCCGGGTGAATCCGTCCGGACGGCAAATGACCATTTTTCTTGTTTGTTTTCTGATCAAAAAGTAATTCAATATAAATTACCCCATTTACCAAAGTACCGATTTCTTCTCAATGTGTCAATGATTTTTGCCAAAAAATTTTGAAAATTGGTCATCCAGGATAAGTTGGCGATTCTGGCGAAAAGGGGTCCTAAATCTTACCGTCTAAAGCACTTATTTATCTGTGGAATTTTGTGAGACTTCAAACTGGATGTTCCGGAGTCCTGCGGCGCGCGAGGCGTCATAAACGTCAATCACATGTTCGAACGGCACGTTCGCGTCACTGGCAATGATGATGGGAAGATCGTTTTTTGTCCGGGAAATACGACCCAATAGCGTCCGGACCTCACGAATGGAACGGCAATTTTGTCCTTCCACCTGCCAGTGAGGAGTCTGGTTTTCGTAGGTGATCCGGATTCGCGCAAATCCCTGCGAGAGAATTTGCTGTTCCGGTAATGCAATGCCGGTCACCGTTGACCCGGAAAATGAGAAATTCGTCGGGAGCAACTCCTCAAGAACATTGAAATTTGCAGTAACAACAAAAAAAATCAACAACAGAAAAATGACATCAATCATCGACGTCATTGACAATTGAACAGGTTTGCTTCGTCGCAAATTTTTCAGTCTCATTCCTGATTTCCTGTCGCCTGATTTTCTGTTGGGGGAGCGGAGGAGATTTCCGGAGTTCCGTCATCTTTTTTCGTGACAGGGGGCAAGGTTCGCTTGACGGCAGACGCTCCCATCCGATACACCTCTTCAAGCGGTGTCGCGTCGCAACTGCGGCGGAGTAGGAAGTAAATCACTGTCGAGGAAACCCAAAAATAGGCGAATGGAAAAGCCACGACAAGCATTTCCAGGAGCCAACTCCAAAAAAACAGCAAAAATTCCGCCGAATCTTTGGTCACCATCAATGCGGAACTCTCCGGGAAACAGCCATGAGTCCTTGAGATGCTGATGATTCCCTGCACAATAAGCGCAACGACCAGTGTGCCGACCCATAAAATAACATGATTGACTCCGTGATAGAAGAAAAATTGAATGGGGCGCTGGTAAACATAAGAATAGGCACGTCCGATGGCGTCGAACGCGTCGGACCCTTCGGTGCTGATCGCGGCGAACATAAGGGGCCAACCGAGCACCAGTCCCACGGCAAGAATCAAGGCAAAAAATGCAAAAATCAAAGCAATGGGGAAGAATATTGCCACTAAAATGGTCCAATTCATGCTCCAGAAAACAGCGATCATCCACAATGGAACCAAACAGATCGCAATTCCCACCATCGGCATGAGAACGGCCCCGAGATAGGACCCCCATTTCGTGATCACAAACTGGCGAAGGTTCCTGAATTCCTCCCGCTGGTTGCAGGCAAATCGAACGGCGACACTTCGGGTAATGACCGCCCCAAACAAACTCCAGATGATTAAAAACACGACAAACCAGACGGCACGGGCACACCAGCTGTCGCCGTTATTTTTGTAGAGATTGAATCCCGGCATCGTCAGGAGTCCCCAAGGCTGGGAACCCATGTTGTCCATGCTGGGGGGTGGCAAAGTATTTTCCTTGTTTAACATGCCTATCGCTTGGTCTGAAAGAACCGTCCAGTCTTCAAGGGTTTTCTCTTCCGGCCATAGCTTATAAGCTGCTGTTGCAAGTAATAAACTCGACATGACAGCGATCAGAGTGAAAACAAGAACCCGGAAACTCAGGGTTATTCGCAACGCCCGGGGCAAAAGAACAACGGGGAAGACTTCTTGCCAGTCAATGCGAAAAATTGTATTATCACCCAAATCCTTCATATTTTCTCCCCCCGTGTTCGACCGGAAATGAATTTTTCCGTATTTTAGGCGAATATCGTCAATATTGCAAGAACGGCATTGCAAGACGGCTTCAGAAAGCAAACGCCAAAACATCGACAGGTGAGAAACCCCCAAGAAAACAAAAAAGCCGCGTTTTTCCGCCGCGGCAAGTTCAACTGGGGAACAGGGATTCGAACCCCAACTAAATGGTTCAGAGCCATTCGTGCTACCTTTACACCATTCCCCAAAAAGGTGATTTCAGTATAACGAGACCCGCGAAAACGTCAAGCGGAGCACCGTTGCAGGGGTTCCGGAAAGTTAGCACCGAAAATCTTTGCGTGCCACCCCCGCGGCACCGAGATAGCCGGCATCACTCCCAAGAACCGCGAAATCAATGACAATATTCTTGGCAAGGAGCGCAAAAGCACGGAAATTCACCTCATCCTTGATCCATTGCAGGAACATTTCTCCGATTCTGTCCCCTTTGCCGCCGAACGTCATGGCACCTCCGATCAAAACACAATTCGGGTCAATGGTGTGCATGAGCGTGACAATCCCGATGCCGAGCCATTTGGCGGTGTCCTTGATCATTTTGATGGAAAATTCGTCCCCGTTGAGTGCTTCTTCATAAAGCATTTTGGGAAGTTTCCGCTTTTCCGTGTCGGGCATACCGTCGACTTGAACCCGACTTTGAAGAGAGGTTCGGATTCCGGTTTCCAGGAGTTCAAATGTCCGTCTTGCGACTCCGGTGGCGCTGGTATAAGCCTCAAGATGTCCCCGGTGTCCGCAATTGCACATGCGTGCGTATTCGGAAGAGTCCACGATATTGTGACCGCATTCCCCGCCATGTTTGTTTGTGCCGATCACAAGACGATCGTCAATGATAATTCCACAACCGACGCCGGTTCCCAACGTCAGCAGCATCATGCTGTTATAATTTTTATCTTTTCCCAGCCCTGCCCAATGTTCGCCATAAGCGGCGGCGTTTGCATCGTTTTCAAAGGTAAGCGGAACGGTACAATATTTTGCCATTTCATCCTGAAACGAAATGTTTCTCCAATCTTCGTTGAGATAAGCAAAATTTGTCAGCCCCGGAACAGCCAGCCCAACCCGGACGACATCCGACGGATCAAGCCCCGCCTCACGGATTGCCAAGTCAATAGCCGCCGACGTTCGTTGTGCCGTATCTTGTGGTCCCTTGTCAACCAAAGTGGAGATTTTGGTAAAACAAAGGGTTTGGGCAATGTCGTCGACGATTCCGATTTTGATTTCCGTTCCTCCAACATCCACCCCGACAAAAAAAGGGGAGCTGGCCTTGTCTTTTGAAATGATGACACGTTCTTTGTCCATCGTAAATTCCTGTTATTTCTAGGGTTGCTTGGAAGTTGTTCAAAATTTATGTTCGCCTCGATAAAGCGCCATTATAAATCTTTTTTCTCGGAACGACAACAATGTCACGCGAATTTTGCGGAACAAAGGCGTTTTCCTTCACCTATTCTTCTTCCTTCATGATTCGCCGCGCATCTGGCGAATGTCGGCGGTGATCCGCATGGCGCAGAATTTCGGGCCACACATGGTGCAAAACCGTTCCGGTTCGAGACCTGCATTGGCCGCACAACTTGCCGCACCGTTTTTCGTGCTTTCCGTGCCTTGCGTGTCCTGATCTTGAACAATATTTGTCCGTGATTCGTAATAATAACGACGTGCCGTTTCCGGGTCCATCGCCAAACGAAATTGGGCTTCCCAGTCGAAACGGAACCGGGCTCGTGACATTTCGTCATCCGAAGACCTTGCTCCCGGGCGATGTCGGGCAATATCCGCCGCATGGGCGGCAATTTTGTACGCAATCACCCCCTGTTTGACGTCTTCGAGATTGGGGAGTCCGAGGTGTTCCTTGGGGGTTACGTAACAAAGCATTGCGGCGCCATACATTGCGGCCATTGCGGCACCGATTCCACTGGTGAAATGATCGTAACCGGGGGCAACGTCCGTGACGACAGGGCCAAGGACGTAAAACGGTGCTTCATGACAAACTTGCATTTGTCGTTCAACATTCATTTGAATTTGATCCATCGGAACATGGCCGGGACCTTCGATCATGACTTGGGTTCCGAGTTCCCATCCCCGCCGTGTCAGTTCCCCCATGACCTCAAGCTCCGCAAACTGAGCCTCGTCACTGGCATCGGCAAGACAACCGGGACGGAGTCCGTCGCCAAGACTCCAGGTGACATCATAAGCCCGCATGATTTCGCAAAGTTCGTCAAAATGCGTGTAAAACGGGTTTTCACGTTTGTGGGCCGTCATCCATTTTGCCGTCAGTGAACCGCCGCGGCTGACAATTCCAATCAAACGTTTATCAGCAAGCGGAAGGTGACGCTGAAGCAGGGCACAATGGACTGTCATGTAATCGACTCCCTGCTTGGCCTGATCTTCGACCGCTTTGAGAAAATCATGCGGTTTCATGTCGACAATATCATCAAGCTCCTCACAAACCTGATAGAGCGGCACGGTTCCGACCGGAACGCGGACATTGTCAATGATTCGCTGCCGGAGCATGTTGATGTCGGCCCCGGTGGAAAGGTCCATCACGGTGTCGGCCCCGTATTTTATCGCATATCGGACTTTTTCCAGTTCACTGGTGGAATCGCTTGAAAGTGAGGAATTGCCAAGGTTTGCGTTGATCTTCGTTCTTGCGGCGATCCCGATTCCGATCGGGTCGAGACCTTTTTGGAGATGAATTTTGTTTGCAGGAATCACCATTCGTCCCCGGGCAACCTCGTCCCGGATCAATTCTGGAGTCAGTTGCTCCGTTTGAGCGACAAACTCCATTTCCAGGGTGATTTTTCCTGATTTGGCCTCAATATATTGTGTCATTTTTGATTCCGGAAGAAAAATTACGAACGCGTTCGAACGGCATTCGAGTTTTAAAGGAAACGCTATTATATCCTGTTCCTGAAAACTGGTATACCGGAGCCGATACTTGGCCTCACAAGTTTGAACTCTCAAAGCGAATCGAACGCAGTGAGCATGAGCAACTGCGATCCAACGGCACGTTGGCGGGATCAAGCGTCCGTGCGTTGCCCCTTGTCAAGTCATCATTCTGTGGGAAAATGACCGACTTGTCGATGATTTTTGCCTCTAACCGTGTCCGTTTCTTACATTTCTTGATGATGGCTGACGATCTCTTTGCAAGCAGTGACAGTGTCCGTAGTACCAAACAGTTGCGACATGCACAACGTGTGACGTTTCATGAACCGTTGCGGCTGGAACGCGGCGAAGTGTTGCCGGAACTTGACGTCGTTTATGAAACTTATGGAAAACTCAACGAAAAGAAGGACAACGCGGTTTTTATCTGTCACGCCCTTTCCGGCGATTCCCACGTGGCCGCTCATGATGAGGAAGATGATCCCGGCTGGTGGGACATCGTTGTCGGACCGGGAAAACCGATCGACACGAACCGATATTTTGTGATTTGTCCAAACACACTCGGCGGTTGTCGCGGAACGACCGGGGCAAACAGCATCAATCCTGCCACGGGAATGCCTTACGGGACCGATTTTCCGACAATCACGATCGGCGACATTGTGGAGGTTCACCAACGGCTCGTCAACCACCTCGGAATTCCGCGACTTTTGGCCGTCGTTGGAGGGTCTCTCGGAGGATTGATGGCTCTGGATTGGGCCAGGCGGTTTCCTGAGCGTCTTGCCGGTGCCGCCGTGATCGCCGCCAGTCCGCGACTGACCAGTCAGGCGCTGGCATTCGACATTGTTGCCCGAAACGCCATCATGAATGATCCGAAACATTATGACGGCCAATATTATGGCAAGGAAAAAGGCCCCTCGGTCGGTTTGGCCATTGCACGGATGTTGGGGCACATCACGTATCTTTCCCGGGAATCCATGGTCCGGAAATTCGACGCCGACAGGTATTCCGGTCGAAAAATCGACACGCCGTTTGAAACCGTTTTTTCCGTCGGTTCCTACCTTGCTTATCAGGGAGACAAGTTTGTCGAGCGGTTTGACGCGAATTGTTATCTGACGCTTTCGATGGCGATGGACCTGTTCGATTTGGGAGAGACGTCCGAGGAATTGGCCCAGGTGATGCGCGGAACAATGTGTCGCTGGCTTTTTTTGAGCTATACCAGTGATTGGCTTTTTCCGCCGTTTCAATCCCAGGAATTGGTCAACGCGACGCTTTCCAGTGACAAACGGATCAGTTATTGCGATGTCCAGAGCGATTGCGGGCACGATGCCTTTTTGATGCCCAATGATCTGGACAGATACGGTGAAATGGTTCGCGCTTTTCTTCGGAATGTGGAACGGGATCTGCGCATGGAATATGTGGAACCGGTGGATTCAGGCATCACGGTTGAAGAACATGACGCGGAAGGAAAACAGAGTCATTTTCTTGTCGAAGGAAGGCGCATTGATTACGATGAAATCATCAAACTGATTCCGCCCCGCACCAAAGTGCTTGATCTTGGTTGCGGAACGGGAGAGTTGCTGCAGCTGCTGAAAAAACGTCGTCATCACCGTGTCATGGGAATCGAACTGGACGAGCTTGCGGTTCTTGAATCGCTTCAAAAAGGACTTGACGTCATTCAAAGCGACCTCAACCGGGGACTTCGAGGGTTTACCGACAAGCAGTTCGATTTTGTGATTCTCTCGAAAACACTGCAAACCGTTCGTGACGTCGAACTGGTGCTGGCGGAAATGCTCCGCGTGGGAACCCGGGGAATTGTGAGTTTTCCAAATCTCGGTTACCACAAATACCGCAGCAAACTTGCCGAATCGGGCATGGCCCCGCAACTGAACGACTCGCCGAACAGCCGATGGTACAACACGGAAGACGTCCGGTTTCTGACGATCACCGATTTTGAGAATTTCTGTCGTGAAAAAGGATACCGTATTCACCACACGGTTGCCCTGGATACGGAGCGAGGCTGTGCCGTCACGGAAAATCCGAATCTGAACGCCGATGTTGCCATTGTCGTGCTCAGTGACATCATGTAGGTTAGGCTTTAGACTTTAAGCTATAGCCTACTGCCTATCCGCCATTGTTTTTTTCTTTTCGGTTTCTTGATTTTTCTCCTCTTCGGTCTGTTGTTTTTTCCGGAATGCGTCCTCGATAATCCAGCCGAGCCGACCCAGGAGTCGGAAGTAGGCGATTGTGCAGATCGGAAGACAAATTACCAGGGCAAAACAAATCCACGACACCATTTGTGAATACCCGAACAGTAAAACAAGGAGGAGTCCTCCCGGCACAATGACGGTCAGGAGACTTAAAAGATAAAACCGCAACCAGGCCGCCGGAACAAGAAAAAAACTCCGAAATACGCCGCGACGGAAAAAAAACCGGTTCGAACTTTCCATCACGGCCATCATGATGACCGGAAACAGAAGAAAAACGGCAAGGCCGCTTAACGGGGTCATGAATGCCGGCACGTTTCCGGTGCCTGTTTTTTCAGCATAAATCCGCCAGACCACTTCAGGGAGAATCCCCGGGACAATGGCCGCAACAAGGTAATAAAGTGCCAAGACACCGGTGGCCAGTGAAAATTCCCCCCAATCGGCGACCTCGTCACCGCCGTTTGAAGTCGTGCTGAACACCGCCATCGAAATGATGATCAGGTACATGCCGCTGAAAAGAAGGATTATTCCGCCAACAAGAAAAATGGCCAAAAATCCGACTGCCGAACCTGCCGCCCCAATTCCGGCACCCGGGTGGATGTTTGCCGCACTTCCGGCGAGAACTGCCGAGATGAGCGGGGCACTCAGGCACAAGAAAAACAGGAGGGCACCTATACGGACGATTTGCGACGGATGAAAAAAAATACTCCAGAACCGGGCTGTCAGCGGACGTGAAGGAAGTTCCGGATGTTTCCAGTGAATGCTTAGTCCCTTGTAGTTCCCTTCATCGTCGAACGCTTCGATTTCCTCCTGTTTTTCGAGTTCCCGCTTTTTTCCTTTCTTTCTTTTTCGAGGGTCCCCTTTTTTGACGTCTTCCGGGTTGATGTTAAAATCTTCCCCATCGGTCAGTTGAGGTTTTCGTCGGTGAAGCGAACCGGAGACTGTCCGATAATCGACGTTGAATCGCGGCACAGGTCGGTCCGCAGACAAATCCTCGTTGACATTGTATTCTTCCTGTGGCGGGAACAATTCGGCGGCGGTGAGCAGTTCTTCCACAGGAGGGGCGATGATTAGGCTCATCCGTCCGCAATCGGGACACTCTTTTTCCTGGCCGGCCTGATCGTAAGTCGCATACATCAACGTGTGACAGAGCGAACAAACGACCGGAATCAATTTTACATCCGGCGGAAGTTTTTGTCCTTCCAGGATATTGAAATCGGTTCCTCCTTCGTAAAATTTCGGCTGAAACGTCTCTTTTTTGAGGGGACGGTGCACTTCCCGGACCGGAACGTCATGCTCGCAATCAGGACACTTCAGTTTTTGTCCGATTTGGTCTTCCGTGGCGTAAAGCAGCGTCCCACACATCGGACAGTATACCGGAAACGTTTCTTTTTCAACCCCGGCAACTCCGAAATTTTCCGTTTCTGCAACTCCAGAGGTGTCGCCTCCTTCGACTCCATAAATTTCAACGTTTGCGGCAGAGGCGTTTTTGTCCGTCGGAGAAGAGTCCACCGGTTTTTCGTCGGATTCAGGAACCCGGTGAAACGTTCCGCAATCCGGACAAGCCATCTGCGTTCCCGCCTTGTCCTGGGGAACGGAAATCAAAGTGTGACAGGTGCCACATAATAACGAAATAAATTTTTCTTGTTTTTTGAGAATATCACGGACATCACTTGGACTTCCCGTGACACCGTAGAGCATTTCTTCCGGAGGAGATTCGACACTTTTTTCAGGAACCAAACTTTCATGAAAACATGCCGGGCAACGAAATTTTTTGCCGACGTTTCCCACCGGCACTTCGAGCCATTGCGTGCATCCGCCGCAACGAAACCGGATCAGGGGGTTATCATCAAAAAACTCGTTCATCATCAAAAACCCGTTCATCGTCATTTTTCACGGGCCAGGAGTTCCTCGGCCAAACGGCGGTAATCTTCGGCGCCGTTACTGTTTCCATCATAATCGAAAATCGGACGTCCGAAACTCGGAGCCTCGGCCAGACGGATATTGCGACGAATTTTCGTTTCAAAGGTTCTTGCTCCGGACCAGGGATTTTTTTGACCGTTTCCCTGTTGGAAAAACGCGTTGACGTCATTCGCCACTTCCGAGGCCAATCGCGTGTTGGCGTCGTACATGCAAAGGATGACGCCGTTGAGTTTCAGCTTATTGTTGAGTCGCTCGGCGATCAATTTGATCGTCTTGAGGAGCTTGCTCAATCCGTGCAGGGCGAGAAAATGCGGCTGAAGCGGAATAAAAACCTCTTCGACCGCCGTCAGGGCATTCAGCGTCAAAATTCCGAGAGACGGAGGACAATCGACCATGATGTAATCGAATTTCATGGCGTCTTTGGCAAGTTTGTCGCGCAGGATCATCTCGCGACCGACAACACTAGCCAGTTCCAGCTCTGCCGCCGCGAGATCGAGATGCGACGGGACCAGCCAAAGATTTTCGGCGACTTCCTGACGAACGGCTTCCAGATCAACGTCATCAACCAGCACGTCATAGATCGACTGAAACTCCACTTGCGGCTCAATCCCGAAATGAAGCGTCGCATGAGCCTGGGGATCAAGATCAATCAGACAAACACGAACCCCTGTCTTGGCAAGTGCCGCGCTCAAATTGACCGCCGTTGTTGTTTTCCCCACTCCCCCTTTTTGATTCATGATCGCAATGGAACGCATTGATTCTCACTTTTGATTTGATAAACTAATCTGACAAACCTTCCGTATAGGCATTGTAGCAGAATTTTCGGGAATTCGCCAGAGCAGTTCCCCTTTCCTGTTCCGATGGGGAATTTTGGTGTATAATGAATGTCTTGTAGTTCCTTTCTTTCGATCAATGGTGTGGCCCTGCCATGAATGACGACAATCCTTATCGACCTCCTGAGTTTGATTTCCATGACGAATCCGCGAATCGGACTGTCAGACACCACGGACCGGATTATGCGGAAGCAAGATCGGTTTGGCCGAGGTGCTCCGATTGCGGCAAACGGATTGAAATCCTTTGTCCGTTCTGCAAAACGGAGGACAATCTCTTTCCGCTCGGAGATTCGCGATTCTGGTCGAACGACCTGGGGGACTCACTGGTCGGTTATCAGAAAGACGTCGACCGGAAAATTGCCGCCCGATCCGTGCTTTTTGGAGACGGAGCCGTCAACGCCTCAAAACATGAACACGGCTGCAAAGGAACATGTTCGGGACAAGAAACATGTTCGGGGCACGGTCACACGGATTCCGGAAACAATGAACATGAATTCGAAAACGAGGAGCATGAAATTTGGATGAGTGCCGAAGAGCCGCCGATGGTCATTATCTGTCCGACGTGTGCCGAACCGTTTGTCCCGGACTTTCCCGAACAATGCAAACGTTGCCGCCGTGATGACGAACCGATGATCGAGAACGATTTTGCTCCGCAACAGGAGTTTGCCAACGCCATGATGGACGAAGATTCATCCGGTGTCGATTATTTTCTCATTGGCGGTGTTTTGGGAGCCGTCTTGCTCTTGTTTTTTATTGTTTATTTTCTTTTTTCATGACCGACTTGCTGCGGGTCGAAAAATTTTATCAGGCGGTGTCATGATAAGGTTAAACTTTTGTCATTTGCTGAACCAGGTGACTCAGTGCACTCACCGCTTTGTTGAGTTCCGATGCAGAACTGGCTGTCTGGTGGGCTGTCGCGGAATTTTGTTGCGTGACGGTACTGATGATTTGCAATCCCGAATCGACTTCATGGACACTCTTGGTTTGTTCGTTGGAAGAATCCGCAATCTCTGAAATCAAACCGGTTGTTTGGGACACAAGTTCCGCGATTCGATTCAGTGCATCCGCGGTACGACTGACGATGTCCACCCCTTCATTGATTTTCTGATTGCTCAATTTGATCATGTCTTCCGTTTCATGCGCGGATTTCGCACTTCGCGCGGCAAGGTTTCGCACTTCTTCGGCGACGACGGAAAATCCTTTGCCGTGTGTTCCGGCTCTCGCCGCTTCCACGGCCGCATTGAGAGCGAGGAGATTCGTCTGAAATGCAATTTCATCAATCGACATGACGACTTGTTGCGTGTTTTTGGCATTTTCACTGATTTGACGCATGGATTCCACCATTTGTCGCATTTGTTTCTGGCCTTCCATTGCAGCATGTTCGACATCTTTGGTGATTTGGTTGGCACTTTGAGCCCTGGTCGAATTTTGAGAGGCCATGCTGCTCATCTCGCCAATCATGGAAACGATTTGGTTCAATGACTCCGTTTGTTTTTCAGCTCCTCGCGAAAGGTGACCGGCCTCTGTCGTGATTTCAGACGTCCCGTTTTGCGTCACTTCAACGATATGTTTGACTTCATCGACCATTTTATAAATATTTTCCCTGTCGGAAACATCTTGCAGAAATTGAACGATCCCAATCTTGTGTCCTTGTTGATTACAGAGCGTGCCGGCGTAGATTTCCCAAATGGCGTTGTTGAAATGAGTCATCGATTTTTTGGCGGTTGCCTGTCCGGAAACATTGGCCACTTCTTGAGCCGTCCTGTAGATGTCGTCGTTCCAGATTTCATGGGAGGGTTTTCCAAGAACATTTTCCATTGGTTTTTTCAGCAAATCCAGTGATTTTCTATTCAGGAAACTTGTTCTGAGGTTGTTGTCGAGCACCACAAACGGTGAATTGGCCGTGTCGAGTATCTGTCTGTACCAGTGATCGCGGGCAAGAATGGAAAGATTGACCTTTCTTGCAAAAAGTATCCCGATCACACTTGCCGCAAACAACACGAGACCTCCGATGGTCAGCGTTTTTTGAAAAGACGCGTTCATCAACTTTTTCGTGTTTGCGTTCATCAGCTCCGAACGTCTGTCGGTTTCTTCAAAAAGATTGTGACCGATCGTCCTGACATCATTGAGCGTGTCATTGGCTGTCGCCATCATTTCATTGCGGGCTTTCATGACCTGATCGAAATCGGCAAGGACAATGACGGTCCATTTGTCGGGGGAGTCTCCGATGGTGAACGGCACATGATATTTCAGAACATGTTGGCCTTGACCGAACGACTTGCTGTTATAAAAATCTTCACGTCCGCTTTGCACCAATTCCAACGCATGTTCCGCCCCGGGAAGATCGCTCAGATTTTTCATCACCATTTCCGGATTACTCGAATGAGCCGCAATGATTCCACCGGGAGAAACCAGCATGACACAACCGGTGGTGAACGGTTTGTAGGATTCGATCATCTTGGAAAGTCCTGCAATCGTGATGTCCGTTCCGAGAACGCCGAGAAATTGACCGTCTTCCATCAACGGAATACAGAACGATGTCATTAACATGGGCTCGCTGATGGAAATATCCATCGTATCATCCAAATAGGGTTCCAGAATCCATTCTTTTCCTGTTTTTTTGGGGAGAAGATAATAATCTCCAATTTCACATTCTTCAGCAGTCATGTACTCGTAATAAATCGTTTGGTCCTCTTTCCGGAGAAACCAGGGAAAATATCGTCCTGTTGGGTTTTGTTGTCCTTCAGGTTTTTCCGGATCGACATCAATGTATTTTTGGTCATCATGATCATAAGCGTCAGGCTCCCAGGCACTCCATGCGGCAAAATATTCCGGGTTTTTTTCCAGGAAATATTGGAGCATTTCATTGGAAACATCGCGATTCGGGGGTTCATTTTGCGCTTTTTGAGCGTCGCGATAACTGAGCATGTATTCCGCCGCGGTTCGGGTTCCGGCAAGACTGGTTTCCAGTTTGATGCGAATATCATTGGTCACTGCCCGACCGAGAAGCCGCATTTGCTCTTCCCCCATCTTCGTGGCAATGTCTTCGGTGTCTGAACTCATCTGAGCAATACGGTCAAGCATGGCCTTGTTTTTTTTGTGAACGAACCCGAGAGTGGACAGGAATTCCGAATGGATTGTTCCTGTCATCTTTTTCATGTCATTCACGAAAAAGCAGATCAAAATTCCCACGATAAGCACGGAAAGTCCGATAAATCCTGCAATTAATAATCGACCGATATTCATTTTCGTTTCACCTCAAATTTCAGAGATAAATAAAACTTAAGGAAATATAGCTCGAAATTGCCAATCATCGGATTCTTGGTAAGAATTTTTTCAAGAATTTCAGGAATATTTCATCTTAGAGAAGGCTCTTTGGAAACGGAATGCCTAAAAATACAGCAGAATAACATTTGAAAAGTCATCCAAATATCATATGTGCTGTATTTTTATTTATCAACATATTGTTTTCCAGATAGCCTCTTATATAATAGTGCGCTAAATTCAAAATTGCGTGTCAATTGGGCTTTTTTACATTTTTACTTCGATGTAAAGCCATTTGTATACCGAATGCACTTGAAAAATCCCGTTCTACCGGAGTCGGCGTACTTTGTCCTGTCAGCCGTCTGTCCAAAAGGTGAAATCCATGGAAACGACAAAAATCAATTGCCCGAAATGCGGAAATGAATTCAACGTGGAAGATGTCCTGTTGCGTCGTCTTGAGGAGAAACAGCAGCAGGAACGCAATGCCTGGATTTCCGAGCAGGAAAAGGCTTTCCAGTTGAAAGAAAATGTTGTCAAGCAGCAAAAACAGGAACTCGAACAGCAAACTCTGGAACTCAAGAAACAGTCCGAGGAAATGGAGCGGCAAATCGTAGAGAAAGCCAAAGCCGCCGCAGAAGTGATTGCAGTGGACATTAAAGCAAAAATCGTGGAAGAAAACGAGACGAAACTCAAATCCCTTGAAGAAGAGAACGCGGAATCGAAGAAAAAGATCACCGAGTTGAAAAACACGGAGATCGAAAACGAGCGACTCAAGCGGCAACTCGACGCCCAGAAGCAGGACATGGAACTGGAATTCGAGAAGAAACAATCAGAATGGCGGACAGAGCAAACGATCCTGATTCAACAGCGCGAGAAGGAAAGTTATGAGTTGAAACTCAAGGAAAAAGACAAGCAACTTGAAGACCAAAAGAAACTCTCCGATGAAATGAAACGCAAGTTGG
>Ga0123353_10000794_pt1 | contig 38416 bp, 37 predicted proteins | sample TergutLab28metaG_3_FD_92763 | JGI IMG/M metagenome (GOLD analysis project Ga0123353, IMG submission 92763) | Labiotermes labralis P3 segment gut microbial communities from Petit-Saut dam, French Guiana - Lab288 P3 | ecosystem: Host-associated > Arthropoda: Insects > Digestive system > Gut ... | reverse complement strand
TACCCCCGCAATCTTTTCTTTTTGTTTAAAAAAAAAAAATTAATTCCAGAAAAAGGCCGGAAAAAAAAAAAAAAAAAAAAAAAAAAAAAAAACAGTCGCAGACTTAATTTTCTGGATTGATTCGTATAGACCCTTCGACTTCGCTCAGTATAAAAAAACTCAAATAAACTTATTTAAGTTTTTTTACTTTCCAGTATGTATAGGCGGGTTTTGAAAAATCTATTTCCTCGGGTTTTAAGGGTTCTTTATTTGACACATCATCAAAAGACAAAGTCGTCTGCCCGATTTTTTTGTTTTCCTTGTTATCGGTATCTCCGTTCTCAAATCCGGTGGCAATAATTGTAACTTTTATTTTATCATCCAGCCTGTTGTCCGTTCTTTGCCCGTACTTAATATGCCCCTGCATACCGAATCTTTTTATGGTGTCGGTAATTTCTTTGAACTGTCCTATTGAAAGATTGCCTGTTGCGGTAATATGGACAAGCATTTTTCCGGCAAGAGAAATATCGATATCCCCGAGCAGCGGACTTGTTACGGCTTTTCTTACAGCCTCTTTAACATCTCCGGAAATAAGGCTTTCGCCGATGCCTATTAAAGCAGTACCCGAGTTTGCCAGAATATTTTTTACATCGTTAAAATCTACGTTTATTTCCCCGGGCTGTGTTATAACGTCGGTTATTGCCTGAACAGCCTGTCTTAAAATGCCGTCAATAAACTCATACATAATATTCAGCGGCAGAGTATGATCAACTACGGGAAAAACTTTTTCATTAGGAATAACTATTAAAGCGTCTGTATGATTTCTTAAATTATTTATGCCTTTATCGGCAATATCCATTTTAACTTTTTCTTCCCAGTCCAAAGGTTTTGTAACTATGCCTATAGTCAAAATTCCTTCTTCTTTGGCAATCTGCGCTACAACCGGCGCAGCTCCCGTTCCCGTAGCTCCGCCCATAGCGGCTGCGACAAAAACCATATCCGCGCCTCTTACTGTTTCGCGCAAAATCTCTACGCTTTCTTCAGCGGCTTTTTGCCCTACAGTAGGATCGCCTCCGCCTCCGCGTCCTCTTGCGGTTTTTTCGCCTATCTGCACTCTTACCGGAGCGGCAGAACCTCTTAAAGCCTGAATATCGGTATTTACGGCAATAAATTCTACGCCGGTAACATTTGCCGCTATTATTCTGTTGACGGCATTTGTACCGCCGCCGCCCACACCGATAACTTTTATTATAGCCGGCTGTCCGCCGCCGTCTTGAGGTAAAATTATTTTCATTGCCATATTAGAAAGTATCCTCAAACCATTTTGCGGCTTTGGAAAAAAAGCCGTTTTTAGAAGACGTCTTCGATGACACATAAGAACCGTAATTATCGGTAAGCGCCGAAGCAGCCGCGCCGATAGCGGCAGTATAAACAGGACTTGAAACTATATCGTTAACGCCTATTACTTTTTCAGAATTCGGAACGCCTACTCTGACCGAACAGCCAAAATATTTTTCAACGGCTTCCGGAAGACCCATAAGGAGACTTCCGCCGCCCGTAAGAATTATTCCGCCGGATAAAAATTGTTCGCCGTAAGCGCTGTCTTTCATTATTTTATCTATTGAAAATAAAACCTGTTCTATTCTCGGCTGTATAATTTCCATAAGCTGCGCTTTATCGAATTTCTTCATACTTCTTCCGTCGGCAGCGCGGTATTCGAATTCTTCGTTCTTAAAATCCGGATATTCAAAAGCAGCGCCGTACATTTCTTTAACTTCTTTGGAAACCGCGAACGACGCTCTCAGTTTATGCATAATATCTCTGGTTATATTATCCGACCCGACCGGAATTTCACTCGTGTATCTCAATATTCCGTCAACATAATGCACAAGCCCGGTGGTAAGCCCGCCAAAATCCACGACAAGACAGCCGAGCTCTTTTTCTTCTTTCGTAACCAAAACATCGCTTGCCGCGAGATAACTGTAAATTTTTCCGTCAACTTCAGCGTCTACGGCTGTCATTATATTATCTATATTTCCGCTTCCGGCTATCAAAGCGTGCACGTCAACTTCAATAAAAGAACCGCTCATGCCTATAGGGTTTTGATAACGTATATCTTTTTGCTGATTTAAAGTAAATTCTTTGGGTACTATCTGTAAAATCTGGCGGTCGGAATCTATTTTTATTTTATTCCTGGCGCTGTCTAAAACATTGGCGACGACTTCAGGGGTAACTTTTTTTTCGGAATTGTTAATATCGGCTGAGCCTGTAGAGTTTTTGGGTTCGACAAAACTTCCTCTCACCGCAACAATAATGCTTCCTATCTGGCTGCCGACCGCCTTTTCGGTTTCGTCAAAAGCTCTGGAAACAGCCAAAGCGGCTTCCTGTATATTAATAACCGCTCCTGCTTTTATGCCGTCATTACAGGGAACAACAGACGACCCGAGAATTTTGATAATTCTCCCGTCTTCGCCCGGAACTCCCGCTACACAGCAAACCTGATTACTTCCGATATCAACACCTGCGATAAGAGTCTGTTTTGGCATGTTTTCCCTCTTTGGTTAATTTTATAATAAAATTTTATTTCCAAATGGATACCGATTTTCATCGGTATGACACAACAAACGAGCTATTTTGTCATTCCGTCGGAAGACGGAATCCACGTTAACTTTGTCGTTAATTCCTAACTTTTAACTCCTAATTCCTCACTGCTGTTATAAGGTTTAACTATCGCTCTGCCGTGCTCGTAAAAAGACATATCTATAAAATCCACTTTTTTATGTTTCGATAAAGCGTCAACATAAATTTTACGGAACTTGTCGAACTTTCTTTCCATATGATCTTTTCTGGTATCGCCCCAGTAAATAATTATTCCGTCACGGGTCACAAAAACTATATCGCCGTAACTTCCGTATTTTATTTCCGCTATATTATCCAAAAAATCTTCGCTTATCGGCTTAAACAATTCTATAAAACTTAAAATGTCACTTTTTTCCTTATCGGTTTTACCGATAATTTTTGGAATTTTCATTCCGCTCATAAACCCGCGTAAAGGAAAAGGCTTATCTTCAAAATCGACGCCCCATATTTCACTGTTCAGTTCTACAAAGGCTTCTGGCGTCCTTTCGTAAAGTTTTACGCGCACTTTCTGCCAGCGTCTGTTTATTGAAATATCTTTTAATTCCGGTTTAACTTTTTTTATTTCTTTTTCGGCGCCGGACAAATCAACTTTAAGAAGATTATCGCCTGCCTTAAAAGGAAGCAGTTCTCTTATTTCGGACTTAGCCACATTTTTGCAGCCGATAATTTCTATATCTTTTATGCTTATACGGTCCGCGGCATAAGCGTAGTCTATAAGTTTTTGTCCGCCGTAAAAAACAGCCAGCAAAGAAACAGCCGCTAATACCGGATAAAGAAAAAACCTTCCTATTTTTCTTTTTTTCCCGGAACCAGACGCCGACACTCTTCTGCGGTAGGAATTTTTTCTTCTTTTTACCATAATTTTACGATTTAAAACCCTGTTTGCGCTGTGTCATTCCGTTGAAAAACGGAATCCATTTTTACTATTTATTTGTCCCCCTCACCCTGCCCTCTCCCTGACAAGGGAGAGGAGAAAGGAGAGAGTTATTTTCTATTAAACCAACGAACATTCTATTATTTTTACTACAAGTTCTTCAAAACTTATGCCGCAAGCCCTAGCTTCATCGGGAAGCAAAGAAGTTTCCGTCATTCCGGGAACGGTATTGTTTTCAAGCACCCAGACTTTGTCTTTGGAATCTACAATCATATCTACCCTGCAAACCGCTCGGCATTTAAACGCTTCGAAAACTTTTTTCGCGCTAACCTGCGCCTGAATATAAGCGCTCTTACTTATTCTCGCGGGAATCAAATGCTGGGACCCGCCTTTTTGATACTTTGATTTAAAATCATAAAATTTGCCTTTCGGCACTATTTCAATTACAGGCAAAGGCTGTCCGTCTAAAACGCCGACTGTTATTTCCGTACCTTTTATAAACTGTTCTACTATAATTTCATCATCATATTTAAACGCTTCTTTCGCGGCTTTTATAAAATCTTTTTTTGATTTTACTATGGAAACCCCGATGGCTGAACCTTGGCAAGACGGTTTAACAACTACCGGATAATTCTTTATTTCGGGAACAGCTTCAAATTTTTTAAGGGTAAATCCTTCTGGCGTTAAAATATTCGCACATTTAAAAAGTTTTTTTGAAATGTCTTTGTCCATTGAAGCGGAGCTTGCGAAAACCCCGCAGCCCGTGTAAGGAATGCCCATAATTTCAAGCATGCCTTGAATGGTGCCGTCTTCGCCAAACTTGCCGTGCAAAACTATATATGCGAAATCTATTTTTTCTTTTTTTATTTTTTCGGCGACATTTTTATCCGCGTCAATGCCTATAGCGTTAAATTTTAATTTTTTTAACGCGTTAAGAACGGCTTTGCCCGACTTAAGAGATATTTCCCTTTCGCTGGAGAGCCCGCCATACAATACGCCGATTTTTTTATTTTTTAATTTTTCAATATTTGTCATAAGTTTGATATTGTCATTGCGGGCTTAACCCGCAATATATTCCTGAGGTTTTTATATACACCTAAATTATACTAATTTTGTAAAGATTTTTGTTAATTTTTTAAAAATTATCTCTAATCTTTTAATGTGTCACCCTGAACTTGTTTCAGGGTCTGAACTTTAGCGGAAAGATGCCGAAACAAGTTCGGCATGACACGTCGCTAGTTATTAGAGAATAATTTCGAATTTTTAAATTTGCGTATTATCTGCGGTATAAAACGGAAAATCATCAAATATTTCAGCCCATATTCTCATAATAGCCATATTGGGTATTCTTGTATTCTCGGTATGTTCCAATATTTTTAAAGTTTCCTTTTTGTTTTTAGTTAAATACCAAACAATTCCGAACGCTATCGCAGGACTTCTGCTTATTCCCGCGAGACAATGTATTAAAACATTGTCATTTTCTTTCCAGGTTTTGGCAAATTTTATTGCTTTAAAACATTCTGTTTTAGAGGGAGGAGCATAACTGCCGGTCGGATCTATTTCAACTTCGTCAACATCATACATTTCTAAAATACAGTGATGCTGCCCGATTTTTTCTATTTTTCGTTCAGGTTCGGTAATTGATAATATCTTGGTGTATTTGTCCGCATTGTTTATAAATTCCATATAAGGCGTTACTGTTATTTTCATTATCATTCTCCTTTGTGTTTTACATATATTACAAAGGAGGCACGACAAGGTATTGTCGTTTTATTTTTTATATACTTTTGCAATGTCATCAGCAGCCTTATTCGCCCATTCAACAATTTCTCTTACTCTATTATAAATTTTTGGTTTTAGTTTTTCTTTATCATCAATATCTGCACTAATTATAGGAATTATTTTTTTATGTATGGTTTCCGAGTAAGGTATAAGAATACCATGCTTTTTAAAATATTTCTTAGGACTGTTAAACAATTTTTTCATTTCTTTTGCAAAATCAAGTTTATGTATAACAACAAGTTTCCCATCAATAATAAGCCTATTCTTATCTTGTTCATACTTATAAGAAACCTCAAAATAAGCATGCGATGTCTTTTGTTTTTCAGGTTTTTCATTATAATTGAATAATGGAAATTTAGAGGATTTTAATTTTTTGGGGACAAAGCGTACATTTGTTTGTTTTTTAGAATCTCTTTTACTTTTGTCCCAGGCTTCAGAGCCAACAATATCCTTAAAAGCATCATACATTTGGTCTAGGGGGTTAGGGATATTGTTTAGAATAAATTTGAAAACTTCTTTATGTCGATTATACTCATCTTGAAAGTTTTTAAAAATTAAATCATCGTTGTGTTTTTTATTATTTAAGACATTTTTGTTAATAAGGTCTTTTTTAAGAAAATCTATTTGTCCCTTACATTTTCCATAAAGTTCTTTAAACCAGACATTAGTTTCATCATCATTTAATAGGTTTCGTTTTATAACTTTAAGATAATCTGCAAGATAAGACAAAAGACTGCTGTCTGTTATTTGTTCTATAGAAATTTGTTCTATAATTTTTGCAATATCACTGTATCCGGAAAGACCCCAGAAGTCTGAATCATCATCGTTGTCTTCATCTGTTTCCGCTTCATCAGAGTTTATTGTTAAATAACTATAAATTCGTTTTTTATCTTTAAAATATTTTTCAGCTTTTTTTCTATAATCCCTTAATTGGTTACTGTGATTTTTGGCGCCGATTTTATTTTCAATAATTATCACGGAATTGTCTAACAAAATTAATATATCTATATTTTCCCATTCTGTTTTAATTCTTGCATTTTTTAAATTTCCCAGCTCTGATACCTTACTAAACTGTTTTTGAGGATCTACTTGTATTATATTATGTAACATTTCTTTCAAAAAATAATCACCTAATCCATGGTTGGCTCCGGGATTAAACAAATACGCCAAAAAATTAGAATGTCTGATTTCCTGCCGTTCAACAGATAAAGCTGAAAAAATATTAGGTTTTTTTAAAGAATTTTCTATCTTTGTAAAATTCTCATCGGCTATAAGAGCATGTAAATCCTTTTCCATTTAACTGCCTCCTTTAAATTAACACATACAATTATGTTGTTTTTATTCCTTATCTTCCAATGAATAGCCTTTTTCTTTAGTACCTTTAACCTGTAAAAATTTTACCATACCCCATAAAGCTCTGACCATAAAATTACCCGCGCTTCCGCCTAAAGCAAAAATATCGTCAAAACCGCCGGCAGGTATATTTATCGGTAAAATTTCATAAGCAAAAACTATAGCCGGTATTATCAGCCAATAGCCGGTAATTATTTTGGCTCTGTACAAAAATAATCCCAACGACATAAAAAAACCCGCACCTATGCAGGTAAATATTGAAAACACCTCAAGCGTAAGCAGCATAAACGGCGAAAAAATTACAGCTGAAATAATTGAAATTATAAGCGGCAAAACGCAATCTGTTACCGTTAGTTTCTTTGCTGTATTTGCCATATATATCGCAAGTGCCGTAATGACAACAAATAATAGCCCAGCCGCCAAAATTCCGTATATTATTCCTGCTTGCAGCGAAACGATAATTCCAAGACCAAAAGAAAATGCCAAGCCGGTAACAAATATAATAATGCCTCGTAAACAACCGACTCCGGCATCTGCTTCCTTATTGTTTTCTTTTTCAACAATTTCCGGAATTATAACTTTTTCATCATTATCGGTCATAAATTTATTTCCTCCTAATTTCTCCGGCAAGTTCAATAACAGAATTATTTTATATATTTTTTTGCCATATATAAAACTTTGTCTATCATATCATCTATTTTATGTATGTCGAGGTTATGTTCTATTTCCACAATATATCCGCGGTAGTTTTCAGTATCAAACGGAAAATCTTTACCAGCATCTTTTTTTAGTGATTCTAACTCCGCTTTCAGCCTTCCAAAATCTACCGGATTTTCTTTCGGTTTGGGTCTAATAAAAATCTCAAATGATATACTTTTAGCGCTGCAGCAAATATCAACAGCATAAATCTTACCATCTTGAGATTTTATGTCAATCACAGGATAATTAGATTTATAATACCAGGTATTATAACCAGCGGCATGTTCGGTAATTTTATTCTGGCAGTACTTTGCTAAAAAAACCGGCAGCTGGCGATATAAATCCATAATCTGTTCTAATTTCTGTAAATTTCCGTTTTTGCTTAAGTGTTTTGCAAAATCTTCCATATTATCCATATTCATTCCTCCGTAAACAATATAGTTAAAAAGATTTTTAATTTCTTTTGATAATGCGAATGTCCGCGTGTTGTCGGATTTTAATGATACTCCGTCAAAAAACTTTTCAAAAGAGTTATCTCCTAAATATGTAATCACTAGCCTTTTGCTAATTTCTCTCTTTTCATCATTGGTAAAATTTGAAAAATCAGGCTCTTTCATGGACTCTTTGTTTAAATACACAATAGCCTGAACGTCTATTTCTTTTTTGTCTAATTTTTCAAAATATCCATATAACTGCCTATACATATCGTTCGCTTTATTTGATTTATTCTCAATGACAATCGCTTTTTTCTTATCACGGCTGTATAGGAGTATGTCTATGCGCCCGCTTTCCCGCAGAACTTCACCGTCTTTGTAATCATCAAAATTTATATTAATTTGTTTCTTATAAATTTCGAATTTATCTTTAATAAACTCAATAAATTCCTCTTTCGCGGTATTGTCTTTTAAAAAATAGGCTAAAATATCAGAGTGGTAGTTTTCGTGATAATGAGTATCGCTAATATATGTAAACACTGATTCATAATATTTTGAAATTCCGTAATTTTTTCTAAATTCATATAAACTTTCCAGAAAATCTGAATTTTCTAATTGCACGAATATCCTCCCGATATTTTTTAAGAATTACAATTCCTCTAAATAATTCTTAACCTTTCCTTTTACGGTTTCCGCTAATTCTTTTGGCGATATTACTTTTATGAATGGAATCCAGTGGAAAATTAAAGGCATTATTTCTTCAAACTTTGAAATTTTGCAGCTTACTATAAAACTACCGTCCGGATTTTCCGTTTCTATTTTCTGCAAAGGAAAGTATTCTTTATCTTTGAAATACTTGCCAAGTCTTTTATCCAGCAAAAGATTTACTTCCGTATCGCGTTCTTCGTCAAACCAAATGTTTTTACTTTCTTTAAGCAAGGCTTCTATTTTTTTATCATATTTAAAATTCTCGCCGCTAAGCCTGACATCGGTAATATATGTAACCCTAAATTTCAATATCTTATTTTGATTGCCAAGAGCGATTAAATACCAAAAACCGTCATAATAGGCTATTTTTACGGGTTTTATATTATTTATCCATCTGACAATATCGTCGGAAGGATTTTTATATTTCATATTTATTATTTCTTTATTGGTTACGGCGGTTTCAAGCGCTTTTGTTATGTCGTTACTTTCATAAGACACGCTGTCAGCAGTTTTTATATAGAAAGGATTGTCCGCATTACTGTTTAAAATTCTGGTTTTTAATTCTTTAAAAGCTTCAGCAAGATTTTTATTGTTTATAGACCCGACAAAATTGTCCATTAAAACCAAAAGACACGCTTCTTTGTCCGAAAGTTTCATTTTTTGCAAAGAAAAACCTTCGACAAAACTATATATTCCCGGAGAAGGACTATATAATGGAAAATCCGCGTCTTCTATGGCGCGGATATAACGCTGAATAGTGCGTAAACTTAAATTCATTTCAGACTCTAAATCTTTTAAAACAACTTCGCCGTTGTCCAAAGCGTTTAGTATTTTAAGAAGCCCTACCATTTTGTCTCTTTTTTGCATTTCAGACATTATGTGCCTCCGATAGTCTATAAGGAATAGATTGCGGATCAAGTCCGCAATGACGACTCAATGTTCTATAATTATTATATCATTTCTTTGCCGGCGTTTTATACAGAGTTTTTAAGTCTTTATTTGTCACCCTCACCCTGCCCTCTCCCTGACTAGGGAGAGGAGAAAGGAAAAGATTGTCTTTTTAGCGGAAAAACCCTATCTTTGCCGCTTTATCATTTTTCAACAATGTTTCTTCTTCGCAAAACCGTATTATCTTTTCTATACCTGCAGAAGAATCCGAGAGGATTGAATCAACAGCGTATCTTCTGGCAATGTTTTCTATCTGCCCTCCGGAAAAATCAAACTTTTCAGCCAAAATACGGGCAGAGTTTTCATCAAGCTCTTTTATAATGCTTTTCCAAATTAACGCGCGCGCCTGAAGCTGCGGCTTAGTGAATTCTATTTTATACAGAAATCTGCGTTCAAAAGCTTTGTCTAAATTTACCGCCAGATTTGTTGTAGCTATTAAAATGCCTTCAAGCGTTTCCATTTCCTGTAAAATTATGTTTTGAATCGCGTTTTCGGTTTTATCTATTGAACCGCCGTTTACGTTTCCCTCTTTTCTTGAATTAATTATGGCGTCTGCTTCGTTAAAAAATAAAATTGGCGCATTTTCTGAATTTGCGGCTATTGACCGATAATTGTCAAACAAATTTTTTATGATTTTTTCGCTTTCGCCGTACCACATACTTTTCATTTTGGCAATATCTACAAGCATAATATCGCGTTCAGTTTGTTTTGCAATTTGGTAAACGCTTTCAGTTTTCCCGGTGCCCGGCGCTCCGTAAAACAAGCAGGCGAAACCCGCTCTCATACCTTTTGATTTAAGTTTACCGCATATATTTGCAAAATTATCTTTTTGTAAAAGCGCGGAAAGCTCTTTAACCTGCCTTTCCTCTTTATCATTATAAAAAAGCTCTTTTGCTTGTATTTTTAATGATTTTGTTAAATGTTTTTTCGCAAATTCATTTTCTTTTTCAACAAGATTAATTTCGCTTAAAAATTCTTCCTTGCATTTTTTTGTTAACGTCAGTGTATCTCTGTCGCCTATGCCGTCCGGTTTGCAATAATATTCAATTAAGCCTTCAAAAACCACTGGAAGATTCTTTTCAAGATTTTTTTCTATCCTTCTTCCATAAGATCTGCTTTCACATAAATCCTGTAATTCCAATTCGGATATCTGAACCGTTTTCATATTTTGGTTTACAAGCAGATTACACATTTGTAAAAATATAATAGTTTCATTTACCTCTGTATGTTCAATATCTTCAAAATCGTTTAAGTTATATTTTTTAAGCTGTTTCACAAAATGCAGATGCTTGCCTGAAGTGACTAAAAATTCAAGCTCTTTTCTAAAATCTTCTACGGCTAAAGAATCTCCGTAAGGATTTGTAATAGCTCTAAACAAATTACCTATTTCGTCAAAAAAATCGTCCAGACTTGAAATTTTATTGTTTTTTATTTTAATTTTTTCATTTTTTGAAATGGCGTCCCGCACCGAACCCGGTATTGCGTAAGAATCGGATCTGCCGCTGCGATAGCGGTTTCCGCTTGATTTTTCAATCAAATGTTTCGCAAACAAACTTTCAATACTTGAAAACTGCTCCAAAACTTCAATTCTCCGTAGTTCTAAAACATCGCTTATATTGTTCAGAGTTATGTTTTCATCATTAGCAATTATTGAAAAGAACACCGCTTCGCAGGGAGTAAGCGAAACATAATTGTTTAAAAAAGTTATTTCATCATTTATGTGATTAAAAAGGCTTTCGTCTAAATTAAATTTTGTGTTATTATCGGTCAGTATTTTTATAATATCAATAATATTGCGTATTGCCTGTCCGAAAGTTTCAGGCGGTTTTAGTCCGTTTTTTGAATTCAAGACCTTTACCTTTGCAATATGTTCGGGATTTCCGAACTCTAACTTCTTTGGCTGATTTTCCATAGCATCCTCCATACAATATGTTTGTGTATAATTTAACATGGTATAACGACAACGTGTTGTCGTTTGAAAACAAAAACATATGAATTTATTTTTGGTTTGTCTTTGCGAGGAAAGGTATAGCCTTGACGAAGCAATCCATTTTAAAAGCAACGTGGATTGCCGCGCTTCGCTCGCAATGACGGCAAAGGTAAAAAAACAATACGGTTTAACGACAATATGTTGTCATTTCAATGTGCTATAATGTGAAAAACAAGCCAAAAAGGAGAAAACTATGACTACCGAAAAAATTGATGGGGACGAATACAAAGTAGAACAAATAATTAGAAATACAAATGGGAAACTAAAAAGAACAAAATACTCGTTGAATAAATTAAGAGATACTAAACAAATAAAAGAAATAAATACGAAGAATTCTTCTCCATCTTTTAATTGGGATTTTCATAATGATCTGAAAGAAAAAGGAGAACTATTTAGAGACTTTCCTCCCATTCCTAAAATAAAAGTAAGTAATTTAGGAAGAATTAGAATAAATAGATTAGTGCAAGAACAATTTGATATCCGAGGAGAAAATGCAGGATACCTGGTTTTAGTTGAATCAGAAAAAACAAAAAAGATTTTGAAAGAGTTGAAAGAATATACAGTGATCACAGAAGAAGAAAAATCAAGATATGAAGAGGAACCTTTTCCCTACTATAAATATGTAAGTCCCATATACAAACTTGTCGCAAATACTTGGCTTGGAGAATCCGACGGAAGAGACGTACATCACATAGACAACAACGGTTATAACAATAGCGTAGAAAATCTTATATATTTAACCTGCAAAGAACACGCATATGTACACAAAAGATGCAGAAGATATTGGTGCAAAGAAAATTGTGAATTCAATACTTGGAAAAAATAATTTAGCCTGTATCTAAACAATCTTTATTTCAAGTTCTAAATCTATATTGAATTTATCTTTCACGGTTTTTCTGGCTATATATATCAAATCTAACACATTGGATGCAGTTGCGTTGCCGTTGTTTACTATGAAATTAGCGTGAATTTGCGAAATCTCCGCATCGCCTTTTTTCTTGCCTTTTAAGCCTGCGTCTTCTATAAGTTTCCCCGCGCTAAATCCCACTGGATTTTTAAAAATACAGCCGGCATTTGGAAGATTAAGAGGCTGCGAGTTTTTACGTTTTTCAATACTTTCCGAAATCTCTTTTAATATGTCTTTTTCTAATTCATTTTTCAATGTAAAATTGATTTTTGTAATAATGCAGTTTTCAAGCGCGCTTGTTCTGTAATCAAACAGGATTTCATCCTGCTTTAACAGTTGTTTTTCGTAAGTATTATTTGAATTCTTTTTAAAAACTTCCACGCTTTCAACAATATCGCTAATCCAACAATCTTTGCTGCCCGCGTTTCCAAAAACCGCTCCGCCTATTGTACCTGGAATACCTGCGCAACTCTCAAACCCGGACAAATTGTTTTGTACAGCCGCTTTAATAACAGCAGCCATATGCGCGCCGCTTCCGCAGGAAACTGCGTTTCCGATTATAGAAAACTTTTCAAACTCATCTACAAGCCTTATGACAATTCCTTTATAACCTTTATCGGAAAATAACAGATTTGTTCCGCCGCCTAAAACAAAAAAATCGAGATTTTCGTCTAAAAAAGCAAACAAAGCATGTTCATTAGGAATATTTATAAAAAAGTCCGCGGATCCGCCGATTTTAAAAGAGGAATGCTTGGAAAGCGATTCGTCTTTTAAAATTATACAGCCTTCGGATGATAGTTTTTTAATAATTTCGTTTGTCATTGCTATACCTTAATGTCTTATGTTGTCATGTTGAGCGGAGCAACTTAGTTGTGGAGTCGAAACATCTAGACCCTTCGACTTCGCTCAGGGTAACAAATTTATGTTTTTTTAATAATCCCTAAAAACTCTTCGCCTTTTTTCCAAACGTCGCCCGCGCCAAGCGTAAGAAGAATACTTTTTTCGGGCAAGCTTTCCGCTATTACTTCTAGTGTTTTAAATTTTTCGGCAGCGCATTTATTTTCTTTAAGGCTTTTAAGTATCAGATCGGAGCTTACGCCTTTTATCGGTTTTTCGCCGGCTGAATAAATTTCAAGAACTTTCACAAAATCTGCGTCGGAAAAACTTTTTCCGAAATCATTGTAAAGATTTTGCGTTCTTGTATATCTGTGAGGCTGAAACAAAACCGTAAGCTTTCTTTTAGGCCAAAAATGCTTTATAGCTTTAATAGTCGCGACAACTTCGGTAGGATGATGACCATAATCGTCTATAACCGTTATGCCGTTTTTCTCGCCTTTTATTTCAAGACGCCTGCCGACGCCGTCAAATTTATTTATTGCTCTGGCTATCAAATTAAAAGGAATGCCTAGCCTTAAACCAACGCCGATAGCGGCAAGAGAATTTAAAATATTATGTTTGCCGGGCATTCTTATACAAACTGTTCCCTGCTTTTTACCTTTATATAAAACGTCAAAAGCCGTGCAGTCGTCCAAAACTTTTATATTTTCAGCCTTAATATCAGGATTGCCGCTTAGCCCGTAGGTGACGTATTTTCTTGTAATTTTGGGCATAATCTCGCGGACAAGCTCATTGTCGGAACAAATCATCGCGGCGCCGTAAAAAGGCACGCTGTTTATATGTTTTACAAACGCTTCTTTGAGGTTTTCCATATTGCCGTAATAGTCAAGATGGTCGTTATCTATATTTGTAACAACCGTAATAGCCGGAGAAAGTTTTAAAAAAGAACCGTCGGACTCGTCCGCTTCGGCAACCAAATATTCGCCGCGCCCGAGACGCGCGCTTGTTTTAAGATTTTTAAGACGCCCGCCGATAACTATTGTAGGATCCAGTCCGCCCTCGTCTAAAACCAAGGCGGTAAGCGACGTTGTCGTGGTTTTGCCATGAGTTCCCGCTATTGTTACCGCATATTTTAAACGGGCAAGTTCGGCAAGCATTTCAACTCTTGGAATAACGGGGATTTTATTTTTTAAAGCAGCGACAACTTCCGGATTGCTTTTGTTTACCGCAGTGGACGTAACAACAACTTCCGCGTCTTTTATGTTTTTCGCGTTATGACCTATAAATATTTTTGCGCCGACATTTTTAAGATGCTCGGTAACGTCAGTTTTCTTTAAATCCGAACCGGAAACAGTATGCCCTAAGTTTATTAAAACCTCGGCAATACCAGACATTCCCGATCCGCCTATCCCTACAAAATGAATATGATTTTTTTTAAACATTTATTTTTTCTTCGCTTTTTTATAGTAATATTCTGCTGAAACAGTAGTAGTTATTCCGCCGCGTATGCCAAACTCTATATCTATAGCCATTTCTTTCGGCTTGATGGCTTTCGTTAAATCGTTTAAAATGCTGTTGACTACGCTTTCGTGCACCATTCCGACCATTCTGTAAGTCTGCAAATACATTTTTAACGATTTGAGTTCCACAACGGTTTTATCCGGAGTGTAATTTATGACGAGATACGCGTAATCGGGAAGACCTGTCCACGGGCAAAGGCATGTAAATTCTTCTGTTTCAATACAAACATTTATATCTTTTCCCGCGTACTGATACGGCATAGCCTCAAGAAGCGACGGCGTAACTTGTCAAAAACAGGCATATTTTTCATTGTAAAACCCCACGATTAAAATTTTGAAATATTATAGCATTTTATATTTTTTTTGTTTTATTTGCTTTGGCGCTGAATCGCAATCGTTCGTATTTTTCAAGCAATTTCAAAACTCGCGGTAAATAACTGCTTTAAGGTTACCGCTCAAACAGTTGAAATTGAATAATCTTAAAAAATACTCTCTCATAGACGCAATAAGGCGCCTGTCGCAAACAAAACCGGATATTTAATAACACAACGTAAAAACCTTGAACGTAACTGTATATATTTGGTATAATTTGCGAACTTCTTTAAAACAAACTAAGCGCTTGGAGAGATGTCCGAGCGGTTTAAGGAGGTAGTCTTGAAAACTACTGTAGGAGAAATCCTACCGGGGGTTCGAATCCCTCTCTCTCCGTGCTTAGTTTTTAGTTGTCGTAGATAAAATCGGAATTTTAATTTAATAATAATTTCAAAAGAGCCGCTCTTTTTAAAACAGAGCGGCTCTTTTTTATTTGAAGCTTTGTGCTTTGTTTCATTGTTTATCTATTTCGTATATATTATAATATCCTCAATGCTAAAGAAGTATAGATATACAGCAAAAAGGAGAATATTATGTTCAATAGAACAAATTTGGGAATCTTTGAAAAAAGAAAGGTTTCTAAAAAAGATGCACCGACTCTTTTTGCAATAGAGATAAAAAATCAAATTTATGCATGGTGCCCATTTTGCAAAGTATTTCATCTACATGGACCAAATAGCATAAACACACATCGTGTCGCACATTGTACATCAAAAAAATCTCCTTTTATGGAAAACGGATATAATATTGTAGTTTTTAATAAATGATGAGAATAAATATATTATCATTGCAAACATTAGTATAGGAGTAAAATAAAATGACATGGCATGGAATAGAAGACGTACACTATCGCATAGAAGAACATGTGGATGAATTTATTGTCGTTTTAGATAGTACACTGGATATACAATATATATAGCAACATTTTCTTCAGATGATAAGACCAAACTTACAGAAATTAAAAATGAGGTCGCCTATTTGAAATGTGATGTTCCTGAATACTTTCCAGAAAAAACTAAAAAAAATGCAAAAATACAAATAGGAGTAGCTCTTGTAAGTGCGATGGAAAAAAACTTCACAGCTGCTGAAAAAATGTTGATGAAAGCAAGACAATTTATCAATGACAGCAAGATAGAAAACTCAAGATATCTTTTTCTACGAGAAAGCGGCATGATCTTAATAGGTGTTTTTTTAATTCTTCTGGCATGGATAATTTTTGCAGACTGCTTCACAGAGTCCACTTTTATTTTTTATTTTGTTATCACTACTTTAGCGGGAGCATTCGGAGCATTTTTATCCGTATTTTACAAAACAGGTAAAAGATTTCAGAATTATAATTCATTGAAAGAAGTGCCCCGTATTGAGAGTATTTGTAGAATTGCAGCTGGTGTGATATGTGCTGCTGTTATTGCATGCTGCATAAAAGCAGGGATAGCATTAAGCCTATTTGCACAGTCAAATGAAGCCATGATAGTAGCAGGTTTTTTCGCGGGAATGAGTGAACGTATAATACCAACTATCATGACCAAACTTGAAAGAGAAAGCTAAAATGATTCATATCCGTTCCATAATTCTCTAACAACTCTTTCTAAAATTCTCTAAAACTTGTTTTTTTAATTCTTTAGCTGTGCCGCACGGATTTTGGCTTTTCATAATTGCCGAAACCACGGCTATTCCACTAGCTTCACTATTGTATAATACATGCATATTTGAAGCGTTTAGCCCGCCTATGGCAACAACCGGCATATTTGTTTGATCTGCAATTTCATTTAATGTTTCTATTCCGGTAATAACCGTAACAACTTTTGTAGTTGTAGGGTAAATAGCCCCGACTCCTAGGTAATCCGCGCTTTCTTCCTTTGCTTTTTTGGCTTGTTCAACTGTTTTTACAGTCGCGCCGATTATTTTATTTTCACCAAGTAATTTGCGAACTGCATAAACAGGCATATCGCTTTGACCTACGTGAACCCCAGCCGCGTCTACTGCCATTGCAATGTCAACTCTGTCGTTTATAATCAGAGGAATGTTGTACTGGTCTGTTATTTGTTTAACTTTTTTGGCAAGGCTTAAAAAGTCCAAACCGCTTTTATCTTTTTCACGTACTTGAACAAGAGTCACTCCTCCGATGCAGGCCTGTTTTACGATTTCTAAAAAATCATTCTCATTCATATTTGTGCTATCTGTAACAAAGTATAATGTTAAATCTGTTTTGTTCATTGTTTCCTCTTTTTATACAATTTTATCTCTTCTAAAGTTGTCACCCTGCGCGTAGTCGCAGGGTCTATAAATTCATAGATTCTGCGACTATGCGCAGAATGACAAAGAATAACTTCTTTTTATGTCACACTGATATGGTTTGTATAAACAGGCTGAAGTCCTTTATTTTGTATCATCGCGTGTATTTGTGAAACATCTCTTGCATCCGATATTTCAAATTGTTCATCGCCTTTTTTTTCAGTGTCATGCCCGCCTACGCCAACTTTTACTCCCGCGGACATTTTATTTACCGCCAAGCCTATTATATTATCTCTAAAACCTGCCCGTTCTCTTGTTGAAATAACAATTGATGCAAACGGCATAAAAATTCTGTAAGCCATCAATACCTGCAAAAGCTGTTTCTCTCTGACGTTATAAGGACTAATTTCGGAAGCATCAGAATTATTTACGAATGTCCGTATTCTTGGAGCGGAAAAAGATATTTCGGCATGAGGATGTTTTTGCTGCAAATAATAAGCGTGTATGCCTGTTGAAAAAGCGTCTTTGCGAAAATCTCCCAAACCTAAAAGTGACCCGAAGCTGACGCCTCTCATGCCGCCTTTTGCGGCGCGTTCCTGTGCGTGAAAACGATAAGAAAATACCCGCTTTGGTCCGCCTACATGATACTTTTCATACATTTCGGTATCGTAAGTTTCCTGATAAATGCTGACAAAATCAACGCCGCATTTATGAAGATACGCGTATTCATCGGTATTTAAAGGGTATATTTCAATTCCGATTGTTGAAAAATATTTTTTTGAAAGTTTAACCGCTTCACCTATATATTCAATGTTTGATTGTGTCCTGGATTCGCCTGTCAATAATAAAATTTCTTTCAATCCTGTTTTGGAAATCGCGTTTAGCTCATTGTCAATTTCATTAATAGATAATTTTCCTCTGGCTATGTTGTTTTCACAGTTGAAGCCGCAGTATGTGCAGTAATTTTCACAAAAATTTGAAATATACAACGGCGTGTACAGGCTGACGGAATTACCAAAATATTTTCTTGTTTCAATTTTTGACCGTCTTGCCATTTCTTCCAAAAGATTTTCCGCTACCGGCGATAAAAGCGCGCCGTAATCATAAAATGTTAAAGCATCTTTATTAAGGGCGTTTTTTACATCGTCCGCGGTATATTTTTTGTAGTTATACGCTTCGGTTTGGGTTAATACTTTGTCCATAATACCGGATTCAATATTTTCCATATGCGGCATATAATTGTTTTTTGAAATCGGTTTCATTTTTAATCCTCTAAAAATCCGGTCAACGGACTGGACGCTTCCGCTTCATATTCTAAAACTCTGCCTAAGCCCGCAAGCCAGGCTTTTCTTCCTGATTCTATGGCTAATTTAAACGCGCTTGCCATCATTGCGACATTATTTGCCGTAGCAACCGCGGTGTTTGCCATAACTGCCGCTACGCCAAGTTCCATAGCTTCGCAAGCTTGTGAAGGTCTGCCTATGCCGGCATCAACAATGATAGGCAAATCTATTTCATCAACTAGTATTTTAATGAAATCTTTTGTAAGAAGTCCTTTATTGCTGCCGATAGGAGCGCCAAGCGGCATAACCGCAGCTGCGCCTGCGTCAGCCAATTGTCTTGCGGCTATTAAATCAGGGTACATATACGGCATTACAATAAACCCTTCTTTTGCCAAAATTTCAGTTGCTTTTGTTGTTTCATAATTGTCAGGCAAAAGATATTTCGAGTCGTTTATTACTTCTATTTTTACAAAATCTCCGCACCCGATTTCCCTTGCAAGCCTTGCGATACGCACTGCTTCCTGCGCGTTTTTCGCGCCGGAAGTATTCGGTAAGAGCGTAATGCCTTTCGGTATATAATCTAAAATGTTCTCTTTGCCGTCCGTATTTGCGCGCCGAAGTGCTAACGTCGCCATTTCTACGCCGCCGTTTTCTATTACAGTTTTTGTCATTTCAAGCGAAAATTTACCCGAACCCAAAATAAACCGGGAATTAAATTCTTTGTTGCCAATAATCAGAGTATCTTTTTCCATATTTTCTATTCCTCTTTAGGGTGTGTTAATATATATTATGCACATGCGCTGCTAGGGTTTTTGAGAAAATTTTATTTTTTTTGTGCCAAAGATACAGAGACGTATCTGCGAAGCAAAAAAAGAAAAATTTACCAAAAAACTGCCGCAGCCCTTCGGGTTTGACCAAACGTATGTGCGTAATATGTATTAACACACCCTAATATTCAGTAAAAGTCTTAATGCCATATTTGCCTGATGTCCCGCGCATATAGTGACTCTAGGAGCCATAAAGCCGATTCCTTCCTGTTTTGCCGGCTCAGAATCGCCGCACACATATAAATTTTCGAACATTTTTTTTGTTTTTATTTTATTCGCGCTGTCAAAACCGGTCATTCCCGAAGCGGCAACAATCTTTTTTTCGCCGTTTTCAAGGAGAGTATTTACAAGAACGGCTTTATCTTGCGGATTATCAAACGCTTCGCAAACAACAGTATAGTCTTTAAAAATTTCCGTCGCATTTTCTGCTGTTACTTTAACAGCGCAGGTTTCTGTTGCAACAAACGGATTTATTTTTTCTATCTGACTTTTAAGCGCTTCAGTCTTTAACATTCCCAAATGCGTTAAATCGTAATATTGTCTGTTCAGGTTGCTAGGCTCTACCACATCAAAATCTACAAGCAGCAGCTTTCCTACGCCAATTCTTGCAAGCATTACGGCAATATTTGAGCCAAGTCCGCCTAAGCCGGCTATGGCAACTTTTCCGTTTTTTAGTGTTTCTTTAATATCAGGAACATTTCGCGCTGTTATGGTGTTTTCAAGTTCATCGTTAATTTGCATTGTTTTTCTCAGCCTCCGCCGACAAAACAAACTATTTCAAGTTTATCGGTATTGCAAAGCATTTCGATTTCAAAGAATTTTTTCGGTACAATAATCCCGTTTTTTTCAACAGCCACTCTTTGAGTGTCATAACCTTCTTTTTTCAGAAAATCATTTAACGATATTATATTTTCTATGATTATCTGTTTTCCGTTTACATACATATTTATTCTCCTATGCAAAAAAGCGGAATATACCCGTAAGGTATATCCCGCTTTCTTAAAAACTGTGGATTTATTTCCTTACGCCGGCATTACCCGGTTAGTATTTACGGTATAATCTCAGCCCTGACACTTTATTAATGTCATACAGCGCATTTCCCATGCGCGGGCACCCGTGAAAAATAATTCAAATTTAACGTATATAACTATACATCATATTTCAAATGAAGTAAAGGCATTGCTTTATATCGGAATTATCTTGTCACCCTGAACTTGTTTCAGGGTCTTCTTTTAGTTTTTAACGACTAGATGCTGAATCAAGTTCAGCATGACAAATTTGTAAGTTAAAGGATAATCCAGTCTATATTTTAAACCCGCCGATATATGATAAAGTTTTTGATGCAAACTCCGAACCTGCCTGCATTGCCTGTTCAATATTTTTATTTTTCAAGTATTGCATAATAAAACCCGCCTGATAGCTGTCGCCGCAGCCTGTTGTATCTATAACTTTTTCAACTTTTACAGCGGGACAGACAAACTTTTTGCCATCTTTATAAGAAATGCTGCCGTACTCTCCAAGAGTGGCGGTAAATATTGTTTTATATTGTTCGGACCAGGCTTTTAAGGTTTTTCTAAATTCAGGGGAATCCTGCTGCTTGCCGCTTACAAAAAATAAATCTATGTGCTTAAAGTATTGTTCATATTCAGGCTTAATTTTATTATCATGAAAGTCCACGGCAAGGCAGGCATCTTTTGATGCTTCAATTATGTTTTTAAAATCAGGCTCATACAGCGTAGTAGCTATGGCGTCAAAAGTTTTTATAAATTCCTTGTCGTTTTCGCTTATTTTAAATTTGCCCCAAACACCGCTTGTCCAGGCATTAGGTCCGAAATATCTGTCGCCGTGTTCATCTATGTTTATTATATGATTCGCGGTTTGTCCGTTTGTTTCATAAATTCTTTCACGGTTAATTTTATATTTATCAATGGATTGTTTTAGTATTTCACCGTAATTATCTTTTCCGATATTTCCCATCACAAACACATCCGCGCCGTTTTCTTTGCAGTTAACCGCTAAATTTAAGGCATTCCCTCCGGGCAAAATTTTCCCAGATTCCGGAAAGACATCTACGCAAAAACAAGCTAAAGCAAGAATTTTCATGATTTTATTATATTATTTGATAGAGGAATAAACAAGCGCGTTAATATACACTACGACCGCCCTCTCCCAGCCCTCTCCCTGATAAGGGAGAGGGAAAACTGTTTCGACGATTAGCTTTTTAGTTCTCATGCGTTTGTCGTATATCAATGTGTTATGCCAAATTCGACTGTGCCTATTATATTGTTTTCTTTTACGTTTTCTGTTCTGACTAAAATACGCTGATGAGTCTGCTTTTTTGTTCCGTAGAACATAAAAATATCTAAATATAACACTGTCGGACCGGACACGCTTTGTCTTCTGTCTCCAAAATTGTTTGTAGAAATTTCGTATTTGCCGTTTACCGCTTTTCTAATCATAAATTCTTCAGGTCCGAATCCGTCCCTTATGTCTTGTGATACTCTGCCTCCGATTCTTGTAAGGCGGTTGCCGTAAAAAGCTTTTTCGCCGTGCGGATCCGTTACATGCAGATCAATGTCGGTATTATCTGTGCTCCATCCCAAAACAACTCTTATATCAACCGGCATCACGAAAATAAGTTCTTTATTGATTTTTGAAGTATCGAGTTTAGGGGCTAAAGCTATAAGATTGTTCATTTCAACAAAAACTATCTGCTTAATGCTGTTAAATCTGTTCCATCTGCGCTCCATAACTTTATAGAAAGTATCCAAAGATTTTTGATATTCCTTATTAGCCTGATACGCCAAAGCCAAATCTCTGTATGATTGAGGGTCTTCTCCTCTGAGTTTTAGTATTTTCTCAAACATATCTACGGCATACTGATACTCGCCGATTTCCATAAGTTTATTGGCAGCAGTACGCAAAAGCTCGACATTATCAAGCTTCATTTCAGCTATATTGGACAGTATGACTATGGCTTTATCGTTCATTTTGCGGCGTATAAATTCATCGGTAACGTCGAAATAAAACGAAGGCTGGTCGTCATAGCCCGATTTAAGTTTTAAATAATCCTTGTAAATATCTTCGTCTTTCGATTTTTTTAATATTTTCATATACGGAGTCTGCGGATCCCAGGCTTTTACCTGAATACTCGACGATGACACAAGCTGGGCTTCATCTCTTCCGGTTTCCTGTATTTCCATATCCGCCATTTCGGCGTTAGCGCGGAAAGCGACTGCTCTGGTCGCTTTCATATTTCCAGAAGCTGCTTGCGGTACAGCCCTGACTCTTTCCATTTTTGCGGAATCAAAACTCTCTCTGCTTACATCTGCGACATTGAGCATTCTTCGTTCTTCAACAATTCGCGCTCCATCAGAGTTTTTAAGTTTTTCAAAAGTTTTCGGAGGTTTGCTTTGGTCAAACTCTTTTTTCCACCATTCTTTTATTTCTCTTGCCTGCAAAATCGAATCATCCAAAGCCGATTTTTCATTTTGTTCTTCGCCTTTTCTGGTATTAGCCAAAATTCTGTTATATTCCGAAAGAAGCTCTTGGGGAGGGACTATTCCGTACGTTACATAATCCTGTACAAATTCAAGCACCAAAAGCGATGTGAAATCAGTAACCACCGAATATTCCAGACCTAATTTTAAAATTTCTTTTTCGTTTCTTTCAGAATCCATTTCCAAATCTTTTATTTTTTGAACAGCCCAAAGCCTTGCCACTGCCGGATTGTCGCCCCCAGCTTTAACTTTTATTTTCTTTGTAAAAGCTATATCTTTTTTTCCGTAACCGAACGATAAAATTATTTCCGATTCGCCTGCCGTTAAAATGCCGGCAAAAGTAAAGTTTTCGCCGACGTCTATACCGGGCTTCGGATAAACATCTCTGAATTTATTTTTGTCATACTCGCATGCGATAAGTTTAAGGTTTTGTTCTGTCAAAAACATCAAAGCTTCTTCATCGCTGTTTCCGTTAAGATTGATAAAACTTCCTCCGCTTTTTACTGAGGCGTTAACAAGACCTCCGCGATTAAATTCCGTTGAAGAATTTATCACAAATACCGGCGTGCCGCTTTCTTCTATACGCGTATCTCCTAATGTGCTTACGCCGTCGGAAAACAATAGTATTTCGTCTGTTTTTAAATTATTTAATTCAAGTTTGTCAAAACGCGTAGCGCCGTCATAAATGAGATTTTCGATTTCTTGTTTTAAAGCGTTCCAATTTCCGTTTTTAACCGTAAAGTTTTTGTTTATATCAGTTTTAATATTGAAAGTGACGAATGTTACTTCAACATTCGAAAGCTTTTTAATATAAGCGTCAAGAAGCGCGATTTCTCTTTGGATGTCGCGTTTTGAAGAAGATAGAGATGAATCCCATACTACGGCTATTTTTTTAGGAAGCTTTTTATCTTTTGAAGACGCTTTTATATTTATATCAGTATAAAAATAAGTTTCGCTTCCGTCTTTATGTGTAAAAATAACGTATTCTTTTTCTCTGGGTATTTGGAATGAAATATAGTTATCTAAAAGGTAATCATTTTTTGCAAACGATGCTCTTAAAACAGTTGACGTTTTTTCAAATTTAAAAGGCATCTCTTTAAAATCTTTTTGTTTTACTTCAACCGAATTTACAGGGAGTTCCATATTTATCGAAAAATTTACATTCTGTTTAAAAGAGAGCGGCAGACTGTAATAATAAGAGTCATTTTTAGTCACAAGCGGCTCTTCAATAGTTACTCTTATTCTGCGCGTGCCGTCGGGATTAAACGGATATATCCTTGTTTTGAACTGGTTTCCTGAAGTTTTTTCCACTAAAGCCGGATCAACGCCCCTGCGTACTATCGATTCAAAAGTCTGTCTTGCTTTTTGTTTCTCAACAACAACGCCGTCACGCATTTTGCCGTTGATATCTAAAGCTATAGCCGAAACATTTTGATTTTCTGCCAAAGGAAGAACAAACTCTCCTTCCATTATTGCCTGATTCGGGTTATGAAAAACCATTTCATAAGTGGTCATCGCAAGATTGCCTATAATTTCAACGTCAATTTTTAAATCCTGCAAAGTTATAGGCTTTCTGTCAGGCGAAACAATCATCTGAGGCATCGGAACCGGTCTTGGCATAGGCATAGGTCTTACAACAATTTCCCTGCTTTGGACAGAACCTGCAAACATCATAACTGCAATCAAACACGCAAAAAACTTTTTCATATTAATTCTCCTTTTGTGATATCCTTCTACTAATACTATGCGCAAGCCGAAAAAGTATCACACTTTAAAATGATAAAAAATAAAAACCGAAGATAATATCTTCGGTTTTTATTTTTAGTTTGATTTTTAACTGATTTATCTCTTTAGGTGCTAAGTGCAGTTGCACCAAGCTGTCACCCTGAGCGAAGCCGAAGGGTCTGCAGTTAAAAGGCAGATGTTTCGACTACGCAACTACGTTGCTTCGCTCAACATGACGACGAGATAAATCCGATTTTAATATGATTTTAACTATTTTTCATCCTGAACACTGACAATCCTGAAAGACATACTTTCATCCTGCGGTTTTGCTATTAACAGCCCCTCTGCCTGAGCCAGCCCGACAACATTGACTTTAGCATAAACCTTACCGTCAGCAATCTCAATAACAAAGTTATTTCTCGCGTATTCTTTTTGCGCTTCCATTAAATCAGGATTATTATTAATGTCTTGTATTATTCTCTCGCGGTAATAAGCTTCAATATCATTTTTATACTCTACAAAATACACCGCCGTGTCAAGCTCGGCAGAGTTATCAAGTTTATGTTTCTTGGCTTGCAACTTTCGGTCAGGTGAAACACTAACGGGTGAATATTCTTTACGCGATTTTTGAGCTATAAATCCGGATGCGGCTTGAGGCAATGCGGCTCTTTCGGAAATTTCGGTTTTGTCTTTAACTGATTCTTTTGCAGCTACAAGCTCAGCTTTTACGGCATTAGACTCTGCTGCAGTAACTCCGGTTTCAGCGAGCATTCTTTTTGCAGGCGCGGGCTTTGCCGTTTGTGCCGGTTGTACTTTTTCTTCTATTTTTACCTGTTCAACAGCTGCCAAAACCTGCTTTTCTCTGACATTCGCGGCAGAATATTTCACTTCTGCAATCTTTTCTTGCGAAATAACCGGCGATTTTGCCGCTTCATCAGCCATATGTATAGCATCAGCCAGATTTTCCATTTCAGCTTCATGCATTGCATTTTGAAAAACATCATTTTTAGTCATTTGGCGCTCATGTATACTATCTTTATTAACCAAAACTACAGCTATTAAAACGCTGCAAACCGCGACAAAAGCAAAAACCAGCCGTTTTGGTCTTCTTTTTACAGGAGCCTTAGCAGAGGTTATTTTATTAAAAATTTGGTTTTCTTTTGTTTTATTGGGGTCAAAATCGAACTTTTGAAAACGTTCTATTATTTCTTTTTCAGTATTTTTCATTTTACCTCCAAAAAAACTCTTATTTTATTCATGCCTCTGTTAATTATCGTGCCTACATTAGATTCGCTTAAATTAACAAGCTCGGCTATCTGGCGGTTATTTAAACCGGAATAAAATTTCAGAGCGATTATATCTTGTTCTTTCTTGTTTAGCGTTGCCATAGCTTGAAGCAGCAATTGTTTTTCCTGATTATCTATTAGTGTTTCTTCTATTCCTTTTTCATCAGCGACAAACGCGTCCTCAAAGCCTGTAAGCGATAAAACTTTTTTTACATAATACATGCGGTAATACATGGTTATTTCATTACGCGCTATTGTAAAAAGCCATTGGCTCATATTGCCTTTGTTTTCGTCAAAAGCGTCAAAATTTTTAAGTACTTTTTGCCATGTCAAAGCCGCAATGTCTTTGGCGGTATTGTCTTCCCGCACCCGCGTAATAATATAGGAGTAGATTATTTTGAAGAACTCTCTATATACCTGCTCAAAATTCATTTTAACCTCTGTTTTTATATTAGTGCATAAATACTATGCGTAAGTTTAAAAAGTATCACACCGGAAATAATACAAAAAAATGCCTGTCTTGTGAAATTTTATGTGAATTCACATTATTTCAATTCGTAAAAATGATCTATTCCCAAATCTTCCAAAAAAGCTATGTCATGGGAAACTATAACCATTGCTCCGGGATATTCTTTTAAAACCTGAGTGACATGTTCTTTTGTTTCCAAATCTATGTTATTCGTTATTTCGTCTATAAGCAAAAGTTTGGGAGTTTTAACCGCAATTTTAGCAAGGCTTAAACGCGCTTTTTCGCCTCCGGATAAAACCGCGACTTTTTTGTTTACTTCTTCGTTTTTTCTGAACAAAAAACCGTTTAAAATATCGCGCAGTTCCGCATGTGTTTTTTGCGGAGCGGCTTCTGCCAGCATTTCTATAACGGTTTTATTATTATCTAAAGTGTCGTAATACTGGTCAAGATACGCAATGTCATCCGCGGCGGGCGTATCCCAAAAGCCATCTTTTATTATTTCCGGATAATTTAAAATCGCTTTAAGAAGCGTACTTTTGCCTGAACCGTTATCTCCGGTTATCGCAATATGCTCACCGCCTGATACCGATAAAGTTATATCGCGCAAAATTGTTTTATCGGCATAACCCGCGCTTGCGCCGCTTAAAGAAAGTATTGTTTTAGAACCGATATCTTTTGCCGTTAAGGAAAATTTTGGCTTTAAAATTTCAGGAATTCTCAAAGCCGAGAGCTGTTCGTTTACATTGCCTCTTCTTTCGTTTATGTTTCCTTTATTTTTTCCGGAAGACTTTTCCGCGGAACTCTGCTTTAAATCGCCTACTGCCGGGAGCCACTTTTTCTGCTCTACAAATTTTTCACCGCGATTTTTGCTTTTCGCCGCTCTTTCCTGTTCTTTCATCAGTGCTTTGTGGTTTTCTTTCTTTTCTTTTTTCAAACCGGTAAGTTCATCTTCAAGACTCTGTCTTTTTTGGAACAGTTCATTTTTATAATCATCAAATTTTCCTGAAAATACGGTAATTATTCCATTGTCTATGTGCCAAAAAGTATTGATAGAACTTCTTAACAGTTCCGCGTCATGCGAAACTATTATCAGCGTTCCTTTATAATGTTCAAGCATTTTTATTAAAGATTTGCGGTTTTTTAAATCCAGATGGTTTGTAGGTTCATCAAGAAGAAGCGCGTCAGGACGCAATGCCAGCGCAGCGCTAAGCGCTTTATTAAATTTTTCACCGCCGCTTGAATTTTCGTATTCATAGACAAGCTGAGGAACGTAGCCGAAAACAATGTTGTCATTGTTTAGGATGCTGCCTTCGGACGGCTGCAAACCTCCGGAAATTATTTTTAAGAGAGATGATTTCCCGCTGCCGTTATTTCCTATTACCGCAATACGTCTGCCGGGCTGTATTTGTGCTGAAAAATTTTCAAAACAGATTTTATTTGGAAAGTACAGACTGATGTTGTTTAAAATTATGGATTTATGCATATACGCCTCTTTATTGTATTTTTGGGTACAAAAAAAGAATGGAAAATTATAATTGTGTTTTCAGTATACCAGCTCTCAAAACCGGTATCTTAAACTATTCAACTATTTTCCATTCATAATAAGGTTTATTTTTCCATAATATGCTTTCTCTTATCCGGAAAGCGTCAAAATTATACTAATTTTATAAAAACACCTCAATGCTTCTTTTTTGTCTTTAATCCCAGATTTTGTTTGCGACAGGCGCATTATTGCGTTTATGAGTGAGTGTTTTTTAAGATTATTCAATTTCAACTGTTTGAGCGCAAACTTTTAAAGTTTTTATTTTGCGCGAGTTGTTGAAATTGCTTAAAAAATACGAATGATTGCAATTCAGCGCCAAAGCAAATAAAATAAAAAGTATTCTTGACACTATAAGATAAAAGCAATATAATGCAGCTATATGAGACCGAAAAGGTTTCAACAAGGAGGCTGGAAAATGAAAGTTTTAGTAAAAAGTATTTGTTTATCATTGCTTGTATTATTTTGCGCGACAGCTGTATTTGCAGGAACTGTTAAAGAGTACAGCGCTGATATAATAGGAATAACAACCGATAAGAAAGGCAATAAAAAAGAAGGACTATCAGCAAAAATTTATGCCACCGATAAAAAAATGCGTCAGGAAAGCTTTGATGAAAAAGGAAACCTTGTCGGCATGGCAATTATCCGTATAGACAAAAACAAGATATATTCTTTTATTGAAGAAAACAAAACATACATGGAAATTAACTTTGAAGGAAATGAAATGCCTTCTCCGCAGCAATTTGCGAATATGCTTGGCGGAATGGCAGACGTTAAGCGCGAAAAAGTCGGAACTGAAACCATAAACGGCTACAAAGCGGAAAAACATAAAACGACCGTTAACACTAATATATTCGGCATAAAATCAACCATGATCAGTTATGACTGGACGACAGCGGAATACAACTACCCTATCCGTACCCTGTATGAAGATAAGAAAAACGGTGATACCATTACTGAAATGCGTAACATTAAAGCCGGAAAACAGCCTGACTCGCTTTTTGAAATCCCTAAAGGCTATACAAAAGACGAATCAATTGAAGAACTGGGCAAAACAATGGGCTCTCTTAGCGAGGTAATGAAAAAAGCTAAGCAAGAACAAGCCGAAAATGCGCCTGCATCGGAAAAGCCTAATGCAGTAAAAAATGCCGGCAAAAGTGTCGGAGATGAAGCCGCGGGTACCGTAAAAGAAGTAGGACAAGAAGTCAAAAATGAAGCCAAACAAGCAGGAAAAGACGCGTTGAAAAAAGGTTTCATGAAAGCTATCGGAATGTAATTAAAACATATAAATAACAAACCCTCCCTTACGAGATTTCATAAGGGAGGGTTTTATTTTTTGGAAGTTGGAAGTTAGTACGTTAAAATATTATTTTTCTGTTACCTTTATTGATTTAGCCGTACTGCCGCTGCCGTCTTTATAAGTTATGACAGGATCTCCGAAAATATTCTTTTCTTTTTTAGCAGAGCTGACCGTAAAACCTTTGTCATCTTTGTAAGTTGTAATTGTATTGCCAAAAATGTCTTTTTCTCTTTTTTTAGAACCGACTGTATAACCTCCGGCATCTTTATACGTTATACTAGTGTTGCCGAAAATATCTTTTTCTCTTTTTTCAGAGCCTATGATACAACCTTTTTTATCTTTATACGTTGTGATTGTATTACCAAAAACATCCTTTTCTTTAACAACAAAACTCGCATGCTTAAATTTATTGTTAATATCAGCCGCAAAAATTGCAGTAGCCAATAGCATCATCCAAAATAAAATAAACAGAGCAAATATTGTTTTCTTCATACCCCCCCCCCATTAATATAAGCTATTTGATTACATTATAATAACGTTAATCCGGTCTTATTTATTGCCTTAACCGCCATTGACCGGTTAATTTTTATATTATAATATGACAGCAGTAAAATCTGGCATAACCCGGAGGAAAAATGCATATAAAAAAACTTTCTATTTTAGCGGTACTGCTGTTTTTTTTAACACTGACCGTTTCCTGCAATAAACAATATTTAGACGGAGCAAGTTCGATTGTCGCGCAAGCGGTACAAATTTATATTAATACAAAAGCCGCCTCCCATGAGAACGGAAAAGTTGAAAACCCTTACGGGAGTGTGAGTCTGTCGGCAAAAAAAAGTTATATAGCAAATAAAAAAATTATGCTTGAAAATATTGACGGAACTGTCGCGGAATTTAAAATAAAAGGAATTTGCTACGCGCCGGATATAGACGGGGAGTTATATTTCCAGGATTATAAAAAAGATTTGCCTTTAATAAAAGCTTTAAACGCAAACTCTATAAGAACTTACAGACCGCTTGGTTCAAGCAAGGCCGACGGTACATTTCACGTAGGGAATACCATGCTTATTTTGGATGAATGCCTTCAAGAAGATTTAATGGTTGCCGTAGGTTTTTCCTATGAAGACATGGCTCCAGGAGGGGCTATGGAAGAATACCTTAAAATGTTCGGCAAGCATCCTGTAATATTTATGATAGTTTTGGGCAACGAATATAACTATCATTACGGCGAATGGTTTTCAAAAGACGAATGGTTTAAAAGAATCGCGCAGGCGATGCCTGTGGTAAAACAGTACGCGCCGGGCAAAATTATCGCGACGGTTCACGGCGAAATGCCTTCGCAGGAAGAACTTGACGAGTATGTACGCGCCGGTTTTGACCTTGTTATGCCCAATATTTACAGAGGTTCAAATTTTGGCTTTTCGAAAGATAACTGGTATAAAATGACAAACTCTATGCCATGGGTTCTCGGAGAGTTTGGACGCGGTTCAAAAGACGCAAAAGGAAATGACACTTCAAAACTTCAAGTTTCGTATTTAGAATCTCAGATAAGAAGCATGGAGCAAGGCTATCTTTTTACATTGGTTGACGATCCTGCTAAAGGAAAAATAGAACTTAACCCCAATATCGGCAGAGAAGACTCCATGGGCGTTTTTGATCACAAAAGAAACCCCAAACCCGCCGCGGCAGCAGTAAGAGAAGAATACTCGAGCAAAAACAATTAGTAACATCTGATATAAGTACAAAAAATAAACATCCCGTATAAGTTTTGCTTATACGGGATGTTTATTTTTTAATGTATTTCGTTAAAACGGATAAATATTTATACCCATTCCCATTTTAAAACCTGAAAAATCTCTGTATAAATCGTCTCCGTTTTGTACAGTATCTTTAAAAACAGCCTTTCCGGCAAGGTTAAAGCCCGCGTCTAAAAACAGTCCCGCATATTTCATAAAACGCCATTCTATTCCGAAATTGACTTTAGGCGAAATAACAAGCGCGCTATATTCTTTTTCCTGTATGGCTGTCTTAACCATACCGCCGCTTTCAGAAACATAATTTACAAATGTTTCGCTTCCGCCAATATCATAACTTGTTACCGCAAGTTTCGCGTTTATAATATCAAAACCGAATCCGGCAAAATATTTAAATTTTGAGCTTACGTCTTTTTTATAATAAGCGCTTATAGGAATTATAAAACCGCTTGTTTTAGCATAATATTCATAACCGTCATAATATGTAGTATTATTGCTGAACGACCCTACTATAGTAGGAATGCCGTAGTAAACAGTATTCTCTCCCTCATTAACGCCTTCATATCCAATTTTCACTCCGAAAAGATTTTTCTCGCCCAAATCAAACAATTTGTTTGTTTCATAAAAAACGTCAATTCCAAAAGCCATTGCTGACGGCTTTACGTGATTGGTTCCCCCAAACTTACTGCCGCCGACAGAACTCCAAAAATCGTTAAACATCTCGTCAAATTTTACGTCTATATTTGTATCCGATCCGCTTATAACGCCCTTAACGCTTACCCCTAGGCCTGACAACTCGAAACTTGACGCAAAAGACATACCAGACATAACAAGCACTGCTAGAACCGACAAAAGAATTTTTCTCATTTTTTTAAATCCCCTTTTTTATGTTTCACTTCAGCGGCAAACAAAAACCCACCCCCTTGATGTACAAACGCATATATGGAACAGATTATTGCATTAAAAAATAGTTAGTAGTCTGGCAGACTATATTTATTTCTTCTTTTAATTTACCACTTTAAAACTTTTTTGAGCAGCGACTTTTTTGCCTTTTGAATCTGTTTTAAAAAACATTTCGGCATAAATTGTAATTTCCGTATTTGCATTTATTTTTTGTCCCGGAAAAAAACCATCTGCTATATATATGCGTACTTTGTCATTACCAACTGTTCCAACACGAGAGCTTGAAGTACCGCTATATCTAAATGTAACTTTTTCAAAAGTGGTCAAAAGAGCAGCATCTACGGGCTTTCCGTTTTCATCTTTAACAAACGCTTGAATATACACGTCATCATAAGCTCCTTTTGAAACCGTATCACCGACAGGAGTTTGCTCAAGGCTTATTGACCAGCCTTTGCTGTCTTCCTCTTTAGCGCAAGAACTCAAAAGCATCAAGGAGACTGCGCAAAACGTCAACAATACGCTCATCAACAAATATTTTCTCATCCTTTCTCCATTTTTCTATTACATGCGATGGAGTGTTGAACACTCAACACTCCATCACCTTTTAAATATAATTAAAATCCGTATCTGATACCAATGTCCGCTCCGACAGTACTTATTTTACCGCCGCTTTCAAGTCCGCCGTTAACAAACACCGATACTTTATCGTTTATTTTAGCATTTAAACCTATGTTTGCACCTATCGCGCTTTTTGCTATGTCGCTTTCGTAATCTACTCCGCCGTAATTTACCTTATCTTTACCGGCAAGTCCCAAAATATACGCAAGTTCAAAAGTCGGTTTTATTAAAATTCCGCTTTTCGTTATTTCATAGCCCACCAAAACTCCAAGTCTTGCGTTCGCGTAGGTCATCGCGTCATATTTCAAATCGCCCGCTCCGTTTTGCACTGAAGCGGAGCCCGAACCCGCGTTCATAAGAAGTATTCCCGCTTTCGGCTCTATTATAAACAAATCTTTTCTAAATGTTTTTCCGCCTTCAATAGAAAGCGCTAAAATATTTCTTGACGGCTCGTATTTCAGTTCTGTTCCGTCTGCCGCGTAATTCGTCATTTCCAGATTGCTGAAAAATCCTCTTACCAAAGCGTCTATATAAAAATCTTTTTCATTTTGATATTCCGCGTAAATACCAAAGCTGGGCATAGAGCCGCTTCCTTTAGAATACGCGCCGGTATCCTGCTTTGTTTTTATTTCTCCTGCCGAAGCGTAACCCAAAACCACACCCGCGTAAATTTTATTGTCGTTAAACTTGAAAAGTTTATCAAATCCTGTTTCAACGTTAACTAAACTAACGTCGGTTTTAATCAAATCTTCAGCGCTTGCGCTGTTTATTCCGGTTTTAAACCATAAACCGTGTTCCATTTCGTTGTTATCGGAAAGCCTCAAATCGCTAAGCCTGTTTCTTACATTGTTAAGCTGTGATTTTGCCATTATAGTATTGATTGACGGAATATTGGCTATTGTTTTAAACGTATTAGTGTATGACGGAGTATTATCATCTACTATATCGTCTACTCCGGATCCGCCGCTACCACCACTGCCGCCACTTCCTCCGCTACTTCCGCCAGAAGTAGTTCTCAAAAAATAATCCTGAGTCTCAAGGCTTCCCGCTATACCGCCTTTGTAAAGATTATATTCGTAAGCCCCTACGTCGTATTTTCCGCCAGGCAGCTCAAACGTTCCGGTCTGGGCATCCATATCGACTAATTTTATGCCGTCGCCCGTAGTATTTGCGCCGACACTGCCGCTGGCATTATGAACTCTTATTACGCTATTTCCGGTATAAGATCCGGAAACTATTAACAAATCGCTTGGAGAGGAGTCGTTGCCGAATTGCACGTTCATATCGATTATCGGATTGCTTGTCGCGGTGAAATTGCTGATTATTAAAGTTCGTCCGGCTGTGGATATGAAGCGCATATCTATAACACCGCCGTTTGCTGTTAAATCTCTTATTGTACCTCCGTTTGCATATAAATATCCGCCGTTCAAAGTAACATTATTCCCGCCGTTTGTTTTAAACACCCCCCCGCTTTGAACTGTAATGTTAGATACATATACACTAATGTGAGATTGATTCACCTCAGCGCTAAGGTATCCGCCATCATTTACTATAACTCCGTTCGCAATCGTAGTACCTCCGCTAACAATCATTTGCGCGCCGGAATTTATTATAGTATTTAAAGCCCTTCCAAGAGAATGAACCGTTAATGTATTACCTGAACCGTTTAAAACAAAATTGCTTAAGATACCGCTAGAATAGCTAAACGCGCTTCCGTTTTCATTTATCCCTGTAATTCTTCTTGTGTCAGTACTGCTACTGTTGCCAATATAATTAAGGCTTATTATCCCTCCTGAATTTTGAACAATATCAATAGCGCTGCCTGCTGCGCTGCCGATTACATATAGGGGCGCTAAAGAGCCTCCGCTTTGTAAAATTGTTCCGCTTGCGACACCACTTGTCAAAAGAACTTGTGTTCCTCCGGAGTTAACTGTAGTATTACTTGCAAGCCCGCCATTTGATACAAATTGCACTCCGCCCGAATTAATTGTTGCACCGAATGCTCCACCGCCATTTTGCACTATCTGCCTTCCGCTGCCATACAAGGAGGTGCCGCTGGTAATCCCATTTGAAATAAATTGCGTACCGCCGCTGATAACCGTGTTAACGGCACCCGATGCTCCCATACCTGCGCCGACAACATACTGAGATCCGCCATACATGGTAGTCCCGCTGGCAAGCCCGTAAACAGATTGAGTTCCGCCATACATTACTGTACCAAAAGCTTCAGCATCATAACCAATATTCTGAATCCCAGAACTTATTACCGTTCCGCTTACAACACCTTTTAACAGTGTGGAATATACAAAATTTGAACCCATCGAGCCTGAACCGTATATCAACTGTTGCCCGCCGTTTATTACAGTCCCGTCGGCTCTACCTCCGGCTGAAACATACTGTATTCCGTTGGTGTTGAGAGTCATTGCATTGGTATAACCGCCGGAAGAAACATGCTGCGCGCCGGTACCGTTGGCAACAATACCGCTGACTGCCGAACCGCCGTTATATATCACTTGACTGCCGCCGGTAACAGTTTGACCGGTAACAGTACTTCCCGCACCTACGCTTGCGGTAAACTGCGCCTGAGCGGTTTGCGCGAGATTTAAGTTAAGCATAGCAAGCGTCGCCGCCGTCAAAACAACTTTCTTTCCGCCGGCTACTATTTTGTTGATAAACGGCGCGTGTACAGCAGAACTGAAAGACGAAGAAACATATTCGCGCGAACTGAAATAATCTTCACCGGAAGAATAACAACAACTTACAGCCATTTCTTTTTTCTTCATTTTAACCTCTTTTTTTGGGAGTTACCCTTTTTATCCGGAAGTTTTAAATGCGGTAGATATACAATCCGCGCGTAAAACGTTGCCTGCTTAATAAACGTAATAGCAAAAGATTTTATTGCGCTTTAAATAAAAATATGAAAGACGCTTGTTTCTCTACAAAGAAACAAGCGTCTTAATTGTATTTAATCACGCTCGCAAGAGAGTATATTGTTATTGGTCTGCTTTATATAATGTTTTGTTTTTTCTTCATTTACGGTTTTAATTTTTAACTTTTTTATAAGGAGAAGACATTCCCATATCGCTGAGATATTCGGTCGGAGAAATAGTTTTGTAAGGTACTTTCGTCGGTGAGAAAGGTTTATGAGTAACCCAGCGGTTGTCGCTCCAGTAACTTGTCTGGGTATAATATATATATTCCGAATCATAGGTAAAAGTCCCTCTGTATTTATTTATTTTTTTCGGATCGTTCGCATAAGTTTTTGTTGTTAAATAATTATTACCGCGAAATTCATGCCCGTATTCGCTGTCGCGCTGCCATACTCCCTCAAAAGGAGTTTTTGTTCCGGTTTTTGGCATATCCGATCCGCTGACGCTTGACACTGCCGACACTACCGACGAAGCAGTTTTAAGACCGTCCGAAAGTCCGGCGCATCCTATAACAGACAACATAAAAGCGCCGCAAATAAATAAAGGAACAATCTTTGTAAAATACGATAAAAATTTTTGCATAAAATCTCCTGTTTTAACTTTGTGTTTTGATATTATATAAAAATACCATAGATTTACATAATTATACTATTAAGAACATATTATCAACGTTCATTTTGATTGATTTATTGCATCATTCATATAAAAAGTCCGATGTTACGTCATTAAGCCTTGTTATATGCTTCCTGTAATTTGCTTATGTCCAGTTTCTTCATTTTTAACATCTCGTCAAAAACCCGTTTTGATTTTATTGTATCTGTATCATATAACATATCGCTTAAAACCGAAGGAACTATCTGCCAAGACAAACCGTATTTATCTTTTAACCATCCGCACTGCTGCGCTTTCTCATCGCCGCCTTCGGAAAGTTTTTCCCAATAATAATCTATTTCCTCTTGAGTTTCACAATTCACAACGATTGATATTGCTTCAGAAAATTTGAACATAGGACCGCCCTTCAATAAAAAACTCAACAGTCATTACAGAATTTGCAGAATACGTAGTTCTTCCAATGCTAGAGTTTTTAAAAATTGAAGTGTAAAATTTTACAGCTTCTTCTGCCTTACCATCAAACCACAAACATGTCTGAATTTTAGCCGCTTTATTATTCATAAAAACTCCTTTTTGTTTACTCCAATAATAACATCGACGAAGTCTAGTGGTAATATAACAAACATTATTAATAACTGCAAATATAAAATCAGAATTTCTGTGAAAGTTTATAAAAACATAAATTTAACTAACATAAGAACACAAAATCCTCTCTTACAAATCTAATAAGAGAGGATTATTGTTTAAATAGCAAAATAACGTATTGTCTACCTTAAATCTAAATTATTCTTCTTTTTCTTTTCTGTATCTACAATCTACAGAACACCAACGACAATACTCTGAACATATTTTAACTACATCTTCTACTAAAAATTTTATTGAACATGTTTCAATTACTCTTTCTTCTTTTAAAAAATTATTCATTATAAGTGTTTCTCCTACAAAGCTATAGCTCAAACCACACTGTAGTATATAACACATTTCATAACGAAAAAGCCGATGCGTTTATAAAAAACGCATCGGCTTTCATATTTAAATCTGGCACTGACCTACTCTCCCGGTCCCCTGCGGGACAAGTACCATCGGCTCTAACGGGCTTAACTTCCGAGTTCGGAATGGGATCGGGTGTGACACCGTTGAAATAAGCACCAGAAAAAATTCTTTTTCAGGCTTGCTTCATTGTCATGCTTACGCAATAACAACAAAACAACTTATTAAATAACCTAATAGTAGTAAAGTAAATTTAAAACTCCGATTTTTCATCGGATTTGACTAAATATAAATCGTGCGCCTTGATAACAACATATTTTCTTTCCGCTAAGCGGAGTTAGATAATGTGATCAAGCCGAACGGGCAATTAGTATTGGTTAGCTACATGCATTACTGCACTTCCACTTCCAACCTATCAAACTCGTAGTCTACAAGTGCCCTTCAGGGAAATCTTATCTTGGGGTGAGTTTCATACTTATATGCTTTCAGTATTTATCTCGTCCATACTTGGCTACTCGGCAATGCTCCTGGCGGAACAACCGAAACACCAGAGGTATGTTCATTCCGGTCCTCTCGTACTAAGAACGAGTCCCCTCAAATTTCCTGCGCCCACGGTAGATAGAGACCGTACTGTCTCACGACGTACTGAACCCAGCTCACGTACCCCTTTAATTGGCGAACAGCCAAACCCTTGGGACCTACTCCAGCCCCAGGATGGGATGAGCCGACATCGAGGTGCCAAACTTTGTCGTCGATATGGACTCTTGGACAAAATAAGCCTGTTATCCCCGGGGTAGCTTTTATCCGTTGAGCGACGGCAATTCCACACTGAACCGCCGGATCACTAGCTCCTGCTTTCGCATCTGCTCGACTTGTAGGTCTTGCAGTTAAGCACCCTTCTGCACTTGCGCTCTATAGACCATTTCTATTGGTCCTGAGGGTACCTTTGAACGCCTCCGTTACTATTTAGGAGGCAACCGCCCCAGTTAAACTGCCCACCTAACCATGTCCTCCCTGTTGATTCAAACATAGGAGTTAGAACCACAGAACTAAAAGGGTGGTATTTCACATTGCCCCTCCACACAGCCCAAAAGCCATGCTTCAAAGGGTCCCACCTATTCTACGCATTTATTTCCATAATTCAAGGCTAAGATACAGTAAAGCTCCACGGGGTCTTTTCGTCTAGCCGCAGGCAACCCGCGTCTTCACGGGTACCACAATTTCGCCGAGTCTTTCGTTGAGACAGTGCCCTCTTTGTTACACCATTCGTGCAGGTCGGAACTTACCCGACAAGGAATTTCGCTACCTTAGGACCGTTATAGTTACGGCCGCCGTTTACTGGGGCTTAAGTTCAGAGCTTCGCTTGCGCTAACTCCTCCCCTTGACCTTCCAGCACCGGGC
>Ga0123353_10000793_pt1 | contig 38470 bp, 32 predicted proteins | sample TergutLab28metaG_3_FD_92763 | JGI IMG/M metagenome (GOLD analysis project Ga0123353, IMG submission 92763) | Labiotermes labralis P3 segment gut microbial communities from Petit-Saut dam, French Guiana - Lab288 P3 | ecosystem: Host-associated > Arthropoda: Insects > Digestive system > Gut ... | reverse complement strand
TCTCCGTGACGCAGGACGACAACCAGGATTACTGCCAGTGCGATGAGTGCAAACGGGTGGACGAGGAGGAGGGCTCCCACGCGGGGACGATGATCCGCTTCGTCAATGCGATCGCGGCGAATATCGCGGAGGACTACCCGGACGCGCTCATCGATACATTTGCATACCAGTACACCCGCACGCCGCCCCGGCTGGTCAGGCCCCTGCCCAATGTCATCGTGCGGCTGTGCTCCATCGAGTGCTGCTTCGCCCACCCCCTGGACGACCCCAAGTGCCCCGACAACATAAAATTCGCCGGGGATATAAAAACCTGGAGCGAGATATGCGACCGGCTCTATATCTGGGACTATACGACGAATTACGGCTGCTACAACTGCCCGTACCCGAATTTCCAGGTGCTGCAGAAGAACATACAATTCTTCGTGGAGCACAACGTCGTGGGCGTCTACGAGGAGGGCAACTACCAGTCCGCCGAGTGTGACAGCGAGTTCTCCCAACTGCGCGGCTACCTGCTGGCCCGCCTGCTGTGGAACCCGGATATCGACTACTACGCCGAGATGGACGGCTTCCTCAGGGCCTACTACGGCGGCGGCTGGCAGTATATGCGGGAGTTCTTCGATCTGATCTCCAAAAACGCGGGCACGCCGCTGCTCGGCAGGCACCGCAAGATGGGCATAGGGATGCTCCCCACCGAAAAAGCCCTGCTGGACCTCAAGCCCAACCAGGTGCGCTACGCCGACAAGCTCTGGACCAAGGCGATCGAACTGGCCGGTGATGAAGCCTGCGAGCAAAACGTGCTGCGCTCCCAGCTGAGCTGGCGCTTCTGGAAGGCCTGCAACCGGACAAAGGAATTCAGCCGCCTGCAACTGCCGGGGAAATGGCAGGCGGCCAACGAGGCGCTCTACAATGACTTCAAGGCCTTCGGCGTCACGCGCTACAACGAGGGTGCGTCTCTCCGGCAGGATGTGACAAGCTTTATGGGCACGCCGGAAAGCTGGCGGGGGTAATGACCGCTTAGGCGTACGCCCTGCAGCGGATTTTCGGGGGAACCGGCGATTTATCGCAGTGAGGACCTTTTCGGCGCGCATCTCTGGTCGGACGGGCGCAATAGAGGCGGCCATAATAAACACACATAGAAGGCTTAGGCCATCAAGATCACCGAAGGAGGTCACTGTGAAAAAGCAAACCAGCATCCTAACCACCCTCGCTCCCCTGGGCCTGGCCCTCACCCTGCCTTTCGCAATGCTCTGGTACTACGACATCTTCGTCCACTGGCGGCCGAGTACATATCCCTTCGCGGTGGCGGCCGTCATTCTGGGTAATACCCTGCTGACGCTGCTCACGCTGTGGGCGCGGGGCGAGCGCAAGATACTGCCGCTCGTGTGGAAGACAGCTCTGTCCGCGGCGGTGTTCATCGCCATACTCATCGGCGTATCCGGCGTCATCAACAATGGGATACGCCTGGGAGCCAGACTGGCTGCCAATGCGGCGGTGCCGCTGTGCGCCGCGCAGCTGCTCGTTTTGTTCGCGCTGCTGCTGGCTGCGCTATGGAAGCAAAACCGCAAAGGCGCGTGGGCGCTGCTTTCGGCCTTCGCGGCGCTGCTGCTGGGCTTCGCCACCTATCACGGCATGGACTACGCCCGCGGTTTCGCACCCATTCAGCCGGAGATCACGCCGGTCTTCCCGGAGGCCAGGGCAGCCGAAGCGCCAATCCCATTCGAAGAAGCGGAGGTTGACGAAGGCATGGAGACGGTTTGGCTGGAGGGCGGCACCTACGCAGCCTTGGAATTGACCTCTTTGTCCAACGTGATCTATGAAGCCAGGCCGGGCGAGGAGGTCGTCGTCACCGGATCGAAGGAGATTACCGGCTGGGCCGCCGATCAAGCCAACGGCGCAGCCTGCTGGTCAACGCAGGTGGAGGGCGGTTATTTCACCTCGCTGTACCATTCCGACCCGGAAAAGAAGCTCAGCCGCCCGCGCTACCCCGCCGAGGGCTATCTTTTCGTGGACCATACGCAGGGCGCGCGGGCGCTGTTCACGGAAGAAACCACCCCCTGGGAGGGAACCCTGGGCCACAGCTCCTTCTTCGCGAAAGAGGGCGACCTGCGGCAGTTCCGCGCGCTTGAGGACGTCACCCTTCGCATCCTGCACAAGTGGAAAGACGAGATCGCCAACCTGGTAAGCTTCGACGGCGGCACCCGCGAGCTCGTGTGGGAGCGTCCGGCCTCCATGACGGTGGAGAAGAACGAGCGCTACTTCCTCGAAAACGTCTTCGAGGCGCTCAAGGAGCCCGGCCAATGGTATCTGGACAGAGAAGCCTCAAAGCTCTATTACATCCCCTTCGAGGGCGAGGACATGGCGAACACCGTTCTCTATGCCGGTATGGAGGAGCGCCTGCTCACGGTTGACGGCGCGTCAAACGTCGTCTTTCGGGGGATTACGTTCCGGGACAGCGCGTGGAACCGCCCCAGCGGCAGCGCCTTCGGCGTGGAGGACATGGATGGCCCCCAGGCGGCTATTGATGTGAACCCCTGCGTTCTGGTGACGAACAGCACGGGCGTGCGCTTTGACCAGTGCAAGTTCGAGAATATAGGGTCAACGGCGCTGAAGCTCGGCGAAAACGTGCACGATTCCGGCGTGACGAACAGCGAGTTCACGAACATAGGAGCCAACGCGGTGTTCATTCACGGGAATTACGAGAAGCCCAACAGCAATATCACTGTCAAAAATAATCTCATCGCCCACTACGGGCGGCGCTTCTTCAGCGCCATCGGGGTGCTGAATATACACGCCCATCATGTCGAGATCTCCCACAACGAGATTTACGACGGCTATTACACAGGCATCTCCAGCGGCTGGCAGTGGGGCTACGGCGAGAACCCCACGGACTACGTCACGATAGAGAATAATCTTATCTATCAAATAGGGCAGGGCTGGCTTTCCGACATGGGTGGGATTTATACCCTGGGCATACAGGAGCACTCGGTCATCCGGGGCAACGTGATCCACAACGTCGCCGCCGACCCCGAGCAGGGCGGCTACGGCGGCTGGGGCATCTATCTGGACGAGGGCAGCTCGGGCCAGCTGGTGGAGAAAAACCTGGTCTACAGCTGCGGCTCCCAGAGCTTCAACATGCACTACGGCAAGGAAAACCTGGTGCGCAACAATATCTTCGCCCTCAGCCGCGAGGGGCAGGCCAGCATGGGCAGTGAGCAGGAGCACACCACCTTCGTTCTGGAACGCAACATCATCGTCAGCGACGGCCAGCCCCTTTACAACTACCTGGACAAAAGCAGCTTTCGCGACGACGGCAACCTGTATTTCGACTACGCCAACCCGCGCCGCCCCTTCAGCACCCGGTATTTCCACGTATCCCCCGCCGACCGCATGGGCCTGCCCGCCGTGCGCCGCCTGGGCTACTACCGGAACGCCCTGTTCGCCGACCCGCTGTTCAGGGACGCGAAAAACTTTGACTTCACCTTGGCGCTCAACTCCCCTGCCGTGACGGAGCTCGGGTTCGAGATTTGGGATTACAGCCGGGCCGGGCGGATCAAAAGCGCGCCCGCACGGGCGCCCGAGGGCGGCATCCTGCTTAACATCGACATCAACACCGTGAACAGGCCATTCCTGGAAAGCGTCGCGGACAGCGCAAGCCCGGAAACCGCCCGCGAGGCCCTGCGGCCCTTCGTGGCGCAATATGCCGATACGCAGATCACCGACCTGCTGTTCTGTATCTTCTGCCAATACTCCGCCGCGCCTTCCCGCGTGTTCTCTACGGAAATTGACAAATACCTGCAAACCGGCGAGAATGGCATACCGGTGGACTACAAAGAGATTTTCCGCGCGGCCTACACGCTGTCGCAGTGGGGCGTGGACCCCTTCGAGGCCTGGATCGCCCAGTGCCGCGAGCTAGGCATCCGCCCGTGGATTTCCCTGCGCATGAACGACTGCCACGATCCGGACGAGGAAACCAGCTGGCTGCGAAGCGATTTCTTCTACGAGGCTCGGGAGAAGGGCTGGATGATCGGCGACGATCACGGCTACTACCGCTATTGCTTCGACTACGGGGTGCCCGAGGTGCGCGAAAAGATGCTGGCCTACATCGAAGAACAGCTCATGCAATACGACGTGCACGGCCTGGAGCTGGACTGGATGCGCGAGATCACCTGTTTCAAAGAGCAGGGCAAGCCCGGGAACGTGGAGATCATGAACGAGTTCATGCGCGAGGTTGACAAGCTTCGCCAAGACGCGGAACAAAAGTGGGGGCACGAGATCAAAATCATGTGCCGCCTGCCCCGGGACTACACGCAGAGCGTCGCCTACGGCTTCGACGCCGCCGCCTGGGCGAAGGAGGGCCTTGTGGACGCCGTCGTCGTCACCCCGCGCTGGGAGACCAACGACAGCGCCATGCCCCTGCACCAATGGCGGGCGGCCCTGGCTGGAACAGGGGTGAAAATTCACGCGGGGCTGGAGATTCTCACCAACCGCGCCAGCAACGAATCCCATACCACGGCGCGGACCGCACAGGGCTACGCCGCGCAGTATCTCAGCGCCGGGGTCGACGCCATCTACCTGTTCAACCATTTTCAGAACCCTAACGAGCCCAACGAGGCCTTCCGGGAGGCCTACAATACCTGCGGCAGCATGGACACCCTGGCAGGGGCGCAGCGGCGGCACGTCGTCACCTTCCAGGATATCGCGCCGCAGGGCTTGGAGCCGTTCCGGCCATTGCCCATGAAAATAACGAAGACGAAGCCCCGGAGCCTGCTGGTGCATACCGGCAGCTTTGAAGCCGGCGAGCTGACAATCTACCTGGGCGTCGCGCCGGGAACGAAAGCTGAAAAGCTCAGCATTTATCTCAACGGCAAGCTGTGTGAGCCGCTGGGCAAGACTGATTTACCCGAACAGGACACTGCCGACTACCTGCGGGAGGCGGCGGATATCTACGCTTGGCGGGCGCGGGGGCCATTCCCCGGGGGCGCGCAGTCTGTGATGGTTTACAGCGGCGCGGGAGCCGCGACGGTTAGCTACGCGGAAATCGATATCGGTTGAGTCGTTCGGGCGGCACTTGTTCGTCCGCAGCGTGTTTTTCCAGATGAAGGAGAGGATCAACCATGGCCAACTGCCCCACTGCGCACGAAAACTGCGCCTGTTCGACTGGCGTCCCCAATGCCCCGGCTGCGGGGTCAACCTGATGTTCTACGGCTTCGAGAAACGGTTTTACGAGGACACCAAGCTGTCCGAACTGAGCATGGCGGCCGCCCGCGCCCGGCTGAAGCGCTTCAAGGCGAGCTTCAACGGAAGCATGCCGGCCAAGTTGCGGATATTCACCTGCTTCCTGCCCCTGGCGGCGCTGCTATTGCCCATGGGCGTTCTGCGGGCCGACCTGCCCTTCGCGGAAAAGCAGTGGTCCGCCGGGCTGCTGGGCCTGCTGGGCCTGCTGGATATGGACATGCGCGGCTTCGGCGAATTGCCCTGGCTGCGGCTGATGCTGCAATCCGAGCAGGCCGTGCTGTTCGCCGCCGGGATATCGATGGGGGTGGTACGCCGACGCATGTTCCGTGCAAGCGTGAGCTGTGCCTTTGCATGGCCTCCATGGGCCGCATCACGCCGTCCGGAATCACCAGAAAGAAATCATAATCGCTGTTGGCGTGGGGTTAACCATACGCATGCGAACCGAACAGATAAATCTGCTCAGCCGGTACCGCGCGCCTGATCACATCCGCGATGTTTTGTATATCTTGATTTGGAGCCATAGCAATCGCCTCCTGCTTTTATTATAAGCAATTTCGCCCTGAAAAGCAGGATATATTTTCTCGGTGTGCACATCCCGTAGGCTCTCTGCGTTGGCGTTGTTGCCTCGCTCGTCCGGTGCGCTTTTCACGCCGCTTTTTCGCAAGCGGGTTTCAAGCGGCCCCAAGCGGCTTTCCAAGCGGGGTTTTCCGCTATATTGCTGGATTCAAGCGGGAAAGCGGGTAAAATCAACTCTTACTTATGTTTTTTACATTGGGGAAGTAAGGCAATAAAAAGTTTATATATGAGGATGAGGAAAACGAATATTCCATGACGGCGAACCAACTTTGCGAGTGTCTGGGCGAGTCGCGCGGCACGTTCGACAGCCGCATCAGCCGGAATGAATATCTCAAGGACGAACAGTTTTCACGATCTTGCAAAATGCAAGATCGTCTCGGCAGGGATGTAGATAGAAGGACAAGCAGGTTCAATCGTTCCGGTATTATGATGATATGATTGACGCGCTGCAGAAATTGCTGTGATGAATATATCCCGCGTCGCTTTCACGTGGCTCAACGAAAACCCGTAAAAAGTACAACCCCTGTCGAAATATGTACATGCCACCCCCGCATAGGGATGCTGCGGGGGTGTTTTCATGCCGAAAGCAAAGTCCGCAGCGCCGATTGAAAAGACCAGCACCGTGCAAATCGACGGCAAAGACTTCACGGTTATCAGTATTTTCGAGGGTACAAAGACGGCCAGCCAGTTGCTCTGCGACATGGCTGTCAGCCGCATTATGTACGAATCTCCAGCCCTTCCATTGAATACAAAAAGTCAAGTATAGCTTGCTTTTTGAGCCGTTTTGAGGTATAATAGGGTTGTCCGATTGACTCTTGTTGTACCTCGTGAAGGAGGCAATTTTTTGAGAGTACAGCAAGAATATAGATCCGGAATTTACTGCCGTTTGTCGGTGGACGACGGCAACACCGGTGAGAGCATGAGTATCGGCAACCAGAAGGCGATGCTAACCGAATATGTGCAAAAGCAGGGCTGGGGCGTCGAAGAAATCTACATCGACGACGGTTGGAGCGGGACGAATTTCGACCGCCCGAATTTTCAGCGCATGATCGGCGACATCGAACGCGGTCGCATCAACTGCGTGGTGGTAAAGGACCTTTCACGGCTCGGCAGGAACTATATCATGTGCGGTCAGTTCACGGAGATCTATTTCCCAAGTAAAAATGTGCGCTTCATTGCCCTGAATGACGCCATCGATTCGCTGCACAGCAACAACGATATCGCGCCGTTCAAAAATATCCTTAACGATATGTACGCCAAGGATATCTCCACGAAAGTGCGCACGGCGCTCCACGCCAAGGCACGGCGCGGCGAATTCATCGGTTCTAATGCGCCCTACGGATATCTCCGCGATCCCAACGACAAGCACAAATTGATCGTCAACTCGGAGGTCGCGGGCAACGTGCAACGGATTTTCGACATGGTAGTAGCCGGGCACAGCCTGTATTCCATTCGTAATGTTTTGCGCGCGGACGGCGTTCTTACCCCTAACGACTATGTCCGTTTTTGCAAGCATGATCCCGCTGACGGCTCCTTCGAGCCGAGCTACCAGTGGGATAAAAGCACGGTGCAGAACATCGTGCGCAACCGATGCTTTTGCGGGGACATGGTGCAGTGCCGCAAGCGGGTCGAGTCCTACCGGACCCACAAACACGTGCGCAATCCCCCGGAGGACTGGATCATTGTCGAGGGAACCCATGAGGCTATCGTCAGCCGTGAACAGTGGAACGCGGCCCAGAAAATCTTGGACGGCAGGTCGTTTCGGGTACAAAACGCCGACGAGCCGCACCTGTTTTCGGGCCTGCTGTACTGCCACGACTGCGGACGCAAAATGGCGCACCATCTGCGCGCAAGCTCCGGGCACTACTATTCATGCGGCAGATATCGCGCGGAGGGACCGAGCGCCTGCACCTCGCACCACACCAAAACCGAAGTACTCAGCGAATTGGTTTTGCGGGATATTCAAAAGCATGTGGAGCTATTGCGCAACGATGCGGATAAAGCAGTGAAACGGATCATCATGGCCAAATGCGCGGACGAGGATCGACGGCTTTCCACAGCAAAAAAAGATCTCACGGCCCAGCGAAAACGGCAGGCGGAGATTGGCTCGCATATCAAGAAGATGTTCGAAGAGCACCTGAAGGGCAAGCTGCCCGACGACCTGTTCCAGACATTTTTACAGGATTACGAGGCCGAGAAAATCACACTGCGCGATTCCATTCGAACGCTGGAGGACACCGTGCAGGACCTCGAAAGCAACAAAGCCGACGCATCGCAATTCCTGGCCCTGCTCCGACAACACGGCGATTTGACCGAGCTGACCCGCCCGGTGCTGATGGCCTTGGTCAGTAAGATCTCCATCTCAGAACCGCCGAATAGCTTCGGCCCAAACCGACAGCAGACTGTGCGCATCTATTACAAGTTCGTTGGCGAGTTATAATGGGCTTTATTTTTTAGGCAACCGGTTCCACGTGGATGGCCCCGGCCCAACCGGTGCAACCGGCACCTTCGAGCAGGCCTTTCTGTTCGTCTGGACCGAGGATGAGCAGCCACTCGCACCCACACCGGTGGCCGGGGAGCAGGGGGACGCCGTGAAATTCACGGGTTCTCTCATCGAGGGCGCTGCGTTGTCGTTCGAGGGCCCGACGGAGATCGAGATTCTGGAATCCGGTTTTTACCACATAAACTGGCAGGTATATAAGTGGGGATACGATTCGGCGTTCGCCCTGTTTTTCAACGCCGGCACAGGCGCCGCCATGTTGCCAGGCAGCAACTACGGCGCCATGGCGCACGACGAGTTCTACCGCGGGCAAGCTATCGCCTCTCTGTCTGAGGGCGGCGTTCTCACGCTGAATCGTATAGACAGCATGTACAACCAGAATATCTACAACCAGATCGGCGACGGCACGCGCGTCACGGGCGCGTCCATAGTTATTATCAAAATAGGATAACGAAAATTTCCCCTTGCATTTTTCGCAATGTATGGTACAATACATATAGATAAAATGCAGGGGGTTTTTCCATGGCCAAAAAACAGGAACCCAAAGGGCCGCCCAAGGGACGCAGGTATGTGGGCACGGCGGAGACCGTGGGCTTCATCATGTTCGACGCCGCGCCGTCCATGACGATCGGCCCGAACGGGGAGTGGGTCGACCGGATACTGAACATCAGCAAAGGCACGCAGGCGCTGCTAGGGCCCTTCATGACCGCTTGGGACATTATCAACGACATCTTCGTAGCGGCCTGGGTGGAGAAAACCCGGACGCGCTTCGGCAAGTTTCGGCCCTATCTGCTGCTCTATCCTATTTACGGCCTGCCAATGACCATGATGGTGCTTATGCTGCCCTACATCTTCTGGGGCACGGATAGCACCTTCCTGCCCAAGATCGCATTGAATTTCGCGTTGGGCGTCTTCAACGAACTGACCGGCACCATCGCCAATATTGCCCGCATGGGCATGGTGGCAAACATCACGCCGAATCCCGAGGAGCGCCTGAGCCTGATCACCAAGGCGAAGTTCCTGTCCTTCGGCAGCTCCCTGCCCAAGCAGGTATTCACCATCCTGCGGGACGTCATCTCGCGCAACAGGACGAAAACACCCCTCGAGGTCAACATGAACATGCGCTCGCTGTTCACGTGGATGGGTATGATCACCATGACCATCAGCGCGGGCATATCGCTGTACTACATCATTGTAACAAGGGAGCGGGTGCAAAGCGCCGGCACCGTTGAAACCGCCGTGGAGGACAAACCGCCCACGATACGGGAATCCATTGCCGCCCTGAAGAACAACCGCCCCCTGCTCCTGTATATGCTCTCGCAGGTCCTGGACGGCTTCCAGATCAACCGGCAGCACGGCGCTTACGTCGATTCCATTTTGAACTTCTCCAACTTCGGCCTGGTATCGGGCATCCCCGGGTCACCGGTGAGCTACGCCAGCTACGGTTACATCACATGGCTGCGCCAGCGCTTTTCCACCAAGACGATATGGATCGTCTCGGAAAATATCAACAAGCCGTTCTGGATCGCCATCTACTTTTTCGGTATGATCAGGACAAAAAAGGCCGCGGACGGCAACGGCTTCCACCGCATGTATGCGCACCTGATCCCCATGCTCATCGCCTACAGCATCGAGAACACGGCCTTCATGGCGCTCTACGGCGCCAAGCGGGTCATCCCGGACGAGATACGCAACGAAATGATCGACTATGGCGAATGGAAAAACGGCTTCCGCGGCGAGGCCATGGTGGGCATGATGCGGGGCTTGCCAAAGAAAATCGCCGACACATTCGGCAGCACACTCACCAACGCGATCATGCATATCATCGGCTTCCAGACCGGCGAAAATTACCTGCGGCAGACGGAGAAGACCGCCGACGGCGTCTTCGCCATGGCCACCATCTTCCCCGCCCTCTTCAGCATCTTCGGCCTGATCCCCAAGCTCTTCTACAACATCGACCAGAAGACGCGGGAGGTCATGTACGCCGAGCTGGAGGTGCGCCGGGCCGCGGCGGCCAAGGCGATTGCGATGGCGGCGGAAGACCCCGCGGAAGCAGCGGTGCAATAAAACATAATAACGCAAAGCGGCGGCACGGTTTTGAACCGTGTCGCCGATGTGTTTTTGTTTACGCTGCTATCGGATAGTTCCAGGTCTCCTCGGTGGCCTCACGATAGCGGGTGTGGTTCACGATTCTCTCCGCGCGGAAGCCTCTACGGATAGTAGGCGCCGCAGTGCCATTGAGGACGCTCATGTGGCAGGCGTAAATGCCGTCCTCGAGGAAGACCTCCAAATCATAGTACCGAATGCCCCCCAGGGCACGGCATATGACCTCAAACGGGGTGCCTGACATACTGAAATGACTGTCGATGTGATTGAGAATTCTCCCGAGATGCTTGCTCTTGAATTCCCCCATAGGAAACGTTCCGAGGGGCAATCTCCCGTGCGTTGCCTCTTGTCTGGTCATGGGTACGCTCCTTTCCATTTGACTGAAAGGCCTTGCATACCCAGGCATACTACATCCTAGGGCACAGCAAGGCGGGTCTTGGCGGACTTGCAGCTGACTTTCATGCGATCTCCTTAACAAAGTTTAATAAAAAAACAGGCTTTCACTCGAAGGGCCTTGCGGGCGCCTCGGGAAAGCCTGTCATTTCTTGGGAACAGAAGGAATAGGATCCCCCCGCCCCATAGACTCTCGCCAAGGTACGATGCGGTAACGACATGCCGAAACGGTCTTCCAGGTCATGTTACTCATGCGGGGTGGTTCCCTCCTTTCTCAGTGATTGAAAATATCGATTGCAGATGCAGTATAGCATGAGTTTAAATCATTGTCAAGCATTATTTTTACAATTATGTAGTGTTTTTTTCTGCCCCATTCCCTGATTTTGGTGAGTGTTCGCCATTGCCGAAAAAAAACATGCCCATATCGGCACAAAACCCTTGCATCTCTTTCCCCAATTGGGTATAATGCATTATAAGAAAAAGCACAGGACGTTAAAAGGATGAAGGAAAGATGAATCTGCGAACCAGCGACTTGGCCATCTGCGCCGAGACCTCCGCCTTCAGCATTCGCGATTACAGCGACCAGGGCCTGCTCGGCCCCGTGCCCCGGATGCAGGGCAGCAACTACCGATTCTTTGATCCGCGGCTGATCCCCCAGGTGTATCTCATCAAAACGCTGCGGGAGATGGGCTTCAGCGCGCAGCAGTTGGCGGAATACGGCCGGGACCGCACGCCGGAAAGGGCCGGCGAGGTGCTCGGGCGCTGCAGCGAGCAGCTGTGCCGGGACATTGCCCGCCAGCAGACCAGCCTGGACATGCTGCGCAGCTACATCTCGCTTATACAGGAGGGCCGCACGGCCTCCCCCGGGGCGATCGAGCTGCGGGAACTGCCGGCGCGGCCGATGCGCTGCAGCGCGCTGGAGGTCGTCGGCGGCAGGATAAACCCAGCGCAGCGTTTGCGGCGCGCCTTCGGTGACATACGGCAGAACGGCAACGCGGGCTGCCCGCTGGGCTTTGCCTGGCGCGATTTCTTCGATTTCATAGAGCAGCCGGACCAGCCGGCGCGGCTTGTGTCCTTCGATCCGCAGGGCCCCGACATCCGGCCCGCGGGCGACTATCTCGTGGGCACGGAGCGCTGCTACTACGGCGAGACCGGCCCCCTGCCCCGCCGCATGTTCGAATACGCCCTGCATGGCGGCCTGGAGTTGACCGGCCCTGCGTACACGGTATATCTGTTGGACGCCGCGAGCGTCACCGGCGCGGAGGAATATCTGATGCAGGTGACGGTGGGGGTAAGTAAGGCAAACTAATTCAAGCGTGCAGCCACTTTGCGATGATATAATCAACACAAGGAGGTGACAACCCGTGCGCAGCAACATCCGTCCTCCCTGTTAACTCTCAACATGCATTCATAGAGCGCGCGCGCCGCCTATACCGGCCTTTCTCAATTATTTTTTGAAAGGAAGCAGGTATGGGTTATAGTTATTTAAGCAACGTAAAGAAGCAATACCTCATCAGGCTGTTCCAGTCGCTCATCCCGGCCTATGTGATCGAGCGGCTGTTCTGGCAGGAGCGCGGCGTGGGCGTGCAGGGGGTCATCTACTGCGAGATCATCTACGCGCTAACCGTCACGCTGATGGAGATCCCCTCGGGCATACTGGCCGACCGCTTCGGGCGCAAGCGCATGCTGGTCATCTGCGGCATATTGGACGTGCTAGAGTTCGTCATCCTGCTGTTTGCCCGGGATTTTTGGGCCTTCGGGCTGGCGGTATTTCTGGCGGGGGTGGGCAGGGCGCTGTCCAGCGGCAGCGGCAGCGCCCTGCTGTACGACTCCCTGCTGGCAGAGGGCAAGCAGGAGGGCTTCGAGAAGCTGCTTGGTCGCCTGAACGCCATCGATATGGGCGGCTCGATGGTCGCCGCGCTCTCCGGCGGCGTGCTGGCCAATTGGCTGGGCTTTGAGTTCAACTATATTATTTCCGCTTGCAGCATGGGCGTGGTGTTTCTGATTGCCCTCACGCTCAGGGAGCCGCCCGTGGCCGCAAGGCCGGAGGGTGAACTCACCGGCAGCTTGCATTACACAAAGCAGGCCCTGGCGCTTTTCAGGGCCGAACCGCTTCTTTTGCTCTATTGTTCCACAGGCGCCGTGCTCGGGGCCTGCATCATCTACCTCGACGAATTCTGGCAGCTTCTGATGGAGGGCGTGGGCGTCCCGGTGCTGTTCTTCGGCGCGGTGAGCGCGGGCGTGCTCCTGTGCAGGATTCCGGCCAATCTGCTGGCCTACAAGCTCAAGGAGCGCTTCAGCTACCGGGCCATACTGACCTCCCTGCTGGCCGTGAACATTCTGGGCTACGCCGGCGTTTTCCTCACGCGCAATTTGCTGTGCCTGATCCCCATGGGCACGACATCCCTGGCGGCGGGGGTCGTCGAGCCGCTGGTCTCCGGCTATCTGCACCACCGGACCGAAAGCGAGGTGCGCGCCACCACGGAATCCTTCGTCTCGCTGGGCCTGCGCTTTGTCAGCATGCCCGTGGGACTGGTTTTCGGGTATGTCAGCACACAGTTTTCTGTCTTTACAGGATATTTGCCACTGGCATTGATCTGCGCGGGGTGGCTCGGGATTTTTATTCCGCGAGCCTGGCGACGATCACCGTGCGGGCCCACTCGTACTCGTAGGAGCAGGTGGAGAGCACCAGAATCCGGTCGGCGGCGGTGACGCCGATGTCGCGGTAGCACACCGCGTTCTCGCGGATCATCTCCAGGTGGGCCTCGCGGCTGCGCTGGCCGAGGAAGACATAGTGGTAGAACTCGCTTGTAGCGGGCGTGAGCACCGAGGCGAAGATCTCCAGGCGGTAGGTCTTCGCCGGGGTATAGAGCATCCCTTCGGTGACCTTGTCGAACTCGGCCTGCTTGCGCAGGTTTTTCAGCTTCCCGAACATCTCGCCGGTGCTACTAAAGTGCCCGTAGATCACCGAGTTGAAGTTTGTGAAGTCCTTGCTGACGCGGTAATCCATGAACAGCGAGCCATTTTTGTGTTTTTTCCGTTCCGGCGTGTGGTCCAGGTAGTAGGCGTTGTCCGTCCCCTGCACGATGGGGTGGTCCACCCCTACCCCCTCGATGACGATCCTGCCGATGATCTCGTGATTCATCTCCAGCAGGTCCGAAAAATCCATCAGGGGCAAGGTCGGGCCGGGCGGCTGCGTTTCAGGCTCCGTTGTCGTCTGCGTTTGGGTGGGCTCGGTGACGCCGGCCCGCGTCCCTGACCAGCTGTGCCAGACGAAAACTGCGAGCATGATCCCCGCCAGCGTCAGGACGACAGGGGCAATGATTGAAATTTTTCTCGTTTTCATAAAATATCAGATCCCCAGCATGCAATCACATAATTTCCTCTTTCAGCTTCTCCGCCAGCGCCCGCCGTTCAATCAAGTCCGCCTCCACCTCCTTCGGGTCGTGGGGGTATTTGAAAAACAGAAGGGCGATGAATCCAACCACCCCGCCCGCAATCTTGCCCCAGTGCGTCAGCGGCCACATGGTATCCAGGAAGCGGTCCGGCTGCTCTTCCGTTGCGTAGTCAAAGCCCATGAAGCCGGTCCACTGCAGCACGGCTTTGTTGATGAAGTCATGGATATTCTCTCTGAGCGACTTATTCGTGCCGCCATGCACGCCGTTGATCATTCTGTCCAGCGACATCGTGACGCCTTCGCCGCGCTGGCCGGTTTTCCATTCCACATAGTCGAGCATCTCATATTTGATTGTCTCCCGGGGCACAGGGGCCCAATTGTCGATGATCCCGCGGAACATCTCGATGGTGAACAGGAGAAATATCCGCGGCCAGCTTTTGTAGCCGGCAAGGTACATCCCGATGTGCGCAAGCGCCGTGAACAGCTCCTGGAACCTCAAAAACTGCACCTTGTTTTTGAATTTGCCCACAACCTTGTTGGCAAAAGGCTGCAGCAGAAGGCAGGGAAGGCCGAACGTGACATTTTTGATTCCCCAGATGATCAAGCCGTCATACAGCCTGCCGCCCAGCGTCATTTTTGGAAACAGGAAACGGTACTGGTACATGTAGTCCGTAATGGGGAAAAGCATCCGAATCAAATTGGCGGCAGTCGTCACCATAAACCAACGGTTGTGCTTAACCACGGCGAACGCTTCGCGCAGGGTGGGCGGGCGCTCGGTCTGCTCTTCCGTTTGGTTCTCCCCCTGCACCTGGACAGTGAAATCCACGCGCTGCTTGGCGAAAGAGGGCAGCCAGCGGGAGAACACCGTGAACGGCGCGAACAGGATAGCGCCGTATATCATGATCTGGTAGTCCGAAAGGCCGAGGAGTTCCTTCATGCCCATAAGCATCATGGGGATGGCGTTGAAGACGTCCGAGAGCTGGTTGCCTATGACTTTGCACAGCTGCAGGAAGCTGCGCTGCTTGTCGTGCGGCGTGATGCCCGCCCAGATTTTTGTTTCGCTCACGAGATTTGCCGTGCTCATGACATTGTGAAACATAGTGACAAGCGTCCACAGCATAATGCGCTGGAACGGCGAAATGCCGAAGTTGAAACATTGGACCAAGATAAACAGCGGGCTGAGCGTTGCGTTGAAACGCATGATCCAGCGGTGCGCGTTTTCGCTGTAGCGCCTGCGGTCCATAAAAGAACCGACGGCGGGGTTGTTGACAATGTCCCAGCCCGTAATCGCTATGTTGCTATAGCTTTTCCACATTGGAGGAACCTTCCCGGGCCCCATGCCGATGAAAAGGTGGTCCTTGAGGCTGACGTAGCCCTTCATGAAGCCCTTCAGTGCCTCGGCAAAAAACTGTATGCCGCCCTCCCAGGGCCGGATGTTCTCTTCGGGCAGGCCGGAGCCCCTCCACCAGACAACCGGGTGGCGCGCCGCCTGCTTGATTTTCGTCTTGGTTTCCGCGTTCATTTTAGCCATCGATCAGCACCTCTTCCTCTTTTATCTTTTGCGCCAGGGCCCGGCGTTCAATCAGGTCGGCCTCCACCTCCTTGGGGTCGTGGTCATATTTGAAGCGCAGCAGAACGAGAAACACGACCACCTCGCCTATCGCCGGGGTAAGATATCGCAGTGGCCAGATGGATTTGATGAAGCGCTCCGGCTGCCGCTCGGCGGGGACGTCCCAGCCCTGGTAGCGGGTCCACTGCGTCACGGCGTTGCCGAACACGGAGCCGATGTTGGTTTTGATTAGCTTGTTGATGATTCCGTTCACCGCCATGGTCATGCCCTCGCTGCGCTGCCCGGTTTTCCACTCCACGTAGTCGAACATCTCGTAGTTGATCTGCCCGTGGACTACGGGGGTCCATTTGTCGAAGACCTCCCGTATGCCCTCCAGCGTGAATATGATAAACAGCTTCGGCCACGAAAGCGACAAATACGAGTTGTAGCCGATCAGGTATGTCGCCAGGTACTGGAAACAGGCCACGATCACGTGGAGCCTGACAAAGTTGGCCTTGTTTTTGAATTTGCTTGCGACCTTGGTGGCCAGGGGCTGCAAAATCGCGCTGGGGCTGGCGAATATGAGGCCCCTGAATATGTAGAGGACCTCGCCGCCGAGGGGCTCGCCCCGGACCAGAACCGGCTTGCCCCGGAAGGTGACGTTGCGCACCAGGAATCTATAGAAGAACATGTAATCAGTGCCGGGGATGAACAGCCGCAGGAAGCCGATGAGGGTCCATATGATGAACCAGCGGTTGTGCTTGACCACGGCAAAGCTCTCGCGGAATGTGGGCTGGCGCTCGACTTCCTCCTCCACCTGGTTCTCTCCCTTGACCTTGACGGTGAAATCCACGCGCTGCTTGGCATAGGAGGGCAGCCACCGGCAGAAAACCGTCAGCGGCATGAACAGCATCGCCCCGTAGATCATGATCTGGTAGTCCGTCCAGCCGAACACCTCCCTGAAGCCCATGAGAACCATGGGGATGCCGGAAGCCAGGTCCGCCACATTGCCGCCGAAGTTCCTGCACAGCTGCAAAAAGCCGCGCTGCTCCGTGTGGGGCGTGATGCCCGCCCATATCTTCGATTCGCTCACGGCGTTGGCGGTGCTCATGAGATCGGCGAACATGGCGATCGCCGTCCACTGGATGAGGCGCTGCAGCGGCGTCATCCCGAAATTAAAGCACTGGATCAGGATAAAAAAAGGGCTGAAGGTCGCGTTGAAGCGCATGATCCAGCGATTGATTTTTTCGCTCAGGCGCCTGCGGTCCATGTATGCGCCGACGGGAGGGTCGGTGGCCGCGTCCCAGGTGATGCGGACCACGTCGTGGACGCTCTTCCAGTTCGGCGGGATTTTCCCTTCACCCATACCTAAGTAGAGCTTATCTTTTATCCCCGTGAAGCCACCCATAAAGCCCTTGAGCGCCTCAGCCACAAACTGGATACCGCCCTCCCAGGGGCGCAGCTTCTCCTCGGGCAGACCGGCGCCCTTCCACCAGTCCACCGGGTGGCGTACCGCCTGTTTGATTTGGGCTTTGGTCTCCGCGCTCATTTTCGCCATGGCTTGACCCCCTATTTTGAATTCTTCCAATAATACACCGCCAGCTGCGTCCTGTCCCGCAGCGCCAGCTTTTCGAGTATGGCGGATACGGCGTTGCGCACCGTGCCCTGGGAGAGATGCAGCCGCCCCGCGATCTCCCCGTTGGAAAGCCCGGCGGCCACCAGGGAGAGCACCTCGTTCTCCCGCTCCGTTAGGGCATCGAAGACGGGCGCGGCGGTCTTCTTCGCCGAGAGCCGCACCCCTTTATCGAACACCAGCGCACCCTTTTCCACCGCGCGTATGCGTTCGATGATGCCGTCGGCGGGGGTACTTTTCAGCAGATAGCCCTCCGCGCCGGCCTCAATCGCCGAAGCGATGTAGCCGTCGTCCGCGAAGGTCGTGAGCATGACGATCTTCACGTCCGGGTACGCCCGCTTGATGTTACGCGTGGCGGTCACGCCGTCACATACGGGCATGCGGATATCCATCAGCACGATATCCGGCGGTTCCTGCGCGCACATCGCGAAGGCTTCGCCGCCATCCGCCGTCGTCCTGGCCGTCCAGCTCTCCTCCAGCTCCAGCAGCAATTTCAGGCTATCGCGGATGAGGCCGTCGTTGTCGGCGATGAGGAGTTTCATTGGGTTACCTCGTACGCATTGTTAATTTTTGTCGCTTCGCGAAGCGACGTATTCTCATCCCTTCACCTTCGGCAGCACACACACAATCTGAAACCCCTCCCCCGCGTTGACCGTCAGCGACCCCCCCGCGGCCCGCACGCGCTCGCGCATCCCGGAAAGCCCCAGCCCCGGCCTATAGGGCTTTACGGATTTGCCGTCGTCCGTCACCATCATGCGAATAAACGCCGCGTTGCCGTCGAGCTTCACTGTCACCAAGCCAGCCTTCGAGTGCCGCGACACGTTGGTGAGGGCCTCCTTCAGGTTCGCCGCCAGAAGATCCCAGTGGGCCACGTTTTCCATATCGCCCGCGGCGGTGAAACGCACCGGGCAGAAATCGAAGGCGCCGCACAGTGCCTCAAGCGAATCGGGGCCGGGGATCTGCGCGGGCCTGAGATTGTATACTGTTTCACGCAAGTGCGCTGAAGCGGATTCGATGCGCTTTTGGCATTGCTCCAGCAGTTCACCCGCCCGCGCGTCGTTTTTCTCGTAGAGCTTCACAGCGGCCTGCAGCGCGATCGAGGCCCCGGTGATCTCGTGCCCCACATGGTCGTGTATCTCCTGGGCGATGCGGGCGCGCTCGTTCGTCTGCGCCAGGCGGGCGGCGTTTTTCATGTCGCGCCGCGAAGCCAGCAGCGTATCCTCCAGCTGCAGCCGACGGGCTCTGTCTTCGAAATCCCTGTCAAGCAGCTCACGCTCCAGAGAAACCCAACGATTCTCCAGCAGGCCGATAGCGGGAAGCCACAGCCCCAGCAGCGCCGGCAGCCACAGGAACGCGAAACCCAGGCACAGCGCGGCCTCCAAAACGGGCAGAACCCGGTAGGGCGCGAAGCGATAGCGCACGGCCGAAAGCGCCAGCAGCGCCAGCAGGAACACGATGCCCAAAAGAGGGCTGTCAACCAGCCCCCAGAATACGATCAGCATGGCGCCCGCGGCCAGGCGGGCAAGGATGGCGTACTTCCGGATGTATATCAGTCCTCCAAGGGCTGTATTTTCTTCCAGCCGCCGAGTATCAGCGCCACCAGCGTGAATCCCGCCAGGAAGAGCATGGGCATGCCATAGCCCGCGAAGGTGATCTCCCGAATGCTCGCCAAGCCCTGCGCCAGCCAATAGCCCGGGGAGAACCACGCGAGGCGGCGCATGAGCCCCGGCACGAAATCGATGGGCCAGAACAGCCCGCCCAGCATGGAAAAGAGCGTCGAGCCCATGGCCAGGGCGACCGAGGCCACGCCCATGTTCTTCGCCACGGAAAGAATCGCCAGCACGAAGCCCACGGTGAACAGGTTATACAGGCTCAACAGAGCAAACAGGAAAATGGCGTTGGGGATCTCGCCCGAGAGAAGGCGCAGGACAAGCAAAAGCAGCAAAGCTGTAAATTCAGTGACAGCGAATGCCGCGAGGGTGCCGGAGAGCAGGAAGCGGCGGGGCGTCACCGGGAGCACGCCGATGCGGTCCGGCATGCCGCCGCGCTTGTCGTCCGATAGCGCCTTGACCACGAAATAGGCCGTGAACAGAGATACGAAGCCGTAGAAGCCGATCCAATAGGCGGTGCGCTCCCAGTTGCCGCCGTCGTCGAGGACTGTGACCTCCACGCGGGCCGCGGCCTCCCAGGCGGAAAGAATTTCTTGGTCGTCCGTGCCCAGCAGCAGCAGTGCGCCGGTAATTTTTTCTGTGTAAATACTGCCCAGGGCCGAGACGTCGGAGACCGTGAGGGAATAGCCCTCTAATCCGGGTGCGCGCCCAGCCAGAACATCGCCGCCATAGCCCTCGCGGATGAGCAGCGCCCAGGGGATGTCGGCATCTGTGAGAGCCGCCGTAATGTCGGCTTCTGTTAGCTCAACTACATTATAACGCATTTTTAACTGGTTGACAAGTGTTTTCGAAAGAACAGTTTTATCCTGGTCAGCCACGCCGAAATACATGCCGGTGTTCGCCGGGCCGTCGGCGCTTTTCGGGGCGCTGCCGGCAAGCAAAGCGGCGAACATGGCCGGGTAAAGCAGCACGAAAATCCAGTTTATGGGGCGCCCGGCGATGCGCCTGAGGGCCGTGAAAAATATAGTCATGCCAACCGCCTCCTTCCCAGAACGAACGTCAGGGCGAGCATCACGGCCCCCATGGCGAACAGCAGCGCCAGGCTGAGCATCATACGGCTCTCGTTCCCGCCGTAAACCGCGCCGAAGATCACCGTGTGCGCCAGGGCGTTGGGGGCATAGGCGAAAGCTTTTTCGGCAGAGCCGAAGGAAAATTTTGTGTAGCCCTTGGAGATAAAAGTCATGAAAAAGAACAGTGCCTGCGCCGCGCCCATGGCCGCGCCCGCGTGCCGGAAGAGCATGATCAAAAAGACGCACAGCGCTTGGGAGAACAGCACCACGGCAAAGAGCGCCAGCAGCACCAGGGGGATGCGCTCGCCCCAGTAGACCCCGTAGACCGTGCCGGAAAAGACAAAAGTAACCATGCCCTGCAAAAAGCTTGTTGCCGTGGAGGCCGCGAACAGCCCCCCCGCCAGCGCCGCGCGGGAGACGGGCGCCAGGCGCAGGCGGCCGCCCGTGTTGCCAAGCAGGCTGTGGCCCAGCAGGTCCATGCCGTTCATGCCGGTGTAGAGCAATATCATCACCAGCATGGTGACGGCGTAGTAGTCCATTGCATTCGGGATACGCTTGCCCAATGGCACGTCTTTGATCGATACCTCAGGCAGGCCTGTGAACACCTCGCCCCGCATGGCCGCAAACGTCATAGCAGCGCCTATGCCTTTGTAGGAATCGACGATCGAAAGCGCCATTTCCGCGGGCAGGCTGCCGAGGCCCTCGCCGGCGGGCAGGCGCAGCACAGTGACCTCCCCTTCACGCTCTATCACCGCCGCGCAGACCTCGCCGCCCTCAAGCAGAGCCCGCGCCTGGTTCTCTTCAATAAATTGCAGTTCAAGAAAACGCGCGATCTCTTCGCTTTGCAGGAACAGGCCAAGCTGACTTTCCGGATCGGCAACCACGGCCACGGGCGCGGGGTCGAGGCTGGTTTCGGGTGCGATAAAGGCGCTCAGTGCGTTGCCCAGCACAAGGATCAACAGGATGGGAAACGCGATGAGGATGACCACGTTCACCGGGCTGGTCCAGAGATATTTGAAGCCCAAACGAAACGTGGCGAGGAATCCGCGCATTATCCCTCACCTCCCCCGTCACGCAATTTCTTGCCGGTGAGGGCCAGGAAGGCGTCCTCCAAAGTGGGGCGGGCGGCCTCCACGCCCAGAATGACGTAGGGCGCGGCGCACTCGAGGATGCGCGCCAAATTCTGCGCGCCGGCTGTGCTGGTGATGGTGAGCCTGCGCCCCGAAGCCTCGCAGCGAATGACGCCCTGCACGCTCCTCACGCTCTCTGTCAGCATGGGGGAGGGCTCGCGGACCTCCAAAGTGACTGTCTCTTCAAAGAGCACCGCGCGGGTCAGTTCCTCCACACTGCCCTGGGCGATCACCCGCCCCGCGTCCATGATCAGCACCCGGGAGCACACCCGCTCCACCTCCTCCATGTAGTGGGAGGTGTAGAGGATCGTTGTGCCCTGGCGGTTCATCTCCTCCACGAAGGAGAGGATGTGGCTGCGGGACTGCGGGTCGATGCCCACGGTGGGCTCGTCGAGAATGAGCAGCTCGGGCCGGTGCATGATGGCGCAGCCGATATTTAGCCGCCGCTTCATCCCGCCGGAGAACTTCTTCGGCGCTTTTTTCGCCACTTCGGTGAGGCCTAGCACCTCCAGGACCTCGTCCGTCCGGATTTTCAAAGCCGTGCCGGCGACGCCGTAGAGCTTGCCGAAGTAGCGCAGGTTGTCCCGGGCGGACAGGGTTTCATAGAGCGCCAGGTCTTGCGGCACCAGGCCGACGCGCCGCTTGACGTCCAGGGCCTGCCCCCGCAGCCGCCGCCCGAACAGGGCTATGTCCCCCGCGTCGGCGGCGGTGAGGCCCGTCAGCACACGCATGGCCGTTGTTTTTCCCGCGCCGTTGGGCCCCAGCAGGCCGAGGATCTCCCCGCGCTCCACGCGCAGATCCAAATGGTCCAGGGCCGTGTGCGCCCGGTAGCGCTTGACGACGCCCTCCATGGAGGCGACCATATCGCCCAATCGAATCACCCTTTCATGTTTTCTCTAGGATATTATAAGAACCTGCCTTGCGGCAGAACCTTGCAATTCGCAAGCTCATTATAACACACACATGATCAAGCGATAAGTGTCACGGGGCACAAATTGGGGTGACAGATGTCATGGATGTTGACAGCCCTCCAAAACATGTTATAATAAACTAAAAGGAGGGCGTCCCCATGGCCCATTTCTCCGTCCCCGCAGCCACCCCCCTGCGGCCCTTCGATAAGCACTGGCAGTTCTGCGTGGGCAGCGGCCACGCTGGCCTCGCCCTGCGCGCGGACTACGGCCGGCTGCTGGGACAGGTCCGCGAGGAGCTTGGCATGGAGCGCGTGCGCTTCCACGGTATCTTCGGCAGCGCCATGCATACCATGCATAGCCTGCGGGATATTCTCCCCATCCCGGGCGGTAAAAAGTTCGTGGAGACCAACTTCCGCCATTGCGGGCTCGTCTATGACAACGTGCTCGCCGCCGGCATGGTGCCTTTCGTGGAGCTAAGCTTCATGCCGCCCATGCTGGCCAAGCGAAAACTCCGCGGCGCGTTTTTTTATAGGCCCAACGTTAACCCGCCGAAGGACTACGGTGCCTGGCGGCGCTACATACAAGCCTTCGTGCGCTTTTTGCGGGAGCGCTACGGTGAGGAGGAGATTCGCTCCTGGTTCTTCGAGGTCTGGAACGAACCGGACCTGCCCATCGTGTTCTTCAACGGCAGCCAAAAAGAGTATTTTCGCCTGTACGAAGTCACAGCGCGGGCCATCAAGGAGATCGACCCCAAAATACCTGTCGGCGGCCCGGCGACATCGGGCAGCAAATGGGTGGCTGAATTCATGCAGTTTTGTAAAGAAAATCAGGTCCCGGTGGATTTCATTTCCACCCACCAGTATGCCGGCGACCCCATCGGCGGCGTAAAAGCAAAAAGTGCTGATGGACCAAAGGAGCCCGGCCTGCTCCGCACCCTCCCTGGGAGATTCCGCTCGCTGAAGGACGCCCCGCGCGATGCCATCCTGCCCGCGTACCGGCACATCGTGGGCGACGAGACGGAGGATAAAACCCTGCCGGAGAACACCTTTATCGCCAACGCGCAAATCGTAAAAAGTCAAGCGCGGGGCCTCCCCGTCTACTACACCGAGTGGAACACCAGCGCCGTGTTCTCGGCCTACAGCAACGACACCCGCAAGGTGGCGGCATATAACCTCAAAACCTGTCTTGCGTTGGAAGGCATTGTGTCGGGCTCCTCCATCTGGTGCTTCAGCGACATTTTCGAGGAACTGCACCCTTTCCCCGAGGAGTTCCACGGCGGCTTCGGGCTGCTCACCCAGGGCGGGATCAAAAAGCCGGTGTACCACGGCATGCGTATGCTCGCCGAGGCCGGGCCCGCGCGCTATGATCTCCCCGGCGCACTGGAGGGCGAAATCGCCATGGCGGCATTCCGGAGCGAGACGGAGACCCAGGTTCTCCTGCTGCGCCAAAAGATGAAAAATCGTTTCGATCTGCCGAAGGAGGAGGCCCGCGTCGATATCGCGTTGCCCAAAGCGCCGGAGCGCGTGTATTTGCAGCGTGTCGACGATACGCACTGCAACCCATTGAAGGTCTGGGAAAGCATGGGCTCCCCGCAGGTGCCCACGCCGCCGCAACTGGCGGAGATACAGGCACAAAGCGAGATGCTAGACGAAGAGTTGCCGTATGAATATAAGAACGGGACGCTGTCGTTCAACGTTTCGCTGGGGGTGAACGACATTTATTTTATACGGATTGAAAGGAATACGCCATGACCAAACAAGCCCGGGAAGCCCGCGAGATCCAGCGCCTGGAACGGGAGCAGGCCAGACCCAAAGGCCCCGCCTACCTGTATTACATGCTTCTGATCGTCAGCGTGGTGTACATCGCGGACGAGGTAGCCTCGCAGATTGGCATGCAGATGCAAAGCGTGGTAGCCCAGGCGATCTTCGCCCCTGTCTTCGGCGCGGACATGGCCGTGGCCCGCATGAGCGCCCTGGGCACGATTTCAATGATAGGCTCCTTCCTGGCGCTGATGTACAAGCCCCTTTCGGACCGATACGGCCGCAAGCCTTTCCTGGTGATCAACACGCTGGGGATGGGGATGGGGCTCATCGTCATTTCAATCGCGACGAACATCCCCGTCTATCTACTGGGCGCGTTTGTTATAGCGCTGTTCATCCCTCACGACATGCAGGCCGTGTACATCCTGGAGACCACGCCGCCGCGGCACCGGGCCAAGATATTCTCAATCATCAAGGCCGTGGCCACTCTCGGCGTAATGCTCATTCCCCTGCTGCGCAGTACATTCATGGGCGACGATATCACCCGGTGGCGCATGGTGTTCGCCGTGCCGGCGTTTGTGGCGGCCGGGGCGGCGGTGTTCGCTCTGTTCATGGTGCGGGAGACGGACGCCTTCGTCGTCAAGCGCCTGGAGTACCTGCACATGGGTATTGGGGAGCGCGAAGCCGCGCAAAAAGAAAAAACCGCGGAACGGGCCCAGGGGTGCGTGCTTTCCGCGGCGAAGTTCTGCCTGCGCCACAGGCAGCTGCGCTGGCTGCTGCTGGGCGGCGGCTTTCTGATGTGGGGCATGCTCATCACCATGTATTACGAGGTCACCATGAATTACGGCTATGCCGGGCAGTTCCTGGCAGGGGGCTTGGCCCTGGAGCAGGCGAAGGCGGCGGCCGCGCCCTTTGTGACGCAGGCGCTGTTCTGGTTCCCCATTGGCAGCGCGGCGCTCCAGCTGGCCCAGGGCTTCCTCGCGGATAGATGGGGGCGCAAGTCCGCCGTAATCGCCATGGGCGCGTGCGCCATGGTCGCCTTCACCCTGTTTTTTGCCGGCGCGCGGCAGAACTGGGATCCCTGGCTGGTGGGCCTGCTGTGCGGCGCGGCCATAGGCAGCCACTGGGCCACCACCGATATCGCCGGCCCGCTCATGTGCGCCGAATCCGTGCCCACCAACCTGCGCTCCTCCGTGCTGTCCGTGCAGCCCATCATGAGCGGCATATGCAGCGCGCTGGCCATGGGCACGGGCATGGCGCTCATCAACGTCCTCGGCGACGCCCAGGCGGGGATCATCAGCCTGGCGATAGCGCTGCCGGGCACCCTCGTCGGCCTGGTGATGATCGCCCTGAAGGTGCGCGAAACCAAGCATGTGAACCTACAGACGGTCACCGGGCGGGAGGAGTAGGGGGAGAGGGAGCTTTGAACCGCAGCACATTCCAGCTGGCCCTGGCAAGCCTGCCGCTGTAGACGCCGCCTTCGGTGCTGCCCGGCTGTTCTTTTCGTGGCTGTACTTTCTGGGCCAGCGCGCTGTTGCGGGCCTGCAAATCATCGCAGGTGAGGGAGATATGCTCCACCAGGCTATAGCCGGGGAAGTCCCGCAGGTCGCAATCGAATTGCGTATCATGATCCAGATTGCGATTGACGGCAAAGATCGTTAGAGCCTCGTTTTCTTCGTCAAACACGGCGATGGAGTCCACATCGCTCACGTCGGTGAAATCCCTGGTATCGTGTTTGCCGCAGGAGAGCACAGGCCGCAGGGCGGTCCCCCTGCCATAGTTGGAGACATGCAGGAAGGGGTAATACGTCGGCTGTACCCACGCCGGGCCATCCTGCTCTGTCATGATCGGGGCGATTACGTTCACCAGCTGTGCCAGGCAGGCCATGCGTATCCTGTCGCTGTGTTTCAGCAGCGTGATGAGCATCAGCCCCACCAACAGGGCGTCCTCGAAGGTGTAGTGATCTTCAAGCAATGACGGCGCGACTTGCCAGGGCCTGTTTTTCATGATGTCGCTGTCGGCAGCGTTGGAGTGGTACCAGACGTTCCACTCGTCAAAGCTCAAAAACATTTGCTTTTTGCTGCGCTTCTTGGCTTTGATATAGTCGCAGGTCGCCGTGACTGTTTTGATGAAGTGCTCCATCTCCATGGTTTTGGCCAGGAAATTCGGCGTATCCTCGTTGCGCTTGCCGAAATATTGGTGCAGGGAGATGCAGTCCACGTCGTCGTAGGCGTGCTCTAATACTGTTGCTTCCCACTGGGGGAAGGTACGCATCGTGGAGCTGGAGCTGCCGCAGGCCACCAGCTCTATGCCGGGGTCCAGCATGCGCATGGCCTTGGCGGTCTGCGCGGCCAGGCGGCCGTACTCCTCAGCGGTTTTGAAGCCAATCTGCCAACTGCCGTCCAGCTCGTTGCCCAGGCACCAGGTCTTGAACTTGTATGGGGCCTTCACGCCGTGGGAGATCCGCAGATCGCTGTATTTGCTGCCCCCGGGGTGGTTGCAGTATTCCAGCAGGTTGAGGGCGTCCGCCACGCCGCGGGTACCCAGGTTCAGCGCCATCATCACCTCGGCGTCCGCTTTTTTGCACCAGCGGAAGAACTCGTCGACGCCCACGAGGTTCGGCTCCGTGCTGCGCCAGGCGATGTCCAGGCGCTTCGGGCGCTGAGCGACCGGGCCCACGCCGTCCTCCCAGAAATAGTTCGAGACGTAGTTCCCGCCGGGCCAGCGCACGATGGGCACCCGCAGGTCCTTCACCAGGCGCAGGACGTCCTTCCGGAAGCCCTCCTCGTCGGCCTCGGGGTGTTCCGGCCGGTAGATGCCCCCGTACACGGCCCGCCCCAGGTGCTCGATGAACGAGCCGTAGAGGCGATCGTCTATTTTCGCCACGGCGAAATCCTTGCTGAACAGTACGCTTGCTTTTTTCATGGCGTGGCTCCTATTGTTAGATTTGTGGAGTAGAGCGCTCCGCACAACCACCCCGGTCCTGCGGACCACCCCTCCACGGAGGGGAATTATCTGTAATCGCAAGCCAAATTGAATTTCCACAATACCGGCGACACGAAATAAATTCCCCTCCGTGGAGGGGTGGCCGCAGGCCGGGGTGGTTGTGCGGAGCACCACTTTGAATTGTTCCACCAGTATACCAAAAAGCAGTGGGAATTGCAAGTACTCCTCGTTGACTTTCCCTCAACAATATGATAAGATTTTCTCAAGGCAGCGAAAGGAGCATTTTTATGAAGCAATATCGCTTTCACTTCATCGTCGGCAGCCAGGACCTGTACGGCGAGGACGTCCTGCGCACCGTGGACGAACACAGCGGAATCATTGCCGACGGCTGGAACGCCGACCCTGCCATCCCCTGCCCTGTCGTCTGGACCAGCGTCGTGCGTAATTCCGGGGAGATTGCCAACGCGATTGCCAACGCCAATAACGACCCGGACTGCGCGGGGGTCATCACCTGGATGCACACGTTTTCACCATCGAAGATGTGGATCAGGGGATTGACAAAGCTGCAAAAGCCGCTGCTGCACGTCAACACGCAGTTCAACAGGGGGATTCCCTGGAGTTCCATCGACATGGACTTTATGAATCTCAACCAATCCGCCCACGGGGACCGAGAGCACGGGTTTATCACGGCCCGGCTGCGCCTGCCCCGCACGGTTCTGGCGGGCCACTGGGAGGATTCACGCCTGCGCACCCGAATGGGCGAGTGGATGCGCGCCGCCGCCGGTGCCTACGAGAGCCGCCGCCTGCGGGTGCTGCGCATCTCGGACAATATGAGAGAGGTCGCCGTCACTGAGGGGGATAAGGTGGAGGCGCATATCAAGTTCGGCTGGCAGGTAAACCACTACGGCGTAGGCGATATTATTCAGTTGGCGGAGGCCGTCACTGAAAATGAGATCGCCTTGCAAATGGAAGAATATCGCGAGAATTACGAATTCGCGACAGAAGATATCTCTTCGATAGAATACCAGGCGCGCATGGAGATCGCATTGCGAAAATTCATGGAGGCAGAGGGCTTCGGGGCGTTCCACACGAATTTTCAGGACTTGCAGCAATTGAAGCAATTGCCGGGCCTGGCCGCCCAGGACCTCATGCGCCGGGGCTACGGCTTCGCGGGCGAAGGCGACTGGAAGACCGCCGCCCTGTGCCGCGTGATGAAGCTGATGGCCGCGGGGCTGCCCGGGGGCACGGGCTTCATGGAGGACTACACCTATGACCTGGAGCTGGGCCTGAACATGGGGGCGCACATGCTGGAGGTCTGCCCCACATTCGCGGCTGATAAACCGAAAATTCGGGTGGAGCCTCTAGGGATAGGCGACAGAGAGCCCCCTGCCCGGCTCACTTTCAAAGCCCAGGCCGGCCCGGCGATACTTGCTACCATTGTAGATATGGGCGACCGGTTTAGAATGATCGTCAACGATGTTGAATGTATAGCCCAGCCACACGACATGCCGAGGCTTCCGGTGGCCGCCGTGCTGTGGAAGCCCCTGCCGGACCTGGAGACCTCTTCAGAGGCATGGATATTGGCGGGCGGGGCGCACCATTCGGTGCTCAGCTATGGATTGACGGCGGAGACCATGCGGCACTTCGCGGAGATCATGGACATCGAGTTCGTGCACATCGGCGCGCATACAGGCATTCCCGCGCTGCGGCAGGAACTGAGATACAACGATATAATCCGGAGAGGAGCATAACAAATAAAAATGAAAAAGATACTGTGTGTCCTGATTGGCATTTGCTTAGGTTTACTGCCGGCGGCATGCGGCAGAGGCCAGCCGGAACTGCCGGTTCCCACCGAAGTCCTCACGACAGCGGAAGAAATATCCGCAACGGAAGAGGAGACAACAACAGGAGAAGCAATTGCCCCGGCACTTTCGATTGCCCTTGCGACGGACGATCTGTTGGCATCCATTGCTGTTAAGCATGAGCTTGATTACACGGATGTGCGTATCGCCCGTGACGGCTCTGTTGGCGATGACGATCCCATTGGCGATACGCTCATCATTCGCACGAACGTGCCGCTGCGCGAGTTTGCTGTTGTGCTGATCGGAAACGATACGATAGAGGAAGAACTCGTGTTCATCCCGATTGAAACGTTCGGCGCGGTCGAATTATTCACGCCTGAAGCGGCCTTTGTGATTCGGTCCTATCTGGGGCTCGGATCAATCCCGTGGAGCGGAATCACTTTTATTGACAGCGGCGGCCAACGGCATTACTACGCGATCGCCCAAAACCAAAGCGATGAAGGCGATCCCTACTTTTTGTTTCCGTTTGAGGACAGAACAGACGAATTGCCATAGGAGAACACCATGCTCGAAACCCTCAAACAACAGGTTTACCAAGCAAATATGGCCCTGGTGCGGCACGGCCTGGTGATCTTCACCTGGGGCAACGCCTCGGGGATCGACCGGGAACGGGGCTTGTTCGTCATCAAGCCCTCCGGCGCGGACTACGATAAGCTCACCCCTGACGACATGGTGGTCGTGGACCTCAATGGCAACAAAATTGAGGGCAAGCTGAACCCCAGCTCCGATACGCCCACCCACTGCGCGCTGTACAATCTTTTCCAAGGAATCGGCGGGGTGGCGCACACGCATTCGCGCAAGGCGACGGCCTGGGCGCAGGCGGGGCGGGGCATCCCCGCGCTGGGAACGACGCACGCGGACACTTTCCTCGGTGAAATCCCCTGCACCCGGCAGATGACCCCCGGGGAGATCGCCGGGGCATACGAACTGGAAACCGGTTATGTGATCGCCGAATCTTTCCAAGGGCGCAGCTATCAATCTATACCCGGCGCGCTGGTGCACAGCCATGGACCCTTCACCTGGGGCATGGACGCCATGGAGGCTGTGGTCCACGCAGCCGTGCTGGAGGAGGTCGCCGCCATGGCCCTGGACACATGCCTGCTAGGGAATGACGCCCCCATGCAACAGGAACTGCTTGACAGGCATTATTTGAGAAAACACGGAACGGAGGCCACCTATGGGCAAGCTTGACGACGCTTTTTTGGGGATCGAACTCGGCTCCACCCGCATCAAGGCCGTGCTGATCGACGAGGGGCACAGCGTGATCGCCACGGCGTCCCACGCCTGGGAGAACCAACTCAAAAACGACTATTGGACCTACAGCCTGGACGATGCCTGGGAGGGTCTGCGCAGTTGCTTCCGGGATTTGTCAGCCGAATGCGGCGGGCCGATCGCCACAGTACGCGCCATGGGCATCTCCGCGATGATGCACGGTTATCTGGTGTTTGACAGCGCGGATAAACAAATGACACCCTTCCGCACCTGGCGCAACACCACGGCGGGGCAGGCGGCGGAGGAACTGACCGGGCTGCTCGGCTTCGGCATCCCCCGGCGCTGGAGCATAGCGCATCTCTACCAGGCTATGCTGAACGAAGAACCCCACGTGAAGGACATCGCCTTTATGACGACCCTGGCGGGCTACGTGCACTGGCAATTGACAGGGGAAAAAGTCCTGGGCGTCGGCGACGCCTCGGGCATGTTCCCTATCGATAGTATGTCGAGCGACTACCACGCGGGCATGTCGGCGAAATTCCAAGAGCACACAAAATATAATTTTCGGGGCATTCTGCCTGATGTGCGTATGGCCGGGGAAGCGGCGGGATGTCTTACGCGGGAGGGCGCGCTTCTGCTTGACCCCACGGGCAACCTGCAACCGGGCATCCCCTTCTGCCCGCCGGAGGGCGACGCCGGCACAGGCATGGTGGCCACGGGCAGCGTCACCGAACGCAGCGCCAACGTCTCGGCGGGAACGTCCATCTTCGCCATGGCCGTGCTGGAAAAACCCCTGTCCCGCGCGCTGAAGGGCATCGACATGGTGACCACCCCGGCGGGCAGGCCCGTGGCCATGGTACACTGCAACAACTGCACCTCGGATATCGACGCCTGGGTGGGCCTTTTCCGGCAGACCCTCGGTAAATTCGGCGCGCGGATTTCGGATTCGCAGCTGTACGACACCTTCTACGCCACGGCGCTGGAGGGCGAACCTGACTGCGGCGGCTTGCTGTCCTACAATTTCGTCGCCGCGGAGCCCATCGCCGGCGTGGACAAGGGCTGCCCCCTGCTGTGCCGGGGGCCCGGCACGCGGCTCACGCCCGAAAACCTGATGCGCTCCCTGGTGTTCTCCGCTGTGGCGGGCCTGCGGCTGGGCATGGATATCCTGGCCCGGGAACAGATACATCTTGATCGTGTCACGGGACACGGCGGTTTTTTTAAATCGGGGACCGCGGGGCAGCGCCTGCTTGCCGCCGCGCTGGATACCCCGGTGATGGTGATGGGCTCCGCCGGGAAGGCTGGCGCCCACGCCGCCGAAGGCGGCGCTTTTGGCATGGCCCTGCTCGCGGCCTACATGGGGCAAAAAAAGGCCGGGGAGTCCCTGGAGGACTACCTGACCAAGGTATTCACGGCGGGCATGTGCTCGACTCTCGCGCCGGACGAACAGGACCGGCTGGGCTTTGCGCGCTACATGGAAAATTATAAGGCGGGGTTGGCGGGGATGAAGGCCACGGCGGGAGCGTTCTAGGTAAGGAACGTCGCTCCTCGAATCTACGACAGAGATAAGAACAGCAGACCTGTTTTCAAATAATTCTTGCATTATCGCCGAAAATATCGTATGATACAGAGGGATATATTGCATCTTATCCGATAGGAGGACGACAGATGACTTACCGGGAAAAGGTGAATCTGCTGCGGGAGCAGAAAGTGGCGCAGACGCAAAAAAAGCAGAGGGCCTACGAGCACCGGCGCGGCTTCTTCGATACCGACGACAAGGGCTGGGTGACCCCGCCCGAGGGCTACAGCTTCGAGATGGAGTTCAACCACCCCAGCGGCGTGTTCGGGCCCATGGGCTGGGGGCGGAATTTCTATCGCTTTTTGGACAACACCCCGCCCTACATCGACCCGTACTGTTCGCTGGCGGGGGCGTACTTCGATAAACTGGAGTGGCGCGGCTGGGGCGGCTGGCGACCCGAGCCGGAATTCAACCCGCCGGAGCTGGCCGAACTGCGCGCGCTGCATGGGAAATATAACTTGAACTCGGGGCTGGGCGGTTCGCACCACTTCCACCACGACGTTAAGAACATAGGCTTTATATTGGGCTTCGGGGGGATACTGGAGAAGATCAGGCAGTACATGGAAGTCCACAAAGACGACCCGGAGGAGCTGGAGTTTTTACAGGGTGAGGAACTGGTGCTGCTGGGGATTCAGCAGTGGATCAAGCACAACGCCGAGGCCGCGCAGGCCGCGGCTGAGATACAGGAGGACCCGGACCTCAGGGCGAACCTGGAGCGCATGTCTGAAATGAGTTTCAAGCTTATGAGCGAGCCGCCGGAGACTTTTGTTGAGGCATGCCAGTTCCTAACGTATTTCCTGATCCAGTCGAGCATGTTTAACGGCTCGGGGGCGGGGGGCAACATGGAGGACCTGCTGACAGACTTCTATCGCAGTGACCTCAAAAATGGCCGTATAACGGAAGACGAAGCGATCTACCATATCGCCTGCCTGCTGCTGAAGGACACGCAGTATTACGAGATCGGTGGCACCTGGCCCGACGGCACGGACCGGACCAACGAGATCAGCTGGATGACCATCGAGGCCTGTCACTGGATCAAGATTCCCACGGCTGTTTGTTTGCGCATTCATGAAAATATAGACAAGGCTTTTGTGCGCAAGAGCGTGGAATATCTCTTCGAGGACAAGTGCGGCAACCCCAGCTATCTGGGCGACAGGGTGATGGTGGAGGGCTTCATGAAGAATGGCTACACAGCTGAAGTCGCCCGTACGCGCGTCAAAGTCGGCTGCAACTGGTGCGCTCTGCCCGGCACGGAGTATACTTTGAACGACGTAGTCAAAATTAACATGGCGAAAGTCTTCGAATGGGCCATTCTTGAGCTGGAAGATGAAGAGAATCCCAGCGTGGAGCGCATGTGGCAGCTGTTCGATAAGCACCTAGATATCGCCATCGATACGATCAAGAAGACAGTCGACATGCAATATAGGTTCTACCGCCACATGCGGCCCGAGATGGCGCTGAACTTCATGTGCCACGGCCCCATCGAGCGGGCGCTGGACGTCTCCGGCGGCGGGGTGGATAACTACAACTTCTGCATCGACTTTGTGGCCCTGGGCACCGTGGCGGACAGCTTCGCCAGCTTGGAACGCGCCATCGAGGACGAAGAAATGATGACCTGGGAGGACCTGTTCAGCGCCCTGCGCGAGGACTGGGAGGGCCGCGAGGACATGCGGCTCTACATGAAGAACACCCTGCACTACGGCTTCGGCGATACACGCGCTGACGAATACGCGAAAGATATTATCAAACTCTTAAATTATCACACGAAGAAGAGCAACTCCCCCATGGGCTTCAACATGATCCCGGGACTGTTCAGTTGGGCGAACACCATAGGCATGGGCGCCGCCGTGATGGCCACCCCCAACGGCCGCAAGAAGGGCGCGCCCGTCACCCACGGGGCCAACCCGGAGCCCGGCTTCCGGGAATCCGGCGCGCTGACCGCCATGGGCGTGGCCGTGGCCGGGGTGCAGCCCGCCTGGGGCAACACGGCGCCCATCCAGCTGGAGATCGACCCCGTGATGGCCAAGGGCGAGCAGGGCATAGACAACATCACAAGCTGGCTTCTGACCTACTGCAACGACCTGGGCGGCTCGCTGGTGAATATCAACATCATTGACGGCCAAAAGGTGCTTGACGCCTACGAGAACCCGGAGAAATACCCGGATCTGATCGTGCGCATCACGGGCTTCTCGGTGTATTTCGCGCTGCTCACGCCGGAGTTTCGCAAGCTGGTGGTGGAGAGGATTATAGAGAATTAGGGGGAGACTGTAGGGGTGGCCTGTGGGCCACCCGAGCATAACACAAAAGCCGCGGGCGGCCCGCAGGCCGCCCCTACAGCAATTGCGTTAATCAGCGGTTTCCGAAACAGCGCCATCAGTCGTCGAAGAACTTTTTGAGCATGGCCTGTATCATTTCGCCCATCATGACAAGATAATCGTTGGCGATGTAGGTTAGCGTTTGGGCACGCGCGTTCGCATCGTCTATTGTACAGTCAAGCACAACTTCAATCTTTCTCCGTATAATGCTCAATTCGTTTAAGGCGTCTTCGGTTATTGGAACTTGTACCATATGTATTTCCTCCCTATATTTTATATGTATATTGTACACTATTGTGCACACTTCGTCAAGGCGTGATTGTACACGAAAATAGACAGAGTTTGCGATACAGTCTTTATGCAAGTTGTCTATTAACGAGTACAAAGCTTTTCGGAACAGGAGGGCCATCCGTGTCAATCAGATATGACAAACTATTTGCGTTGCTCAACGAAAGAGGGCATACAGCAACATATTGGCTTCGACAACAGGGACTTCATGCGGCTACGGTGTCAAAGCTGCGCAAAAATGAACGCGTTAATACGGATACCATAGAACGCCTGTGCGCCTTGCTCAACTGCCAGCCCGGCGACATCATGGAATATGTGGATGGCAACGAGGACACAACTGCTTGATTTCGAAAGGGGTTTGTTATGGTTAAAAAGCATCGTTTCAAGAGGCTGGGCGGGTGGCTGCTGATTGCGGTGATCTTCTATCTTTTGCAGGTCTGCGGCGTGGCACTGCAGTTCGGCGAGGGCAGCCTGATGGACGTCCTGCGCGGCTGGAGCATGTACGACGGCGCGCAGGGCTGGCTGCTGCTGGCGAGCCAGGCGCTCTCCCTGCTGCTGATCATCATCCACGTGTTCGTGGCCATTGAGATCATTCGGCGCGACCCGTATTTTCTGCGCACGCGCCAGATGGCCCTCGCGCTGGCCGCCCTGGATGCCCTTCTGCGGTTGACAGGCGGCCTTGCCTACGGCTTCACGGGTTTTGCCCTGCCAATGCTGGTCCTGCAGGGGGGATTGTTCCTCTTCAGCGTGATTTTTGTGATGCTGTACTTCACCAGTTCCGTGCGCGTTCGCACCTACATGGGCTCGGACGAGTACCTGCGGCTGGGGTTTCTCACGAAGAAGGTGAAGGGGCCGAAGCCGGCGGTGGCGGATGCTCCGTAGGGGTCCACCCGAAAAAATGAAATCTGCAAAGCGGGCGGCCTGCTGGCCGCCCCTACGGCTATGAAAAGGAGGAATATATCATGTTCAACGGTCTATCCATGCATTTAGGGAATCTGTCCAGGATGTCCGACGCCAAAACGCGGTCGATCTCGCCGGAGAATTTCACCGGAAAGAAGGGCAAGGGCGGCATGGCCGAAGAGGGCACCGGCGGCATGGCCGCGCGGGACCTCGGCGTGGGCTGGAAGGTCTCGCCGAGCATATTCATCGAGGCAGGGGAGACACGCACCCTGGCTGACATCGAGGGCGAAGGCGCGGTGCAGCACATCTGGATGACGCCCACGGGGAACTGGCGGTATTCGATTTTGCGCGTATACTGGGACGGCAGCGAAGTGCCTTCAATCGAGTGCCCAGTGGGGGATTTCTTCGCCTACCCCATGGAGCCAAAGGGCAGGGGCTTCTTCGGGATTGGCTCCCTGGCGGTGTGTGTGAACCCCAAGACGGGCCTGAACTGCTACTGGGAGATGCCCTTCCGCAAACGCTGCCGCGTCACACTGGAGAACACCGACAGCAAGGGCATGGTGCTGTATTACCAGATCGACTACACGCTCACGGAGGTGCCGGAGGACGCGGCATACTTCCACGCGCAGTTCCGGCGGCAGAACCCCCTGCCCCGGGGCGAGGCGTATTCGATCCTTGACGGCATACAGGGCAAGGGGCAATACGTGGGCACGAGCATGCTCTGGGGCGTGAACAACAACGGCTGGTGGGGCGAAGGTGAGATCAAATTCTTCCTCGACGGCGACGGGGAGTTCCCCACCATCTGCGGCACGGGCACGGAGGACTACTTCTGCGGCTCCTACAACTTTGACACCAAAGCCTACGGCTCGGAGGGCTACACCGACTTTTCGTCGCCATACGCCGGCATGCAGATGCTCTCGAAGCCCGATGGACTATATAATTCCCAGCAGAGATTCGCGCTCTATCGCTGGCACATCATGGACCCCGTGCGCTTTGAGAGCGACCTGAAGGTCACCATGCAGGCCCTGGGCTGGCGGAGCGACGGGACCTATCTGCCGCTGCAGGACGATATTTCCTCCGTGGCGTACTGGTATCAGACACTGCCGGCGGCGCCCTACCCAAAACTGCCGGAAGGACTGGATTTGGAGATAATCTAAATGCTGTAACAAGCAATTGTAGTGATGCTTTTCGTGTGCTCCGCACCACCCCCTCGGCGCGGACGTCTCCTGCGGGAGCCGGTGCGGAGCACAAAGATCACTACAACCATCTAAAGGGCCTTGTGTAAATATGAAAATATGGGGAGGTTCACAATGAAGCCGTATAAAATCGGCATCGCGGGCACCCGGGGCAAATCCACCCTGCGGGGGTTTCAGGCGATTGAAAACGCCGATGTCACGGCGGTGTGCGACCTGGACGAGGCCGCGCTGAACGCTTTTGGCGACGCGGTTGGCATCGCGGCTGGCCGGCGCTTCCGGGTGTTTGAGGACATGCTCGAAAGCGATATCGACGCCGTGGTGATCGCCACGCCTATGCAGTGCCATGTCCCGCAGGCGATCGCCGCCATGCTGGCAGGCAAGCACGTGCTGTGCGAGGTTCCGGCGGCGGTGACGATGGACGAGCTCTGGTGGCTGGTTGAAACCAAGGAGAGGACCGGCCGCACCTTCATGATGGCGGAAAACTACTGCTACACCCCCGCCGTGCAACTGGTTAAAGCGCTGCGCGGCAAGGGTCTTTTCGGCACGCCTTTCTATGCCGAAGGGGAATACCTGCACGAGCTGGACAGCCATTACCTCCGCCACCCGGACGGCAACCCCACTTGGCGGGCTTTCTGGCAGTTGGGCCGGCGGGGCAACTTCTACCCCACCCACTCTTTAGGGCCGGTGATGGAGTGGTTTGCGGGCGACCGCGTGACGGAAATCAGCTGCTTCGGCACCGGCGGCGGCTACATGCGCCCGGAATACCGGCAGGACGAGTTGAGCGTCACCATGTGCCGCATGCGCAGCGGCGCGCTGGCGAAGATCACCACGGCCTGCAAGGCCCCACGCCCGCACAATATGCACGCCTATCTTCTGCAGGGGACGCAGGGCTGCTATGAGGCGCCGCGCGGCCTGGGCGACGACCACAAGATCTGGCTGGAGGGCCATCCCGCCCCCGGGGATCCGGCGGATGAAAAGCGCTGGCGCAGCCTGTGGGATTTCCGCGATTACTTGCCCGCGCGCTGGAGAGACCCGCCGGAGGCGGCGAAGGACGCGGGGCACCAAGGCGGGGATTTCTTCCTGGTGCAGGACTTTGTGGACGCCATGGACAGCGGGGAAGAGCCCGCGGTCAACGTTTACCGCGGGGCGGAGTGGACGGCGGTGGGGCTGCTCAGCGAGCTCTCGGCCGTCAACGGCGGCAAAACTCTTGAGGTGCCGCATTTCCGGCGCAATATGCCGGAGAGTGAAAAACTTGTGAAGATATAATTCTTCTTGACTTGCATATGATAATATGGTACAATAATTTGTACAATATATTGAACGAGGAGGTGAGATGCTATGTTGGCAGCGAACTATTCCACCGTGAGGACGCGCTTCAAAGAGTACCTGGACCAGGTGACAGAGGAGAACGAAACAGTTATTATCACCCGCAAAAATGAAAAAAATGCCGTGATCATCAGTATGGCGGATTACAATGCCATGGCAAAGGCGCGCCGCAACGCGGAGTACCTGGCGATGATTGATGAGGCCATCGCAGGGATGGAAGTGGGGCGGGGGACAACGATTGATATCGATTTTAGCGACCTGGAAGGTGAAGACCTCAGCGATGAGGCGTTTGGGGTGTGATATGCCGACAACTTTTGAGGACAACGCTTTAGAACAATACGACGCATGGGATGGCAAAGATCCAAAAACGAAAAAGCGTATAAAGGCGCTTGTCAAAGACATTCAGCGCAACGGGCCTGCGCAGGGTATCGGTAAACCGGAACTGCTGAAAAATCGTGCCGCGTGGTCACGTCGCATAGACGAAAAAAAACGTTTGGTCTATAAACAAGACAAAAACGGCACGTTGGTCATTGTTTCCTGCAAGGGGCACTACGAAGATTGAAAGGCATCCTATGAACCCAACCGGCATGGTCTTCGACATACAGCGCAGCAGCGTGCACGACGGCCCGGGAATACGCACCACGGTGTTCCTTAAGGGCTGCAATTTGCGCTGTTTCTGGTGCCACAACCCGGAATCCTGGCGCGCGGGGGCCGACCTGATGTTCTACCCGCAGAAATGCATAGGCTGCGGCAAGTGCTTTAAAATTTGCCCGTTGGGTTGCCATGCCTTGAACGATAACGTCGCGCATGTTATCGATCGGGAAAAATGCACTGTTTGCGGGTTGTGCGCGAGAAAATGCTACGCGGGCGCGCTTGTGCTGACCGGAAAAGAGCGAACAGCGGAGGACGCGATGAAGAGCGTCCGGGCCGACGCGGCGTTCTACAGGAACTCCGGCGGGGGGATGACGGTCTCGGGCGG